>Ga0181562_10000377_pt1 | contig 36390 bp, 32 predicted proteins | sample 011ome_26_FD_139344 | JGI IMG/M metagenome (GOLD analysis project Ga0181562, IMG submission 139344) | Coastal salt marsh microbial communities from the Groves Creek Marsh, Skidaway Island, Georgia - 011511BT metaG (megahit assembly) | ecosystem: Environmental > Aquatic > Marine > Intertidal...
CTGTTAGAATGAATAACAAAGCAAGAGGATCAATTTGGGTATCTTCCGCAGCCACTGGGGGGGAAAATGGTCTAAAGATAAGAGTGTACGGAACGAATGGTGCCGTTGAATGGTTGCAGGATGATCCAAATATTTTAAAATTTACAGAATTAAATTCAGCAACAAAAATCATCACGCGTGCTAGTGACTCTGTTTCAGATTTATCAATTCAATCATCAAGAGTTGCAGCTGGCCATCCTGAAGGATTTTTTGAGGCATTTGCCAATATTTACACTGAGTTTGCTGACTCAATTCAAAATAATTTTAAAAAAAATAAAAAAAAATTAATTCATCCAACTGTTAACGATGGCGTAATGGGAATTAAATTTATCTTTGCAGCAAAAAAATCCTCTAATTTAAATTCAAAATGGATAAAAATTTAATTTTACAACTTGATTTTAAAATTTTCATCTGATCTAACTTTGGTATGATTAATTTTACGTTATTAGGTGCTGGAAGAATAGGTAAGATGCATGCAAAAATTATTTCAGATCATAAAGATGCAAATTTAGTTAACGTTTATGATGTTAATGAAGAATTTGCATCGCAAGTTGCAAGAGATAACAATGCCACAATTGCCAAATCTCCAATAGATGCAATTCAAGATGAAAATGTGGACGCTGTACTGATTGCATCAGCAACACCAACACATATTGAATATTTAGTAATGTCTTCTGAAGCAAATAAAGCTGTATTGTGTGAGAAACCCATAGACTTAGATATAAATAAAGTAAATGAATGCAGAGATAGGATTGCAGGGTCATCAAATTTAATTCAAATTGGTTTTAATAGACGGTTTGATAAAAGTCATGCAAGTCTCCAAGAAGCTTATAGAAAAGGTAAAATTGGTGATTTAGAAAAAATTATAATAACTAGTCGTGACCCATCTCCTCCTGGTTTAGATTATTTAAATGCGGCAGGAGGATTTTTTCGAGATACTACAATTCATGATTTTGATCTCTCAAGATTCATTTTAGGTGACGATCCAATTGTTGAAATTTCTGCATTTGGAGATAATTTGTTTGATGAAAATGCAAAAATTGCAAATGATTTCGATACTGCAATGTTTATACTTAGATCTAAAGCAGGTGTCTTAGTGCATATAAATAATTCTCGTAGAGCTGTTTATGGATATGATCAACGTGTTGAAATATTTGGAAGTAAGGGGATGATGATATCAGGTAATCAAACTCCTACATCAGTTAGAACGTACACTGATAGCCAAACTTCAAGTAAAGAGCCCATATATAATTTTTTTATTGAGAGGTATGAGCAAGCTTACACAGATCAACTTAATGAATTTATTCAATCTGTTAAATCCAACAGTAAACCCAAAGTTACTTTTGAGGATGGAAGAAACGCACTTATTTTGGCTAATGCTGCTTATGATTCCCATAATAATAAAAAAGTTGTATCAATAGATTTTTCATAAAATAAAGGATCTGTATGAATGATTATGTAACAAATCAATCTAAACAATTTGAAGGAAAGGTTATTATTGTAACCGGTAGTACTCAAGGAAGTGGTGCCGAGACTGCTAAACTTTTTGCCGCAAGAGGAGCAAAAGCAATAACTATCTGTGGAAGACAGGAAAACAAAGGAATGCAAATTAAAAAAGAAATTGAAGAACTTGGCTCTAAATGCTTATACGTCAAAGCTGATTTATCAAACGTAGAAGATTGTAAAAAAATTGTTAAAATAACCGATGAAGAGTTTGGTACAGTGCATTCTTTAGTTAATGTTGCAGGATACACTGAGAGAGGAACTGTTTTAAGCGCAACTCTTGAGAATTATGAAAATAATTTTAATGTAAATGCTAGAGCTCCTTTTATTCTAATCCAAGAGGTTGTTAAAATAATGATTAGAGATAAAAATAAAGGAACTATAGCAAATCTGTTATCAATGGCGATGTATAGTGGTATGCCATTTTTAGTTGCTTACAGTGGCTCAAAAGCAGCTTTAGCGATAATGACAAAAAATATTGCAAATTCTTTAACTGGTCATCAAATAAGAGTGAATGCATTAAATATCGGTTGGACTGATACACCTGCAGAACATGATATTCAAAAAAGGGTACATAACAAAGGAGATGATTGGCTTGAAAAAGAGGAGATTAAAGTTCCTTTCAAGAGATTAACGAAAACAATAGATGTAGCAAAAGGACTTGCATTTATGTGTTCTGAAGAGTCAGGATTAATGACTGGTAGTGTGATAGATTTCGATCAAACTGTCAACGGATGGCATTCTTACTCTGCTTATGAAACTAATATTTTAGATGATACTTTGTTAGGAGAGTAATTAATTAATACCCAAAAGTCTTTTTCTTTCGTCAGCCCAAGTTCTAATTAAATTATCGACTGCGAGACATATGAAAGAAATAAATATTCCAAGAGTGAAACCAATTCCTGCGCCATTTGGTCTGGATAGGCTACCCATGATCAATTGACCTAAATCTTCAGTACCTATTAATGCTCCAAGCACAATCATCATTAATGCAAAAATAACTGTCTGATTTATACCAAGCATTATATGAGGTAATGCTAAAGGCAGATCTATAAGTCTCCATCTCTGTAATTTAGAAACTCCTGACATAGCTCCAGCATCATGTAATGATGAAGGAACACTTCTCAAACCTTCAACAGTATATCTCGTAGCAGGAACACTAGCATATACTATTGCGGCAATCATTACGGAAGTATCAGTAATACCAAATAAAAGTATCACAGGTATTAGATATATGAATGATGGAAATGTCTGGAAAAAATCACAAATTGAAAGAATTGTTTTTGAAGCAAAATCATTTTGAGAGCACAAAGAGCCTACAATAATACCTGAAAAAGCAGAAACACCTACCGCAAATGTCGCCATATATAATGTGATAAGAGTTCTGTCCCAGTATTCTGACAATGCTATAAAAAGAATTAAACTTCCCACAATTAAGCAGGATCTTATCCCACCAATTATATAACCAGCTCCCATAAATAAAACAAAAGTGGATACAACTGGCATATTTAAATATGCTTGTTTCATAGGACCGAGAACATTGGTTAATAAAAAAATATTAAATGTATTTAAGTAAAAGAAAAAGGTATCCCATATCCAGTCGACAAATGCATCTAAAATTGGAGATACAGTTAGACCTTTATTAAAAGGAATTAAATATAAATAATTAAATCCTTTTGGAAAATAATAAGATCCAATAATAGCAATAATTGAACATATGATAGTGAAGAATATGAAAAAGATTGATAATCTATTTCTTTGATAAAAGTTTAAATTTGCAAAATAATCTTTTTGCTTATTCGCCCAAGCTAAAGAGAGTTTATCTAGAACAACTGCAATTATTACAACACAAATCCCAATTTCTGCTGCTTTACCTATCTTAAGTGAGTTTAAGGCTACCTTTAGATTAAAACCTAAGCCATTTGCTCCAATAAATGCTGCTATTGTTGTCATTGCGAGGCATTGCATTATAACTTGGTTAACACCTATTAAAATATCTCTTCTTGCGGTTGGGATTAACACTCTAAAAAGGAGTTGAAATTTATTACAGCCACTCATAAGTCCAGACTCAATTACTTCAGGTGATATTTTTTTTAATCCTAGTATTGTAAGTCTTACCATTGGAGGAGTTGCAAAAATTATTGTCGCAATAGAGCCTGCATGATCACCAACTCCAAATAAAACAACAATCGGAACTAAGTAAGAAAAATGAGGCATGGTTTGGGCCACATTCAATATTGGCTGAAGTGTAGATTCTACTCGCTTACTTAGGTATCCCCATATCCCTAAAGTTAGACCTAATATGAAGCAGACTGGGGCAGTAAATAAAATTAGAGAAAGTGTTTGCATTGAAGGTTCCCATTGTCCAAATATAGAAACATATAAAAAACCAACGCCTGCAATTATTGCTAATCTGATACCCTCTAGTTTATAGCCAAGAATTACAGCACCTATTACAACTGCAGTCCATGGAAGGGCTGGAATATATAACCACGAAAAAGTTTTTGTTAAACCATCTCCAAATATTGCATTTACTGTTTGATAGCCACCAAGAAAAATTTCCCTTATAAATATAATAAAAAATAAAACAGAACTAGAGAGTGATCTGGTAATTACTCTAAAAAGTGTTTTATCTTCATACATTTGCCAATCAGGATCCCAGACTTGTATTGTAAACCAATTAAACATCAAGTTGTCTAATAGAGAGTTAAATAATAATGGGATGTCTTTTAATAATGGTGGCAATCTCCATAAATAGCTATTTTCATTTTTTGGGACAAAAAAATATAGGATTAAGAAAATTACAAATAAGAATAAAAACTGTTTTTGTCTTGATTTTCTAAACTCTTGATTCATTAGATTGTTTATTTTCCAAATAAAACTTTAATTACTTTAGCAGGATTTAAAATCCCAACAGGTTTATTGTTTTGATTTACATCTACCACTAATAAACTTTCTTTACTTTCTAGAATTGACTCAGCAACTGTTTCAATAATTGAGTCTTTTGAAATACTATTTTGTGTAACAATCTTTTCATTTAAATCATCCATAATAGATTCTATTTTGAGGACTTTTTCTCTAGGTACATCTTCTGTAAATTTTTTTACATATTCTGTAGCAGGGTTCAATACGATATTATCTGGTGTATCTAGTTGCTCAATAATTCCATCTTTCATAATTGCTATTCTATCAGCTAGTCTTAGAGCTTCATCAAAATCATGAGTAACAAACATAATTGTTTTGTGCAATGAGTCTTGCAATCTTAAAAATTCATCCTGCATTTCTTTTCTAATGAGAGGATCTAAAGCTGAAAAAGGTTCATCTAAAAACCAAATATCTGGTTCCACTGCTAAAGATCTTGCAATTCCAACTCTTTGTTGTTGCCCCCCAGACAATTCTCGTGGAAAATAATTTTCTCTTCCTTTTAAACCAACTAGCTCAACCATTTCCATAGCTTTACCAATGCTTTGTTCTGTAGACATTCCTTTAATAAGAAGAGGAAAAGCAATATTTTCTAAAACTGTTTTATGAGGAAGTAAGGCAAAACTTTGAAAAACCATACCCATTTTGTTTCTTCTAAGTTCGATTAGTTGTTTGCTACTCATTTTAAGAAGATCTTCACCATCAATAAATATTTTGCCAGCAGTTGGGTCTGTCAATCTAGAAATACATCTTAATAATGTAGATTTACCTGAGCCAGAAAGGCCCATTACTACTAACATTTCTCCTTTATGAATTTCAAAAGTTGCGTTGTTAACTCCAACAATACATCCAGCTTTTTGAAAGTCTGAAGCTGAAACTTTCCCGTTGGAGTTTTCTAAAATTTTTTTTGCGTTGTTTCCAAATATTTTATAGACAGACTCACACTTAATAACAGGTTTTGAATTTGAAGCATCGTTTAACATGTAAAACTTATAACATTAAAAATTTAATAAATTAAAAAAAAATAAGGGAAAATAAAAAAAATCCCCCCCAAAAAAGGAGGGGATTAAAAGTTAATTACAATTTAATTCATCCAACGATCAAAAAGATCTCTGTGATCAGCAATAAATTTAGTTGCAGCGTCAGCATGATCCATGCCTTGGTTGTCAACTAGATCTGCCATTAAACCGATCTGAGGAGCAGTAAATGACATTTTAGTATAAAATTTATACGCAGCTGGATGAGTAATTGGGAACTTTATGTGAGCAGCTTTTTTAAGCCATCCCTTTGGTGAACCACAACCTGTAGTTTCTAAAGATCCGCCATTCTCAAGTCTGCAACCCTCAAAATATGGAGGGAATTCGATGAATGTAAATCCAGCAGCATCAGTAAAGTTTGGAGACCAGTTAAATATTACTGTTCCTCTACCTTCTTTTTTTGCTGCATCAAGCTCTGCCCATAATGCATCAGCACTACCTGCAAACTTAACCATCCATAGATCATCGATACCAAGACCTTTTAGTCTGTTAGGCATAACGTCAGTATGCCACTCATAAGGTCCTTCTAACCATCTACCTTTTCCACCTGAGTCAGCTGTAGCAAAGTTTGCTGCACACTCTGGAGATTTAAGGGCTTCCCAATTAGGAAGACCTGGGCATAAACCTTCTTCAATTACCCAGTTAGGTATTCCCATTTCCTCAAAAGTTATAAGGTCATGACTACCAGCATCGATTAGACCACCTTTATCCATAGCTTCGTAAAAAGGAAGAGCCATAGTAGACTCCCAAGTTTCATGAGCTACGTGAAGGTCACCAATTCTAACAGCTTCATATCTAGAAGCTGATTCAGCTGGGACCAATTCAGCAGTAAATCCTTGTTCTTCAAAAATTTGTGCCATAACATTTGCCATAACTATTTGGCTTGTCCAGTTAAGCACTGGTATTCTAATTGGATCTGCAGCTTTAGCAATGCTTCCAAAAACTGTGAATGAAATAACCACAGCCGCTAAAACTAATCCTTTAAATAATTTTACCATATTACCTCCCGTTAGGTTTTGATTTAAATCTTCAGTGACGTTATGCTCATCTATAGACATTTCAGTCATTTATTTCTTATAGTGAAACAAGTTTTTACATTAAGATTAATTTTTAATAGGATGTTGTTGAATTATTTTTGGAGGAAAAATGACTAAAATTGCGATTATAGGATCAGGACCTTGTGGTTTATCAATGTTAAGAGCCTTTCAACAAGCCGAAGAAAAGGGTCAACAAATCCCTGAAATAGTTTGCTATGAGAAACAAGAAGACTGGGGTGGCTTATGGAATTATAGTTGGAGAACTGGCTCTGATCAATACGGAGATCCTGTTTCAAATAGTATGTATCGTTATTTATGGTCTAATGGACCAAAAGAATGTTTAGAATTTGCTGACTATTCTTTTGATGAACATTTTAAGCAGCCAATTCCTTCATTTCCACCAAGAGAAGTATTGCATGATTACATTTTGGGGAGAGCAAAAAAAGCAAATATAAAAAAATATATAAAATTTAATACTACTGTAACTCAGGCAAAGTATAACGGAAATCAATTTGAAATATCTGTATTAAATAAAAAAGATAATACTATAACATCAAATAATTTTGATTATCTTATTGTTGCATCCGGTCATTTTTCTGTTCCTTATATTCCTGAGTACCAAGGTATGGAATCATTTCCAGGTAGAATTTTACATGGCCATGATTTTAGAGATGCAGAAGAATTTAGAAATAAAGATGTTGTTGTTCTAGGCAGTAGTTACTCTGCAGAAGATATTGCGCTTCAATGTTATAAGTATGGAGCAAAGTCAGTTACTATTGGCTATCGCAATAATCCAATGGGATTTAAATGGCCAGATGGTATCAAAGAAGTTCATTATTTAGATAGATTAGAGGGAAATAAAGCAATCTTCAAAGATGGTCATGAACAGAATGCTGAAGCTATTATTTTATGTAGTGGTTATTTGCATCACTTTCCTTACCTTGATGAGTCTTTGAAACTTAAGACAACTAATAGATTGTATCCGCCTAAATTATATAAAGGTGTTGTTTGGCAAGATAATCACAACTTAATGTATCTTGGTATGCAGGATCAATTCCACACTTTTAATATGTTTGATTGCCAAGCATGGTTTGTAAGAGATGTGATAATGGGAAAAATAAAAATGCCTACAAATGAAGATATTGATAACGATATAAAAAAATGGGTATCTGAATAATACACATTAGAGGATCCAAATCAAATGATAGATTTTCAAACAGAATATACAAAAGATTTGCATTCTTCATCTGATTATCCTGCAATTGATTTCGAATTAATTAGAAAACATTTTAAAGTTTGGGAACATCATAAAGAAGAAGATATTATGACTTATAGAAATAATTCTTTTTCATCGGCAGTAACAGGAACGGTTGCCCCTATTCATCATACATCTTGGGCTGAAGCGATGGATGACTCGATGGAAACTTTTATGAAATCTAAATAATAGAGATTTACTCTTTTTATGTAACAGATGGATTAAGCTCTAACTCTGCTTTTGGTTGGGTCATAAAATGGGAAGCTAACAACTTTAGCAGGTATTCTTTTCTGATGCCCATCTAGTTTGCCGACCTCAAGTTCTGTACCTAATTCTGATGAACGAATATCTACTCTACATAAGGCAATATTTTTATTAAGAGTTGGTGAGATTGTTCCACTAGTTATTATTCCCACTTGAGCTCTACCTAAGTGCACACAGTCTCCATGATTTACTTTTTCATTACCTTCAATTTCTAATCCTACCAATTTTCTATGAGGATGTGCCTTTCTTTCAATGAGAGCTTCCTTGCCTATAAAATTTTGCTCTTTAGATTTTAGAGGAACAGTAAAACTTATTCCAGCCTCAAATGGATCTGTCTCATCACTAAATTCATGACCTCCCAATATTAATCCTGCTTCAATTCTAAGCATATTCAGAGCTTCAAACCCCATTGGTGAAATATTAAATTCTTGTCCAGCGTCCCATACAGCATCCCAGACATTTGGAGCATCATTAGGATGGCAATAAATTTCAAAACCTAGCTCTCCGGTGTAACCTGTTCTTGATAACATAATTGGAATTCCAGTATGATCGCCAATTCGACTAATTGTAAAATGAAACCACTCTAAATTATTGACATCAGGATGTGCAGGAGGTGTCCAAATGATTTTAGATAAAACTTTTCTGCTATTTGGTCCTTGAACTGAAATGTTGTGGAGATGATCTGTAGAAGATTTTATGTTTACGTGAAGTTTTAACTCTTCACTAAGCTGTGTTAACCATTCTCCTGAATAATCGCTTCCACAAATCCACCTAAAGTTATGATCTCCTAATTTATAAAGAGTGCCATCGTCAATCATGGTACCATTTTCATAACACATCGCTGTGTACACCACTTGACCAACTGAAAGTTTCTTTATATTTCTAGTGAGGGCAACATTAAGTAATTCTTCTGCATCAGGTCCAATAACTTCAAATTTTCTTAATGAAGATAGGTCCATCATAACTACATTGTTTCTGCATTCAGTATATTCTCTAATAGTTCCGTAATTATTAAACTTATTTGGAATCCAATAACCTGAAGAGTCCATCATATCATTTGTTAATTGTGACGTTCTAGGATGAAAACCTGTTTCTTTTGTTAGCATAAAATCACTTCCAGCATTTTTTCTATAACCGATAGATTTTGAAAATCTATTTTTTTCAGAATAAACTCTAACGTATATATCTGTAGGGTTCCAGTCATTTGCAGTATCTATATCATCAGGGCATCCTGATGAAACACAAACAAGATCTTTTTGAGCTTGAAAAAGAACATAGTCACCAGCTCTAGACCAAGGCATGTCAGAATAAATTACATTGTTTGCGTCTATTCCTGTGTTAAAAAATAAATTTATAGCAGCCCAACCATTTCTTTTTTGAACACCATATCGATCAAGCGCATAATTAAAATTATCTGAACAATTGATGTGCCCAAAATATCCAAGATCTTCATAAAGTTTTCTTGTGCAAGCTGTTCCAAAAGTATCATGCCGACCGATAGTATCTTGGACAACCTCAACTAAAGGTTCTAAGTTTTTATCAAAATATTTTGAATGTAAACCTGGCATAGCATAAGCACCACCTACTATTGCTCTGCTTGTTGTTGTGTCTATTGATAATTCTTCTCCATGTTGAAGAGCTTCACTATCAAAAGCCATAAAGTCTGAGCATTGTCTGCCATACAAATCTATAATTTGAATATAATCACCTTTTTTAATTTCATAGGCACTAGCAGAACTCTGTTTAATTAATATTTCTTCTCTAGGTGTTGCTAATGGATCTGGTAAAATTCTTTCTAATTTATTATTTTTTGGATTAATTCTCTTAACTATAACCTCTATATCAGTTGGAGGATTGTGATTCCCAACAAACATATTCTCTCCTGGACAGGCTAGAATTGCAAAACAATTTTCGTTTATTAGTATTTCTTCACTATCATTTCTTTTTGAACTTTCGTTAAAAACTAAAGTTGAAAAAAAATTATGAAGATTTATTTTTTTATTTTTTAATTTCTGAATTAAAAATAATTTATCTGAACTTGTATTTATAATTTCTTTTAAAAATGAATCTTCTATTTTATTTTTCTTATTAATTATATTTTGATTATTATTACCCTTTTCATCAAATATAGTAATTTCACAAACTTGATTACCCTCTAAATTTTTAAGATATAAATTATCTCCTTTGTCTAAATCAATTCCAATTAACCCTTGGCCTTTAACAATGTATCTCTCTGTATCTTCTGGAAGTCCGTAGGAACCTTTTACAATAGGATTTGATCTTCTTACCGGATATTTATTAACGTCAATATTCATAAATTAATTACTAATTTTATTTTATTCATTTATCTATTGATTGTTTTAAATAGTGAAAATTACCTTAATGTATCTAAAGTAAACTTCAATTGATTTTAAATTCTTCATTAAATACTTTGTTAAATTTAGAAAGATTGTCGGCAGTATAGCTTTTGTAATCAAAATCAATATTAGACGTAATTTCAGATACCATACTCCACATCGTTTCTCTTAACAAAGAGGCGCATTTAATAGCTTTATATTTTATGAATAATTCAGATGATAATTTTTTTTCAAAATAATTTTCCAGCAAACCCTCTTCTTCCTTCTCTGTAAATTCGTTATTAGATGCAAGACCACCTAAATCAAATAATGGAGTATTAAATCCTGCATATTCCCAATCAATTAACCATATCCCATTTTTGTTTTGAATGAAGTTTGCTGGAAGAAGATCATTATGACTAAAAACAATATCAAAAGGCGAGCCTATACCTTCTAATTTAATTGATTTTTTTAAAAGATCAGGAAGAATTTTTATATATGAGCTTTTGTTTCTTTCTAAAAAATTCTTATAATTTTTAATTACATAAAAAACCCAAAAAATTACAGATTGACCAATAAGTTGATCAGGTATTTTTACATGAACTTTTTTTATAAGTTTAGTTACTTCTTCTAAATTTTTTTTAATATCATTTGAATTAAATGTTTTGCCATTGATAAAATCGAAAACCTGAATTGATTTGTCATGAAATAATAACTCAGGACCTACTCCAATTTTAGCGGCAGCATTGCTTGCTTGAATTTCATTATTTCTAAAAACTAAATGCTCTGGTATGTCATCACCTATTCTAACAAAATATTTTTTTGGCCCATCATTAATAAGATAGTTTTTGTTTGTAATACCTCCTTCAACTGGAGATATTTTGATTTCATGTTTCCAGAATTTAATACTAGATATTAATGCAATATTATTTTTATCCATAAATAATTTAATTTATTATATTTTAAAATAAATTATTTCCTATTAATTATATATAATTTGCTTATAAAATTAGTATGACTCGAAACTATTTAAGTGGATCAATAAAAAAAGCTCTAGCAATTATAGAATGTGTAGGAAAATCTCCAAAACCACTTAAGGCAAGTCAAGTTTCTTCAATTACAAAATTAGATAGAGCGACTGCTTTTAGAATTTTAACTTACCTTACTAGTCTTGGTTATATTTTTAAAGACACTTCAAATAACTTATACTCATTGGGGCACAAGATTTTTGAATTTGGCGATAAATCTGATTTCCTAAAAACACTTACAACATTATGCTTTGAGTACATAAAAAATTTATCATATGATACTAATCATATTACTTATCTTGCCGTTTTAGAAGGTCCTCATATTGTATATTGTGATAAAGTAGACCCTTTAGGAGAAAATGCACCAAGAGCTTTTAGAATGAGGTTAGATGCGCATAGCTGTGCTTTAGGAAAGGCTATACTTGCTTTTAAATCAAGAGATGAACTTAGAGAAATTTATAAAAGCTATACACTCCATAAACATACTTCAAATACAATCACTTCTTTAGATAAGCTTTATATTAATTTAGATAAAGTTAGAAAAAATGGATTTAGTTTAAATGAAGCTGAAACCTTTGATTACGTTTATGGTATAGGCGCGCCAATCGTGGATTCTCAAAGAAGAGCAATTGCAGGAATTGCAATTTCAGGAACAAAGGGGAGTATAAATGTTAAATCTATTCCAGATTTAGCTAATAAGGTTACGAATACAGCTAAATTGATTTCCCAAAAACTTCAAGAAAGTTAAGATGTTTCAACAGTTGAAACACTTACTTTAAGGCTATAATACTTTAAAATAAACAATTTAAAAAAAATTTTGCAAAGGAATATTCTATGGCTTTTCCAGAAAAAGTTGATTACGTTATTGTAGGAGCTGGTATTCATGGTCTTAGTACTGCATGGCACCTCGCTGCTAAATTAAAAGCTAAAGGTAAAGGTGACGGTTCAAAAATTGTTGTTATTGATAAAGATAGTATTGCTGCGGGTGCGAGTGGAATTGCATGTGGTGTTGTAAGAAATAATTATTACCAACCTGCGATGAGAGAATTGATGGCTTTGTGTGTAGATGTTTGGGAAAGTGATGCAAAAAATTTCCACTATCATGATGTAGGTTATATGCAGATTAGTCCAGAGTGTATGGAAGAGGATGTTGCTGAAATATATGCCCAGCAAAAAAACATTGGATACGAATCAGAATTTATTCAAGGAGAAAAAGATTCTGCAAATTATATGAAAAAGATGTTTGGTGATTGGCAAGCAAAAGGTATCACCAGCGTTTTGCATGAGAAACGTGGAGGATATGCAAACAACACATCTGCTATTTATGGTTTAGCAGATAAAGCTGAAGCTGAAGGAGTGAGAATTTTAACTGGAACAACTGTAAAAGGTTTCCAATACGGATCTAATTCAAGTGCAGTTACTGGAGTTGAAACAGATAAAGGTTTAATTAAATGCGATCACGTAATTGTAGGAGCGGGGCCTTGGGCTAAGTCATTTTGGGATATGTTAGAACTTCCAAATGAAATAACTATTAAGGGATCTGACGGTAAATTAAATACTAACATACCTATGTGGCATTATTGGATGCTTACTGAGGGAGTATTAAGAGTAGATCCTGATTTTCTTAAAACTGATAGTGGAGATATGCCTCCAGTTATTCATGTGGATACAGATGCTCCATTATATTCTGACACCGATAAAAGCTTAATAACTGATAAGTTGTGGGGCATTTATTATAAGCCAGATTTTCACTTTAATGGTATTCAGGGAGGTGCCTCTCCTTACAAAGTAGGTAAACCCGGAGGTGAGGGAGTTAACGTTGATCCTTACGGTCCTAAATCTGCTGACTTCGTTATCAGTGATGAATTTGGTGATATGTGGACTTCAGCATTGGCATTCTGTCATAAAAGATTTGAAGGTAAATCACATTTATTTAAAAAAGGAGCAACAGGAGGCTTGGGATGTTTTACGCCTGACTCATTTCCTGTTTTTGATCAGTTTAGAGAAAATGTTTATATGATTGCTGATTCTAATCATGGATATAAAATGATAGGTGTTGGCAAATTAGTAGCTGATGAAGTTTTAGGTGAAAAATCTTCATTATTAGAACCATTTCGTTTTTCAAGATATGAGCAAGGCAAATTGCATCCAACATCAAATAGTCCTTTTCCTTGGAGTTAATATGTTGTTGAATGTTTATAATATTAAAAAAGGGGGGAAAAAATGACAGATTTAGAAAATTTTGTAAACCAGTCAGGAAGAGATAAGTTAGTTAAAGATGTTAGAAAAAAAATTGATGAACTTGGAATAACATACATTTATTATCAGTTTGTTTCAGTAACAGGAAGAATTGTAGGTAAGGGTGTTCCAGCAGATCATTGGGAGTCGATGGCTGAGAAAGGCTTTCAATTAGTTTATGGTGCAACAGCTAATTTGTTTGTAGATAGGCATGGTGAATATATCGGTTATGGACCTGAGTCCTCAGAATTAGTAGGAATACCAGAGCCTGACACATTCGTTCAACTTCCTTGGGATAAAAGAGTTGCTAGAGTCTGGTGTACTTGTTTTAGAAATAGAGAAGAAGAAGAAAATCCAGGTGGTCACTTAACTTCAGATTGTCGTGGAAATTTAAAAATTTTTCAAGATCAATTTCAAGAAAAGTTTGGCATGAATATGAGGGCAGGTACTGAGCCTGAAATGATGTGGCTAACAAAAAAAGATAACGGCGAACCAACTGGTGATGGTTTTTCTAGGCCATACTGTTATCACATTGATCAGTTTGAATCTCTAAGACCTGTTTATATGAAGGTCATAGATTATTGTCGAGCTATGGGTTTGGATGTAATTCAAGGAGACCATGAAGATGCTCCTGGACAATTAGAATTAAATTTCATGTATGACGATGTTTTAAGAAATGCTGATAGATTAACTACTTATCGTCAAATTTGTGCACAAGTTGCCAGAGAATTTAATTTGATTGCTTGCTTTATGAGTAAACCCTTTATGGGTGTTTCGGCCAATGGCTGTCATACAAACGTATCTCTATGGAAAGGTGGAGAACTTAAATCTACACCTATAGGGAACAACCCTCTTCCAGGAATGGATCAAGTTTTCACTCATATATCTGGTGGTGAAAATATGTTTATGCCTGACCCAAAAATTGATGCAGTTAAACCAGGACCTGTAGGATTAAATAGTATCGCAGGTTTGCTTAAGCATTTACCTGCATTAACTTGTCTTGGTTCACCAACAGTAAACTCATACAGAAGATTATGGGATACTGGTTTTTGGGCTCCAGTATATGCTGATTGGGGATACCAAAATAGAACTTGTAGTGTTCGTGTATCTGCACCAGGACGAGTAGAATATCGATCTGTTGATTCATCTCATAACCCTTATTTAATGGGTGCTGGAATTTTAAAAGCTTTTGAGGATGGACTGGATAATAAGATGGATCCAGGTGAGCCAGAGAAAAAAAATATCTATGATGCAATGAAAGCAGGTAAAGAAGTTGATAAACTCCCTTTAACTTTAGGTGAAGCTATTCAACGTTTGGATAGTGATGAAGTTATTAAAGCGGCCTTACCTGAAGATATGCTCAGAGTATTTATGCATTATAAAAATGATGAATGGGAAAAATTCCTGTCTGCAGTTACTCAGTGGGATGTAGATACTTACTTGGATGTGCTTCCATAAATTAAAATAAAAAAAAGAAGGATAAAATATGTGCGGAATTGCAGGATTAATACATAGAGGTAAGTCTACTAATGTAGGGGGAGAAATGCAAAAGATGTTGCAATCTCTAAAACATCGTGGACCTGACTCAACTGGTTATGCTTTGTACGGAAGTGGAAAATCTAAAGATTATATTTTAAGATTTAAAGTTGGTGAGAATGTAAAAGAAGGTAGCTCCGCTATAATGGAAGATGCATCGATATATGATCTTAGAAGAGATGAGGTTAATAAGCAAATTAACGAAGTTGGTGCAAAAATAATTAAAGAAGAACAAATCACTCCCTATTCATTTAGATATGTAATCAAATGTGATGATGATTTGTTAGAATTAGCAAAAAAAATTGAGACAGTGGAGATGACAGAAATATTATCTCTTGGTCAATCTTTAGAGCTCATCAAAGATATTGGTGATGCTCAAGTTGTTGCTGATCAATATAGTTTAAATAAGTTTAATGGAACTCATGGAATAGGTCATACTCGAATGGCTACTGAGTCAGGAGTAGATATTAGATCTGCGCATCCATATTGGGCTTATCCATTTAGTGATGTTTCAGTTGTTCATAACGGTCAGTTAACAAATTACTGGAACAACAGAAGGGCGCTTGAACGAAAAGGTATGCGTTTTATGTCATCTTGTGATTCAGAACTGATAGCAGTCTATCTTGCAAATAAAATTAGAGATGGGCATGACTTAGAAGATGCAATGCGATCATCTTTGTCTGATTTAGATGGTGTGTTTACTTATATGGTTGCTACTAAAGACAAATTAGGAATGGCTAAAGATACCATGGCGGCTAAACCAATGGTTCTATATGAAAGTGATGATTTAGTTGCTCTTGCTTCTGAGGAAGTTGCAATTAGGAGTTTGCTTCCTCACGAAATCGACACATATGATCCCTATGAAGGAGAGGTAAAAGTATGGCAAGCATAACAAAAAACGAACATAAATCTTATGGAATGGGACTCCATGATGAAGTATTAACTGGAAGAACACAACAAACTTTTTTTAACCCCGAAGAGGGTGAAAACTTTTTTTATGATGATGCATTTGATGTAGATTTTAATAAGCGCACATCAATAGACTTAGAAAATCTTGAATGTTTGGAGATAAATAAGAAAATAAAAGAGTTAATGAAGAAAGGTTATGGCACAATCGTATTGAAAAACCCTGGTGCTAAACACAGTATTGGTGTTGGCATTCTTCAAAAACTAAATCTTATTGTTGAGGGTAGTCTTGGATATTTTGGTGTTGGCTCAATTGATGGTCCAGTAGTAAGAATTTCTGGTCGTGTAGGGTGGTCATGTGCTGAAAACATGATGTCTGGAAAAGTTGTGATTGAAAAAAATGCTGGTTCATGTTTTGGAGCTGCAATTCGTGGAGGAGACTTAATTTGTAAAGGTAGTGTTGGTGCCCGATCGGGGATAGACATGAAGGGCGGCACTATTATAGTAGGTGGTGATGCAGGAGCATTTACTGGCTTTATGATGCAACGTGGCAGAATAATTATCTGCGGAGATGTTGGCCCTAATCTTGGAGATTCTCTTTATGATGGAACTATTTTTGTAGGTGGAAGTATTAAATCTCTAGGTGCAGATGCAGTTGAAGCTGAAATGACAGACTTAGATGTTTCTTGGTTAAAAAGAAAATTAAAAGTAGCTGAAATTGATAAGAAAATAGATTTTAAAAAAATGACTAAGATTGTTTCTGGTAAAAAATTATGGAACTATGATAATTTAGAACCATCGGAACGAAAAGGTGCAATATAGGGGGAAAATACATGGCAAAGAAAACTAAAAATAAAAAAAATGAAAATGAAAAAAGTATTTTAGGAAAAAATGCTATTTTTACTCCTAATGTAATCAACGACATTCATATCAAGTCTCAACTTGGACGTTATCGTATGCGTGGAATGGCGCTAATGAAAAAAATTCCACATTGGGATGACCTTACCTTTCTTCCAGGAACTCTAACTCGATTTGTTATTGAGGGTTATAGAGAAAAATGTGAAACAAAGACTGTGATTGGACCTAATTGTAAAAATCCAATTAAGCTTGATATTCCAATTTACATTACAAGTATGAGTTTTGGAGCTTTATCATATGAGGCTAAGACAGCTTTAGCTCGCGGTGCGACTATGGCAGGAAGCGCAACATGTTCTGGTGAAGGTGGTATGATTCCGGATGAGAGACGATATTCTGAGCTATGGTATTACCAGTGTATTCAGTCTCGTTATGGGTTCAATCCTCATCATGCGCAGTTAGCTGATGGAATAGAAGTATTTATTGGCCAAGGTCAAAAAGTTGGAATGGGCGGTCATCTTATGGGTCAAAAAGTTACTGACCAAGTTGCAGAAATGAGATCTTTACCTGCAGGTATTGATCAGCGTTCTCCAGCAAGGCACCCTGATTGGCTTGGTCCTGATGATCTTGCTCTTAAAGTCGAGGAACTAAGAGAACTTACTGATAACCAAGTTCCAATTCAGTTAAAATTAGGCGCTGCTAAAGTTTATGATGATGTTCGAATGGCTGCTAAGTGTAATCCTGATTCAATTTATTTAGATTGTATGGAAGGATCTACTGGAGCTGGTCCTCATATTGCTGCAGCTAATACAGGAATTCCTGGAATAGCAGCTGTAAGAGAAGCAAGAAGGGCGTTGGATGATGTAGGTAAAACTGGAGAAGTGACATTAGTTTTTGCAGGAGGTATCCGTGATGGAGCAGATATGGCAAAAGCTCTAGCTTTAGGTGCCGATGCAATAGCAGTCGGTACTGGCGCTTTGATAGCTCTAAATTGTAATAAAGATATTCCAGAGGCTGACTTTGAAAAAGAATTAGGTGTTTCAGCTGGCGATTGTTATCATTGTCATACAGGCAGATGTCCTGTTGGTGTGGCAACTCAAGATCCTAAATTAAGAAAACGTCTAAACCCTGATGATGCCGCTCTAAGAGTTTATAATTATTTACACTCAATGACTCTTGAGGCCCAATTACTTGCAAGAGCATGCGGTAAAACAAATATTCATTCCTTAGAGCCTGAAGATTTAGCGGCTTTGACAATGGAAGCGTCCGCTTTGGCTAAAGTTCCACTTGCAGGTACTGACTATACAGTTGGTGTCGATGATTACCATTCAATTTAGGAGAAGAATATGGCAAAGAAAAAAGTAAAAAAAACCTTAAAGGCTAAAAAAACTTCAACTAAAAAAAGTTCGAAGGACTCAGGAATTAAAACTGCTCGTGAAAAAATGATCGGTCAGCATATTGGTTACCGATATGATGTTAATCTTCTTCCTGATTATAAGAGACTCACCCCTTTTTTAAAAAAATATATTGAACATATGGGCTGGGATGATCTTAATTGGTTAGAGGATGTGCATATGGGATATGAAAATGGAAAACCAGCAGTATTTGATAGAAATATTAATGGCTGGGTGACAACTCCAAAAAATATGAAACTACCTAAAGATCAACAAGATAGAGATATGATTGCAAGAGAACTCCTTGTTAAGTTTCAGATGTCTCCCAATCATCCTTTGGTAGTATTAAAGAAAGCTTATCAAAAATTTGATTAATTTATTTTTTTCAGTCCTGTTTTAACGGGACTGAAATTTAATATTTCAATATCCTCACTTAAACTCGGATTAAAAAAACGATTATGCCAAAATGTGTACTGCCATTTGGAATTATTTTTCTTTAACTTAGATACATTTACAGCAAAACTAAAGCCGGTGTCTCGTTCGAAAAATTGAGCATTTACCTTTTTCTTCTTTAACAGATCTTTTGAGACATTTGATTGATATGGAAAAGTTGCAGTGAAAGATCCATCAAAATTTGAAGGAGTATTGTAATACTCTGAAGAAAAAAATTTAATAGCTTTATCAAATCGTGTCTCAGGGTCATGAGTTTGTTTATGCATAAACTCAAACATTTTTGATGTATCTTCACAATTATCTTCCATTAAAATTGAGCGAATGTCACCTAATTGAATATCAGATTTAATATTTGAAAAACTGGCAATTGTCCCTTCAGAAGGTTTACCTCCAAACATTCTAAAATTACGTTGTCTAAGGCTGCATTGCCAAATAACAAAATCACTCCATCCTATACGTCCCATATCAAATATTATCTCTTATTAGCAATCAAGTGTATTGTCTTTTTCCCATTGTGTTATGATATTTTTTTTATTTGATTGTTTTGAGCCTTTAAAACCAATTTTTTTAGTATTTGAAGACTGATACTTTTTAATCTCTTTATTTTTAAGTTTAATGTAAGAATCAATTGTTTCTTTACTAAAAGCATCTTTCATAACTGTACTCTTACCTAAATGCGATAAAGCTTTTTCAAGTGTAAGAGGTAGTTTTTTAGCCCCTTTAACTTTGTGTCCCTCTTCATACATATTAACATTTATTGGTTTTCCAGGATTTCGTTTTTTTTCTATTCCATCTATTCCAGCTGCCAAGATACCTGCTTGCAAAAGGTAAGGGTTAGTTGCCCCATCCATTAACCGCAATTCAAACCTTCCAGGACCAGGAACTCTTATCATATGTGTTCGATTATTTCCTGAGTAAGTAATTGTATTAGGGGCCCAAGTCGCACCTGACGCTGTAACTGGCGCATTAATTCTTTTGTAACTATTTATAGTGGGGTTGAACCATGCAGTCAAAGCTTCTGCAGAATTCATTATGCCACCCATAAAATTATAAGCTGTTTTTGATAAACCTAATTTATCTTTTTTATCTGCAAAAAGATTTTTACCTTTTTTGTCCCAAACCGATAAATGCGCATGACATCCATTACCTGTTTTGTTTAAAAATGGTTTTGGCATGAAAGTTGCACGCAAACCTTTTTTTTCTGCGAGAGTTCGTACCATAAATTTAAAAAAAACATGACGGTCAGCTGTTTGTAAGCAATCAGAAAAATCCCAATTCATTTCAAACTGCCCGTTTGCATCTTCATGATCATTTTGATACGGTCCCCAACCAAGCATAATCATGCTATCACAGATTGCTTTTATTAAATCGTATTGACGCATTAATGCTGATTGATCATAACAAGGCTTGTCTGCAATATCGTTTTGATCAGCGATTGAGCTACCATCAGGTGTAATTAAAAAATACTCACATTCTACACCACTTTTTAAGTGCATATTTTTTTTTGCTAACTTATCAATTTGATTTCTTAACATAACTCTTGGCGAAGAAGCGACTGGTTTACCATCCATCCATAAATCTCCAGCCAACCAGCCAACATCAGGCTGCCAAGGTAATTGTATTAAGCTTCTTGGATCTGGAATTGCTGCCATATCTGGATCAGAAGGAGACATATCTAAATAAGTTGAAAATCCGGCAAAGCCCGCACCTTCTTTTTGCATCTCTTTAATTGATTGAGCAGGAACTAACTTTGAACGAAGTACTCCAAAAAAATCAACGTAACTTATTAAAAAGTAATTTATTTTCTTCTTTTTTGCGATTTCAGATAGTTGTATGGTCATTTAAAATCCTTATTTTATTGAGCTTGTTTTTTATACTTTATCAGTGTTTATTAGGGTTTTTGATAAATTTCTAGTTATTTTCATATTTAAAATTTCACATTATGCAACAAATTGAGATGAATCAGTTTAAAATAGTATTGAAAAGTAATATTATTTTAAAATAATTTAACAGCGGAGGTTAATTATGGATAATGAATTATCAGCTCTTAGCGTTATATTCACAGAATTTTATTATTGGGTCACTGTTGTCTTAATGTTTTTGATCCACGTAGGTTTTTGTATGTATGAAGTTGGAGTTTCAAGACATAAAAATCATCTCCACACTCTAATGAAGAATACAATGTTAATACCTTTGGTAACTGTAACTTGGTTTTTCTTTGGTTGGTGGATTTATTGGGCAATGGTAAATGGTCCATTTATAGGCACGTCAATAATGGATGGTAACAGCGGCTTACAATTAGGTGGCGGTTATGGTGCAAATGAACTAGCAAATCCTATGAGCCCTATTATGGCTATCAATCTTGGAGATCATATTAATGGTGTTTTTTGGGCAGCATTTTTATTATTCTCTTGGACAGCTGCATCTATTGTTTCTGGTTCAGTAATTGAGAGAATAAGAATGTCAGCTTTTGGAGTTCTAGCAATTGCAATTGGTTCTGTTTTTTGGACAATTGATGCTTCTTGGGGATGGCACTTTGATGGTTGGATGGTAAAATTACTTGGCTATCATGATGCTTATGCATCTGGTGTAATACATGCTGTAGCCGGAGGATTTGCCTTGGGAGTTTTATGTGTATTAGGGCCTCGAATTGGAAAGTTTGCATCTGATGGAACGCCTCGAAATATAGGACCTAGAAATCCTTGGCTAGTTACTGTTGGTCTATTTTTAATTTATACTGGCTTCTGGGGATTTTATGCTGCCTGCAATATCCCAATTATTAACTTAGGTCCAGAATATGGATTAGAAGGAACTTATTTTTCAGCAACTAATATTTATGTAACTCCAACTACTTTAAGCGGAATAACTTTTAACTTCTTGATGTCATTGTCAGGTGGATTACTTGCTGGTTACTGGGTATCAAAAGGAGATCCTTTTTGGACTTACTCGAGTGGCCTCGCAGGAATTATTACTGCTTCAGCAGGAAATGATTTATACCATCCGTTACAAGCAATGATCATTGGTATGATAGGTGTCTATGTTGCTTATAAAATGCATTATTGGGTTGAGCGTAAATTCAAAATTGATGATGCTGTAGGTGCAGTAGCTGTTCATGGTTATGCTGGTGTTGTAGGTCTTGTTATTTGCGGATTTGTTCTGTGGGGATACCCTTCTTCAGGTTATGAAGGTTATGCTGCTATTAACCCTATTGGGATGATTATTGGAGCAATAATAATGTTTGGCTTACTTGGTTTTTTACCGGGTTGGATAATTGCTAAAATTCTAAATGGAATGGGTAGGTTGAGAATACCTCATGATGTAGAATTAGCAGGTCTAGACTATAATTATATGGAAGCGGCGAAGGCAGATGAAAATGCTGTTGCTGCTGACCAGAAATAGGAGGATTTATTATGGCAACTGTTACAAACTGGGTTGAAACTTTAAACGCTGGTGAAACTGCTGTTTACCCCTATGTGGGAACAGAATGGTTATGGTTAATAATAGCTGTAGCATTTTGGATTATATGGCACGTTAGAACTTCAGCTAGCGAAACAGAGGAAAATGATGAAATAGCCTCTAAAAGTAAAGGCCCTAATGATTACAAAGATAATATTGCTAATTGGTAATATTAAGATAAATTTATAAAATCTCTTAAAAGGGCATTGTAAAAGATGCCCTTTTTTAATACCAGTCTAATAATGAATTCTGATAAAAATAAAAAAAATGAAAGACCTTATAGAATGGTTAATGTAGCTTTCCCTCCTGCAAAATATGGAGTTTTTGCTGCAATTATAATTATAGTAATCTGCTCTTTTTTCTTATTTTTTTAGATAACTGTATATGAAAGCAGTTATACTAAATGTTTCAGCTTGGATGCTATTACCATTCATGGATGGTTTAGCAAAATTCTTAAGTCAAGACATTCATTTTTTACAAGTAGTTTGGGGTAGATATTTTTTTATGGCTTTTTTTAGTATTCTCATTACCTCAATATTTTTCAAAAGACATTTAGGTTTTCCTAAAGGAATACAAATACAAATTCTTCGAAGTTTCTTTTTGTTTTTTTCTACAGTATTTTTTTTTTATGCAATTTCAGTTATTTCTTTGGCCGAAGCATTAACTCTTGCATTCATTTCACCAATTATTGCAACAATACTCTCTTTTTTCATATTAAAAGAAAATGTAGGACCAAGAAGGTGGATAGCAGTAATTGCTGGGTTTATTGGCGTTTTATTTGTTATTAGGCCAGGATTTAACGAAATTAATTTAGCAACTTTTGCAGCTGTTGGCGCAGGAGTCTGTTATGCTTTTTATGTAATTAGTACCAGAAAATTATCTTCAATTGATAGCCCTTTAATGACTTTAATATTTACAGGGTTAACTGGCGCACTCGTTATATCGTTACTCGTTCCTTTTTTTTGGACATGGCTTTCTTTAACGCAGTGGCTCTTATTAATCTCTCTTGCAGCTATAGGCACATTAGCTCATTTCTTACTTATTCTTTCTTTAACTCTAGCAGAGGCATCAAAATTAGCCCCATTATCGTACTCAGAAATAATAATGAATGTAATCATTGGATATTATTTTTTTGGAGATTTTCCAAATCAATGGATTTGGATAGGTCTCGTTATAATTGTTGCCAGTGGCGTATATATTTCGTTAAGAGAAGCTAAAAAATAAACATTATTTAAGGATTAAGATGAGTAAAAGTGCAAAAGGATTATTATGGTCATTTTTTGGTGTTTTAATTCTTAGTCCGGACACTCTTTTAATTCGTTTATTAAATTTATCAGATTTTAGTTTGATTTTTTATAGAAGTTTTCTGCCTGCTATATCAATATTTTTATTTATATTTTGGCAGTACAAACGAGAAACTCTAAAAGTATTTTTATTGATTGGAATGCCTGGGATAATCTTCGCTATTTTTTATGCGATTACTCACATTTGCTTTGTTTACTCTATACAATATACGTCAGTAGCAAACACATTGGTTATTATTGCTGGTGCTCCTATTTTTGCTGCTTTATTCTCAATAATTTTTCTAAAAGAAAAACCATCTCCTTTTACCTGGGTGATAATTTTTGTTGCTCTTGTTAGTATGTTTGTAATTGGTTGGGGAAGTTATTCGTCATCAGGAATATTTGGAGATTTAATGGCTCTTACCGTTGCAGTTTTTATGGGTGCAAGTGGAGTTTTGGTTAGATATTTTAAAGCTATTGATTTGGTACCAGCTTGTTTTGTAGGATGTATTCTTGCAGGTTTGTATGCCGTCCCATTTGATATAGAATTTAATTTGAGTTCGATGCAAATTATATATCTTTCTTTGATGTGTTTTATAATGTTGCCAATTCCTTTTATTATTATGACAATTGCACCAAAATATACGCCTGCTTATCAAGTTTCTTTAGTATTTTTACTTGAAAGTGTTTTAGGTACAGCTTGGGTGTGGGTTGTCATAAATGAAGTACCTTCAATCAATACTATCATAGGAGGATTAATTCTTCTTACCTCGGTATTAATTTACATGATTTTAGAGACAAGAAAGTAAAAATTAATTGACCAATTTTATTTTAATAATATATTTTTTATATGAAAATATTTTTAGATGATTCAGATTGTTTGATATTAGATCATAAAGATTTTAGAAATTTTTCTATTCACCCTCTTTGGTTGAGAGAGAGAGTAAATAATAAACAATATTTAGATCAAAATAATTATCAACGATTGTATGAGCCGTCTCTCTTAGATGTCAATATTAAATTTTTAAAATATGATTTTGAAGACAATTATCTAAAGGTAGAATTTACTGATAATGCAAAGGGTGTTTTTTCATTAGACTCTCTTTTAAATGATTTGTGTTCTAACGATGTTATTCCTAAAAAAAAACCATGGAAAAATGAATTTATAAATTTACCTATTTATGATTTTAATTCTTTAAATGATGAGAACTATATTTCAAAACTTTTAACTGATTTTCAAGAATTGGGTTTTGTTATTGTTAACAATACCTCAAAAGATGAGGGGACAGTAATTAAATTTGCTGAACTTTTTGGCCCAGTCAGAACAACAAACTTTGGTAAACTTTTTGATGTTGTATCAAAACCAAAGGCTAATGACCTAGCATATACAAGTCTAGGTATTAAAGCGCATACTGACAATCCTTATAGAAAACCTATGCCTGGCATACAGATATTACATTGTATAGCAAATGAGGCTAAAGGTGGGGACTCTTCCTTAGTTGATGGATATGCAGTTGCTGAATACTTGAAGAAAAACGAACCTGATATGTTCAAAATACTTACTACTACAAATGTTTTATTTAAATTTATTGATAAAGATATAATTCTTGAAAATTGGGGAAAGTTGATCGAACTTGATCATAATGATGAATATTTACAAAGTAGATTTAGTGGAAGGCTTGATTATGTGCCTTATTTAAAACCATCACAATTAAAGAATTTTTATGAGGCGCGAAAAAAACTTTATCACCTTTATGAGTCAGAAGAGTTTGAATTAAATTTTCGATTAGAAAGTGGAATGTTAATGATGTTTGATAACATTAGAGTACTTCATGGACGAACTGAATATGATGTAAATACAGGGTTTAGACATCTTCAAGGATGTTATATTGATCATGATTCTACTGAAGGGAAATTAAGAAGGCTAAGATCTTCTTTGTAATTTTTTATTTTATTATTGGAATTTCTCGAGGAGCTCTTTTTGTAATTAATTCAGCACCATCTTTATGAACTACAATATTTTCTTCATGTACTAGCATTTTACCTTTTTCATATTCCATTCCAGGTTCAATTGTAAGTACCATATTTTCTTTTATGATAGTTTTTTCCTCAAGACGGTGCGAAGGAGGTTCTGTAAGTTGTAAGCCAAGTCCATGACCAAGTCTGCCAACATTATTTCCTAAGGCGCCCCCTTCTTCTAAAATTTTATTCATTGTATTAAAGATATCGAGTGTTGTAGCACCTGGCACTGCAGCTTTAATTCCTGCTTCTGTTGCGTGCCATAACACTTCATTAACTCTTTCAACATCACTACTGATTGATCCAAAGGCAAAATTCCTATCAAAGTCACAAAAATATCCATCAAAAGTTGAACCAGTATCTATAAAAAGTATATCACCATTTTCTAAAATGCTATCAGAAGGTCCACATACTATCTGCGAAACACCACCATATCCAGATATACCAGGCATAAAAGGTACGTTATCAGCACCTCTTTTAAGAATATCAATTTTTAATTTATTTACAGCATCTCTTTCACTATCTCCTATTAGCAACTTAGACGGAAGATCATTGAAAGCATCACTTGCAATAGAGCATATAAATTTAATACGCTCAATTTCAGCATTTGTTTTTACCATTCGCATATCCCATATTGCATCCGACCCATCCACTATATTAGTTTTAACTGTTTCTTTTAATTTTAAGAGATCTCTAACGGGCATTCTAATTGCCATTTCTTTTCCAAGTTCTGCACCAATTTGACCATATGTTTTTGGTAAATTTTCTAAAGTTGATTTTACCAATGAGATACCCTCATCTTCTGGTTTTGGAGAAGGCCAAGATTTAATTTCATCTAACCAAGTTTTTTTAAATTCTGACTCTCCAATTTCTGGAACTATGCCAATAGGCTTGCCTGTTGCTGGTACAACGACGAACCAGGGTCGTGTTGGGCTTTCCCAAAATTGAGATTCATACCCAGTAAAATAGCGAATATTTTGAGGACTAGTTATCAATATGCCATCAAATTCATGATTCTGCATAATTTTTTGAGCCCGAATTAAACGTTCTTCAAACTCTTTCACAGGAAATCCTCTTGGAGGTATATTTATGTTATTCATTTTTACCTAATATTAAAAGGGTCACTTAGAGGTTCAGTTGAAGTACTGATCCAAGTTGTTTTAATGTTTGAATAATTTTTCATTACTTCTAAGCCGGACTCTCTTCCATAACCGCTGTTTTTAAATCCACCAAATGGAGCGACCGGTGAAATTAATCTATAGGTATTCACAAAGATAATTCCTGCTTGAACAGCTTTAGATACTCTCATTGCTATTCCATTATTTTCAGTAAATATTCCAGCTGCTAGACCAAAACTGTTATCATTCATGAGTTCAATTGCTTGATCTTCATTTTTAAATTTCATAACTGATAATACAGGTCCAAATAATTCATTTTCTGCAACTGGTAAATTGTGGTTATCACATTCAATAATAGTAGGCTCAAAATAATACCCATTCTTGAAAGAGCTCACTTTTTTTCCTCCTGTAATTATTTTTCCACCTTGCTCAATTGTTTGTTGAATTTTTTCTTGAATATTTTTTAATTGTTTTAAAGTTGCAAGAGGGCCTAGTTGGGTACTAGCTGATAGTGGGTCCCCAATTTTAATTGCTTTTGTTCTTTTTTTTAGTTCATCTAAATAATCTTGGTAAATATCTTCTTGTAAATACAGTCTCGAGCCTGCAATACAACTTTGTCCAGTTGCACCAAAAATACTTGCCATGATACCATTTATTGCATTATCTTTTCGAGCATCTTTAAATACTACAACAGGACTTTTCCCTCCAAGTTCAAGAGAAAGTTGAGATAAATTTTCTGCAGAATTTTTTACTATATGTTTTGCGGTTTCCACACCTCCAGTAAATGCTATTTTATTTATTTTAGGATGAGAAGTAAGAATTTTACTACACGTATCTGCATAGCCAGTAATAATATTTACAACGCCATCAGGTAATCCTACTTTATCAATTATCTTAGCAAATTCCAATAAGGGGGTAGGAGCAATTTCAGAAGCTTTTATAACAATTGTATTACCCATGGCTAAAGCAGGGGCTAATTTTACTGCAGTTAAAAACATTTGTGAATTCCACGGTATAATTGCTGCCACTACACCAAGTGGAACTCTACTTGTAAAGACGTGCATATCCTCTTTATCAATAGGTAGAGTTGATCCTTCTATTTTATCAACTAATCCAGCGTAATAATAATAGTATTCGGCTATATAGTTTGCTTGAAATTTAGTTTCTTTAAATAACTTTCCTGTATCTTTTGTTTCAATTGTTCCGAGTAACTCGGCCTTGTCTTTAAGCTGATCTCCAATTGACCTTAAGTATTTAGCACGTTGGTATGGTAAAACTTTGGACCATTTTTCATTAAATGCATTATGTGCCGATTCAACGGCTAAATTGACTTCAAATTCTTCAGCTGCACAGATTTCAGCAAATTCTTTTTCAGTTGAAGGATCAACACTTTTAAAGGAACTTCCTGATTGTGACTCAACAAATACTCCATTAATATAATTTTTATATTTTTGCATTAAACCTCAAATACATTTTCAGCATCATAATATTTGTTCATTTTTGATTTCCATTCAGGATAATTATGTGAATGAATGAGTGAAACAGTAAATCCACCAAATCCTCCACCTGTTAATCTTGCACCTTCTGCTCCTGAAGATATTGACCTCTCAACAACAAGATCGACGTCCTCTGTAGACGCTTCAAAATCTTTTGCATATGATTGATGACTTTCATTCATAAGTTTTCCAAATATTTTGATATCCTTGTTTAAAATACTCTGTTTAGCTTTCAATACTCTATCATTTTCTGTAATTACATGTCTTGCTCTTTTTAATATTAATTGATCATTTATTTTAGTTGAATCAAATTGATTGGGCTTAACAGACCCAAGGTATTCAACACCAAGATATTCCTCGGCTTTTTTGAGCTGACTATATCTTTCATTATAAGCGCTATCCCTTAGATTTCTCTGAACAGCAGAGTCTACAAGGCAAAAAATCCAATCTTTTGGAAGGTCTATCAATTCGTATTTTAAACTTAAACAATCTAAAAAAAAAGCTTTCCTTGCAATACCGATTGAAGAGACCATTTGGTCCATTATACCTCCAGAAACACCAATATAATTTCTCTCAACTTTTTGTGCTAAAATTGCAATATGCTTTTCTGAATATTGAGTTTTAAAAAAATCGTTTAATGTTTTTAATATAGCAACACACAAGGCAGATGATGATGAGATGCCTCTACCCATAGGAATTGATGATGAAATAAAAATATTTAAATGTGTATTTGGTATTTGTTTATTTTCATCATAAAATACAAATAGGCATCCTTTTACATAATCTATCCAATCAATATTTTCTGATTTAATAAAATCAATAAAGTTTATTTGCTCATCAAAATTATCTGAATAAACTTGATATTTTTTATTATTATTTTGAGAAATTTGAATAGTAGTTTTAAAATTAAGTAAAGATGGTAATACATAACCCCCTGTATAATCAGTGTGTTCACCAATTAAATTTACTCTAGCATGGGCACTGTTAACAACCGAATATTCTTCTTGAAATATATCTTTAAAACTCATGATAAAGTAAATATATAAATTATTGGTTATGGAAATACACTTAATTTTTACTAAAAATAATAAATTAAAACTATCTATTTTTAAAAACCAATTTCAGCATGGTGAGTTTAAAATTTGTTTCTCACTAGTTTATTCAATTCAAACAATTCAAGGAGGGAGCATAATAAAAAAAGTGGGCAGATATTATGAAATTAATGCCGAACAGGATGAAATATTTTTATCACTACAAGAACCAAGAATAGGAAGTTACAACCTGTCCTGCGGACCTGAAGGATTATTTGTTTTAGACAAAAATGATACAAAAATAGAGTGTAAAGTTAAGCCACTTAATTTTGAAAGCCCTATTCCTCAAATTGTATACTCTGAAGATAATAATAAAATATTTAATCCAATTATTCCTTTACCAAATAATTTAAAATTAAAAAATGAAACGACTCAAATTAAGGATTTAATTTTTAAAATACCATCAAATGAAAAAAAGTTTTTTAATAATTTTGAAAATCTAATAATAGCATCTGATATAAAATTTAATAGTTTAAAAGGATTTCCTATTGTTTTCGTTAAGACAAAATTAAAGCCTGAAGAATATAAAATTACAATTGATAAAAATTTATTAACAATCCATTATTCTGATTATGGAGGAAAATTTTATTCTATAATATCTCTTATTCAGCTTCTTAATTATTATAAATCAAATTTACCTCTTGGTACAATACAAGATAGACCAACATTAAATTGGAGAGGTATGCATTTAGATTGCGCAAGACAGTTTTATACAATTGATGAGATAAAAAGATTGCTTGATTATATGTCTTTTTTTAAATTAAATCGTTTTCATTGGCATTTGACAGATAATGAAGCTTGGCGTGTTGAATTAGAATGCTATCCAAATTTAACTAAAGTAGGTGCATTTAGAGGGTACAACGAAGCGATACCGCCTTTCTATGGAACTGGTTACGATAAAAATGGTGGTTATTATTCTCGAGCTGAAGTTAAGGAATTAATTGAATACGCAAAACTTCGCAACATTGAAATTATGCCAGAGATTGATTTACCCGCACATTCTTGGACATTACTTCAGATAATGCCAGAACTGAGAGACTCAAGTACTAATATTATTGCAGAGGATGTAGGTAATTATCCAAATAACACTATTAATCCAGCATTGGAGGAGACGCATATTTTTTTAAAAAAAATTTTGGAGGAATTAAGTGACATTTTTTCATTTAATATAATCCATGTTGGCGTAGATGAAAGACCGAAGGAGTCCTGGGAGGGGTCACCAAAGGTAATTGAATATATGAAAAACAATAACATTGCTTCGTACGATGAACTGCAAGATGACTATATGAACAATATTATTACAATTTTAAAAAAATCAAATAAATTAACAGCTGCATGGAATGAAGCGGCATTGACTCCACATAATGATATAGGTTCAAGTGGAAGTGCAGGTAAAATTGATAAATCTTGTATTATTTTTGCATGGGAACATCCAGATGTTGGTTTGATGTCTGCTAGAAAGGGATTTAAAACTGTTCTTTGTCCTGGTCAAACAACTTATTTTGATATGGCTTATAATAATTCAACTTATGAAAGAGGTATTTGTTGGGCAGCAACTATAGAAGTTAAAGAAGTATTTGATTGGAAGCCAGTTGATGGTTACTCATCAAATGATTTAGAAAATATTTTAGGTATTCAAGCACAACTTTGGTCGGAGACTATAACAAATAAAAGTTATTTTGATGAGATGATTAATCCTCGACTAGCAGCCCTGGCTGAAATTGCATGGTGTTCAGAAGCTAAAAGATCATGGGCAAATTTTAGATCGTCACTTAAGAATAATTTAGAATATTTATCAAAAATGGGGTGGAAGTTTCATAATTTTTAGTATTATTATTATTATAATTATTATTATTTTAAAATGGAGTTCACATGAAAATCGGTGCAATTGGTTTTGGAAATAGAATCGCCCACGTTTACCATGAATTATCACAAATTAATCAAGATGCTGATTTAATAGCTTTTGTTGATCCTCAGCCGATTGGCAAGACTTATGCAGAAAAAAATAATTTTTTCCCTCCTCAAGAGTATTCCTCATTAAGTGAAATGTTATCGAATGAAAAATTAGATCTTTTGATGATCGGTTCTCCAAACCATCTTCATTTGGATCATATTAAAATAGGACTAAATGCTGGTATAAAAATTTTTGCTGAAAAACCAATTGTTGTTAATGAAACACAATCTTTTGAATTAGCAAAGCTTTTAGGTGAGTTTGGTCAAGATCAAGTCTTGGTCGGTTTGGTCTTGAGATATTCTCAACATGCAAGGTCTGTAAGAGATTTAATTAATAAAAATATTTTAGGAAATGTTATCTCTATTGAAGCTTCAGAGCATATTATGCCCTGGCATGGGGGATTTTTTATGCGAAATTGGCGTCGTAAAGAAAAATTCTCTGGCGGGTTTATGCTAGAGAAATGTTGTCATGATATAGATTTTTATAATATGATAGTGGGTTGCAGAGTAAAAAGAGTAGCAAGTTTTGGAGGAAGAAGTTCATTTGTTCCTAAAAATAAGCCAGATAAAAATTTAGAAGAATTTACAAAATATAATTTGTTTGGATGGGAAGCTAAAGAAAGTGTTTTTGAAAGTGATGCTGATATTGTCGATCATCAGGTAGCAATAATAGAATATGAAAATGGAGCAACTTTAGCTTTCCATACCAATATGCGAGTCCCAGATGAGTTTAGACGTTTTGCAGTAATAGGAACAAACGGCATGGTGGAAGGTGATTTTGTTCGTGGTTTTTTGAAAGCGCACGATCAGCAAAGTAATGTTGTTTTAGATGAAGATTATGGTGCTGCTTTTGGAATGGAAAAAGGGCATTATGGTGCAGATAATTTAATGTTAAAAGACATAAATAAACATTTGACCAATTCTGAAAAAATAAATTTACCTGTTGGTGTAAAAGATTGTATTGAGGCAGGTATAATTGCTATGAAAATAGATGAGTCGAGAAAAACAGGAAAAATAATTGATCTGACTGATAGCTGGGAAAAATTAGACAACAATTTAACAAATATACATGAATAACAAATTAAAATCTTTTAGCTCACCAACTTTCTTAGCCTACGTTTTGATTGCTCCAGCTGCAATATATATTCTTGCAATAGTTGCTTGGCCACTAGCTGAAACTATTAGATTATCTTTTACAAATTCAGGTTTAGCAGGTGAAGAATATATAGGTTTAGAAAATTATGAAAAAATGATGGGTAGTAAAAAATTTAATCAAACCGTTATAAGAACTTTTGTTTGGATGTTTTTTTCAGTGACTCTGAAATTAGTTATAGGACTGATTGGAGCTGTTTTATTAAATGCAAAATTACCAGGTCGTGGAATGTTTAGGGTATTAATTATGCCACCTTGGGTTGTGCCGATTGCAATTGGGATGCTTGGATGGCTTTGGTTATACAATGGTTATTTTGGAATTATAGCTGGAGTAGGCATGAAAACAGGTATTTTAGATGGTCCTTTTGGTTTTCTTGCTTATAAACAGAGTGCTTTTATTTCAACAATTGTTGCAGATGTTTGGGTTGGAACACCAATGGTAACTATATTCTTTTTAGCTGCTATGCAGGGTGTTCCTAGAGATTTATATGAGGCGGCATATTGCGATGGAGCTTCAAGATGGCATCGTTTTTTTAAAATTACATTACCTCAAATTACGCCTGTAATAATTACTATGGCCTTATTATCTGCAATTTGGACATTTAATTCTTTTGAAATAATTTGGATATTAACTGAAGGTGGTCCTAGAGGGGCAACAACAACACTAATTATTGATACATACAAAATGGCACTAGGAAATTATAAATTTGGTAAAGGTGCAGCTAGAGCGGTTGTGGTAATGATTTTATTAACTATCTTTGCAGCTTTTTATATGGCTATTCTTTTGAGAATTAACAAAAAGGTCTCTAATGGATAAATATAATCTATTTGAAAAAATATTATTATACTTAGGTATCTTAATATTCATGACATTTATATTACTCCCATTTGTTGAGATGTTTTATGCATCTCTTCGTCCTTTAGACCATTTGTTTCGATCTCCTTATCAATTTTTCTCTGATGATTTATCTTTTTGGGCATATGGAGAAATGTGGAACACTGTTCCAATGTTGGGAAGGTATATTTTTAATAGTTTCTTTTTAGCTACATCTGTTACTGTTATAACTATATTGTTTGTAATTCCAGCTGCTTACTCTTATGCCAGATTTAATTTTACTGGAAAAAATTCAAGCCTATATCTTCTCTTAGCTATTAATATGTTTTCAGGAGCAGTGCTTCTTATTCCATTGTATAAATTACTTAGAACATTAGGTCTTTTGAATAGTTATCAAGCAATGATTGTTCCAGGTGTTGCTTTTTTAATACCTACCTCTATTTGGTTACTAAAATCATATTTTGAAAAAATTCCAATTGATTTAGAGGAGGCGGCTTTTGTAGACGGGGCATCTCGTATACAAATATTGAGACATATCATAACACCTCTTAGTACTCCTGGTCTAGTTGTTGTTAGTTTATACATTTTTATAGGAGCTTATGCTCAGCAATTTCTATTTGCTATTACTTTCAATTCCAAGAAAGAGTATATGCCTATTCCTGCTGGTCTTTACGAATTTATTGGATATCAAACTATTAAATGGAATGAAATGATGGCTGCTTCTTTAGTTGGTATCGCTCCAGTATTAATCATCTTTATCTTTCTTCAGAAATATCTAGTTGAGGGTTTAACGGCTGGAGCCGTTAAAAACTAATAATTTACTCAAATTTTATTGAGTATATTAAAATCATACTTGATACTGATTTATTAATCGAATAGTTTAAAATAATAATTTCTTATGGAGGAAATATGATTTTAAAACATTTTATTAGAGTAATTTCTGTTCTATTTATTAGTTTATTTAGTGCAAACGCATTTGCGGCAACTGATGTTCATGGCGTTATGTGCGGTGGTGAAATTAGAGAAGCTGATATGACTGTAATTAACAAATACATGGCAGATAACCCAGATGTAAATATTACAATGGAAGCTGTTCCGTGGGGCACATGTCAAGATAAGGTAATTAATCTTGCTATTGCAGGCGATCCTGTGAGCTTTTCGTATATAGGCTCTAGAACACTTAAAGGCCTTGCTGAAAACGGTCACATTGTTCCAGTTAATATCCCTGAATCTATGACTTCAATGTATCAACCTGGAATTTTGGATACTGTTACACATCTAGGCCAACAGTGGGGTTTTCCTCACGCTTTTTCAACTAAGGCATTATTCATGAATTGTGATATTTTAGATGAAGCTGGTTTAGCTTGTGAAGGTCCACAAAGTTGGGACGAATTGTATTCAATGGCTGAGACTATTAAAAACAAAACTGGAATTGCTGGTATAGGTTTAGCAGGCAAAGATTTTGATAATACTATGCATCAATTCTTAAATTATCTCTACAGTAATGGTGGTCAAGTAATTGATCCAAATACAAATGAGATTACTTTAAACAGTCCAAACACTGTGGAAACTCTTGAGTTCTATGCAAAATTAGCAAATGTTTCTCAAGAAGGTCCTCTTGCTTGGGAAAGATCACAGTTAACTGAGCTTTTTAATGATAAAAAAATTGCTATGTATATCAATGGTCCTTGGGGAGCAGGTCAACATGGTGATATTAATCAGAAAACTGTTAGAATTCCAGCAGGTCCAAATGGATCACAAGGAACACTTCTTATAACCGATAGCGTTGCAGTATTTAATGGTACAGGTCATGAAGATATCGCAATGGATATTGTTGCTAACTTAACATCTGGTGATGCTCAATATGACTTAGATACAAGTTGGGGTTTAACACCAATTATGCAATATCCACAAATTGGAAAAGTAGCACCATACAATACTGATTATTGGATGATGTTTATTGATGCTATCGCTGATGGTGGACCTGAGCCACTATTAGTTGATTATAAAGCTTTCCAAACTGTAATGAACTCTATGATTCAAGGAGCAATTCTTGGAGAGGGTGATGCAGCAGATTTAGTTGCTGAAGCAGCTGAAGAATTGGAAGAGTATAAATAAATCAATTTTTTTACTGGGGCTTTTATGCCCCAGTAAATTTATTTTAGAAATTTATTCCTGCTTCTATATTTTTTTTCAAGTAGAGCATTGTGTTTGTTGGCACCTTTTTGGTTAGAGCTTATATAAAATGGAAAAGGTTTTTCATTTTTCAATAGCTTAGCTAGATTCAGTAGAATTGAATTTAAAATATATGATCCTGTAATTATAGATGGAGATGCAACTTTTATATTCTTTGAAATTGCAACTATTGTATCTCCAATGGGGCCATGATTATCAATAGAAATATCAGCAATATTGAAAATCTTATTTTTTTTATCTTTTATTGATTTGCAATATGACATCGATAAAATTACAATAACTTTTGCTCCAATTTTTTTTGCTAACTTTGCCGCTTCAACTGGTGCTTTATTTACCCCGCTATTTGTAAAAATAATTAACGTATCATTCTCTTGAATTTGATATTTTTTTAAAAGAGATTTAGAGATACCAGCTGTCCTTTCTGCTTTTGAAGCTTTTTTAATTCCTTTTGCAAAATTTATATTATCATCGAGTATTGGACAAGCATTAGCATACCCCCCAGCTCTATGTAATCCTTCTTCTGCTAAACAATGATTATGCCCTGTACCAAATAAAAACAATTTTCCACCATTAAAATGAGTTTGAGATATGTATTTGGCAGAAAGTTGAATTTTTTTACTTTCAAATTTTTCTATTTTATTAATAATTTTATTAATAGCAGTATTTAAATTTATTTTTAAAGTAGTCATTCAAGCTTTATAAACTATAATGATAAACAAATTGAATAATATTTTTTTATGAACAACAAAAATAAGCGTATTGTAAAAATTTTAAAAGGTTCTTTAATAGCTTCTTGTCAGCCTATACCTGGAGGACCTTTAGATTTTTCTTCTTTTATTTTAGCTTCAGCAAAGGCATCAATAAAAGGTGGTGCAAAAGGTTTGAGAATTGAGGGATTTAAAAATTTAAAAGCTATAAAAAAAAATTTAAATTTACCAGTTATTGGTATTAAAAAAAGGATTAGTAAAAACTATCCAGTAATTATAAC
>Ga0181562_10000385_pt1 | contig 36038 bp, 25 predicted proteins | sample 011ome_26_FD_139344 | JGI IMG/M metagenome (GOLD analysis project Ga0181562, IMG submission 139344) | Coastal salt marsh microbial communities from the Groves Creek Marsh, Skidaway Island, Georgia - 011511BT metaG (megahit assembly) | ecosystem: Environmental > Aquatic > Marine > Intertidal...
GCGCGAGATCGAGATCGAGATCGCCGATTTAGCAAGGGTACGTTTGTAAGAAATTTCACCGTAATACGATAATACTAGAAAAATCAAAACACCGGGGAAATTTCACCGTAATACGACGACGACGACGGACGCCCTGTGGATAGCGACGTGGTCGTCGTCGTGGTGATGATGATGGTGATGGCGATGATGATGATGGTGATGGCGATGATGATGATGGTGGTGCGTCGGTCGTGTCGTGGGTCGTGGGTGGTCACAACACGCCGCGCTCGACGACGTCGTCTTCGCCTGTGCGCGCACAGTTCACACACACACACACCGTTCACCGTTCGCACGTCGCGTTCGATATCGCGTTCGATAGCGTTCGCGAGGAATCAATCAATCGGATAACCACACACGAAAGGGATGATGATGACGATGGGTGCGTCGACGACGCAACACGCGAAAGCGTTCATGGGTAAAACTATGCCGAGACGGACTGCGCGCGGTAAGGCGGCGACGGCGGTTGTGGCGCGTCGTTCGCACGTGGTCGTGCGCGCGGCGGTGGATGAGCCGATCGTGAAGATTGGCACGCGCGGGTCGCCGCTCGCGTTGGCGCAAGCGTATATGACGCGCGATTTGTTAAAGGCGAACTTCCCTGCGCTCGCGGAGGATGGTGCGCTTGAGATTTGCATTATTAAGACCACTGGGGATAAGGTGCTTGACCAACCTTTGGCGGATATTGGTGGTAAGGGTTTGTTCACTCGCGAGTTGGACGACGCCTTGCTCGACGGGAGAATCGACATCGCGGTGCACTCGATGAAGGATGTGCCGACGTACTTGCCGGAAGGGATGGTGCTTCCGTGCATGTTGCCCAGAGAAGATGTCCGTGATGCATTCTTGTGCTTGAAGTACGATACGTTGGAGCAGTTGCCGGAAGGTGCGGTCGTCGGTACCGCGTCTTTGAGACGTCAATCCCAGCTCTTGTACAAGTTCCCGACGTTGAAGTGCGTGAACTTTAGAGGCAACGTGCAATCGCGCATCCGCAAGCTCAAGGAAGAAGTTGTTGACTGCACCTTACTCGCCATTGCCGGTTTGAAGCGCATGGACTTGGCCGAACACGCCAAGCTCATCATTCCCACCGACCAAATGTTGCCCGCCGTCGCGCAAGGCGCCATCGGCATCACGTGCCGCGGCGGCGACGACTCCATGCTCGAATTCTTGGCCAAGCTCAACCACGAAGAAACGCGCATGGCTGTTGAATGCGAACGTACTTTCTTGGCTGCCCTCGATGGTTCTTGCCGTACCCCGATTGCCGCTCACTGCCACCAAGTTGACGGCAAGATGCAGTTCCGCGGTTTGATTGCCTCCTTGGATGGCAAGCAAGTGTTGGAGACCACGCGTGAAGGTGCGTGGGATGCCAAGAGCTTGTTAGATGCGGGTCGCGATGCCGGTGCGGATCTCAAGGGTAAGGCCCCGGCTGACTTCTTCGCCAACTTGTTGGAGAACGGTGGTGGCTGGTAATTATTTAACCGCTCGCTATTCGTCTGCGCGCGCGCGGAGGTCCGTACGCGTTCTCTGTCGCGCCAACGCTTTAGATTTCACCAAAACACTCGTGTTAGTTTCGAATCTTTGTCATTTTATATTCGCAACGTGCTAATGAATAATCATATTTTCGTACTCGTCGTACGTCGCCCATCGTCCGTCGCGAGGCGCGGCGGCGACGAAAGCTGGTCGCCGCGACGCGAAAATGAAAAATGAAAGCCGTTATCAGCACACAGTCGTGCGCGCGTCCACACACGCCCGCGTGCGAAGTTTCGCGCGCGCGCGCGTCGCCGCAAGGCATGAAAAAGGGAGTCATGCCCAAAATAAAGCGCACCGCCGCCGAGTCCGCGGCGGTGGCGACCGACGGCGACGCGTTTGCGCCGAATGCGCAAAACGAAGAGCCGCGGGGTCCGCGAACGCTCGAGCGCGCGATGACCTCGCGCACGGCTGTGCTAAAGCACATGAGTGAGACGAACGAACGCGAGATTGCGCGGGAACTCATGCACTCGCACGCCTCGACGGCGACGCCGTATTCGACGTGCGGGCCGCACCCGGTGGAGTACAAGCGACGCGTCGGAGCTCCAGCCAGTGAGCCCCTGGAGCGCGTACGGCGTCGAGCGATCTTGCTGCGTCCGAGTGAGGACGATAGACGTATTATGCAGTCTTTAAAAGTGGATCGTGGAGTGGACACGCTGGGTGCGCGGCGCGCGTTGATTGAGATGGAGCGAACGCGCGAACGCGCCGAGTCCATCGTCACTGAGCTTTTAGAAACAGGTTGGGAGATTCGTGAGGTAGCGTACATGCCAGGAGACGATTTGGGATTCTTGAAACTGATTGAGCACGTCGGAATGGTCGTGGTGGCGATTCCACCGGCATTGCAAGCACAGAAGTTGTTGGAGCTACTGCGCCGAGCGAGAAGCTCTGGCGTGCTGGTCATGTTGTCGGCAATTGTAGGACACTATTTAGAGCATGCCACGCACGCAGATATTGCGAAAACGCTCAGTCTACCGTCGAAACGCATGCCAGCGCAAACCCTGGGACTGGTAGACCGATGTGAAACCAGAGATGATGGGTATAGAGAGATTACGTTGCATGTGCTCTCCATGCCAGGGACAAGCGCAGAACGTAACTTACTTCGGAATCGAATCCTACCGCGATTACGTTGGCACTGCCGTAATAGACGAGTACGACTGCACTATGTCGACTTAAAGGATGACTGCCCGCAGGCTGGTCCAGGACAGGCGATCAATTCACTTGCGCACGCGATGAAAATGGGTGGTATTTTTGTCGCCTTGCTTTCGGGGAGTCATGAAATCGATTGGTACGCCAGCGTTCAACTGCGCGATTACGCAGATTTCATGAGAGCAGAAGCGGACGCAAATGCAATTAGCGATATCGCATGGTTAAAGCACGCACCTAATGACTATAGCCGCATAGAAATGCAACTTGGGCACGTTCTCAGAGTGTATGATGATTTGGAGAGAAAGTCTGTAGTCGAGCAAACACACGCGTTGATTGATATGAGCAACGCCGAAAGAAAGAGAATAGTCGAGGCAAGAGAACACGCAGAGTTGTTGCGAACACAACATATTCTTGCGTACGCTCCAAAGCAATCCGTATACGAAAAGCTACAAAAATGGAAAGATACGGAGTCGCTCGAGTTTATGGTAAGTCAAGATCCACTATTACAAGAACGCGTCGGGTCTCTCGTCTCAACGCTTTATGCTCATCCTGAAGTAAACTTGACGTTTTACAACGCGCAACTCTTACCGCCTGCGGCAGTTGGTGCGACGGAAAACGTGACAAAAATTGCGCTACCACCGCGCACCACTTGTCTAGCAGAGTTTGAAGATACCATCTTTGGTGACATTCTTTCAAGAATTGAAGCAGAGTTCAAGCCTGATGAAATTCAAGATAGTATAGTCAAGACAGCGGACGTAGAACCGGAGATTTCATTGAGCGAGCGTCTGCCGTTTTACGCCCATCGCGCTATGGAAGAGCGAGTGCTTACAAAGGCGATGAAAACTGGTCAACCCACGGTGAGCGTCGTAATGGGATTCAGCGGTGGTGGAACAACGACGCTCTTACAATTTTGTGCACGGCGCGCCCGCACGCTGTTTTCGCCTCACAGCTACGGTGCCAAAGTGGACACAGTCACGATACTGAGCGATTATGGATCGGTAGAAGGCAGAATGAATCCGACGCCGACGCAAATCTTTAGAAACCTCGCGGCGCAGCTTAAGCAGCATCTCGGCTTCGAAGATCACATCCCAGCGACTCTAGATGCGACAAGAGCAACGTTCATGAAGATGCTTCGCCGCGCAACCGAAGGTCGAGGCAGGGTGCTTATATTTCTGGATGCGCTTCATCTTGTGAGCAACCCGCATGGCATCGCATGGCTTCCGAACGAATACGAGGTCCCTTTCGGTGTGCAATTTTTCCTTGGCATCGTTCGTATCGATCGCAAACCAACGATTGAGAAGAACATATTGCACGACAATCGAAAAATGCCAGCGGTTGAGTACACATTGATTAACTCGTATCGACACCGAATGTACAAATTGCAGCACGTCGCCCTCGCTTCGTCGTGTCCGCAGGCGGTCAAAAACGCAATCAAGCTTGACGTTCTCAAATTTGAAGATCGCAGAGCTTACGCCACTCGTTTTCTGCGACCGCTTGGCGTTCGTTTGACGAATAACATGATCATGCAAACGATGGACAAAATGTGCACCGGTGATTTCCGCGGTATGTACTTGATGTGCTCGAGGCTGGCGATGGCGGATCCGTACGACGCCGATTTCACTGCGGCGGTTTCAAATCTTCCGCAAACAACTCGCGATCATTATCACCAGTTGCTGGCTGGCATTGAAAAGCTACTGCCCATGGATGTTTTGATTTGCGCACTTCCTGTGATCACGTGTGGCGCCGGTATAATTACCTGCGAGGATGTCGCGCGCATTCTTCACGAATACGTGCTCCCCGCGATGCCGTTCTCCGTCATCATGGACACGTGCGTGATGAACCTCCTATGGGCCGCTCGATTCATCATAAAGGGTAGCTCTTTCGGTGGTTACGCCGTCACGCCGACTGATCCGCTCGTGGTTGACGATCAAGTCGTGCACGATGTCATCATGGAGCGCTACGCCTCAAAGGAATCGAGTAAGCGCTTAATCTATCAAATGTTGGCGCAACACTTTGGAAAGCGCGTCACGGGACGCGAACTTTTGGGACGGGTGCTGGCGCTCAAGATAAAAGAAGACGCTGGTTTCGACGTGTTTGCACGAGATATCAATGGCGAGTACGTCAATATTAACTTGAAACATGAGCATCACATGACAATGCGATCGATTGAATACCTACCGTACTTTCTGACGCAGGCGCGCATGTTTGACGTACTCGTCGAGCTTCTCACGGATGTTGATTTCATGCAAGTTAAGCTCATGATTGGCGAAGGTCAAGCGTTAATCGATGATCTTGATCGTATTTTACCGACATCTTATGGACCAGAACGTCCGTTGTGGATTTCAGCACAGCTATCCTCCAACGAAGAAGTCGTCGACGTTCCTGGCGCACCTTCGGGCATCGACGGTAAGCTTCGACAACTCGCGATTTACAACTCGCATTGTCTTGGTTTTCACGTCGAAGCATATCAATACTACGCCACGCAAAGCGTGTCAAACAAAATGACAGAAGAATTGGCTTCAATTAGAGACGTACTTTGGCGCAACATTGAAACATTACACCAATGTCCTCAAATGGTTCGTCAGATACTCAACAACGATGTTGGAGAAGGCGCACCGAGAAGATTTTCCTCAAACGGGCTGATTGAAGCGAGCGAGAGCGCGATTCGCGACGCAACCGGCGCCGAGCGCCTCGCCATGCGTTGGGAAAATAGGCCTCGTGAAGGTCTCGGAAACATTGCATTTCGAAGCGCGTTTGAAAGAGGCGCTGAGGTAAAATGTATCATGTGGTTGGACGACGCGACTTTTGTCGTCGGATACTTCAGCGGTGGCGTCGAAATCTGGAGCGCTCCGATGGGTGAGATTGTTGCGCGCTTCATCGGCCACGAACGCGCCGTGACGGCGTTGACTTTGCTCAATCACGATGAGATTAAAAACGCGCGGACGTCGGTGTACGTCGTGTCTGGTTCCAAGGATAAAACGATCCGGGTATGGCGATTGGACGATTCACTCGGGCGGGAATGCGCGACGTTGACTGGACATGCGGATGGCATTTCATCGCTCGCGTTTGCCCCAACGACAAATGAACTATTCAGCGCGGCTGGCAAAGAAATTCGATGCTGGTCGTGTGCTCCAGGATATCCTTTGCAGTACACGCTGAACACCGATCACACAGCGCCGGTGTCGTCCATCGCGCTCGCGAGCGACTTGAGTTTTATGATTTCAGCGTCGCTTGACGGCATCATGCGATTGTGGCTCTTTACGATGAAAGATGCCGCAACGCGATCGTCGGGAGGAGGAACGAAATATCAAAGAGATTACGGCATAGATGACGCCACCTCTGGCTTCGCATCGATGGATGCTACGTCGTTCGGAGGTGCTTCGTCTAACAGCGGATCAAATCGTGGCTTCAAAAGCAAATCGCTGACTTCGGCCCCACCCGAAGTGACGCTTGAACTAAGAGGGCATCTCGGCGATATCACGTGCACCGCGTGCACGCAAAACGGCAACATGTTCGCGAGTGGTGGAATTGATCAAAGTATTATGATGTGGGAGCCAAAGAAAGGCAAACACATCGGTATGATTAGGTCACACGAAGGCGCAATTTCTGCGCTAAAATTCAGTAGCGACGGGCGCTTGTTGATCTCAGCATCGCTCGATCGCACGTGCAAAGTGTTCAATGTGAGTAACGGCGCACTGATATTATCTTTGTCCCATTGCAGTCGAGTGACGTACGTTGATATTTCGAGTGATGCGAGTGCGTTGATAACTGGCACGATTGATGGGAGTATTCGTTTGTGGAATTGGTTGGGCCGCGAAGGATCAACTTCGAATGGAAACGTCCCTCGACGCACGAATCTTTTCCGGAAAACATACGATAAGGTTGATGCTGAAACAGAAGAGCCTTCAACATCCGTCATACATCAAGGGAAAGTGTTGGCAAGTTGCCATCTCGATGTTGAAGGCGTCGGCTCATGTTTTGTCACGGGTGGCGAGGATGGCGCCGTTCGCGTGCTTAATGCAAAAGATTGGAAGCTCGTTAAAGATATTCAGCCTTTGCAGTCTGCCAAAAACGATAAGTCACCGATCCAGCACAGTGCGATCACGGCGATGTGTGCTGTTCAATCGGAATCGTCAGTTTACTTTGGTAAAGCAGACGGCGCGCTCACAAGTTGGGATTTCATGACAAACGCCTGGACCTGGCCTAATGACCACGAAGTCTCCGAGCACAAATCAGCTATTACGAGCATGGTGCCGCTAAGCGAAATTATGCTCGTTACAGCTGATGTCACCGGCGCAATATGCATTTGGAACGTTGGACGTCGCAGCCCCGCGCTTGCGAAGACACTTGCGGGACATAGCGCGCGCGTTCACGGGGTATGCGTTGAATCCCATACGTCATTCTATTCCGTAGGTGCAGACAGGGTCGTCAAGCATTGGAATGTCGATCGCGGTACATTTACTGACTTCACTGCGCACGATCTCGCCGTCACCGGCTGCGCGATCAGTGAGCGTGGATTGGTCACCGTCGGCGCGGATAATTTCATCAAGCTATGGGACGCGCGCGCCGGCGTAGAAACCAGCCGCACGTACTTCCTCGCAGGCACGCCACTCACTTGTGAGACAATCGCTGAGCAGCCTAACTGGGTCGCTGTCCTGGGCGACGCCGGATTGCACGTTTACGATGTGCGCAAATCCAACACAGTGTTATCCTTTTCTTCACCATATGGTTTTTCCCGGCGCGCCGAATCCATCTTGTCGACGTGCGCTTTTAATCGAGAAGCCACGCGTTCGATCGTCGCCGATACCTTTGGCCGCGTCCATGGATGCTCCACCGCACTTATTTCAAGTTACATCGAGCACGATTACTAGTCTAAAACCACTCCTAAAACCACCCGTCGACGCGTTGTAATTGTACTAATAGCGCAGAAAAAAGTCGTTGGTTCGCTCGAGTCACGCGCTTCGGCCGCACACGCCGCCGCCTTCGACGACGCCCGCGCGATGTCGGCGCGCGACAGAGACCTAGATAATGGTCGCAAGAAGCTCGAGGAGTTCCGCGCGCGCAAAGCAGCGCGCGCGTCGTCGATGAAGAGCCCAAAGGCGACGTCAGTGCTCGGTGAAAACGCGGCATCTTATACTGAGAAACTCGAGGCGAAACTCGCGGCGTTGCGCGCGGAGTCCGTCGTGGGCGATGATGACGTGGAAGAGAGCGCATCTACACCGCCGCCACCGGCAAAGGTGGAGCACTCGCCGGAGAGTGCGAGGATGAGGCCGCAGGTTATCGACGAGGATTACTCGGTGACGCTCGACCGTGCGGCTGAAGTGGAGCGCGTCAAGACGGCGACAGCGGAGGCGTTGAAGGAAGCGACGAGGGATTTTGCTAGTGTTAATAATGCTATCGGAGCGCTCCAGGCGGATAGTATCGCTGGCGACGTGGCTGGCGAATTGACGCGCGAACTCGAGGCGTTGCGTGAAGAGTTTGGCGAAGAGCGTGTTCGATTGGAGAGCGAGATTGCGGCGCTTCAAGCGCGAGAGCGGGCGCTGGAGGAAGAAGTAGAACGATTGCGCACACTTGAACCCGAATTAGACAGTCTGAAGGCGCAAATCGAAGCGAAGGAGGTGAATGCGGGTAGCGCGTCGGCTGAGGCTGATACGTTGCGCACGCAGCTCGCGGAGAAGATTGAAGCCTTGCAAACCGCCTCGGCTGAAGTCGAAAGCGCGCGAGCAGAAATGGAAAACCTTAAGTCTATCGCCGAAGATGCGAAAAAGACTGGCAAGGAGAAGGTGAAAAAGGCTATCGCCAAGGGCAAAAGTATTGAGGCAGACAAGAAGGCGCTCGAAGTTGAAATTGAAACTCTGCGCAACGCGGCAGAATCAAACGCCGCTTTGACTCAAAAGTTGGCCGACGCCGACGCAAAATTAGCAGCCCTCGAAAGAGATCTCGCCGATGCACACTCTAAGGCTGAGGCCATGGCGAAAATTGAGGAAGAGCTTGCCGAACTGAAGACAACCCACTCGACGTTGCAATCGCAACTTGGCGCACTTGATTCATTGCAAGCCTCCCAAGAGTCCATGTCGGAAGAACTCAGCGCGGCGCACGGGACAATTCTACAACTCCAGCGAGATCTCGAGTCGGCAATGTCCGATTTGAGCACGGCGAGAGTGGATGCCGAAAACGCACGAGCCGAGGCTGACGCTCGCAAGCAACAAATCAAGGAAGATTTGACGGGTACGATGGAGTCCTTACAGAAACTCGAGGCTGAAATCAAGGAAGAGCGTGCAAAGCACGAAGAAGAGCGAGTGAAGCACGCCACACAGATTGAAGAAATCACTGATCGATTAGATGTGTCTGAAAGAGCTGTGTTTGAAAAGGATGCTGAAATTGAGTCGCTCGTATCGCGCATCGAAGAAGCAAAGAATTCCGCGAGCGACGAAGTCGTGCAGCTTCGCGCTGATATTGAGTCATTAAGGAGTGAGAAGCAATCGGATGATGATCGCAAGGCAGCCGAGCTCTCAGAGCTGAGTGGAGCGTTAGAACACACGAAACTTGAGCTCGAGACGCTGGCGAATGCGAAACAAGCGCTCGAAGGCGAATTTAAGACAAAGGACGAAGAAATCGCCGCACTGAACGCGCGCGTTGAATCTGCGATGGCGTCTTCAAGTGACGAAGTCAAAGAGCTTCGATCGCAGTTGGAGTCCGCGAACGCCGAAAAGTCCGCAAGTGCCGAAAGTGCGGCAGAGTACGTCGCCGCGCTGAAGGAGGCAAATGAAGAAATTGATTCGCTCAACGCTCTCAAGGGTGACATTGAGAAATCCCTAGCGAACAAGGATGCAGAACTCGCGAGTATCAAGTCTGAAATGGAATCCGCGCGGCAAACTGCGACGGCAGACGTTGAACAAATCCAAGCCAGACTCGATGCAGTTGATTTTGAGAAGAACGCGCAACACGAACAGCTCGTCGAACTAACGGCACGTTTGCAACAACGTGATGAAGAGTTCGCTTCATTGACGTCAGCAAATGCAGCCGTCGAAGCGATCATAAGTCAGCGCGATCAGGAAATTGCCGACTTAAACGCCCAGCTTGAAAACTTAAAGTCCTCTGGTGATGAGATTGCGCAGTACCAATCCCAGATTGCTGAACTCGAAGCGCAGAAAGAGACACTTGCGAGCGAGCGAGCCGAGTTATTACACCGCGCCGAGAAAGCTGAAGCAAACGCTGCGTCTTTGACTGAATCCATGGAAACGATTAATAAACAATCCTCCGAGAAAGACGAGGAAATCCAAAAGTTGAACGACTCCATCGCTGACGCTCAAGGTGCCGCTGCAAAGGAACTAGCGCAACTGCGCGAATCTCTCGCGAGCTTTGAGCAGGAAAGTGGAGCCAAGGTGAATCAGCTCAACGAGCAACTCACTGATGCGAACGATCGAGCGAATGCACTGGACAACGAACTTATGGCGCTGAAGGACGCAAAGAGTGCGACGGAAGCGACGCTTGCAACAACTAATGACGCGCTCGCAGCGGTGCGAGCCGAAGTGGATTTCATGAAGAATGCGACTGGCGATGAACTCGGCCATCTTCAAAAGAAGCTCGATGCCGTTGAAGAAGAAAAGCACGCGCAAGAAACACAATTGAAAGATTATGTCGAGCGATTGCGAACAACAGAAGAGAAGTTGACTTCCATTAAAGCGGAGAAGAAAAAGCTTAAGGATTCGGCAACGGCGAAGAACAAAGAACTGACGCAACTCAGAGAGCGCGTCAAGGCGCTCGGGAGCGAATCGAGCGACGAAGTCAAGCGTGTGCTCTCACAGCTCGCAGAATTGCAAGAATTACAAAAGACGACCGTCGCAGAGCGCGATGCGGCGAATGCTTCGAAGGTTGATCTCGAACAGCGACTCACCATGCTAGAGTCTGAGCGCGAAGGATTGATGTTGAGCGCGTCCGAAGCAAATACCATGGCGGCGCGTTTATCGGAATTGGAGACCGAAATCGCGACTGCGCGGGCGAACGAAGAGAAAACGCTCACGGAGATGAGTGACCTTGCAGATGCAAAGAACGCGTTGATTGACAAACTCACTGAGGAATTAGAGGCTGTTCGCGAGAGCGGTGACGCGGATGCGCAGCGCCGCGTCGGCGAGCTCAACGCCACGCTCGGTGAAGCTCAGTACGAAGCCGCGTCTTTGCGAAACGCATTAGACGAAGCACGCGCATCTATTGTGTCCATGTCAGAGCTACAAGCCCGCGTGGCGACAGCTGAGGCAAACTTGGCCACCGCGAACGAAGTACAGAGGGATTTGAGTGCAAAGCTTTCGGAAGCCAACGCGGCGTTGGCGCGTCAACAAAACGCTCCGCCTTCGACGCCACCACCTTCGTCAGCATCTCGTCGAATCCCAAGAACTCCCAGTGAGCACAGCACGCCTTCGGTGAGCATAATTGACATTGAATCTGGCGAGAAAGACCGAGCAGAGTCCCCGAGCAAAACCATGCGCATGTGGCGAGATAGTCGCGTCACTGGTCGCGTACCGAAGTCCGTACAACCCGCGATGGACGTATGCGATCGAGCATTTGTGCGATTCTTTCGCGTCATGCGCACGCAACCCGCGCTGCGGTTCGCGGCGTTATCCTATTGGGCGCTCATTCACGCCTGGCTATTCCTCAGATTTGTCTTGTAAAACCAACCAAACCGAAATGACTACTACAACAAATACGTTTTAATCGCCGCCGCAATCGGCCGCGCCGGTCTCTTGTGCGCTACTCCTACTATTCTTGCTACTTCTACGCCTCCCTTCACCAACACAAACGTCGGCACGGTTTCAACCGCCGCCGCGTCAGCCGCCTCGTCGTCGAGCGCGTCGATGTCCACCTCCGCGAACGCCACTTCCCCGAATTCTCGAGCCAAACTTGCAAACTTGGGCCTAAACCGCACGCACGGCGCGCACCACTCCGCAGTAAACGCAACCACGCACGCCGCCGACGTCGACGCCATCGCGCGTTTCAGGTCCGACGCCGACAGCAACCGCGTCACTGCGCCTTCCCCGTGTGACGTCAACCTCGCCGTGCGCGCGCGATCGACGACGCATCCCGTGGCGCCCGCGCCCGTCGTCGTCGACGTCGCGGGCGCGTCCCACCACGCGGTGGACATCGCGCGGGCGATGGCGTCCTCGCGCGGCGCACACTGGCACGTTTCGAACGCGCCGCGGGAATGAAGATTGCTTTTTCATTGGCTCTCGCGCGCGGCTCGACGTCAAAGAACGACGCCGGGATCGCGCGACGACGGGCGAGACGACGTCTGGGACGCGCGAGGCAACCGACAATCACATTCATCATGCGCGCGGCGGGCGCGGCGGGCGCACGCGACGGCGTGGGCGCGGTGATTCGTGCGCCGCGTGCTCGAGGTCGAGTCAGCAGCACAACTGTCGTGCGCGCGGTGTCTCGGCGGGACATGCACGCCATGTCAATCGTCTTGCCGGGACTGATCGTGACGTCGTCGCCGTTTGTATTCTCGGATGACGCAGTGGCGGCGGCGGCGGCGGTGACGACGCGGTGTCCTCGCGCGGAGGCGCCGCTGCGCTCGACGAAGACGTCGCCGTCGCGCGTCATCAAAGGTTGTTGGCAACTCTCTGGCGGTCACGGGGGAGATCGCGCGACCGATCGCACGCGAGGAGACGCCGCGGTTGAAGATTTTGCCTCGTTCGTCGATGCAGGCATAAGCACGTTCGACACTGGGCCAGAGGCGTGCGGCTACGGCGATAGCGAGCTCATCATTGGAGAATATTTGAAGACGGAGCACGCGCGTAAACATCGCGACGAAATTCAAGTCTTTACGAAATTGTGCTGCGTTGGACGCGAACAATCGAACATGACGAAGGATTGGGTGATGGCGAACGTTGACAGGCCTCGAAAACGGTTGGGTGTGGATAAAATTGACATGGTGCAGATGTATTGGAACGAGTACAACCAACGCGGATACGTTGACGCCGCGTTGTTTTTGACCGACTTGAAGCACAAAGGGGTGATTGATGCGGTGTCTTTGACGAATTTTGACACGCAACGCATGAAGGAGATGCTTGATGCCGGCGCTGAGATTTCGACAAACCAAATTCAATACTCGCTTTTGGACCGTCGACCAGAGAAGGTGATGAAGCAGTTTTGCGAGTCCACGGGCGTTGGACTATTGCCTTATGGCGTCGTCGCTGGTGGGTTGTTAAGTGACCGGTATTTAGACGCTCCACCGGACAAGGTGGTTATGAACACGTCGAGTTTGCGAAAATACGCCAGCGTCGTGGGGAACGTCGGCGGCTATTCTTGGTACCAAAGTTTACTCAAATGTTTGCGCGCGGTTGCCGATAAGCACAACACCAGCATCGCCAATGTCGCGTCAAAGTGGGTGTTGGAGTCGCCGGTTGTACCAGCTGTGATTCTGGGCGCGCGTAACGCCACGCATATTCCAGACCATTTGGCGTTGTTTGACTTTTCGCTCGATGACGCCGACCGCGACTCGATAGCAAGAGTCTTGGCGGGCGGCGAACAACCCACGCAAGACGCGTACACGTGGGAGCGCGGCGGAAAGTGGTAAGTTTGTTTATCGCATACACTCGTAACGACCGCGTGAGGTGCTAGGCAGTAGTAACAGATAGTAGTTTTCCATATTGCAATACACATAATTAATTTTACTCGATGCGTCGTCGTCGCCATCTAATCTTTGGCGATACGCAACACCACTTTCCCTCCAGCAGAGCCATCACGCGCGGCATCAAACGCGTGCTCAATGTCATCTAAATCTAAAACTTTGCCCACGGGCACGCGCAAAGCGCCGTCGGCAACTAGTCGCGCTATTTCAACCATCGCGTCTGGATCCATTCGCATCACCGCCTGTTCGTAACCGACATCCTTTTGCCAGCGACTGAGCGTCTTTTTCTTTGCGTACTCCGTAAAAGCTTTCATCGCACCCACAATCATCCCTCGTTCATCTCCGATGAGTTTGCCTAAATCCCCATGCAGCGTCACGTAGCGTCCCAGTCCCAACTTTAACCGCTCGATGGCTTGCGCCTCCGTCGACCGCGTGCCCACGCAATCCACCGCCACATCAAAAGGCGCCCAAGACTCGCGCTCCGCCGTCTCTCGCAACGCATGCTTCACGGTATAATCCACCACATTTCGCACGCCCATGTCGCGTAAACGATCAAAATGCCTCGCGCGCGCCGTCGCCGCCACTTCGCACCCCAAGTCTCTCGCCAGCGCCGCCGCGCACGTGCCCACCGCCGACCCACCGCCAAGCACGAGCACCCGCTCGCCCGCTCGCGCGCCACCTTTATCTCGCAACGCTCGCCACGCCGTGAGCGCGGCGAACGGGATCGCCGCGGCGTCGACATCCGTCACGTCGTTTGGCGTCCGCGCCAACGCGTGCGCCGGACTCGCCGCGTACTCCGCGAACGCCCCTCTCGACGTCGTCGGCGACATCGCGCCGTACACGCGATCGCCTATAGACACCCCGCGCACGTCCCGCCCGACGTCGGCGACGACGCCGGCGAATTCGCGCCCTGGAATCCACGTCGATGATGACGTCCCAGCGGTAAACACATCCGTGGCGTAGCCGTCGCGTACGGCGCCGACGTCGATGCGGTTCACCCCAGCCGCGCGCACGGCGACGAGCACGTCATGTCGTCCTATCGTAGGCACCGGCACCGAGGGCGCGACAGTGAGCGACCGCGTCTTGGCGCACGCGAGCGCGGCGCGCATGATTGTGAGGTCTGACGTGTGCCGCACTCGACGCCTCATCTCGACGATCGACGACGCCGACAGCGCGCGACGATCGAGGGTGCGATGACGACGACGATGGCGATCGATGCGGCGCGGGCGGGCGCGTCGGCGGCGCGCGCGTCGGCGGCGAGGGGTGGATATAGGTGTCGTCGCGATGGCCAGAGGATGATGCTGACGACGACGTCGGTGGCGTGGCGCGATGCGCGAGCGTCTGTACGCGCGCGTGCCGCAGAGGAATCGCGCGATGACGACAACGGGGGTGATGACGAAGACGAAGGGTCGGACAGCGCGTTGAGCTCGTCGTTCGCGGATGAGCTCGCGCGACGCGGAGGAGGCGCCAAGGCGAGCGGAACGCCGAGTAATCCATTCGAAAAGCTCGGTGCCGCGGCCAACGCGCCTCCGAGGTTCGCTCCGAGCAAGGCGGATAGACGACCAGTGGATGACGGCGATCAGCTCGCGCGATCGCGTGCGTTGCAATCCGAAGGTCTCGCCGGTTTCCCGGCGCGCGCCGAGCAATTAATCAAACTCGGTTTCGCCACATTTCTCGGATTTGGGCCATTCATCGCCGCCATTTCCGTCGTGTTTTGCTTGACGTATCTTTTATTTGGGTCGGATTTCATTCACTCGGGCGAGGGCTACGGGGCACCGGCGTTCGTGCCCGCGGAGGTGCTCTTGGCTGAGCCCACCGTCGACCGCATGGTGCCGTTCGCGCAATACGTCGACCAGCCGTGAGCCGTACGTCGTCGACGTCCACGGCATTATTTCCATCACCCTTCGCCATTGTAATCCACCGCTACATTTACCGTATTGCATGTGCACCGCACATCGCATCGTACCCGCGCGCGGACGCGGCGCAAGTTTCGGGATGATTTTTGGCGCCAAAACGACACTGGAAAAAACACGTTGCGCGCGACATAACGCGACGCGCGGTGACGTACCGACCACGCGCGCACGAACGACAACGCGTGCATAGTATGTTAGCATTCACTCGCGCGCGCAAACGCCGCGCGAGCGCGTTAGACGCGCCGTCGACGCCCGTCAAAGCGCAACGATCGATGGCGCCGATCGTTGACAATGCAGAATTTCACGATGGCCTCGCGGCGGTGTCACCGCCGGTCACGCCGATCAAGGGCACGCCCGTGCGCGTTGATCCAGTGATTAAGGTACGTGTCGTACGCTCGTGCGCGATTTGCGCGCTTTTGGTAGAGGCGAGTGCGCGCATTGCGTGCGCGATCGTCGTCCTGTGGGAGGCGTTTTTAGGCTGTGCGAGCGCGAGCGCGTGGACTGACGATGGTGTTCGTGACCGTACACAGAGCGTGTATCGATACATTGATAAAAAGACGTACTTGGATTGGGGTTTGACGAGCGATTGGCTCGTGGAAGGCCCGCGGAAGCGTCGATCGATCGGAGGCGAAGGGTCGGAGACGCCAGAGGCGAAGAGCGCGGAGGCGTCGCCGATCAAAAAGGCTAAGACGGAGACACCTGGAGAAGAAGAGAACGCTGCGAGTGAAGGGTATGGTGAAATGACTGAAGGATCGATTGAGCGATTGTTACAGTTGTTACAAGAGTTATCCACGGCGGATTTGGATTCGCCTTTGCCGTTGCGTACGCCAGTGAAAGGGCAGCCCGCGTGGGCGTCAAACGGGTTGGACTTGTGCGAAGAGAGCTCGTTCGTGGATATTGGAAGTGGATACGGTAAGGTTGTCTTTCATGCCGCGCTCTCGGCTAAAGTTTCCAAGTCGCTCGGGATTGAATATGTGCCGTCGCGCGCGACGAAGGCTTTGGAAGTTCAAGCGGATCTCCTCGACGGTTCACGAGCCTTTATGACGGAAGAGTCTGTCGAGCTCATGTCGCCGCCGCGATGCGTGCTAGAACAAGGAGATGCTACAACATACGGTGCTTTTAGGTTTTCGCACATTTACATGTACGATCGAGTGTTCAACGAAAAGACGATTGAGCTGTTAGCGAAACAACTCAACAAGTCAAAGTTCAAAGTCATGGTGACGTATCAGCGCGTGGAATTGTGGAAACGTTTAGGTTTGCGCAACGTTGCACACGTGCACTCTTTTACGATGCGCACCACAGGTGGACAAAACTTCAAGGCGTACATCCTCGTCAAAGAAACGTGAAAAGATTAGTTTAGAATTTCGCGTTGTTATGACATGTGTAGACTACTTTCAAGCATAATCACTTACTTCGCTGCGGCGGCTTCACTTTCGCTAGCCTTTGCTTTCAACTCAGCCTTGTATTCGCGCAAGGCTACAAGACCTTGTTCAAGCACTTGAATAGTCTCAGGGTCCTCGCCTCGCGCCTTGAAATCCTTGATGATTGACTTCAACTCAGTCTCTGTAGCTAAGTTGCGCTCGGCTATGTTTTTCTTACGTGGGAGACGCGTGCGCAACGCTTCTTCCATTGCTTTGGCATCTTCTTCACTCATGCCAGCAGCCAGCGCGTCCTGCGCTGCTTCGGCCGGAGCGTTCGCCGCTTGCTCTGCCTGCCACTTCGCCAACCACTCCTCATCCCAAATAATACTGGGACCGGTGTACTCCTCGTCCGCAGCCAAGAATTCGGCACCTTCCGGAATAACCACGCACCCGAGAGGAATTTTCAGCGCGATGTTGTCAGGGGCTTCGACAGTCGCCACGGCGCCACCGTTGCGCAAGAACACTTGAATGCTAGACGTGAAGACGTTGTTCCAAAACCAATACAACGCCAAACCCGCGGGCACGGTGAGGGAAATGTAGCCAATAAAGAATGGTAACAACTTCAGAAGCACAGACTGATTCTTCATCTCTTCAGTGGATTCTTCTTCTGCGGGCTTGAGTACCTCCATGCTGACAAATTGCGAAATCGTCGTCAAGATTGGGAAAATCAAATACAGCGACGCATCGTGCCAGCCAATCGGCGGCGCAAAGTCTGAATCCAACGGAAGCAACCAACTCAAATCTCTCGCATCCGTCGGGCCAGCGAGCGAGGGAAGGAAAAACCACGCCTCATCGAATGCACCATCGATGCCGGCGTTGTTGAACGCGCGATACAAGCCAGCCAAAACTGGAAACGTCAAGAGCAACGGCCCGCATCCGGCGAGCGGGTTGACGTTGTTTTCTTCATACAATCGATTGATTTCGACATTCATGCGCTCGGAATCATCTTCGTACTTTTCACGAATCAACTTAATTTGTGGCTGCAAGTTCTTCATGTTCAGCGAGCTCACGACTTGGTCCTTCGTTAACGGAAAAGTAACCGCCTTGACTAAAATTGTAAGAATGATAATCGCGTTCCCCGTTGAATAAGGCACACCCATACTCTTCAACTGTCCTTGAATCGCAAAAAGCAAGTCCTCGAGCGCATCGGACACCGGCGCGAGCCAACCTTCCATGCGTTGCGGCACAACAATCTCCCCGCTCGCAATCTTCGCCGCGCGTTCATCCGCCATCACCGCGTCCATGGCATCCTTTAACGCCGCGCCGTCCACCATCGCGCCTACATCAACCCCACCGCTCGAACTCGCCACGACATCTCCTACATCAACCCCACCACTAGCATTCGCTAACGCACTCGCGGCATCCATGAGCGCACCAGCGTCGCTGATTTCAAAAATACCCCACGCGTCTCGCGCCGCGTCCGCCAACGCCACCGCGTCCGCCCCAGACAACGCACCAACCGTCTTCCCACGCACCCGTCCGCGCGCACCCACGCGCGCCGCGCGCCACCCTCCCCCATGCGCACATCTCCCGCGCGACGCCGCCTTCGTCGCCCCACGCCCCGCACCCGCGCGCGCCCCGCTCGAAAAGCGCACCTCAACCGCTGCGCGCATCGTCGCGCGCGCGCTCATCGCCCCGCACCGCCTCGCGCCGGTCCGCACCGCCACCACGTACGCGACGCGCGAGACGAACACCACACAACGCGCGCGCGTGCGTGGCGAAACGCGCGAGAGGCACCGTCGTCGACGCGCTGTGACGCGCGATACGCCGCAGCGTGGGCGGGGCGTGTGGATAACCTTCGTGGTGTATGTACCTCCGCGTGTGTGTACCATCACGGGCGTATGGACCTCTTGATGGATCTTTACATCGATACAGTACGAGAAATGTGGGGAAGGGGCGTCGGACCCGGGTTTTCTTACGGTTCGTGATTGGTCGACTAGGGTTTATGGGAGGGTTTAGGGTGACGTCTCGATGAATCCTTGCGCGTCGTCGTCGTCGTCGTCGTTCGTCGTCGTGTCGTCGACGCGTCACACGTCGTCGCCCGCACGGGCGAATTGTGCGGTGACGATGCGCCGCGCGACGACTTCGATCGCGCGTTCGGTGCGTCAGGCGTCTCGGTGTGGGTGCTCGGTGCGCGAATGGCACGCGGGCGCGCGCGGGGAGTCGATGCCGACGACGATGGGCCGCGTGACGGCGTTGCATCGCGCGTTGGTGACGCCGGACGAGGTGGGCGCGGTGCGAGGGGGCGAGGACGCGAGCGTCGCGTGCGTTCGTTTCGCGGTTTCGGGCGTGCGCGACGAGGAGGAGGACGAGGAGGACGAGGAGGACGAGGATGTGATGGTGTGTCCGAGCGACGGCGGGTTGGGGTCGAAGGTGCTCGAGACGTGGTTGATGGCGGTTCCGAAGCGTAAAGTGACGCCATCGCGTCGAAAACGTCGAAATCAGTTTAAACGCGTACCGTTTATTGAGGAAGTTGTGCGGTGTCGGGTGTGCGGTAAGGCGAACATGCCTCACGTACACTGTTGCGACGGGTTGGAGAGGGAACGTCGACCCGAGTCGACGACGGGGAATTCGAGTGAGATGTAGATGTTCATTTTAGTATCAAACGTTATGTATCGATTGGATATATCATCATTTAACAAATTTGTGTTTACGCACGCGCGCGAATGTATATTTTTATCTCAAAAGTTGCGATCCTTCAACCATTTCTTGGCTTCGTCAAATTTGGATTCATCCGTCGGGCGACCTTCGTCGCGCCACTTCTTAATCCATTGCAACGCGGCTTCGCGTTGTTCAGCGGTCAAATCGTCGCCAGGCTTCGCGGCAGCCGGCTTCGGCGCAGCGGGCGCGGGCGCGTCAGCCTTCGCGGCAGCAGGCGCGGCAGATGGCTTTGACGCGGCGGCGGCGGGCTTGACGTTCTTCGTCCAGTTGTCCATCCAAGACTGCGCCTCCTTGGCGTTCTTCACCGGGTCAGACTTGGGCGCCGCCGGCTTCGGCGCAGCGGCCGGAGCGGCCGCCGCAGCGGGCTTGACATTCTTCTTCCAGCTATCCATCCATGATTGCGCCTCCTTGGCGTTCTTAACCGGGTCAGACTTGGCCTTCGGGGCCGCCTTCGGCGCCGCGGGCGCGGGCGCCGCGGCGGCGGGCTTCGCGCTCTTCTTCATCCATTTGTCCATCCAGGACTGTGCTTCCTTGGCGTTCGCCGCAGGCGTGGGTTTGTTAGATAACGTCGTGATTTGCGCAGCCTTCTTCACTTCCATCTTCTTCACGGCGTCAAACTTGTCATCCTTTGTGGCGAACACTAAACCGAGCGTGGCGGCGACGGCAAACGCGGCATCCGCAGTCGCGCCCATGAAGGAGCCCTTACGGCTCGTTTCCGCCTTAGCCTTGATTCCAGACGCCTTCTCGGATTGCTTCGCCTCGACAGCCTTGAAATCAACCTTGGCACCCGGCAAAGAAGCCTTGGGCACCGGAGCGGCGATTTGCTTGGGCGAGGGAGCCTTCTTCGCGGCGGCGGCGCGCGCAGCCAACTTGCCCTTCTTAGCTTCGGCGGCGGCACGTTCAGCCTTCTTCGCATCCTCGATAGCTTGCTGCTTCGCCTTGGCGGCATCAGCCTTCGCCTTCTTCTCCGCGGCGGCTTCATTAGCGCGGTCAGACTTGATGACGGGCGTCGTCGGCGTCGCCGTCGTGTACTGCGAAAGTGAGCCGAAATCAAAGCCCAAGTCGCCGTTGCCCGAGGACGCAGCCATCGGTGTGGCTGCCTTCTTCGCCGCGGCCGCCTTCTTGGCTTCTTCCGCAGCCTTCTTGGCTTCTTCTGCCGCTTTCTTGGCTTCGGCTTCGGCCGCCTTCTTGGCTTCGGCTTCAGCCTTCTTGTCAACCTTCACGGCGGACGAAGACGGCGTCTCCATGTATTGCGAGAGAGAACCAAAGTCAAAACCCAAGTCGCTGCTACCGGTGGAAGACGCAGCCATCGGGGCGGCAGCCTTCTTAGCCTTAGCTTCAGTCTCGGCAGCAGCCTTCTTGGCTTCAGCGGCAGCCTTCTCGGCGGCTTCCTTCTTCGCGGCTTCGGCTTCAGCCTTCTTGTCAACCTTGGGCGCCGAAGACGCTGGAGTTTCCATGTATTGAGACAAAGAGCCAAAGTCGAAGCCCAAATCGTTGCTACCGGCGGAAGACACAGCCATCTTCGGCTTCGGGGCTTCGACGACGACAGCCTTGGCCTTGGCGGCGGCAGCCGCAGCGGCGGCTTCTTCCTTGGCCTTGGCGGCGGCGGCTTCTTCCTTGGCCTTAGCAGCAGCGGCTTCTTCCTTAGCCTTAGCAGCAGCGGCGGCTTCCTTAGCCTTGGCGGCAGCAGCTTCCTCCTTGGCCTTGGCAGCAGCGGCGGCGGCTTCTTCCTTGGCCTTCTTAGCATCCGCGGCGGAGGTATCCGCCGGCGCCGCTTCCTTGGCTTCCGGCGCCTTGACGACGGAGTTCAAGTCAAAGCTCGGGATGCTCGGCGCCTTGAACTCGGGGGCCTTGAATTCTGGAATCTTGAAATCGAAAGAGGACGCGGACGGAGCCTTGGTGACAGCCTTCTTCTCGACAATCTTCTTTTCAAACTTGGGCTTGGGCGCGGCTTGCGGCTTGACGGCGCGGCGTTCGCGAACGTTGTACGTCTTTGACGTGGCAGCGGCGTAATCGACGGTAGAGAGGCCTTCGCCGAGTTCGCTGGTGTACGTCTTGGCGTTGGAAGAGATCGGGCTCTTGGCTTCTTCCTTAGCCGGTGCGGCAGCCTTAACGGCCGGGGCGGGCTTGGATTCAGCCTTTGCCACGGGCTTGGATTCAACCTTGGCGGATTTCGCGAGCGCGGCGTTCAACGCTTCATCGAGCGCGGCTTCCTCCTTCGCCTTGGCAGCCGCAGCTTCGGCTTCAGCCTTGGCGATGGCTTCGGCCTTAGCCTTAGCTTCAGCAACCGCAGTGGCTTCCTTGGCAGCGGCGACTTCAGAGGCTTCCTTTGCCTTGGCGGCGGCGGCTTCAACCTTGGCGGCGTCAGCTTCCGCCTTCGCCTTGGCCGCGGCTTCAGCCTTAGCAGCCTTTTCAGCGGCAGCCGCAGCAGCCTTTTCAGCCTTGGCCTTGTTGGCAGCTTCAGCCTTTTCAGCCTTGGCCGCGGCGATTTCTGCGGATTCCACCGGCGGCGCCGATTGGGATTGCGGCTTGTCCGCGGCGACTTCCTTAATCGCGGCGGCGACGGAGGCTTCAGCTTCGGCTCTAGCCGCCGGAGCGGACATACCATCGGCACCAACGGAGGCGAGACCACCGACGATGGTACCGATCAAACCAGCCGGAATCGTGGCCGCGGTGACGAGTTGCACTGGGAGAGGAAGCTCGCCTTCAGGCGTGCGTCTGATGTTCAAAATGCGCGAGTTCTTCTTCACGACGCCCTTGCCGGTTTCACCCACGGCAGCACCAGTGACGACGACGGCCGCAGCTTCGACGGCATCAACCGCAGTGAAGCCCTTAGCGGCGGCAGACGCCGCACCCTTTGACGCCGCACCCTTGGCACCGACGCCAAAGGCACCCGCGATGGCGGCGCCGACGCCTCCAGCGGCGGCGGCGTACACCGGCGTCGGCGCCTTGGCGAGGCCACGCACACCAGCCTTTTGACCCTTCTTCGCCTCGGAGCGAACGGTTTCGAACGTCGATTCATCGAAGGTTTGACGCTTCACGTCCTTGGACACAGACGGGAGCGGGGCCGGGCCGTTCTTCGTCGCCGCGGTCGCCGCCGGCTTGGTCACCGGGCCGTTGAGCTTGATTTGAAACTCGCCGTCGAAATCTTGCACATTCTTCGCCAACGCACCCTTCGTGACCTTGGGCGCGGTCTTCACCACCGTAGACTTCACAACGTTGTTCGTCTTGGTCGCCGTAGACGCCGTCTTAGTCGCCGGAGTCGCCGAGCGCTTCTTCGGCTCGGGCACGGAGAGGCCCTCCGGCAACGCCGACGCGCTACGCGTAGCCTCCATCGACGCCGCATTCGCCATTTCCGGCTCAATCACCCCCTCAACACCAGCAAAGATAGAAAGCGCAACCACGCTCGCCGCACCAACGCGACGAATCGCCGACCCTTCAACGCCTTCATCGCCCGCTGGCGCCTCGACGCGAGACGCGCGATTCAAAGCGCGCGTCGTCGTCGCCTCGCTCCGTCTCACACGGCTCTTCCCACTCTATCACACGCATCAAAACACACATCACGATGTCAGTACACACCATACGCGCCCACGTCACGCCCACATCCCCCCACGCACGCGCCACTCCGCGCGCGATCGCATCTTTCATCCCATCGATGCGCGATCGCGCCAGAGTGGATAAATACAAAACCATCCAATCCACCGCCCTTCGTCGCGCGTCCTGTCTCGCGCATCGTACATAATCGCACGCACCGTGATCGTTTTCACCGCCGTGGCGGCGCTCATCGCGCGTTGCGCGTCGGCGGCGTGCGACATGAACGACACCAGATGACGACCACGGGTGACGTCGCGATCGCTCGATCGAGCCAAACGGCGTCGACCTCGCGGGCGTCGTCGTCGATGTTTTTATCATTGTACACACGTGTATTGGACTAGAATATTCGTGGATCACGTGACGACACATAGTCGTTTTATGTGCGCGCACGCGTGTGGGTCCTCAATTGGCGCATATGGCGATGATGTATGGGGTGCGGTTCAGGTGTCGATTTGAATCCACGATGGGTGTCATCGATGTGATGTGCGTCTGGGCGTACGCGTGCCTCCAATGGCGGGTTCGGGGGTTTATGCGTGCGCGCGACGCGCGACGTCGTGGATGTCAAATGTGACGGTTTGAATCCTCGCGCCCAGCCCCTGGCGAAACAGTGTCTGCGACGACGACGCGCGCGAGAGATGGCGTTGGTGTTGCGCCTCGTCGTCGTCGTCGTCGCGCGCGCGCGCGGTGGCGCGCACGTGCGCGTGCGAGTGATCGCGCGATAGGTTTTCGAGCGTCGACGCGCGCGCGGTGGCGTTGGTGTCGCGCGTCGACGCGCGCGCGCGCGACGATGCGCGAACGGCGCGCGAATGCATTCGCGATCGCGCGACGACTAAAGCGCGTCTCGCGATGCGCGCGATTCTACGGGCGCATTCTTCGCGCGTCTCGCGATGCGCGATCGCGGTCGCGAAGACGGTGCGCGACAACGATGCGCGCGAAGACGTCTCGAGAAAAAAACGCTCGCACGCGCGCGCGCGCGCCGCGGGGCGATTCGCGCTCGCGCGCGCGCGTCGAATGCGCGCGCGCATTCGCGCGCGCCACATCGCGTGCACCACCATCGCGCGATCGCGAATCACGCGCGTGCGCGCCCGACGCGCGCGCACCCAGCGCGCGCGCGCGCGCGAAACCAATCGCACGTGATGCGATCTCGCGCCAACGCGCGCGAACGCGCACGAACGCGCGCGCGTGACGCGTCGTCGACGGCGCGCGCGCGTGGATTCCCCAATCCCCACCCTCGACCAATCACAATCAGGCACGCACGCACCCACTCGAATACCGGGTTCAGTGCCGCGACATCCCGTCGCCGACGCGACCTTGTCGCGGCACACGCCGACGCCGCCTTACCGCGCGCTCGACCGACGCACCGACGCACCGCGCGCGACCACGCACGACCACGCACGCGCGCCGATCCCTCGAACGCTCGCGCACGCGTCGTCGTCGCGTCGTCGACGGCCCACATCATCATCATCATCATCATCGTCGGACAATTCGCGACAGAAAGTCCCTCGCGCATCCACCGCACGCGACGCCGACGCCGACGCGCGCGACATGTCGATCGCCGCGCACGCGAGGTTTAAGGATGGCACGATTAAACACGCGTGTTTCGCCGCGCTCTACGCCGCCGGCGCGGCGGGGCTCACGGTACGTACGACGACGACCTGACGACGACCCGCGCGCAGCCCTTTTTTTGATGGGGCGACTGACGCTGAGTGGATGTCTCGCCTACATATATATAGGTGAAGGAGATCGCGGAGGCGGTTCGCGAGCGATCTGGAGGGGTGAAACTCGGTGGTGCGACGCCACAGAATACGATTGTGGGGCAGTTATCGAAAGGTACGTGATTGCGTCGCGAATACGATCGCGGGCGACGCCGGCGCGGGCGCGCGCGGCGCGCGATGCGGTGGAATATTCAACGTCGCGGAGGCGGAGGACTGACTTTGGTGGTGGTTTTGTTTTTATTTTTGGTGTGATTAGATCCTACGTTTACGCTGGTGAAACGTGCGACGTATAGGTTAGTGGATGAGTTTCTTCCCGAGCAGACGGTGGTGGCGAAGGGCGAGACGAATGGGGGCGAACGCGGGCGTAAGCGCGCGGCGCCGAGCGAGAGCGCGGCGAGCGACCAGAGCGAAAAGAGTTCGCAACGGTTGGTAGATTTTGCAGTTTTGAAGTATGAGCGTGGTACTGAGGTTGAAGTTGCACGGCCGCATGACGTACACGGTGCGACGTGGGCGAGTGCGACGATTCTAGACATTGGCGACGACTATGTGTCGCTGCGCGTGGCGCCCGCGGGAGGCGAAGAGACGCCCAAGGATGAAGAGCGCCTGCCGTTGAGCGCTTTGTCGAATACGATTCGTCCGCTTCCACCAGTGCAATCGTTGGCGGTGGATAACACCCTGCGATTAAACGAAGAAGTGGACGTGCACTATAACAACCGATGGTGCGAAGGGTACGTGTCGCAAGTCACCGACGCGCGAGGCAAGCTCGTCGTGTGCTTTCCGGGCGTGGGCGTGAACAACGACACGTCGTTGATAGTATTTCAAGATTCCACCGGGCAGTCGTGGATTCGTGAGACTTGGAACAAGACGCGTCCGAAACGAGCGTCGATTAGAAGAGGCTGGAGTTTGTCTTCCATCACCGGGAAGTGGTCGCCGCGTGGCGCGCCGCACGAAACCGGCGGTCCCGATTCCGCGTACAAGCACATCGCGGCGCTGGTGAGCGCGAGCGAAGCTGGCGATAGCACGAAGAGGTATAAGAGCTCAATGCCGACGCCCATGTCACCAGTACGTTACCATGTCAAAACTGGTCCGACGACAACAACAGCGACGACTGGGACGGCGAAGACCGCGGTGGGCGATTCGGCGACACCGTGCGGCGGCGGCGGCGCGACGTCTGATGAAATCGATTGTCCATTCAAGTCTATTTCAGAGGCGTGTTATCATCTATTGCTCAACGCTGGTCCAGCTGGTTTACAGGTGAGCGAAATGGTCAAGATTATTCAAGACCGCTCGCTGGTAAAACTCGCAGGGCGGACGCCGTCAAACACGCTGTATAGCCGTCTGAGCCAAGATGGGAGATTTATAAATGTTTCTCGAGGCGCGTACGCGCTCGTATCTGTCGTTGACGAGGCTACGAAGCGTACGATTTTGGGCACACCAGGACAGTTTGATGACTCACTTACGGCTGATTCTCGAATGCGGTACGTATCTAGTAAAGCCATGCACACGCAAAGCAGCGATGGACAGCAATCGTACGACGTCACCGTAGGCGCCGGCGTCGGCGGGTACACCGCCGCCGCGGCTGGCTTTGCCTCTGTGTCAGCTACGCCCTCGGTTGCGGGCGATTACAACACTACTGCAACGACGACGACAACGACGACAAAGAGCAGCATGTCGGAGCTTTCTGATGCGAGCGAGTTACTCCTCGGCTTGCGTCGAGGTCGACGTTGACGCGCGACGTCGCCGCTGTACTCACACACACACACACTCACGAACACGCGTACCATAGAAATTTTGTCCCAGTCCTCCTGGTTAATTCTACTGTAATAAGTAATTATAACAACACATTTGCACACTAGTGTTGTTGCGGAAGCTTCCCCGTCATCGCTCCAAACGTCGCCCAAGAAGCGCACAACAAAAACGTCTGCGTCCACGCCGCGTTCAACAGAAACTCCAACGGATCCCCGAACCGATCGACATCCACCTTCATCACATACATCTCACACACCTGGGACACAAAATACGCAAAGAACAACCCCCAAACCGCGTGTCCGAGACCCGTCACCCCCACGCACCCGAACACCGCCCCCGCCAACGTCACGAGCGCGCATTTAAAAAGCGCATCGATGCGCACCACATCCGCCTTCACCCACGCCTCGCGCGCGGTGCCATCACGCGCGTTTCGCACCAGCACGACGTCGCGCGCGACGCGCGACTTGAATGCGTCGACCGTCGCCGCCGCGGACATCGTCGGCGTCGGTGCGTGCCGCGCGCGCGTCAGGTCGCGCGTCGCGCGCATGACGTGTGGTGTCCGAGTGTATACATTAGTGGCGTCACGCGACCGTGACGTCACGCGCGCGGTCGCGCGGTCGCGCGGCGGCACTCGAGCGCGCGCCGGTCGCCGTCCGTCGCCGTCCGCCGCCGTCCGCCGCCGTCCGCCGCGCCCCGTCTCGCGCGTCGTCCGCCGTCGCTCGTCATGTTTGCCCTCTCGTCGTCGTCCGCGTCGTCGTCCGCGTCCGCGTCGGTGCGCGCGCAGGGTTCCGTGCGCCGACCGTCGTCGTCGCCGGCGCCGGCGCCGTCGCCGCGCGCGCGCGCGCCGCCGCGCGCGCGCGCGATCGCGAGCGACATCGCGCAAGTCGCGCTCGAACTCGATGCCGATACGCTCACCGCCATCGGTGCGGGCGTGTTGGGCGTCGGTGCGGGGCTGGGGATTCCAATCTTTTTCGTGTGGCAGGAGAAGCGCGATAAAGAGCGCTTGGAGGAGATTCGCGAGCTGAACCGGGCGACGTTGAAGGCGACTGGGGAGCAGATGAGTCCGGAGGAGATTGCGGAATTGCGTCCGTCGAGGTACTTGGATCGTAGAGAGTTTAAGGATGATGATTAATCTCGCGCGCGCTTTGTCAATATATATTATCCACGCGGTTTGCTTTGCTTTGCGCGTCGTTCAGTCGTGTGTGTGTGTGTGTGTGTGTGTGTGTGTGTGTGGTGATTGTGCTAATTGATTGTTTCCTATGACTTTGTGTGACTACTTCTTGCGCGACGTCATCGCCCGCCTTGCTGTTCTTGCTCGGCGTGTTCGCCCGGTTGGAATTTCGGGTAGATGCGCTTGTACAACGTGACGCAAATCGTGTCGTGCTGGTGAATGACGCTGTTGAAAATGCACTTCATGCGACCGTGCGTGCCCACGGGCTCGACAATTTTGCCTCGTAATCCGTATTTTGTCCATAGCTCGAGCGGTTTGAACCATCGAATGTCGTTAGGATCGAAGAACATTTGACGCGCGACGGCTTTGTGCTTGTGCGTGCGAAACGGAAACGCGCTCAAAATGACGCGCTTGAGTACGATGCGATCGGGGTTGGCGTTTCGCACTGAACCCGTCATTGCAAGATCTGCACGGATGCCGTTGGGAGTGTACGACTCTTTGAACCCAATCACGGGCGCTGGGCCGTACGTAATCGGCCCGTACACGCTCGCAATGGTCGGCACGCGCGCGCGCAAAAAGCGCTCCAACTTGTGCTTGTCGCCCAAGTTGTCCGTGCTGTACAACGGCCCCGCGCGTTCGCGCCTGAATCCGACGTGGAACCACAACGGGTCTTTGGACTTCAATGGTTGTTCATACACCGAGGACTTGGTGACGCAATAGTGCATCAGCGACAAGCACGTCTCGTATTGCATCAAGCCGGTGACGATAACCGGACCGGCGCCGCCGACCCAGCCAGTCCATAGCGGTCCAACACCAGAGCCAATCTTACCGTCATCCGATCTCGGACATACATTCGGATGAGGGGGTTCGTAACCACCTTGCCCTTGGAAAAGTGCGATGACTGGGATGCGAGGAACGCCGCGCAAGGTTATTCGCACGTAGGCACCGATTTGGGCTCCGCCCACGGCGTCCTCCTCTTGAATATCCAGCGCGCGCTTATACGCACGGCGATAGTTTTCAAATGCAAACACGCGCGAATAATCGTACGGAAGCGACTCTTTGGAGTCCCACGGGGACGAACGGAACGATTTTAATCCTCGATACTTGGCGAATCTGTCTCGAGCGGGGATGTGGTCGGGCGTGTCCATTTCGTCTGGATGCTGTAAATCCTCATCCGCGGCGTCTTGTAACAGCGCACGCTTATGGCTGTCGCGTTGAGCCAGATCAAGATTTCGACGGGTCTCTGCGTCCATTTCGTCATCGTCGTCATCGCCGGCGTTGACCCATTCTTCGTCGGACTCGTCGTCCTCCACATCCGCGCCACCTTCACGCATCTCCGCTTCAGCGCCAAACGTATCTTCACCAGGTGCATCAGCCATATCGTCGTCTTCATCGTCAACCACATCGGTATCGTTGACAGTATTGGCATCGCCGTCGAGTGCAAGCCAGGAGGATTGATAGTCGCTCATCCCAGCCGGACGCTTTTGCGACTTCATCGCCTCAATTTCCGCCATTTGAAGCTCAGACGCCGTCGGCCAAGTCTGCTCGTTTTCTAAAGGATCGGGCTCATTTTCCCGAACGACAGCATCTGCAGTCTCTGGATCACGCGTCCATGTCATGAAAATTTCATCACCCATATCAGCATCTTTGCTGTTAGCTTTTAAGCGCGCCGAGCGCGGCTCGGCGATGGATTCAATCTTCTCCACGGGGAAATCACCGACGCCGGGTAAATGCCAAAGTTGATTTGCCGTTGCTGGAACGCCGCGCACATAACCTTCGATCACAACAGTGGCGAAGCGATCATCTGCTGCGTCCGCGGTGACCTCCTTGCGATGCGCTAAAACATACGGGCGTTGATTGCGCCAACGCGGCATGTCGGCGCGAAGCTCTACGGTTTGACGCACTACCTCTGCGAGTTCAGCTTGTGAATCTGCCGGAAGCGTCTTCACGCGCTCAGTCGGAATTTGAAGCTCATTGGAAACGATATTCATCATTGCCTTTTTCACCTCTTGCTTTTTCGCTTGTTTGACGTCTGCAAGACCTCGCAGCGCGAGCAACGTTTGCGGAATCCCGAGCGCTTTCAACGTCGGTAAACATCGACACAACTCTCCACTCGGTTCATGCGCCGATACCGGAGCGACCATCATAAGCAAGTCACACACTTTCAATACCTCCAATGCCGCGAGCGTGTTCGCGGGATTCATCAATAAAAATGACACGCGATGACGAAACCGCCCGCACGTCACCGTCCGCGGCGTCGTACAATCGTTCACCAAAGCCTTCACCACCTCCTGCACATCACACTCGCCTTCGTCACCCACCATGCACGAAATCAACTCCACCAAATACTTCAACACATCGCTCCCACCGTCATCATCCGCATTAAATGCCAGAACCCCAACAACCTTTGGCGTCGCTCGCGAAAAGCGCTTCTCCTCCATAATCGCGCTCCTATTCGCATCCCTAATCTGCTTCGCCCGCACCGCGCGTTCCTGCTTATTCCCAACCCCTTGCCCAACCTTCATCGACGCCCGCACACGTGCGCCAAACATCGCGCGCGTATCATCCCCAGCCGTCTTATGTCGCTTCCACGTGTGCTTACTCGCGTGCCTCCCCGTGGTGTGCTTTTTGTTGCGCTGCCCGTGCGCGCTCGGGCCCGGCATGGCGCGCGCCCGTCACCGATCGACACCGACGCTCGCGCGCAAAAGACGAAACACGAAAATCCCCGTCCGCGCGCGGCGTCGGCGCGGCGTCGCTCGCGGTCGGCGTCGCGCTGTGCGGCGTCGAACGCGACGGGACAGTGCACCCGGCGGCGGCGGCGGGCACGCCGGTTGTCCGAACGCCGGTTGTCCGAACATTCGCCCAGTCGCGTGTGGATAACGAGCGCGGTCGCGCGCGCGCCAGGCGGCAACCATCGACGCTCGCGCTCGAACCGCGCGTTCATAGCGCGACAGAAATCACACGGTTTCGTCACCCACGCGTTTTCAGCGCGGTGTGCTCGACGTGAGGCGACGAGCTCGGCGTGAGCTTGGATAGAGTGTCACGAAATATCTCGCGCACGATGATGATGATGTCTTCGGTTTCGGTTTCGGGTTCGGTTCGATTGAATGCGTCGTCGAAGACGACGACGACGACGCGTGCGGGTCGTCGCGGGCGGGCGGTGTCTGTGGTCGTTCGCGCGGGCGCGAACGCAAAGCCGGCGAATGATTTGATGATTCGCATGGCGCGAGGCGAGACGGTGGAGCGCACGCCGGTGTGGTTGTTTCGACAAGCCGGTCGACACTTGCCCGAGTACATGGAGTACAAGAAGACGCGAGGGAAGAATTTTTTGGAGCTGTTGGCGGATCCGAATGACGTGGCGGAGTGCACGATGCAGCCGATTAGACGATATAATATTGATGCGGCGATTTTGTTCAGCGATATTTTGGTCATCGCCGAGGCGTTGGGGGTGGACGTGGAGATGCCGGGCGGGAAAGGAATTTTGGTGCCTCGACCGATCACGGGACCGGAAGACATGCACCGGGTACCGGAGAAGATCGACGTTAAAGTTAAGCTCGCGCACGTATTGGCTTCGGTGAAGAAGATTAATGAAACCATCGAGGCGGAGGGATTGGGCGTACCGCTCATCGGTTTTAGCGCCGCGCCGTGGACGTTGATGTACTACATGGTTGGCGGTTCAAGTAAGAAGAACACGGACGTTGGGATGAAGTGGTTGAAGCAACATCCCAAGGAGGCGCAGAAGTTGTTGGACATCTTGACCGACGTCGTGATTGATTACCTGGACGAGCAAGTCAAGGCTGGCGTGCACATGGTGCAAGTGTTTGAGGCGATGTGCGAGCACATCACGGAAGAAAGCTTTTACGAATTCGCCATGCCGTGCATGGAGAAGATCGCGGCAGAAATGAAGCGCAGACATCCGGATGTGCCCTTGCTCGGTTTCGCGCGCGACGCCCCGTACGGTATCGCCGCCCTCCAACGTGCGGGCTATCAAATTATCACCATTGACACCGCCATGGACCGCAACGTCGCGCGCGCCGCGTTGCAAGCCGACGCCGACGCCCGAGGCGTCGCCCCGGCCGGTGTTCAAGGTAACTTCGACCCGACGTTATTGAATAAGGAAGACGGTGCGTCTTTCGAGGGCATCGAAGCCGAAGTAACGCAAATGCTCAAGGATTTTGGGCCGCAAAAGCTCATCGCAAATTTAGGCGCCGGATTGAGCGGCAAGGAGGACGTCGAAAAGGTGGCCTACCTCGTCGATTGCATCCACCGCGTGTCCGAGGACATGATCGCCAAGCAAAAGTAATCGTAGATTTTAATCATTTATGCACGACACTTCATGAACGACGGCATTTACGCGCGCTTGAGAGAAACCGTACGTTTTAAGCTTTTTATCGCAAAAAAATCTTCACGCGTGCAACTGTCGCGCCGAGATCCTCAGTATCCGCCACGAATTCATCGCCGCGTCCCTAATCTCGCGTCGACACGGTCATGTCGCCGTACAGCACGTGGGTGCGTCGATACGCGTTGCTCGTCGCGCTCGTCATCGCCTCTATCGCCGTCGCCGACGCGCGGAAGGAGAGTAGTCGCGGGAACACTGGCGATGGTGTCACTGGGAACCGCTTCGCGTCCGTCGCGTCCGGCGCCATGGCTGGCGTTACGTCATTCGTGGTTATATTGAAGAAAAACCCCGCGCTTCGCGTTCGCGTGCTCAGTTTTATCGCGGTGGCGGTGATGTGCGTGTGGTACGTCGGCGTTCGCGGCGCGGAGTGGGTGAAACTCGCGTTCGCGTCAGCGGAAGCGAACGAGGAGCGCGCGGCGTTTCTTCGCGAAATAGCGTCATTTAGACGGCGCGAGCATGAGAGTGGGAGAGATGGCGAGCGAAGTGCGGCCAAGGCGCGGTTGAAGTTGGCTGAAAGTTTGATGGAACGTCGGCGGGCGAACGGTTACTCGCTCGCGTTGAAAAAGTTGCGCGGACTCGTCGCTGTAGAAGAGCTCCACGAGGATCAAATCGTGTCGAGTGGGAATAGAGAAGTAGATGTGAATGATGTATACGAGCGTGCATTAGTGGCGGCGGGGACGAATGCGACTCGTGCGGCTGAGGAGTTGCGCGCGCGTGCGGCGTGGCATAAGAAGAACTCTGTCGTGGATGCTATGAAATCTTGGGTAAACGTAGACGCCGAAACACGCAAACGATTTCTGGCCGTCTACGAAGGCGCGTGGTACTCGGTGAGTTCCCCGCTCGGGGTCGCAGTGTACATCGAACGTCTCGGCGGGCTGGATATGAATAAGGTGCTGGACGTCGTAAGCGAAGATGACATCGTTGAACAGCGCATGCGCTTGCAAGGATATTTAACCAAAACGTTGTTGCCTTTCATGGCGAATCGCGAGGGTGTTATTGCTCGTGATAAAATTATTCACGTTATAGATTTAAAAGACGCGTCATCCAAGCTGGTGTCAAAGGCGAACCTGGCGATGTTCAAGCGTTTGCAGGAGATTGATCGCAACTATCCAGAGTTCCTCTATCGCACCTATCTCGTCAACGCGCCACTCGGGGCGAGAATCGTCTGGCGCACCATCGCGCCTCTGTTACCATCTCGAGTGCGTGCGAAAGTGCGAATCATGGGTGAGATCAAGGGGAAGAACATGGATAAGTTAGCAGAAATCATGGGGGGAGTCGACAAGGTGCCACATTTCCTCGGCGGACGCTGCATGCGACGCTTAGATGAGTGTCCGCCGTGGCGCTTGCCAGATATGAACGATACGACGTTTCAACCTTGGGAAGCAGAAGCCAAGAGCGTCACACCTTCGCCAGCGAGGCGATCTTGGAAGGACGCGATGAAGTCCAACAAAGCTTAGCTTTTGCGTTGTTAGTTGCAGGCATCGAAGAAAAAAGTAAAAGTCACATGGGAGCCTCGTGTTTCGCGTCACAACTTCACATGCGTCGCAATATCATATCCGCGTATACTCTCGCGAGCGCGTTTTACGTGACGTGCGGGCACGGATTTCGCGTGGCGTTTATCGCTGACACGGGTATTGGTAATGACCGCCCGTCAGACGCGTGGACTGATTATCTTGGAAATTTAAGACAACCATCGTACACAGTTGATGGAGTGGAGTGTAAAAATTACAAGGGAGAATACTGCGGAGCTTTCAGTCGCGCGCGGGATGTGTTCGAACTTGCTCGCGGCTCAGGCGCTGAACTGGTTATTCACGCTGGCGATTTAGACTACGAATCCTCCCCGACATCTTGGCTACGCTTTCTCACCGAAGAAGCGTTTAGGCCGGGATTGGGGTACCTCGCTAGTCAAGGGAATCACGACGTGGATGGCTGGGACGGCGTAAGCGACCTCTGGTCTGGACCTCGAGGCTATAAAACGTTATTGTCGCGCCAAATACCGCGCGGGGCGAGCTGTCGAGGTAGTTATGGCGAAGATTACGCGTGCGAGTATAAAGGCGTGCTGTTTGTGCTTTCGAGTGTGGGATCTGTTTCACCGGGAGAGTCCGCAAATCGAGCACATTATGACTTTGTGGAGAACGCACTTCGAACGAGTGACGCGAAGTGGAAAATATGCGTGTGGCACATGACCATGAACTCCTTGCAATCGAGCTACAAGGGCGACGCCACAGGTTTCGGCATCTACGAGATATGCCGAAAGTACGGAGCGTTCATCGTGACGGGTCACGCGCACACGTATTCGAGATCGTACACCATGAAGTCATTTGGAACGCGAGTTTATGGATTCACTCGACAAGATCTACAAGTTGCTTCATACGATAAGTCGGTGATCACTCTGAAGCCCGGCGAACAAAGCGGCACGACTGGAATCGCCGTCGTCGGCATCGGAGGATACAAAAACGAAGCGCAGCAAACTGATTCCGGTATTTGGGCCAAGGTATACAGCTCATCGTGTTCGTCGTCGTCGTGCGAATACGCTAACGACGCGCACAAGTACGGTGCATTGATTTGCGAATTTGCACCGACTGAGTCTACGGCGCCGTGCTATTTGGCCACCACGGCGCGCCGTGGCGCCACCGCCGCCGAAAAACAACGCCGCGCCCGCGTTAAAGTCGACGAGTTTACCCTCGTACGTCAATTAGGATCAAATCCATCGTCTTCTGTTCTCCAATCGCCGAGGATACCATCGTCGGGCGCGTGCGACGATGTCCCGCCGGATTCCACAGCCGACTGCACGGACCAAGCACGTTGGGGTAAATGCGACCGCGACTTTCTCATCCGAGGCAACTACTGTCGAAAATCATGCAAACGATGTTCTTAAATGCACACGCGTCTTAACTCACACACGTGCGCGCGGTAAACGCCGAAGTCGACCACTATCATCGAAGATCCTAGTCAGCATCAATTAATCCACATGCGCGAATGCGTCCACGTCAAACCTCGACGCTTGACGCCGACACCACCGACGCACCCGCGCTCAAAGACACACTCAATGTTCACTGTAACGATCGCTCCGATCGCGACGCGCGCTCGCGTCGCGCACAAATCGCGCCGAGTGCACGTGCAAGCGAATGCCGCGCGCTTTTCTCCGGCCACGACGCACGTCACGCGCCAAGTCGCGCAAATCGCCGCCAAGGCACCGCCGCCGCCGCCGCCGCCTGCCAAGTTCTTATCCGCCGCGCAATACGTGCAAGTCACGTCGGTCGTGTTCGGTGCGTCTCGCGCACTGGTCGGGTGCCTCGCTTGTTGTGATTTGAATTAATTTAATTGTCCCGCGATGACAATTCAATTCACTCTCGCTTTTGCGCTCATCGCGCTGACGACGGGCCAGACGTCGATGTCGCGACATGAAATTAACCTGAAAACGTTCGTATTGTTCGCATACAGGCGTGTACGCGGCGCAAATGTTGCTTGTGCCGGCCAAGGTGCGTGTGAATTCATAAAACTATTCCATTTCATTATTCCAATTCGGTTACGCGTACTGACGACGAACGTTATGATACCTACGCAGATGGTCTCCGATCACTTCAATGCCACGCCTACGTCCATGGAAAAGTTTTGGATTCGCGGCTCTTCCGCTGCTATTGGTGCTGCCATTTACGCCATGTCGTTATTGGCAGCGAACCAAGCCGCGCAAGTCGCCTTTTACCTCGCCGCGGCGGTCGCCGTGTTGTACCCGTTCAACGCCAAGTTCAACTTGTTCAAGGATAACCTCTCTATCAAGTATCCCATGCACTACGTGCCGGAAGTCTTGATGGCTACGCTCACGCTCCTCGGCGCGTACGTGCTTTACTTGTAAAAAGTGGCACGCGACACGCCGACGTCGAAGACGCCGACGCCGACGTAACTCTCCAATCCAAGATTCCACCCATCTACGCCAATGCGCGTCAGATGCGTGAACAAGTTGTCCAAATAAGTACCATAACAATTGCCATCCTCCATGACTGCGGGGAGTGTATCATACGCAAATGGAGTTGTCAAGCGTTATTTAATGAATGAATGTCCATCCTTTCCATAAAGCATAAAGC
>Ga0181562_10000388_pt1 | contig 35899 bp, 34 predicted proteins | sample 011ome_26_FD_139344 | JGI IMG/M metagenome (GOLD analysis project Ga0181562, IMG submission 139344) | Coastal salt marsh microbial communities from the Groves Creek Marsh, Skidaway Island, Georgia - 011511BT metaG (megahit assembly) | ecosystem: Environmental > Aquatic > Marine > Intertidal...
GATACCATTACCATTGATGCAGAAACCAATAGTATTACATTAGAAATTTCAGATAAAGAATTACAAGAAAGAAAGCAACAATGGAAAGCACCAAATTTAAAAGTTTCTAGAGGAGTACTTTTCAAATATGCAAAAACTGTTTCTTCTGCTTCACAAGGATGTGTAACAGATGAATTTTAATTAAAATATTTATGGACGTACAAACAAAATCAAAACAAAGCTATTTAAATCAGCCCACCGAAAGAATCTCAGGTGCTGAAGCTGTGATTCGCTGTTTAATTGCAGAAGGTGCAGATACTATCTATGGATATCCTGGAGGAGCCATTATGCCAGTTTATGATGAGCTTTTTAAGTATCAAGACCAAATACACCATGTCCTTACAAGGCATGAACAGGGTGCAACACATGCTGCTCAAGGTTTTGCAAGAATTTCTGGTAGAGTAGGTGTGGCAATTGCAACATCTGGGCCTGGAGCTACAAATTTAATTACAGGAATTGCAGATGCTCAAATAGACTCAACTCCTATGGTATGTATCACAGGACAAGTGCCCTCTCATCTTTTGGGAAGTGATGCATTTCAAGAAACAGATATTGTTGGGATTTCTACGCCTGTAACAAAATGGAATCATCAAATCACAACAGCAGAAGAAATTCCAGAAGTAATTGCAAAAGCATTTTATATTGCTAGAAGCGGTCGGCCAGGACCTGTTCTTATAGATATCACAAAAGACGCGCAGTTTGGAGAATTAGATTTTACCTACAAAAAATGTGAAGGCATAAGAAGTTATAATCCTATTCCTAAGGTTAACCCAGTACAGCTAAGTGCAGCCGCAGAGCTAATAAATAACGCTAAAAAGCCACTAATTGTTTGGGGACAAGGTGTTATTTTGGGAGAAGCTGAAGAAGAATTCAAAGCTGTAGTTGAAAAATCTGGTGTACCTGCAGCATGGACAATCATGGGTGTTTCTGCAATTCCAACATCTCATCCATTAAATGTGGGTATGGTTGGTATGCATGGAAATTACGGTCCAAATATTCTTACAAACGAATGTGATGTTTTGATTGCAATTGGAATGCGATTTGACGATCGGGTAACAGGAAAACTAAGCGATTATGCAACACAAGCAAAAGTGATCCATTTTGAAATTGATCCAGCAGAAGTTGATAAAAATGTAAAAACTGATGTTGCAGTTCTTGGAAATGCTAAAGAAAGTCTAGCGCAAATTCTTCCATTACTAAACAAAAATACACATACAGAATGGCTGAAAAAATTTGAAGAACTATCAAAAATTGAATTTGAAAAAGTCATTAAAAATGATTTGCATCCAACCAAGGAAGGACTTACAATGGGAGAAGTTCTCAAAGAAATTAATGCGCAAAGTAAAGGAGAAGCAGCTATTGTTTCAGACGTTGGGCAACATCAGATGATTGCATGTAGATATGCAGAATTTAACACCTCAAGAGGCAATATTACATCTGGCGGATTGGGAACAATGGGCTTTGCACTTCCCGCAGCAATTGGCGCTAAAATGGCTACCCCAGAAAGAGAAGTTGTGGCTGTAATTGGAGATGGTGGCTATCAAATGACAATTCAAGAGTTGGGTACTATTTTTCAAACCAAAGCCGCCGTAAAAATTGTTGTTTTAAATAATGATTTCTTAGGAATGGTTCGTCAATGGCAACAGTTGTTTTTTGATAAACGATATGCATCAACAGTGATGACAAATCCAGATTTTGTAACTATAGCAAAAGGCTATCAACTTGAAGCTAAACGTGTTACAAAACGTGAAGAATTAGCTGCAGCGGTTGAAGAAATGATGACTTCAAAAGAAGCATACTTCCTGGAAGTTTGTGTAGAAAAAGAGGATAATGTATTTCCGATGATCCCTTCTGGCGCATCGGTATCAGAAATTAGATTAGAATAATATGGAAACAGAATTAAAACAGTTTACAGTTTCTGTCTACGCAGAAAATAATATTGGACTACTCAATAGAATTTCAGCAATATTTCAAAGACGTCACATCAACATTGAGAGCATGAACATTTCAGTTTCAGAAATTGAAGGTGTTTCGCGTTTTATCATTTTGGTTAATATGACTGAAGTCAATGTGAAAAAAATCATTGGACAAATTGAAAAGCAAATAGAAGTCATTAAGGCATTTTATCATACAGATGAAGAAACAATATATTTGGAATCTTGTATGTTTAAAATTAAATCTGATTTACTTTTTGAAGAACGACAAATTCAAAACATCATCAAAGAAAGTGATGCTAGAATTGTAACCGTTAACAGAGAGTTTTTTGTATTGGAAAAATCTGGAAGACGCCACGAAATAGAATTATTACACCGAGAGTTAAGTGCTTTTGGCATCATGCAATTTGTACGATCTGGGCGAATTTCTATAACTAAAGATCAAATGAAAATCACTGAACTACTAACTGAATTTAAAAATTAAAATATATAAACCATGGCAAATTACTTTAATACACTTTCATTAAGTCAAAAACTAAATCAACTTTCGAAATGTAGATTTATGCAAACCTCTGAATTTAATGAAGGTGTAGAAGCGCTAAAAAACAAAAAAATAGTTATTGTTGGTTGTGGAGCACAAGGACTTAATCAGGGGTTAAACATGAGAGACTCTGGACTTGACATTTCTTATGCTTTAAGAGAACAAGCCATAAAAGAACAAAGACAATCTTTCAAGAACGCTTCTGAAAATAAATTTAATGTTGGTACTTATCAGGATCTAATTCCTACTGCAGATGTAGTACTAAATCTTACACCAGATAAACAACATTCCAATGTTGTTGATACTGTAATGCCGTTAATGAAACAAGGGGCTACACTTTCATACTCACATGGATTTAATATTGTAGAAGAAGGAAAGCAGATCCGTAAGGATTTGACGGTAATTATGGTAGCGCCAAAATGTCCAGGAAGTGAAGTTCGTGAAGAATATAAAAGAGGATTTGGAGTGCCAACACTTATTGCAGTTCATCCCGAAAATGATCCAGAAGGAAAAGGTTGGGCACAGGCCAAAGCTTATGCAGTAGCCACTGGAGGTCATAAAGCTGGTGTTTTGGAATCATCCTTTGTTGCAGAAGTCAAAAGTGATTTGATGGGAGAGCAAACTATTCTTTGTGGTGTACTTCAAACCGCCTCAATTTTGTCTTTTGATAAGATGGTAGAGGAGGGGATAGAGCCTTCTTACGCTTCTAAATTGATTCAATACGGATGGGAAACTATCACTGAAGCGCTAAAACATGGTGGAATTACAAATATGATGGATCGCTTATCTAATCCAGCAAAAATTAAGGCTTTTGAGCTTTCAGAAGAACTTAAAACCATTATGAAACCTTTGTTTGAAAAACATATGGATGATATTATGTCTGGCCATTTTTCAAAAACAATGATGGAGGATTGGGCAAATGACGATATAAACCTATTAACGTGGAGAGCTGCTACAGGAGAAACTGCTTTTGAAAAAACAGCAGCAACTTCTGAAGCTATTTCAGAGCAAGAATATTTTGATCATGGCGTCTTGATGGTTGCATTTGTAAGGGCAGGTGTAGAGCTCGCCTTTGAAACTATGGTGGCTTCAGGAATAATAGAAGAATCAGCCTATTATGAATCCTTGCATGAATTGCCGTTAATTGCAAATACAGTTGCAAGAAAGAAATTATTTGAAATGAATCGCATCATTTCTGATACTGCTGAATATGGATGTTATTTATTCGATCATGCGTGTAAACCACTTTTGGTTGATTTTATGAAAACCATAAAAACAGACGTAATTGGCACCGCTTATTCTTCTGAGTCTACAGCTGTAGATAATTCAACTTTAATAGCTGTAAATCAATCAATTAGAAATCATTCTATTGAAGCAATAGGGAATACACTTAGACAGGCTATGACAGACATGAAGGTAATAAAAACAGAAGCGTAAAACGCAATGAAGGATCTGCAAAACACATATTTTCCAACGGTAAAAGCAATTAAATCTGCAGCTGAAAAGTTACAAGGCATTGCTTCGATATCGCCATTAGAGGTGCATCAACGCTTTTCTGATAAGTACCATTGTAAAATGTTGTTTAAACGCGAAGATTTACAGCAGGTTCGTTCATATAAAATTAGAGGAGCTTACAATAAAATTTCTTCTTTAACAAAAGAAGAAACCAAAAATGGAATTGTTTGTGCCAGTGCTGGAAACCATGCTCAAGGCGTTGCTTTGTCTTGCCAACTTTTAAAAATCAAAGGAAAGATATTTATGCCTGCACCAACGCCAAATCAAAAGATTGAACAGGTTAAAATGTTTGGAAAAGAGTTTGTAGAAGTTGTCTTAGTTGGAGACACCTTTGATGATTCATATCATAAAGCCATCGAAGAATGTGTTCAATACAATAAGCCATTGGTTCATCCATTTAACGACCCAAAAGTCATTGAAGGTCAAGGGACTGTTGGTTTAGAAATTATTCAACAATCTGATACGCCAATCGATTATATTTTTATACCTGTTGGTGGCGGCGGATTAGCTTCTGGCTTATCATCAGTAGTTAAGGCATTGTCTCCGGATACAAAAATCATAGGTATAGAGCCTGCAGGTGCGCCATCGATGTCGAAATCTATTGAAAAAGGAGAGTTAGTTCAATTAGATGAAATTGAAAAATTTGTCGATGGAGCTTCTGTACAACGTGTAGGTGATTTAACTTTTGAAATATGTCAACAGAATTTAGATGTAATGACAACTGTTCACGAAGGTAAAATTTGTCAAACCATCTTAGAAATGTACAATAAGGATGCTATTGTTGCAGAACCAGCAGGTGTAATGAGCATCGCAGCATTAGATGACTTTAAAGATGAAATTAAAGGAAAAACCGTAGTCTGCTTGGTAAGCGGTAGTAACAATGATATCACACGTACAGCCGAAATTAAAGAACGTGCATTGTTATACGCTAATTTAAAGCATTATTTCATAATCAAATTTCCACAGCGTCCAGGAGCATTACGTGAATTTGTAGTAGATATGCTTGGACCACATGATGATATTACACATTTTGAGTATACAAAAAAGGTAAATCGAGAGAATGATGTTGCTGTTGTTGGAATACAGTTAAAAACCCAAGAAGATTTACAGCCACTTATTACAAAACTAAAAGCACATAATTTTTTTGGTGATTATTTAAATAATAAGCCAGAATTATTTCAGTTTTTGGTTTAAGAATATAAAGATAATTTATTTCACTAATTTATTGATTATCAATTATTTATTCATAAATCATATGTTCTATAATTTATATTATGTAAAATTGACTTATATCTATTGAAGTATTTTAATTCGTATTTTTGTACCTTACTAATTAATGTCTTTCACATGTCTTTACTTAAAATATTTAGAATTATAGCTTTCATTGAAGGATTATCCTATGTGCTTCTTCTTTTTATTGCCGTTCCTATAAAATATTTAAATAACGATCCATCATACGTAAAAATGCTGGGGATGCCACATGGATTATTATTTATGGGATATGTTGCTTTAGCAATTGTATTGAGAACTGATAATCAATGGATTAAAAATAATTTTTTTATGGTTTTAATGGCTTCTGTCATTCCTTTTGGTACTTTTGTAGTTGAAAAAAAATTGAATAAAACAATTCAATAGTAAAATTGTTTAAAACTTATTATGGAATTTTTTCTTGAATCATTAAAACGCTTTTTAACAAAAGCTGGAGCAAACTCCTCATTGGCAGATTGGCTTAGTGTTATTTTACTCGTAACAGGCGCTTTATTTATAATTTTTATTATAGATTATCTTATCCGTTTAATTATTAGGGTTGTATTTTCAAAAATTGCGCAACGCTCCAAAACACAATTTGATGATATTATGATTACTCATAAAGTACCTCGTAATATTGCTCATATCCTTCCTTTGTTTGTCGCTTATGAAATTATTCCAAATATATTTTTTGAGCATCCTGATTGGCAAAACATCATTAAAAAAATAATTTTAGTTCTTGGAATAGTGTTTTCTGTATGGGGATTACGTAGCATATTTAGCTCCATGAAAACCTATTTTAAATCAGTAGAACGACTAAAAGATAAACCTATTGACAGCTATATTCAAGTCATCATGATATTTGTTTGGCTTACAGGTGTTTTTGCAACATTTGCTATCATTACTGGAATATCGTTCTGGGAATTTATGGCCGGACTTGGTACTGTTTCTGCTGTAATAATTTTAGTTTTCAAAGACACTATTCTTGGATTTGTAGCCAGTATTCAAGTTTCTGTTAATGATATGGTTCGTATTGGTGATTGGATTACATTTCAAAAATTTGGCGCTGATGGTGATGTTGTAGAAATAAACCTTGCTACCGTAAAAGTTCGAAATTTTGACCATACTATCACCACTATTCCAACATATGCCCTTATTTCAGATTCATTTAAAAACTGGCGGGGAATGACAGAATCTAATGGAAGACGTATCAAAAGATCTCTTAATATTAGAATGGCAAGTATTCGTCATTTAAATTCAGAAGATTTAAAAAATCTATCAAAAATTGAATTAATCAGAGACTACATTGCTAATAAATCATCTGATATTACTTCTCATAACACAGAAAATAAGGTTGATAAATCATTACTCATCAATGGTCGAAATCTCACAAATATTGGTGTTTTTAGAAAATATATTGAATCTTATGTAGAAAAACATTCAGCAATCAATAAAGATTTGATGATTATGGCACGCCAACTTCAACCCAATGAAAATGGTTTACCCATAGAGATTTATGCCTTTAGCAATGATAAACGTTGGCAAAATTACGAATACATTATTGCCGATATATTTGATCATATCATTGCCTCATCCTCTACTTTTGACTTAGAAATTTATGAGCGTAAATCCTAGAGATAAACACCTCATAAATCAACGTCCAGAAATTTCTTCTGCTAAAATAGTTGAAGCAACATCAAGCTTTGAAGCTTTTCAAAATCAGGTTATACGGCCTATTTTAAAATTTCAAAATGAATTATTAATTGAAGTTTTCTTATCTCGTAATAAGACAAAAAACCAAGACCTAAGTGCCTTAAGTTTTACAGAAAAACAAGAGATTATTAAAGCGCAATTTAAAACGAATACAACTCTAAAACAGATGCTTTTAGGCTGTGTGATTGGGCTATTGACTACAGAAGAATTCAATTATTATAATGCCAATACATCAAACATAAACAAACGTATCTTTTCTATGTTAAAAGAACGTTTGTTTGATCAATGGAAATAAGCTTTAAAAATCTATTTTATGTAATATCAAACCAGAAGATGGAGCAATATAATCGATTGAAATTGTAGAATTATTTTCTAAACTTTTTTCAATAAAATCTAAATTTACTTCTCCTCTACCTAGTTTGATTAGTGCACCCATCATCAAACGTATTTGATGCCGTCCAAACCCTTTTCCTATAACACGTAGTAAATAGCTCTCTTTTGGGAAAAAATTGGCCGTATACAAGCTGTTTTCAATCAATTCACACGTTTTCAATTCACGTTGATACAATCCATTGTCAGTTGCTTTATAACAATACGATTTAAAATTATGCAGTCCTTGAAAAAGCTGTGCTCCTTTTTTCATCAATTCGATATCAAGTGGTTCTAAAATGGTTGTCATAATGGGTGCACAAAAAGGGTGGCACTTCTCCCCTTGCGCAAAAACATAATGATACTCTTTGTATTTAGAATCTTGAATGATATTAAAATCCGAAGACACTTCTTCAATAGATAATGCACGAATATCTTGAGGTAAATTAGTATTAAATTCCTCTAGAAATAAGCTTACATCTTTTATGGGTTTCTCCTTTAAAAACAGCTCAAACGCAGCTTCTTGAGCAGAAACTTTAGCATCGGTTCTACTTGCAGCTAATGTTTTAAATGATTGATTTTTAAGAATATAACGCAGGGTTTTATCAATTATCAAATGTACTGTTTTGGTATCTGGTTGTTTTTGCCAACCATGAAAACGGTAGCCCAAAAATTGAAATTTAACCAAATAATAAAAACGCTTTTGAAACATCTGCTTAAGTTGGGAGTTTTTGTATACAACTAAAAATTAATGTCTTGATTTTAATACATTTACAACATCAGAAAGACAATAGCTCTTAGCCTGTAGTAAAATTAAATAATGAAATAATAAATCTGCGCTTTCTTCCAAAAACAATTCATCATTTTGATCTTTGGCTTCTATAACCGTTTCTACGGCCTCTTCCCCTACCTTTTGCGCGATTTTATTGATGCCTTTTTCAAATAAACTTGAGACATAAGACGCGTCATTCGGAGTGTGTTTTCGATTTGAAATGACTTGCTCTAAATCAGATAAAAATCCAAAATCCTGAGCATTTTCCTCCTCCCAACAAGTATCTGTTCCTTTATGGCATGTTGGACCTTCTGGACTTGCCTTTATCAATAGAGTATCTCCATCGCAATCAATCTTTAAAGATTTGAGATTCAGAAAATTACCACTCTTCTCCCCTTTTGTCCAAAGACGGTTTTTACTTCTACTAAAAAACGTAACACGCTTGCATTTTTGCGTTATTTCTAGCGCTTCTTTATTCATATATCCAAGCATCAAAACAGTTTTTGTTTGCGCATCTTGAACAATCGCTGGCACAAGGCCGTTCTTATTATAATTTACAATCATTATAGTCTAATATTTATATGATTCTGTTGTAATTCTTTTTTAAGTTTTGGAATTGAAATCTCTCCAAAATGAAACACACTTGCAGCTAGAGCAGCATCTGCTTTACCCTCTTCAAATACACTTCTAAAATGTTGAACAGCCCCTGCTCCTCCTGATGCAATAATAGGAATATTTACAGTTTCTGATAATTGGGCTAATGCATCGTTTGCAAAACCTGTTTTAACACCATCGTGATTCATTGAGGTAAATAAAATCTCTCCCGCCCCCAATGATTCAACTTCTTTGGCCCATTCAAACAAATCCAAGTCTGTAGGCATTGTTCCTCCCGCCAAATGTACTTTCCATTTATCGTCTATTCTTTTTGCATCTATGGCAACTACAACACATTGATTTCCAAAATTTTGTGATAATTCATGTATAAGTTCTGGGCGTTTTACTGCTGCAGAATTTACAGCTACTTTCTCGGCTCCAGATTTGAGTAATAGAGAGGCATCTTCAACGCTTGTTACACCACCTCCAACGGTGAAAGGAATGTCAAGTTTTTGTGCTACTTTTCTTACCATATCACGTGTAGTTCCTCTTGATTCTAATGTCGCCGAAATATCTAAGAACACCAACTCATCTGCGCCTTGAATAGCGTATTGTTGTGCCAATACTACAGGATCTCCTGCATCACGAAGATTTACAAAATTAACACCTTTTACTGTTCTTCCATTTTTTATATCTAAGCACGGAATTATTCGTTTTGTCAACATATTAATTGGTGTTAATTTGAAATTGCTCTAATGCTTTTAAGGTAATTTTTCCTTCATATATTGCTTTACCAATAATAACCCCCTCGCAGCCTATTGTCTTTAGTTTTGGAAGTTCTTCAAAGTTAGACACTCCTCCTGAAGCAATCAAATGGAGATTTGGATTTTGACTCAAAATAGAGGTATATAATTCAAAAGCAGGGCCTTGCAACATACCATCTTTTGAAATATCAGTACAAATGACATTTTTGATTCCTTTTTTTGTGTAATCATTAATAAATGACATAATTTCTAATGAACTTTTTTCTTGCCACCCCTGAATAGCGATTTTTCCATGAAAACAATCTGCGCCAAGGATTATTTTTTCGGACCCGTAATGGTTTATCCAAGATTCAAACAAATTTGGATTTTTGACTGCTATACTTCCGCCTGTAATCTGTCGAGCGCCAGATTCAAAAGCAATTCTTAAATCATCGTCCGATTTAAGACCACCACCAAAATCTATTTTTAAATTTGTTTGAGTCGCTAGTGTTTCTAATATCTTATAATTTACTATATGTTTTGCTTTTGCACCATCAAGGTCTACCAAATGTAAATATTCAATCCCCGAATCTTGAAACATTTTTGCAACCTCTAGAGGATTTTCGTTATATACTTTTTTAGTGGAATAATCTCCTTTAGTGAGTCTAACACACTGCCCATCAATGATATCTATAGCTGGTATAAGTCTCATACAATTACAATTTTAAAAAGTTTTCTAATACCATTGCACCATCTCGACTGCTCTTCTCTGGGTGAAATTGTACACCATAAAAGTTATTTTTTTGCAATGCCGCTGAAAAATCTATATCATAATTTGAAGTTGCAATTGTAAAATCACATTTTGGCGCATAATAACTATGTACTGCATACATATAGGTAGGCGTTTCCAATCCTATAAACAGTTCTGATTTTAAATTTTCAATCAAGTTCCAGCCCATATGTGGAACTTTCACATTAGCTTCAAATCGTTTGACATCAACATCAAATATACCAAATCCAGTGGTGCTCCCTTCTTCAGTTGTTTTGCAAAGCAATTGCATTCCCAAACAAATTCCCAAAACATCTTGTTTGAGCTCCGGAATTATAGTGTTTAAACCTGTTGCTTTTAATTGTTTCATGGCTTGACTTGCCTGTCCAACTCCAGGAAAAATTATTTTATCTGAAGATAAGATGTCTTCTTTATTTTTAGAAAGCACGGCATTAACCCTAAGTCGTTCCAAAGCAAATTGAACACTTTGAATATTCCCAGCTCCATAATCTAAAATTGTAACTTTCATTATAACATACCTTTTGTTGATGGAAGAATCATTTTATTTGGATCTCTGTGAATTGCCATTTTTATAGATTTTGCAAAGGCTTTAAAAATAGCTTCAATTTTATGGTGTTCGTTTGTTCCTTCTGCGTTAATATTAAGGTTACATTTTGCACCATCAGTAAAAGATTTGAAAAAATGCATAAACATTTCCGTTGGCATTTTTCCAATATATTCACGCTTAAAATCTGCATCCCAAACCAACCAATTTCGACCACCAAAATCAATAGCCACTTGAGCTAAACAATCGTCCATTGGTAAGCAAAATCCATAGCGTTCAATACCTAATTTATTCCCTAACGTTTGATTAAAAAGTTCTCCTAAAGCAATGGCGGTATCTTCAATAGTGTGATGCTCATCAACTTCTAAGTCACCATTGACTATTATATCTAAATCCATCTGCCCATGACGTGCAATTTGATCTAACATATGATCAAAAAATGCAATTCCAGTATCTATATTGCTTTGTCCAGTGCCGTCTAAATTTAGGGATATTTCAATGTCAGTTTCGTGGGTTTTTCTACTTATTTTTCCGGATCGTGATTTCAATTTTAAAAATTCATAAATCATACGCCATTGGTTTGTTTCTAAAGCTATAAACGATGAAAGCTCACTATTAGAAACACTCAATTCTGTTGTGTCTAAATTTCTGCCATCACTGATTAAAATTCCTTTTGAATTTAAATTTTTCGCCAATTCTATATCTGTTAATCGATCACCAATAACAAAAGAGTTTGTCAAATCATAATTCTCTTTAAAGTATGATGTAAGCAAGCCTGTTCGTGGTTTTCGTGTTGGCGCATTATCTTTTGCAAAGGTGCGGTCTATATACTGATTTTTAAACACAATCCCTTCATTTTCAAAACATTGAACCATAAAATTATGCACTGGCCAAAATGTATTTTCTGGAAATGAGTCTGTCCCCAAACCATCTTGATTCGTAACCATTACCAATTCAAAATCTAATTCATCAACAATTTTTTTTAAGTAATAAAATACATCGGGATAAAACTCTAGCTTTTCAAAAGCATCAATTTGATAATCTTCTGGCTCTATGATTAAGGTGCCGTCTCTATCAATAAAAAGTACTTTTTTCATAATTAAATGGTTTGTAAGGCTTGGATTAATTTTAAATTTTCTTCTGGTGTTCCTACCGTAATTCTTAAACAATGATCACACAATGGTTGTCCATGACGATTTCTGACAATTATACCTTTTGCTATTAATTGGGTATATCTCATATTGGCATCATCAACACGTATTAAAATAAAATTGGCATCTGATGGGAAAATTGTTTTTACGAAAGATAAATTGTTAAGATTTTGAATCAATTTTTCACGTTCAGATAATATCATATCAATTTGCTTTTTTGTGTTTTCTTGGTTTGAAATCCCTTCAAAAGCTGCATTTTGAGTTAATAAATTGATGTTGTATGGCGGTTTAATTTTATTTAAAACAGAAATAATATCTGTAGAAGCATAACAAATTCCAAGACGAATCCCCGCAAGACCATATGCTTTTGATAAAGTCTGAGTCACCACCAAGTTAGGAAACTCCGATAAACGCTCAATCCAGCTCTTAGAATCTGTAAAATCAATATAAGCCTCATCAATCACAACCAAACCACCAAAAGCTTCTAAAATACCTTCTATGGCTTTTGTATCCAAAAGATTTCCTGAGGGATTGTTTGGCGAACAAATAAAAATCATCTTCGTATTTGGATGAATTGCTTTTAGAACATCATCTATTTTAATTTGAAACTTAGAATTTAGTGTAACCGCTTGATTCTCAATTGCATTTAAGTTTGCTAAAACCCCATACATTCCATAGGTTGGTGTAAGCGTCAACACTGCATCTTGGTTAGGTTCACAAAAAGCTCTAAACAATAAATCCAACACTTCGTCACTTCCGTTTCCCAACAAAATTTGATCTGGTAATACTTGTTTTAATGTTGCAAGTTTAGTTTTCAAAAGAATTTGCTGCGGATCTGGATAGCGATTTAAATCATTTTGAAATGGACTTTCATTAGCATCCAAAAATACAAGGTTGTTGTCTTGGCTTTGAAACTCGTCACGTGCTGATGAATAGGGCTTCATCGCTGCTATACTTGGTCTAATTAACGCTTTAAGATCCATTTTGAAGTGTTTTTAAACGAATAGAAACTGCATTTTTGTGTGCCAAAAGACCTTCAGCTTCAGCCATCAACTCAATTGTTGGCCCCAAATCTAAAAGTCCTTCTTTTGTAATTTCCTGAAAAGTCATGCTCTTTAAAAAACTATCAAGGTTGACGCCAGAATATGCTTTAGCAAATCCGTTTGTGGGCAACGTATGATTGGTACCTGAAGCATAATCTCCAGCACTTTCGGGAGTATAATCACCAATAAATACAGACCCAGCATTTTTTACTTGACTAATAAAATACGCATTATCGAAAGTTGAAATAATATAATGTTCTGGACCATAGAAATTAATGAGATCTGCCGCTGTTTCTTTATTTGAACAATAAATTAGCTTCATATTTTCAAGAGCTTTTTCAATAATGGGTTTTCTACTCAATAATTGCGTTTGCTCTTGGACTTCAAATAAAACAGCTTCCAAAAGGTCAAGATCTGTTGACACTAAAACCACTTGACTGTCAATGCCATGCTCCGCTTGACTTAACAAATCTGATGCTACAAAAGAAGGTGTTGCAGAGGCATCGGCCATAACCAACAATTCACTTGGACCAGCGGGCATATCAATGGCTACACCAAATTTGGTAGCAGTTTGTTTTGCAGCAGTAACATATTGATTTCCAGGGCCAAATAATTTATTTACCTTGGGAATTGTAGCTGTTCCAAAGGTCATTCCTGCAATGGCTTGTATGCCACCACCTTTATATATATTTTCTATTCCACAAAGGGTAGCGGTATGTAGTATTTCATTGGCAATAGCTCCAGAAGTATTTGGAGGAGTGCATAAAACAATAGAACGACATTCTGCAATTTGAGCTGGAATAGCCAACATCAAAACTGTAGAAAACAATGGTGCTGTTCCACCAGGAATATACAACCCAACAGATTCAATTGGACGTTTTTCTTGCCAACAACGAACTCCAATTTGAGTTTGAACATCAACACGACTGGTTTTTTGAGCTTTATGAAAAGTTTCAATGTTTGACTTTGCTTTTATGATTGCCTTTTTGAGTTCTGGTGAAATGGCTTTTTCGGCCGATTCAACCTCAGATTTCGAAACTTTTAGATCATCAATATCTACCTTATCAAATGCTTTTGTGTAGTGTTTTAGAGCAAAATCGCCTTTGCTTTGAACAGCCTTAAAAATATCATTGACAACTTCATTAAGAGCATCGCTATTTTGTGTTGGACGCTTTAAAATAACATCCCATTCTTCAGGTTTTGGATTTTTTATGATTGTCATTAGAGTACCATTTTTTCAATTGGACAAATAAGAATGCCTTCTGCACCATTGCGTTTTAAATCATCGATGATATCCCAAAACTGGTGCTGATTTATAACACTATGTACAGAACTCCACCCTGATTTTGCTAACGGTAAAACTGTAGGGCTTTTCATTCCTGGAAGAATCTTTATGATATGTTCTAAACTACTATTTGGTGCGTTCAGTAAAACATATTTTGATGATCTTCCTTTCAGTACAGATTGTATTCTAAATTTTATTTTTTCCAGTAACTCAGTTTGTGTAGTTTCGATTTTAGGGGACACAGCAAGTACTGCTTCAGAAGTAAGTAAAACTTCTTTTTCTTCAAGATTATTTTTAAACAAGGTTCCCCCTGTCGAAACGATATCTACAATAGCATCTGCAAGACCAATATTAGGTGCAATCTCCACAGATCCATTAATAATGTGTAACTCGGCATCGATACCTTTTTCTTTTAAAAATGTTTCAACAGTGTTTGGATAAGAGGTTGCAATTTTTTTTCCTTTCAAATCATTTAAGTCATTATAGGCCATTGATTTTGGAACTGCTAAAGACACACGGCAACGCGAAAAACCTAGCTCCAACGCTGTTGTTATCCCCTCTCCTTTTTCAATTAAAATATTACTGCCAATAATGGCAACATCCACTACACCATCTTTAAGATATTGAGGAATATCACCATTACGCAGATAAAAAACCTCGATAGGAAAGTTAGTTGCACGGGCTTTAAGTTGTTCTTTCCCGTTATCTACAGAAATTCCAATATCCTTTAATAATTTTAAAGAATCGTCTTTTAATCGTCCTGATTTTTGAACAGCTACCTTGAGTGTTTTCATTATTAGAAATTTTGAATAAAAAAACCCGCTTGAATTTCAAACGGGTTAATGTCATTTTATAAAATAAATTTACTCCATACACATACAACTCGCTTGTGAGCCAGTATGAAAATGATGATGGTGTAAATTGTTGTTTTTCATCGTATAAACTTATTCGACAAAGATTCAAAAAATATTTTTTTATTTCCTAACTTTTTTTGAAAATTTTTATTGGTTACCCAAAATAATTGGCATTCCAGAATCTCCAGAACCAATAACAATAACTTTACTGTTTGGAGATTCTGCCAATTTAACGGTAGCTTCTATGCCTTTATCCTGTAAAATCTTATCATTCAAAGACGCACTTAAAATGCGGTTAGCATCGGCTTTACCTTGTGCCTCAATACGTTGTTTTTGCGCTTCTTTATCGGCAGTAACCAACCTGAATTCATATTCTAAAGATTGTTGTTCTTGCTTTAGTTTTCCTTCGATTGCATTTTTAATCGTTTCTGGAAGTTTTACATCCTCTACCAAAACGCGTTTAACATTTAAGTATTGTCCTTTCATAAGGGTAACAACTTCATCTAGTATTTCTTGTTCAATAACATCTCGTTTACTTGAATATAATTGTTCAGGTGTATAACGTCCAACAACGCTTCTTGCAGCGGCGTTCACAGCAGGGTTAAGAAGTTCAATAACGTAATCTTGACCTTTTGTTTTGATGAGTTTTCCTAAATTTTCATATTCTGGCTCGTACCAAATGGTACCATTTACACGAACTTCCAATCCGTTTACAGAAAGGACATTCATTTCGTCTGAGATTGATTGCTGACGAACTTTAAACACCAACATTGAGTTCCATGGTGCAACAATATGAAATCCTTCACCATAGGTTTTTTCTGTATTTATTCCGTCTCCAAAACGCTCAAACAAAACACCACCTTCTCCAGGTCCAATGGTTACGGCAGCTTTTGAAATAAGAATAACTAGTACGGCTATTGTAAAAATTATAGGCAGGCCTATCTTGGGTAAATTTTGCATTTTATATAAATTTAGTTTTTAAATTAATCCTTTATATTTTCTAATAAACCATTCTAATGCTAAACTCAAAATAATTAGCAGTAGCAATAATTTATAATTTATCAAAGGTACAGTTTTTTTGTTGATTCTTTGAACTGATTTATAGTTAGGATTATTTAATAATTCATCCAATAAATTATCAAATTCATTTTCTAAAAACACATGTCCTCTAGTTTTTGAAGTCAATTGTAAGAGCTGTTGATAATCAGAATTAAAAAATTGTGCTTCAACATTAAACTCTAAAATTTCAAACTGACCCGAAGTTGAAAACTGTTGATCCCTTGTCTTTATCTTGTACGTGTATTTCCCTGACTTTAAACCACTTAAATCAACTTTGTACATATCACCAACAACTACGAGTGGATAATTTATAGAAGTTTTAATTTGAGGCGAACTGATCTCAATATCTAAACTTGCATTTGGATTGAATTGAAAATTTTCGTCATAAAATTGAGCGAAAATTTCCGTAGCAACAGAACCGTCAAAAACTGGATTATGTGTTACCACAAGTCGTTTTGATGTTTTTTGAGTACTCAAATATTGAAAAATGGCACTAAAAAAAGTATCAAATTTTTCGGAATTATCATCTAATTGAAATGATTTTAAACGCCATTTCCATATATCTTCTCCTAATAAAACAATGTTTCTAACTCCCTCATTGGTATAAGAAAACATTAATGGCATTTGACTAGACCGCCCATTAATGGATTTATACAACAAAATTTGATGAGGAACACTAACTTCAGTCGTTCCAAATTCAGATTGTAAGGGTGGATAATCTTCAAAAGATAATGGAGTAATCGAAAACGCATCAAAATCGGTATTGAAAGCAGCTTGATAGGCTTCTTTTTGTTTTGTAACCTCTTGCTTAAAATAAGGTTGATTGGCATTCAAAAATGACCATTCTGTAGATATTCCTCCAATAATAAACGTATTTATTTTTTTTGTTTGTTCTAAAATAGACCGAAAATTATAATCTGGCTGATACAAAATAACAAATGCAAATTCCTCAGAAATTTTCAAAAACTCTTCTGGAGTATAACGCTTAAATGTATAATTCTTCTGACTAGAAATAACAGAGTTAAATACTCCTATGTCTGGATGCGTATTTTTTGAAATCAATGCAATTTTGAGTTTCTGATCGAGAACTTCAATAGCAAATGTTTTACTGTTATTTGAAACCACTTTTTCAGAAGTTAAAGGTCTTAATCTTGCGCTAAAACGTTGAAATCCAACTTTTGATGCTTTGAGTTTTGGTGTGATTACTTTTGAATTGTTTAAAGCTGAGAATTGCAGCTTTTCTTTATAGACTAAAGTTTCATCTTGAAAAATTTCTAAAACTGTACTTTTAGTATCATTTCCATTGTAGTTGATGAAAATTTCAACGGGAAAAGTATTTTCCAAAAACGTATAGGTATTGACGTTTATTTGTTTGATTTTCAGGTCAATATATTGCATTGTGTCCCCCAAAACTAAAGGGTAAATAGGACTACTAAATTGTTTAGCTATATGCCCATACGAAGTGCCTAAGGTTTGATTTCCATCGCTCAAAAGAAGCATTGGCGCCACTTCATCTTTAAAAATCTCATGAGCTTGAATAAGGGATTTCCCAATATTGGTTTGTGAGGCATCAAAACTTAAAGAATCATCGCTATAGAGCGCGTTATCAAATGTAAAATAGTGAAGATCAAATTTTTCAGATAGAGCACTTTTGGATTTTATTTGATTTAAAAGTATCCTAGCAATACTGTCTTTTTTTAAAAATTTAATCGACTGCGAATTATCAACCAAAACGCCTAGTTTTGGTTTAATGACTTCTATAGTTTCAATATTAGTTTCTGGATTGATCAACAATAAAAAAAGGGCACTCAATGCTAGCGTTCTAGCCGCAGTGAGTACCCAATATACCTTTTCTGAAATCCAAGGTTTATATTGAAAAAGTGCTAATATAAACGCTATAACGATTGCCAAACTGCCAAATAAAACTAGTGGTGTTGTCATATGGCAACCGAAAAAAATTAGGTAAGCATACCACCATCAACATGGAGAGTTTGCCCTGTAATATATGCCGAAAGATCGCTAGCTAAGAAGATACAAGCATTGGCAATATCATCTGGAGACCCACCTCGTTTTAGTGGAATACCAGCACGCCACTGTTCTACTGTGGCTTCATCTAGTTTTGCAGTCATTTCGGTTTCTATAAATCCGGGCGCAATAACATTGCTTCGAATGTTTCGAGAACCTAATTCGAGTGCAACCGATTTTGAAAATCCAATAATTCCTGCTTTTGACGCTGCATAGTTGGTTTGTCCAGCATTTCCTTTTACACCCACAACAGAACTCATATTGATGATTGATCCTTGTCGTTGTTTAAGCATTGTACGCTGTACAGCTTTTGTCATATTGAATACCGATTTGAGATTAACTTCAATAACTTTATCGAAGTCTTCTTCTCCCATGCGCATCAAAAGGTTATCTTTTGTAATTCCAGCATTGTTCACTAAAACGTCTATGGCTCCAAAATCTTCAAGAACATCGGCCACAAGTTGTTGTGCTTCTTCAAAATTGGCAGCGTTACTTTGGTAAGCTTTAACTTTAACCCCATGGGCTTGAAGTTCATTTTCGAGGGCTATGGCTGCCTCTGAAGAAGAACTGTATGTAAACGCCACATTCGCACCATGTTGTGCAAAAACAGTAGCAATTCCCTTTCCTATACCTCTACTGGCACCAGTAACAATTGCTGTTTTTCCTTCTAATAATTTCATTTGCTTTGTGTTGGTTTTAAATATGGCTCAAAGATAGGGATTCCTTGTTGATATTTGATTCCTCTGTTAAAAAAAGAAAAACTCTTTTTTTTGTTCTAATTCCCTTTTTTATAATCGGCTAAAAATTTTGCCAATCCTATATCAGTCAATGGGTGTTTTAGAAGTCCCTCAATAGAACTTAATGGTCCAGTCATAACGTCTGCACCAATTTTTGCACAATCAATGACGTGCATGGTATGTCGAACAGATGCCGCCAAGATTTCAGTTTCAAAACCGTAGTTGTCATAGATATGACGAATTTCGGCAATGAGATTGAGACCATCTGTAGAAATGTCGTCTAGACGTCCAATAAATGGCGAAACGTAGGTAGCTCCTGCCTTGGCAGCTAAAATGGCTTGCCCAGGTGAAAATACCAATGTCACATTAGTCTTTATGCCTTTGTCACTAAAATATTTACAAGCCTTTACCCCTGCTTTTATCATTGGTAGTTTGACAACAATCTGTGGGTGTAATGCAGCAAGAGCTTCCCCTTCTTTTACCATGCCCTCAAAATCAGTTGCAATAACTTCTGCAGATACATCTCCATCAACAATTTTACAAATGGCTTTATAGTGGTTTAAAATATTATCGGCACCTGTAATTCCTTCCTTAGCCATCAATGATGGATTGGTAGTTACACCATCAAGAACACCAAGATCTTGAGCGTCTTTAATTTGATCTAAATTTGCGGTATCGATAAAAAATTTCATTTGTTTTTGTATTTATAGTTGATTTGTAAATATAAAATATTAGCTCACTACACCAAAGTAGACGAACAAAAATATATTAACAAGATTAAAGAGTTTTAAACATTAAAGTTTATAAAAAGACATCAAAAGGCGTTCAAAAGCCTTGTCTGGAAGAATACGCTTTAGAACAATAGAAAATTTTTGTAAAAATGCACCTACTTTATAATGAATTTTTGGGTGTTTTGTTTCTATAATTTTATGTACAACTTTAGCTAATATCTTAGGGTCTTCTCCATCGTCTACATGGGCGTTGAGTAACTCTAAAGTTGTACCATAAGTTTCTTTATAAGGTGAATTTTCAAGCAATGGCGCATGGTATCGACCAGCGGCAATATTAGTTGAAAAATCACCTGGTGCGACGTTGGTCATATAAACACCAAATGTTTTGAGCTCCATTCGATAGGCCTCAGTAATAAGTTCAAAAGCGCCTTTGCTTGCACTATATACCCCACGAAAAGGTAACCCCATATATCCTGCTATAGAAGTAATATTTATAATTAGCCCCGATTGTTGCGAACGCATAGATGGCAAAACAGCATTAATCATTCCAATAGGACCAAATAAATTAGTTTCAAAATTGGTTTTCATTTCGGACATCGGAATTTCTTCCATTGGGCCAGTAATTCCTACTCCTGCATTATTAATGAGTACATCAATTTTAGTGACTTTGTCCAATAGTTCTTTGACACAATCCAAAATAGAATCGGGATTTGTAACGTCTAATTTTATGATGGGAAATTTTGAGTTTTTGTATTTTTCAGGAAAACGACTAGTCCCATACACTAAATACCCTTTTTGGGTAAGATATTCGCCTATAGATTTTCCAATTCCTGATGATCCGCCAGTTATAAGTACAGTTTTTGACATACTTTTGTAGTAATTTATAAGTTAAATATAGAAAGATTTAGGAAAATATCGTGTACAAAAAAAGGCAAGCGATCTACATCACACCGCTACAACCGTATACCTTTGCTGCGTTCCCGCCCTGGAGGATTCTACAGGAGCTGGTTGTGTAGGACTTGCCCGTGGCAAATATACGATGTTTTAATATTTTTTTTACTGAATATAAATAAATAAATTGCCAAAAAATATCTGAGTCTATGCACCTATCTAAAGTATTGAAAATCATAATTATTACGCTTATTTTTTCGTCTTGTGGAAATTCTTCAAAAGCAATTAAATCCAACTTTACGATCCAATCCAATGCCAAGAAGAACATCATTTCTAACGCCGAAATTCTTGAATTAAGCATATTAAACCCAAATAATAAAGGCATTGATTCTGTTCAATATACCTTAAACAATTCCTTAATTCCAAAACAATTGAATTTAAAAGCTATCAGTTTAGGCGAAAAAATGATAAAAGCGACTGTCTTTTTTGAAGGTAAAAAAGAAGTTGCCTTAAAGAAAGTAATTGTTGTTAATAGTGAATCCCCAAAACTCTATTCTTATGAATTGATAAACACCTATCCACATGATATTACTTCATACACTCAAGGCTTGGAGTTTTACAATGGAATACTATATGAAAGCACTGGACAATATGGCGAGTCTAAACTTAGAGCATTAGATTATAAAAAAGGGAAAGTCCTCAAAAACATTAATTTATCAACCTCTTATTTTGGCGAAGGCTTAACGGTTTTGAACGATAAAATTTATCAATTGACATGGCGCGAAGGTCGTGGCTTGATATACGATATTAATAAATTTGAAGCTATTGGTAGCTTCAATTATGGACAAAGTAAAGAAGGATGGGGTTTATGTAATGATGGTCAAAAGCTGTACAAAACAGATGGGTCAGAAAATATCTGGATTTTAAACTCTAGTACACTTGAAGAAGAACGATTTGTTCAAGCGTATACCAATAAAGGAAAATTAGCAAATTTGAATGAACTTGAATGGGTAGAAGGGAAAATATATGCCAACCGCTATCGAAAAAATGGAGTAGCTATCATCAATCCAGAAAATGGAGCTAATGAGGCTGTCATTGATTTTAAAGATTTAAAAAAGAAAGTCACAAATCACCCAGGATTAGATGTACTTAATGGTATGGCTTATAATCCTGAGACAAAAACATTGTTTGTAACTGGAAAACGTTGGGACAAAATTTTTGAAGTCAAAATAATACCTGCTCAATAATGCAAGTATTTGAACAATTTCGAACCGTTGTTTCAGATGATATCGACCATTTGAATCATGTCAATAATATTCGGTATTTGGAATGGATTCAAGCAATGGCACGCGCACATTGGACTTCTTTGACTTCTGAAAAACAACGTCAAGAGAATGTTTGGGTTGTTTTACGTCATGAAATTGATTACAAGGCTTCAGCTTTTTTAGGAGATCAAATACATTTAAAAACTTATGTAACTGAATGTGAAGGTGTAACAAGCATACGTGTGGTTGAAATTTATAATGCTAAAACAGAAAAACTTCTAGTAAAAAGTAAAACAAAATGGTGCATGACAGATCCTAAAACTCAACGCCCAAAACGAATTTCTGAAGCAATTCAAACCATTTTTGATGAATAGGTATAATTTCCTTTAAAAGTTATATTTTTACAAAACAGTCCTAACTTGTATGAAGCGTTATTTTTATTTTCTAGTCTCATTTTGTTTTTTACTACTTTGGAGTTCTTGTCGAAAAGATTTTAACTTCACTCCTAGCGATGGCAATTTAAGGTTTTCAAAAGACACTGTTTATCTTGATACTGTTTTTAGTAATATTGGTTCAAGTACATATACTTTAAAGGTATTTAATACTTCCGATGAAAATATTTCTATTCCAAAAATAAAACTTAGAAATGGACTAAATTCCAATTATCGTCTCAATGTTGACGGTATGACTGGAGATCTTCAACTTTCTGGAAAAGAGTTTTCAAATGTAGAATTATTAGCCAAAGACAGCATGTATATTTTCATTGAAACAACGATTGATATTCAATCGTTAGTGACAAATGAAACACAGTTTTTATATACAGACGCCATAGAATTTGGCACAATGAACGTTCAAAAAGTAGAGCTCGTTACACTTGTTAAAGATGCCGTATTTATATATCCACAACAAATAACAACCCCCGATGGTGCAACGGTAATTGAAACTCTAAGTTTTGATGTTGATGGTGATGGCACCTATGATGAAACAAATATACAAGGTCGTTTTTTAAATGATAATGAATTGACGTTTACCAACGAAAAACCCTATGTAATTTATGGTTATGCTGCCGTTGATGAGGGAAAAACCCTAGCTATTGAAGCTGGTGCCCGTGTTCATTTTCATGCCAATTCTGGTCTATTGGTGACCAATAATGCCTCTATTCATGCCAATGGAGATGTAAGTTTAGATTCAGAACTTATGGAAAATGAAATTATTTTTGAAGGTGATCGTCTTGAATCTGGTTTTGCTGAATTTCCTGGGCAATGGCAAACGATATGGCTGTTTAATGGAAGTACAAATAATAAATTTAATCATACTACAATTAAAAATAGTACTGTAGGTATTTTAGTGGATGGAAATCAAGATGATTCCTCAAAACTAGAAATTACAAATACACAGATATACAATTCAAGTAATTTTGGTGTATTGGGACGCGCAACTAGCATTAGCGCCGAAAATTTAGTTATAAATAAAAGTGGACAATCGTCATTTGCTTCAACATTTGGAGGTAATTACAATGTTGTTCATTCGACCATAGCAAATTATTGGACGAATAGTTTTCGTCAATTCCCTGCGCTTTTGCTCAATAATTTTAGTGTTGATTTGGATCAAAATTTTATTCCTAATGCCTTAATTTCAGCAAATTTTACAAACTGTATTATATATGGTAACGACAATCCTGAGTTACTTTTAGATCCAATTCCAGATGCTGGTTTTGATTTTAAATTTAAAAACTGTTTGGTATATTTTAATGACCCCAATAACAATTTTTCAGGACCATATTATAATTTTGAGGATTTAAATTTTTATGAAAATATGTTATTCAACACAAGCCCTGAATTTTTAGATCCACAACAAAATAAACTTCAAATTCCTTTAAATTCTCCAGCAGCTTCTACAGGAACTCCTATTGGAGGATTAAATACTGATATTACCGGAGCACCACGCTCCTCACCTAGTGATTTGGGGGCCTACAATGCTACAGATTTTGAGAATTAAAAAAGTCAGCACAAAGTGCTGACTTTTCATATAAAATAATTTTTTTCTAAACGAAAAGTGGTCGATGACTCATCATTGCATTAACACGACTTGCAACTGATTCTAAAACTGCTTCGTCTTCATAATTGTTAATTACTTCATCAATTAAATCTACAACTGCTTCCATGTCAATTTCAACAAGTCCTCTTGTTGTGATGGCTGGTGTGCCAACTCTAATTCCTGAAGTTACAAAAGGGCTTTGTGTATCAAATGGCACCATATTTTTGTTCACTGTAATATCCGCTTTCACAAGAGCATTTTCAGCATCTTTTCCAGTAATGTTTTTGTTCCGTAAATCAATCAACATCATGTGGTTATCGGTTCCACCAGATATTAAGTCATATCCACGCTTAACAAATGCTTTTGCCATAGCATCAGCATTCTTTTTTACTTGCAAAATATAGTACATAAATTCGTCTGAAAGTGCTTCACCAAAAGCGATAGCTTTTCCTGCAATTACATGTTCTAGAGGCCCTCCTTGATTCCCTGGAAAAATTGCTGAATCCAAAAGCGATGACATCATTTTTTGCTTACCAGATTTAAATGTTAAACCAAACGGATTTTCAAAATCTTTCCCCATCATAATCAAACCACCACGTGGTCCACGAAGGGTTTTATGAGTGGTTGTAGTTACAATATGACAATGTGGTAAAGGATCAGATAAAATACCTTTTGCAATGAGTCCTGATGGGTGTGATATATCTCCAAGTAAAATGGCACCAACGCTATCGGCAATTTCTCTAAATCGTTTGTAATCTATATCTCTAGAATATGCGGATGCTCCTGCAATAATAAGTTTTGGTTGTTCTTTGGTTGCAATTTCCTGAATTTTATCATAATTAAGCGTCCCTGTTTCTTTTTCAACACCATAAAAAACAGGATTGTAAAGACGTCCAGAAAAGTTTACAGGAGACCCATGTGTTAAATGTCCACCATGGGCAAGATCAAATCCTAAAATTTTATCACCAACCTTAAGACAGGCATGAAAAACAGCAGTGTTGGCTTGACTTCCAGAATGTGGTTGAACATTGGCCCATTCTGCACCAAAAAGTATTTTGGCGCGGTCAATAGCAATTTGCTCAACTTCATCTACAACTTCACATCCGCCATAATAACGCTTGCCTGGATATCCTTCCGCATATTTATTGGTCAAAACAGATCCGGTGGCTTCCATGACTTGATTGCTCGTAAAGTTCTCAGAAGCAATAAGCTCTATACCATTTATTTGGCGTTGTTTTTCAGCTTCAATAAGTTCGAAAATTTGTGCGTCTCGTTGCATATTTTTGGTGTATAAACGTTTAGAAATGCAAAAATAATAATAACATTAATTTTATCCGTTAAAAAACATATATTTGATGTAAAATTTATTAAAAATTAATTAACATTTTTTGAATATGCCAAATTTTGCAAACAATCCAGATCGATCATCTTGGCTACATGTAGACACACATTCAGATTTTCCAATCCAGAATATTCCTTTTGGGGTGTTTCTTACTCGAGATGATATAATAACAATTGGTACACGTATTGGAGACACTGCAATTGATCTAGGCGCTCTTCATCAGTTAGGATATTTCGATGGGATTCCACTTACAGAAGATATCTTTTTACAAGATAATCTTAATGATTTTATTGCCGATGGACGAAAAACTTGGCGAGCTGTTAGAAATCGAATTGCAGAACTATTTGATGATAATAATTCAACTTTAAAAAGTAATGTGAAGCACAAAGAAATTGTACTTTTTAGACTCGATGAAATTGAAATGCAATTACCTGTTCAGGTTGGCGATTATACCGACTTCTATGCCAGTAAAGAGCATGCCACCAATGTTGGTATCATGTTTCGAGGTAAAGAAAACGCACTGATGCCCAATTGGTTACACCTACCGGTGGGGTATCATGGACGCAGTTCTTCCATAATAACATCAGACATTCCTGTTCGCCGTCCAAAAGGACAAACCCTCCCTGCTGGTGCAGAATCTCCTGTTTTTGGACCTAGCAAGGCTGTTGATTTTGAGTTAGAAATGGCTTTTATAACGACTGATGCCAACGATTTAGGCGATCCTATTCCAATTGAAGAGGCTGAAGACTATATTTTTGGACTTGTTTTATTCAACGATTGGAGTGCTCGTGACATTCAACGCTGGGAATACGTGCCATTAGGGCCTTTTTTAGGCAAGAATTTCGCCTCTTCAATATCGCCATGGATAGTAACTTTGGATGCCCTTGAACCTTTTCGAGTGGAATCTCCAACACAAAACCCTACTCCACTTGATTATTTGCATTATCAAGGTAAAAAAAGCTTTGATATTAACTTAGAGGTGGCTATAAAACCAGAAAATAACAAAGAAACAGTCGTATCACGTTCAAATTTTAAATACATGTACTGGAATATGGCTCAACAGTTGGCACATCATACTGTAAATGGTTGTCCTGTTAATGCTGGAGATATGATGGGGAGCGGTACGATTTCTGGTCCAACCCCAGATTCTTATGGGTCAATGTTAGAGTTATCTTGGAAAGGCGAAAAACCACTTCTTTTATCTGATGGTTCGGAACGAAAATTTATTAATGATAATGATACTGTAATTCTTCGAGGACATTCAGAAAAAAATGGCTTAAGAATTGGGTTTGGAGAAGTTAAAACAAAGTTACTGCCCTCAGTTTAAATCTTTTTTTAGTCTTTTATATCCATTGAATAAATCTCAGTATTCAATGGTTTTTTTGTTTAAATGAAAAAATTAACCCCATATAAATCAATAATTCATAAAACTTAAGTATAAGTTTTTTAAGTTATCTAAAAACAATAATTTTGAAACGTAATCGAGACATCATGTATTCATTTCAAAATCTTACTTTCAAAAATGATTCATTAGCTGTTTGGGCATTTTGCCCCCTTACTTCTATTATCACTATGACGATTATTACCCCTTTGGGGTATATTTTTATATAAATATTCGTCATGTTTCAAGTTGTTTTTACAACATCAATTTCAATTAAATCAAATACTAAATGAAAGTTTTAAAATTTGGAGGAACTTCAGTGGGTTCTTCAGAAAATATAAAGAAAGTTATTCAAATTGTCAGTCATGCGTCTGAAAACGAGTCTGTTGTAGTTGTGGTGTCGGCAGTAGGTGGAATTACAGACAAGTTGATGAATGCCTCAAAAAAAGCCATTTCAAAAGATTTGGATTACAAAAGCGATTTTAATAAACTCAAAAAACAACATGTAGACGTTATAGAGGGGCTTTTGACTGGGGATTCTTTGGAAAGCACCAAAGATATCATTTTAGAAAAGTTATCAGAACTAGAAAAGCTTCTGGATGGAATTTATTTAATCAATGAATTATCGCCTCAAACAACAGATAAGTTATTGAGTTTTGGAGAGTTAATGTCTTCGCTTATCATTTTTGAAGCCATGCAGCAAAAAGGGTTAAATGTTCAATTGAAAAATAGTCAAAATCTGATTGTTACGGATTCAAATTTCACAAATGCTGCCGTTCAATTTGAGGAAACCAATGCGAATATTACTACCTATTTTAAGCATAATGACAAATTGATAACGATTTTACCAGGTTTTATTTCAAAATCTGAAGATAATGAAATTACGACTTTGGGGCGTGGCGGATCAGATTATACAGCAGCAATTGTTGCTTCTGCATTGGATGCCAAATTTTTAGAAATTTGGACTGACGTCAGTGGTATGTATACCACCAATCCAAAACTCGTTAAGCAAGCAAAACCAATTCGTAAATTATCGTACTATGAGGCCATTGAATTATCACACTTTGGTGCCAAAGTTTTATACCCTCCAACAGTATTGCCGGTACTGTCCAAAAATATTCCAATTCTCATCAAAAACACAATGGCACCAGATGAGGATGGTACTCTTATTACCAAAGATGTAGAAAATGGTAATTCTAACCCTATTAAAGGAATTAGTAATGTGAATGGGATTTCTTTGTTAACGCTACAAGGTAACGGTATGGTTGGAATTCCTGGTTTTTCAAAGCGTTTGTTTGAAACCTTGGCACACGAAAAAATAAATGTCATTATTACTACTCAGGCTTCTTCTGAGCATTCCATTTGTGTAGGTGTTGCAGACAAAGACGCAAAACTCGCCAAATTGGTGTTAGATAAAGAATTTGAAAATGAAATTTCCCTTTTAAAAATTGATCCTTTAGTTCTTGAGCAACATCTATCAATTGTAGCGGTCATTGGCGATCGAATGAAAAATCATCAAGGTATTAGTGGAAATATGTTTAGCACATTGGGTAAAAACAATGTCAATATTCGTGCTATTGCGCAAGGTGCTTCAGAAAGAAATATCACTGCTGTTATCGCAGATAAAGACGTAAAAAAAGCACTTAATTGTTTACATGAATCCTTTTTTGAGGTTGAAACAAAACAACTCAATTTGTTTGTAATGGGTGTGGGAAATGTAGGAAGTACTCTTTTAAGTCAAATCGAAAAACAAGCGTCTTACATTCAAAATACATTAAAATTAAAGATTAATGTCGTTGGGCTTTCAAATTCCAAGCTCATGGTTTTTAATGAATCTGGAATTGATTTAAGTCAATGGCAAAAAACTCTATCAGATGGAGAAAAAACAGATCCAATAGAGTTTTTTGAAAAGGCAAAAGCTCTTAATTTAAGAAACTCAATATTCGTTGATATTACTGCAAATGCAGCTGTTGCTGGGACATATAACCATTATTTGAAGGAGAGTATTGCAGTGGTAGCGTGTAATAAAATTGCATGCTCTGCAAACTACGAACAATATCAAAATCTAAAGGATTTATCGCGCAAATATAAAGCGCCATTCCTTTTTGAAACCAATGTTGGTGCAGGACTTCCTGTGATTGATACTCTAAATCATTTAATTGCCTCTGGAGATCGTATTCGTTCTATTCAAGCTGTCTTGTCAGGGAGTTTAAATTTTATCTTTAATAACTTCAACGATTCAACAACATTTCATGAAGTTGTAAAACAAGCTCAAAAAGAAGGCTATACAGAACCTGATCCTAGAATTGATTTAAGTGGTACAGATGTGGCTCGAAAACTTCTTATATTAGCCAGAGAATCTGGTTATAAATTGAACATGTCTGATATTTTTAATGATGGGTTTTTACCGGAGGGCGCATTAGAATCTTCTTCTGTTGATGATTTTTATACATTAATAAAATCTAAAGATGAAGCGTTCAAAAGGCTACTTAATTCAGCAAATAAAAATGATGCAAAATTGAAATATGTTGCCTCTTTTATCGATGGAAAAGCAAATGTTGGTCTTCAAGAAATTCCAGTAGGTCATCCATTTTATAATTTAGAAGGAAAGGATAATATTGTGATGTTTTACACAGAGCGTTACAGTGACCAACCACTTATTATTAAAGGTGCTGGAGCAGGGTCTGAGGTGACAGCTTCGGGGCTTTTTGCAGATATTATAAGAGCATCTAATATTTAAAGTAATGAAAGAAGTAAAAATTTTCTCACCAGGAACAGTCGCCAATGTAGGTTGTGGTTTTGATGTTTTGGGTTTTTGTTTAGATGCAATTGGTGATGAAATGATTATTAGAAAAACGCCAAACAAAGGGGTTCACATCACAAAAATTGAAGGTGGTTATGACCTTCCTTTCAATGTAAATGAAAATGTAGCAGGTGTTTCAGCACTTGCACTTTATCAAGATGCTCAACCGGACTTTGGCTTTGAAATTGAAATTTATAAAAACATAAAACCTGGTAGTGGAATTGGAAGTAGTGCTGCAAGTGCTGCAGGAAGTGTTTTTGGGATAAACTATCTTCTTGGAAATCCATACGCCAATCAAGAACTTACAACTTTTGCAATGAAAGGAGAGGCCATTGCAAGTAAATCCGAGCACGCCGATAACATCGCTCCTGCCCTTTTTGGAGGTTTTACCCTTGTAAAAAGTAATCAACCTTTGGAAGTATTGCAAATTCCTACTCCTAAAGAATTATATGCCGTCATTGCTCATCAACAAATAGAAATTAAAACTTCTGAAGCTAGATCTATTTTACCTAAAGACATCCTTCTTTCCGACGCTATAGTACAGTGGTCAAATTTGGGAAGTTTAATTCATGCATTACATACAAACGATTATGCACTTATTGGAAGTTCATTAAAAGATGTTGTGGTTGAGCCACATAGAAGTAAATTAATTCCAAATTATAAAGCGTTAAAAAACAGTGCATTAGATGCCAATGCTTTGGGAACATCTATTTCAGGTTCAGGTCCTTCAGTATTTAGTTTATGTAAAGGTGAAAGCGTGGCCCTTCAGGTTAAAAATGCACAAAAACAGTTATTAAAATCTACACAAATTCCATTTGAAATTTATGTTTCTAAAATAAATACTCAAGGCATTAGAATTTTAACCCAATAATCTATGAAATATTATAGCTTAAATAAGCAAGCAGCCGATTCAAGTTTTGAAAATGCTGTACGAATAGGATTGGCACCAGATAGAGGACTTTATTTCCCTAAACATATAACACCTCTAGATGAAGATTTCTTTGAAAAACTTGATGAATTATCTAATTCAGAAATTGCTTTTAAAGCAATTCAACAATTTATTGGAGAAGAAATTCCAAGTGACGATTTGAAACAAATAATAGAAGATACTTTAAATTTCGATTTCCCTATTGTAGATATAGAAGAAGGTATTTCTACTCTTGAATTGTTTCATGGACCAACAATGGCATTTAAAGATGTTGGAGCACGTTTTATGGCGCGTTGTTTAGGATATTTTAATAGAAACAATGATGCCGAAGTTACTGTTTTAGTAGCTACTTCTGGTGATACTGGAGGAGCCGTTGCTAGTGGTTTTCTTGGTGTCAAAGGCGTTCGTGTTGTTATCCTTTACCCTAGTGGAAAAGTAAGTGATGTTCAAGAAAAACAACTCACAACATTAGGACAAAACATTACCGCCTTAGAGGTTGATGGTACTTTTGATGATTGCCAAGATATGGTAAAAAAGGCCTTTTTGGATGTCGATTTAACCTCGCAATTAGAGTTAACATCAGCCAATTCAATTAATGTGGCACGTTGGTTACCACAAATGTTTTATTTTATGTTTGCCTACAAGCAGTTAAAAGCATTAGATAAACCTATCGTATTTTCTGTTCCAAGTGGTAACTTTGGAAATATTTGTGCTGGAATGGTTGCACAAAAACTTGGATTTCCAATTGAACATTTTATTGCTTCTAATAACGTCAACAATGTTGTAACTAGATTTTTAGAGACAAATACATATGATCCTCAACCATCAATTCAGACCATTAGTAATGCTATGGATGTTGGGAATCCAAGTAATTTTATCCGAATTCAAGCGCTACATGACTATAATCTCAATAAATTGAAAACCAATTTATCATCTTACAGCTTTACTGATGATGAAACTAAAACCGCTTTAAAAACAATTTATTCAAATTCTGGATATATTGCAGACCCTCATGGTGCAGTTGGATATTTAGGTGCCAAAGCCCATTTAACAAACCATTCAAATTCACAAGTTGTATTTTTAGAAACTGCACATCCAACAAAATTTTTAGACGTTGTTGAAGATGTGATTTCTAAAAAAATAGAACTTCCTCCGCAAATTCAAGCTGTAATTGACCAACAAAAGCATGCAACTTTTGTCAAAAATTATGAGGAATTTAAATCTTTTATGTTGAAATTTTAACACGAATTAAGTACAAAATTTATGTAAATTTGTGGTCTAAACGATGTAGACCATGAAACAAGTTGCCCTTTCACACATTCACCAAGCTTTGGGTGCAAAAATGATCCCTTTTGCAGGATACAACATGCCTGTACAATACGAAGGTGTAAATATCGAACACGAAACTGTTCGAAAGGGTGTTGGAGTCTTTGATGTTTCACATATGGGAGAATTTTTAATTGAAGGACCAAATGCTTTGGATTTGATTCAATCTGTATGTTCAAATGACGCCTCTATTTTAAATGTTGGAAAAGCGCAATACAGTTGTATGCCAAACGCAACAGGTGGTATTGTAGACGACCTCATTATTTATCGTGTAAAAGAAGAAACTTATCTCTTGGTGGTTAATGCCAGTAACATTGAAAAAGACTGGAATTGGATCAACTCAAAAAATCATATGGGCGCTATAATGAAAAATATTAGTGATGGTTATTCGCTTTTGGCAATTCAAGGTCCAAAAGCTGTAGAAGCCATGCAGTCATTGAGTAGCACAGATTTGTCTTCAATTAAATTTTACAATTTTGAGATTGCAGATTTTGCAGGAATCGAACATGTCATTATCTCAGCAACAGGGTATACTGGTAGTGGAGGATTTGAAATCTATTGTAAGAATTCCGAAGTAGAACACATTTGGAATAAAGTTTTTGAAGCTGGAAAAAATTTTGGAATTAAGCCCATAGGATTAGCAGCAAGAGATACTCTTCGTTTAGAAATGGGTTATTGTTTATATGGCAATGATATTGATGATACCACATCGCCCATTGAAGCAGGATTGGGTTGGATAACAAAATTCACTAAAGCGTTTACAAATCATGAAGCCCTTCAAAAGCAAAAAGAACACGGTGTGGAAAGAAAATTGGTTGGTTTTGAGCTTAATGAACGTGGTATTCCTCGAAAGGATTACCCAATTTTAGATGCCAATGGAAATGCTATTGGAACAGTTACTTCTGGTACAATGGCGCCCTCTATTGGCAAAGGTATAGGCATGGGTTATGTATCCATTGCATCTTCAAAAGCTGGAAATAAAATTTTTATTCAAATTAGAAAAAAAACCATTCCTGCAACAGTGGTGAAACTTCCATTTTATAAAGGCTAATTTCTTAATATTTTAAAATGACACAACAAAAGCATCGTATATTGATTTTAGGTGCGAGTGGCTTTTTAGGAAATTCCATTTACAAAGAATTATCGTCTTACTTCAAAACGTTTGGAACATATCACACTCCAAAAACTGAATTTGAAAACAACCATCATTTTTTTGAATATAACTTTGAAGAAGATGATATTGTTGAGTTGCTTTCTGCTTTAAAACCTACAATTATTATTTCGGCTTTGAGAGGAACATTTCCTTCGCAATTATTGGCGCACAGACATATATATCAGTATTTAAAACAACAAGAGAAGAGTAAAATCATATTTCTATCTTCTGCCAATGTTTTTGATGCATACAGCAAATACCCTAGTTATGAAACTGATACTACCCTAAGCAATAGTATTTATGGCCATTTCAAAATTCGTGTAGAACAACAGCTTTTAAAGTTGCCTAAACGTCAGATAGCAATTATTAGATTGCCTATGGTTTTTGGGACACAATCTCCACGTTTAAATGAAATCAAATTACTACATCAAGTTAATGAACCCATAGAACTATTCCCTAATTTAATTATGAATGTAAGTACCGATAATAGAGTGGTGCAACAAATACATTACATCATCAACCGAAACAAAAATGGTGTGTTTCATTGTGGCAGCATTGATTTAGTGCATCACGATGATTTTATCAAAGATTTAGTCCGCCAATTAGGATTGAATCAATCTAAATTCAAATATGTGTATACCACTAATGAAGAACGTTATTTGGCGGTTTTACCCAAGTATAATAAACTTCCTAAACATCTTTTGTTTGAGAGCACATCCGTTTTTTCTGATATTATTAAAACGTTTTAGATACACATTATTTGTATATATGATAAGCATTCATATTTTTGTTAAATAATTAATTTTTAATACTTATGGGAAGAGCATTTGAATTTCGTAAAGCTAGAAAAATGAAGCGTTGGTCTGCGATGAGTAAGGCCTTTACACGCATCGGTAAGGATATTGTGATGGCAGTCAAAGAAGGTGGTCCAGATCCTGACAGTAATTCTAGATTACGAGCAGTGATTCAAAATGCGAAATCGGTCAATATGCCAAAAGACAATATTGAACGTGCCATAAAACGCGCGAGTGACAAAAATCAAGGCGATTATAAAGAAGTACTATTTGAAGGCTATGCGCCACATGGGATTGCAATTTTAGTAGAAACCGCAACAGATAATAACACTCGAACGGTGGCCAATGTAAGAAGTTATTTCAATAAATGTGATGGCAATTTAGGCACTTCGGGTTCTGTTGTGTTTATGTTCGATCATACTTGTAATTTTCGAATTAATGCAGAAGGTTTGGATGCAGAAGAAATTGAACTTGAGTTTATTGATTATGGTGCAGAAGAGGTGTTTTCTGACGAAGATGGCATCTTAATTTATGCTCCTTTTGAATGTTTTGGAGCTATTCAGTCTGAATTAGAATCTCGAAATATTGAAATACTTTCTTCTGGATTTGAGCGAATTCCTCAAGTCACAAAACAGCTTAACGCTGAACAAGTGCAAGACGTTGAAAAACTATTAGAAAAACTTGAAGAGGATGATGATGTGCAAAACGTCTATCATACAATGGATATTTCTTAGGAATATTCAGGAACTTTACCTTCTACCCCATCATAAAAAGCTCGCATAAACTTAAAATCGGCTTCAACATCATCTGTTGGGTAAAAAGGTTCTGAAAATTTATTTTCTTTATTTTTAAAATCAAGAGTAAACATTAAAATTGGAACGTTTGCCTTTTTGGCGATATAATAAAAACCTGTTTTCCATGCATCTACTTTTTTTCGTGTGCCTTCTGGAGCAATAGTCATTCGAAATTCGTTCTTTTCATTAAAAAGTCTCGCTATAGCATCAACCTGCTTTTCATTAGCTTTTCGGACTACTGGGGCACCACCAAGACTTCTAAAAAGCCAACCTATCAAGGGATTAAAAAGTGCTTTTTTTCCAATAAAATTTGCATGAATTCCCAAAACACCCCTAAGAAGTAAACCGATATAAAAATCATGCCAACTGGTGTGAGGAACGGCAATTATAACCGCTTTTTTTACACTATCAAAGTCGTTAAACCCTGTTGCCTTCCAACCTAAAATTTTTTGATAAATAAATTTAGAAATATATTTTATCATTACATTTTTGAGTAAAGCTTCTCTAGCTTGGATCTAGTTATTACTGATTTCCATTGATTACCAATTGCATTTTCCCAAAGCGGAGTAAGACTCAGCGCCACATCAATCATAGCATCCATTTGTTTTTGAGTCAACGATTTGCATACATCTTTAGGAAGAGTAATATTATGCTTTTTCATCATGGACTTAAAAATTGCAACGTCCTTTGGATAAAACTCCTCCAAATGTTGAAAAACAATACAGTTTCCAACGCCGTGTTTAATCCCTAAAACAAAAGACAACCCATAACTCATCGCATGAGCAACTCCAACTTGTGAATAAGCAATACTCATTCCGCCATGCCAAGAGGCCATCATGAGTTTATCTTGCATTTCCTCAAAGCTATCATTTCCCAAAAAGACCTCATGACATAACTCGTATGCCATTTTACCATAAGATTTACTAAATGTATTGATGAAGTTTCCATTTAAGGATTCTACACAATGAATAAAACAATCCATTCCGGTATAAAACCATTGATTTTTTTCGACACCATCTGTTAATTCAGGATCTAAAATTACCTGATCAAAAGGAGTAAAATCACTATTTAAACCTAATTTTAATTTTGATCCACACAAAATTGCTGTTCTTGATACTTCTGCGCCTGTTCCTGAAATCGTTGGTATTCCTACATGATATACACCAGCGGTTTTTAAGAGATCCCAACCTTGATATTCCTCACTCGAACCGTTGTTGGTAAGCATTACTGAAACAGCCTTTGCTAAATCCATAACACTACCACCACCAATCCCTATGATTCCAGATGGAAGTGCTTTTGTTTTTAAAATAATATCATCAACTAACGCATCAACTTGAGTTGTTTTGGGCTCTTCGGCTGATGAAATAAAAATAATATAATCATCATATAGTAGAGAAATTCTTGAAATGAGATTTGGATTATTTTCAAAAACATCATCTATAAAATAAATAAAGGGTGCAAGTTCGTTTTGACGCTTTGGTTCAACAATTTCATTTAA
>Ga0181562_10000402_pt1 | contig 35399 bp, 28 predicted proteins | sample 011ome_26_FD_139344 | JGI IMG/M metagenome (GOLD analysis project Ga0181562, IMG submission 139344) | Coastal salt marsh microbial communities from the Groves Creek Marsh, Skidaway Island, Georgia - 011511BT metaG (megahit assembly) | ecosystem: Environmental > Aquatic > Marine > Intertidal...
CGTTTGATTTCAAAATCTATCCAGAAAATGAAGATGGCGTCGCGCAGGACCCCGAGCAATTCTTCACGCGATGCCACGGGCAGGTGTGCGACTATTCCACACTCTCGATTTCGCCCGCGCGGGACGCGTTTCAAATACGCTTTCGTGACGGATTCGCGCTCTGTCCCGCGTGCAGATTACGCGGTTCGGGTCTAGGCGATGACATCGCGTATGAAATCTACTCGCCATTCTTGTTTCCTCTGAACATAGAAAGCGTTCGCGGCGCTTCGGCGTATTGCGAATAGAAACAACGCGTTCGCGGCGCTTCGGCGTATTGCGAATAGAAACAACGCGTTCGCTTTTTGTAACACCACACAGCGCCACGCGCGATGTCAACGATCGATCTCAATGACCCCGTCGTCGCCAAGCACGTAGAACACAAAGCGCGGCTACGCGCGCGCGCACAATCCGCACCGTCGACATCCGCACCAGCGTCGTCCGCGCCGCGCGGGCAACGCGTCGTGCGCTCATGGATAAAACTCGACTTGGGACGCCCGATTCCGCCGACGCACGATCCCTGGGCGCTCGGTGACGCGTTTGCCATCGAATGTATCGGTCGTACGAGCACGAAAGTCACCTTGGCTGAGCTCAAAGCCGCGAACGGGGGCGCGTGGAGCGAGTTTAGCAATCACTCTTGGCACTGCGTCACCGGGTGGACGTGCGAAGCGTTGACGTTTCGCGGCGTCGACTTGGACGCCGTGCTGCGATGCGCGTTCGGGAACGACGCGCTGGCGTCGTACGCGTGCGTGTATCAGATCGCGTCCGATGGTTACACCGTGGGTGTGGATTCGCGAGACTGCGCGGGAGCGTTTCTCGCCGTAGAAGACGGCGGCGGCTCGATGTTGTCTCGCGAACACGGTGGCCCGCGATTGGTGTTCCCGGCGCTGTTTGGGTGGAAGAGCGCGAAATATCTACAAACGATTAAACTTCTAGAGCGTTACGATGATGATGGATTGGGATTTTGGGAAAAGTTGGGGTGTCATCGTCGAGGGAGGTGGGCGAATGACGAGCGTTGGAGCGAAAACGCGGCGGGCGTTTGGAATTGGTTGGCGTGGATGACAAACTTGTATGCTAGATTCGGTGGTGAAAAGATTTGGATTTGGGTCATGGTTCGTGGTGGGTCGTTTCTGGGATCCATCGCCGCGATGTTTACGTCGTTGTTTCGCGTCGTCGCGCCGACGATGAAGCGTGACTAGTCGCGCTGCGCCAGTAGTCCGGAAAATAGTCTAGTACGTAGTTACGACAACACTTTCTTATTGTTACAAGTCTTCATGATGATATACATCCCTCTCGCCGTCGTCATCTTTCGCGGCTTCCTCTAAAATAGCGTCGAATAACGACACGCCGACTTCGTCAATTGGCACGTCTTGGCCGAGCTCCCAAACCATGACTCCGCCGAAACCAAATTTCCTCGCCGCGCGAACTTTCGCACGCACGATTTCAACAGAATTAAACACTACGCCATCGACGAGTGTACGGCTTGGCTCGAACGAGTCCCCCATCGCGCGTACGAGCTCTTCGTACGTCTTGGCGTCGCCAAAATTACTCACGCGTCTGCCGTACAATGGAATCCCGAGCATGAATTTTGACGCGTCTTCAACAACGTTAGACGACTTAATGTACTTGAGCAACCCAACCACCGCACTGAGCGAGCTATGTCCATCATTCAGTCGTTCATTCGTCGGCGAAAAGTCGTACGCCATGACGTACACGGCGTCCGCGCAATCCGTGACGTCGCGAAACGTCTTCACGTACTCAAACGTATCCGCGCTCGGGTGTATGGAAAAACTCACGCGATAGCCATCGCCCAAAATCCTCTTCGTCGCGCACACCAGCGCGGCGTACGCTTGCCAATCGCTCGCCGTCTGCGGGTACTCCCAATCGAAGCTCACGCCGTCGTACGCGCGCGCTCGAACCGTCTTTGCCGCCTCTCGCGCCGCCGTCTCCGCGCCGTCTCCACGTAACGCCGCCGCGAACGCCCCACTGCGCCCTCCGCCACCGATGACTAAATCAAACGCACACGGTACATTGACACCGCGCTGTTCGATGCTCCCGCGCGTCACCAGCGCGCGCCCCGCGTCGCTCACCGAACCGTCGGCGCTAAACTCGGCGCTAAACGCCAGCACGCGTGCGCGCGCCCCTTGCGCGTGCGCGCACGCCTCCGCCGCTCGCGACGCGTCCCGGTACTCTGGCATATACGCGTGTACCTCGAACGCCCGCGCACCGCGCACATCGCGCGCGCGACACGTCGTCAACGACGCCAAAAACATGGACAACATCACCAACAACATCTTCACGCCGTGCGTCCTCGCTCGTGCCGCGTGCGCACACGCGCACCACCGCCGCGTGCGCGCCACAGGGCGACGTCGGAGTATCGCACCGTCGCCGTCGAGCCGCACGCGCGCGCGCACGCGTCTCGCGCGTCGTCGACTGAGGCGTGAGCAGCAGTCAGCGGAGTAACTACCACTGCGGACGCGAGAGGACGCGCTCGTGGCGTCGCGGTCGCAGTCGCGGGCGCGGGCGCGGGCGCGGGCGTCGAGGCGCGCGCTCAACGGTAGTTTTGGTTTCGGTTCGCGATGAGAATTGAGGAGAAAGTCGCGTCGTGTGTCTGTCGTTGACAACGCGTCGCGAGGTCTATGCGGAGACTAAAAGTAGTAGTACTGTAGTAGTGGTAGTGGACCGCTATAGCGGCGGTGGATGCCGTCGGTGCACCACGCCTACGTCGCATCCATGGCGTCGGCATCACCAGCGACGGCAGCGGCGGCGGCGGCGCGCGCCGGCTCAGCCAACGCGTCTGGCACGCGCTGAAACTCGCCCGAGCTCGCGTCGCAAATCCAGCTCAACTCGCACTCAAAGTCTTTATCTTTGACATCGTGCGTGGCGTAAATAATCCGCGCCACCTCTCTCACCGCTTCTTCGCACTTCATTTCGCTAAAATTAAACTTTTCCACCTCGGTTTTCGCGGCGGATTTGCCCTTACCGACGCACGCGCCGCGCATCTTCGCGCACTCGCCGCTCGGCTCCAACGTGTACAAGTGGTAGCCGTCGAAATCCTTCACCGCGAGCACGCTGGCGCACCCGAACGGTCGCACGCTCCAATACAACGTAAACAAATGATAATAGTGCGCCATGCGATCGGCGAGTAATTTCCCAGGAATGGCGTCGCCGTAAAAGGATTTATACTGCGCGCACTCGGCGCGCGCTCGATCGCGCACCGCGCGCGCATCTGGCGCGTATCCGCTCGCCCCGATCCCCGCGTGCCGCGCCACCGCACCTATGCGCCGCGTCGTATTCGGCGTGTGTAACTTGGACGGCACCAACGTCTCGCACCCGATCACAACGCCATCCGCGCACGCCACGCCGATGGTCAACCCACCGTTGTCCACGGCTTTGCTCGCGTATTCCACTTGAAACACGCGCCCGTCGGGGGAGTACGTCGTCGTGCTCAGGTCGTAGCCGGATCCGATGCCGGACATGGCTTCTTTTGCGTCGTCGCGATGCGCGCGAGGGCGTCGTGCGCGGCGAGGAGTGGCGAAGGAGAGATTGATGACGACGCGATCATTGCGGCACACGTCGGCGCACGCGATGGTTTTGGCGCAGTCGCGCGCGCCCGTGCGCGTGCGGGCGCCCGCGCGGGCGAATGGTCGATGGAGACGGGCAAGCGCGATGCGGGCGACGGGCGGCGGCGCGAGCGAAGACGCGGCGCGCGTGCAGGTGTTCGATCCGAGGCGAAAAGTTGAACTTCAGCTCCTCGGCGCCAGGGAAGAGCTCATGAGTTTAATCGAACGTAAAGCCCCTGACGAGGCGATTACGGCGGTGATTGATGAACTTAAAACGCTGTATGACGGTGAGGCGCGCGCACCGGCGCGAGATGCGCGGTTGCTCGGGAAATGGAGGTTGATTTGGAGCGCGCAGGCGTCGACGGCGAACCCGTTTCAACGCGCGTTTGGAAAGGCGGCGAGGAATTATCAAATCATCGCGAGCGACGCGTTGGCCAACGTCGTCGAACTTGGTCCAGTTGTCATCGATGCCAAGGCGTCGTGTGAGGCTGTGAGCGAGGTGAGGAGCGAGGTGGTGATTAGTACGGTGGACGTGCGCGTGGGCGGGACGACGCTCAAGACGTTTAAGCTCGAGCCGCGCCCTGGGGCTGGGAAAGGATGGGTTGAACAGATTTATCTCGACGACACGATGCGCGTGAGCGTAGGGAATAAAGGCTCGTTGTTTTGCCACGTCAAGGATGGCGATGCGGCGCGGCTGGAGGAGGCGTCGAACGCGAGCGCGAGCGCGTCCTCCACGGCGTTGGCTCGCGTCGACGTCGACTGATTGATTTGTAAAATATAATAAATACATTGCCGCTACTGTAGACGTGTGCTTTTCTATCCATGCGCGCGAGGATCGGTGCTTGGGGGCACGATTCCTCCGCGCGGGTCGCTCACCGACGACGCCCCAGCGACGATATCCGGCGCTTGCACCGTCGTCGCCAAACCATACTTTTTCGCATACGGCAGCGTCTTTTCGCCGCGCTCAAGCGCCGCGACGTTCGCCTCGAGCACTTCTTTGGGAAACTTGCCCACAATAAATCCTTCACTGACGCCGTCTTTATCTAAAAATTCCAAGTGCGGTATCCCGTCCACGCCGTACGCGTCCAACTCGCCTCCCCACTTGGTGTTATCGATGTTCAACATGACGAAATTCACCCCGTTCGCGTGCGCAGTCTCCACCGCGTACACCGTCGGTGCGCTCTCTTTGCACACTTCGCACCAATCGGCGTAGAACTCCAGCACGGTGGGCTTTCCACTCGAAAGCGCGGCGTCGAGCGTCGTCGAACGCTTTTCGAGCTGGGACAAATTCGCGCCCGCGATCGCATCTCCACCCCCGACGCCGCTCGTCGTCGACACCCCGAACGCAAACACGCCCGTCGCGAACGCCGCGAGCGCTATAGTTTTCCCGCGCGCGCGCTCGTCGTCGATCGATGGGAAATCCGGCGTCGAATTCGAACTCGATGACGACGACGATGGATCCCGCGCACCGTCATCCGTCTCATCGTCCCCCGTCGTCGCGCGACGCACCGCGCGCGCGAATCGCGCGTCGCGCGCACCGCGCACCGATGACCACGAACTTTTCGTCCAACGCGTCGTCGGCGCGAACCGCGCGACGCCCGTCGCTGGAGCAGCGAACATGGCGCGTCGAGCTCTGTCGAAGCCATCCACGCCGAGCTCCGCGCCTCAGTCGCGCCGACGACGCGCGCGTCTCGCGCCGACGACGCGCGCGTCTCGCGCGGACGCTGTGCGTGCGGATGTCTCGCGTCGTCCGCGCCGGTCGCCGCCACGAACGCGCGCGTCGTCGGCCGACGGCGCCGCGAATGCGCTTAAAATATCCAAGTGTCCAGTCAGCGCTGTCATGTCGGCGCCCTCATTCGACGACGCCGTCGAAGTGTGCGTCGAGCGGACGCGCGAACGGGCGCGTGGACGAGCGCGCGCGCGACGAGCTCGACGCGTCGCTTGGCTTCGCAACGCATCGCCACGGTTCGCGGCGCGACGCGGCGCGTGGACGACGCGGCGACGGTTGGACCGAGGCGTGCATTTGTGCCCGAGGACGTGGCGATGACGACGTCGTCGACGCCGCAGCACGCGATTGGGCTCGTAGCGGCGTCGACGTCGGCGACGTCGTGGAGGCAGCACCGCGCGCGGCGACAGGGGGCCTGGTGGGTCGTGCGCTTGTGCGAGCGGACGCTTCGCGCGAGCGCCAAGGCGGCGTTGGTCGTGACGGGCACGACGTGTGGGGCCGTCGTGGGCGCGGTGGCGGGCTATGCCAGCGCGCGGGGGGTTGTTCGTGGTGCGTTGACCGGCGCTGTGGCCGGGGCGACGGTGTTGCTGGAGACTTTGGGGGTGGAGCTGCCTGAGAACGCGCCAGAGAGCGCGGCGGAAAGCGGTTCGTACTCGTACGCGGTGTTTACCGATCGAGATGGTGAACGACGGGTGCTGCACTTGTCGTTTTCGCACACGATGAACGTTAGTCAGGTTTTACGCATGATTACAGCGCGTGAGATGACGTTTGAGGCGTTGACGGGGAGCGGCGGGGACGTGCCCACCTCGGGCGCGCCTCGAGCGAGCGAGGACGTCATCGCGTGTTTACCGCGCACGACGGTTAGAAAGACGTGTGACGGTTCATGCGCGGTGTGTTTAGAGTCATACGTCGAAGGAGACGTCGTGAAGACTGTCCCGCGATGCAAGCACGCGTTTCACGCGAGTTGTTTAGACGCGTGGTTATCGCGTCGAGGACAGTGCCCGCTTTGTCGCGTCGCCGTGGCGTGAACACGCGAGAGCGAAACGAAATGATGTGTAAAACAATCGTGTGACTTTACTAGTGATGCTGCTACTGCGAATGTAATACAAGAAATCTACTACAGTACTGTACTAAAAGAAAAAAGTTTACCGCGCGCGCGGTTTGTTCAATTCAAGCGACAATTTGCGACTATACAACGTCAACGATAGAAATCCCAACGAAATCACCATAAATGGCCACACCGTTCGTCCCGGTGTGCTAGGTTTCATGCTGACCATCATCGCCACGAGTGCACCACCGAGTAAAGGTGCTATGGCTCGACCAGCATTTGAAAATGTCCCGCTAAATCCATTCACAGCGCCAAGAGCGCGGCGAGGCGACGCGTTGTTCAGAATCAACGAGCTCCCACCCATGATAATCGGACCGGACATCCCGCGGGCGAACCCCAAGACAATGACAACGGCCCATGCCAAAGATTTCGATCGCTTTGCCAACTCGTGCGCGATTGGGTGAAGCGGAAAGACCACCGCGTTAATCGCCAATGCAAACGGCAACAGCGTCACGATGCCAAAACGTCGCACGAGCTTCGTAAACAAAAAAATTTGAAAGAATAAAATGGTGATTCCCATGACGGTACCAAATAACCCGATATCCACAGATGTCCATCCCAGTCCACCGCTCTGAATAGACGTCGCCATCCACAGCGGTGTCGTTTCCGCGCCAGTCAAAACGACAAATGTACATCCGACTTGACTCGCGATGGCTGTCTTCACGTTGACGTCTCGAAACCACGGCACGTCTTGGTTTTCTACTATCTTTTGATTTTCTACGCATTTATTAGCGCCATCCTTGGCGCCAGAACCAGCACTATCGTCGTCGTTCACCGAAAGTAACTCGAGCTCGACGACGACGTCTTCATCCGCGTCGTCCACATCCAACCAACCCCTCCAAAACGCCACCAACGCGGGCAGCGCCAACGCCAATATCCAAACATTTGACAAAAAGAACGGATACCTCGCCAGAAACTTCGGACACGACGCCGCGTCGCGTTCAAACCTCGCCCACGACGTGCACGGTTCGGCTAAAAGCGCGGATAACGCTGGCGCAAACGCTGACGCCGTCCCGTACGCCACCCCAGTCGTGGCGAACGCTCTCGCCGCATTCGTACCGTCACTCACTAACGCCAACGCAGGTTTTTGCATCACAACCATGCCATCGACGCACCCTTGCACCGCCCGCAGCGCGCACGCCGCGCCAAACGACGCGCTAAAGCCAAACGCCACGGTCGCCGCCGCGTGCGCCGCGCCGCTCACCGCGATGATGCGCGCGAACCCGAACCTATCGCCCATCGCCCCCCATGCGAACGCCGACACCGCGCTCGCCGCGGGCTTTATGCTCGTCAGCACGCCCGCGCGCAGCGCCAGCGCGTGTTCGCTCAGCTCGCGGTCGAAATGCCTCGCCATAAAGTACGCGATGGAGAACAGCGCCGTCGTCGCCGCGGTGCTCGCGACCGAGAATAACTGTATGGCGCCCACGGTGCGCCACGCCAGCGGCGTCTCGTCCGCGGGTTGCGCGAATAATCGTCGCATTCTCAGCGGCGTGGCGAGATGTGACGACTCCAGAGTGCGCAGCGATTCAGGTTGTCACAATCGCGCGCGCTGGCGCGACGACGACGACGACGACGCGAATGTTGGCATCGATGACGTCTGCGACGATGTCACCATCGCGCGCGACGATGCGGGCGATGCACGCGAGTGAGCTCGCGCCGCGAAGGGTGACACCATCGACGTCGATGGCGCGGCTGAGAATTGTGACAACAGCGAGCGCTGCGAGCAGTAGTGACGCGCGCGATGGGACGACGGCGGAGGATGTGGGGCGAACGCGAGCTATACGCGCGCTCGTGCCGTCGTTTTTAGCCATCAGGCGCGGGTCGAGGTTTGCGCACCAGGAGTTTGTTGCGCGCGCGGCGGAGGCGTATCGTTTGGGCGCGACGGTGCAAGATGCGCGGATAGAAGCGGCGATGATGGGGTTATCGAGCGTAATTAGATTAGGTATGAGCGAACAAGATGCGTTTGCGAGCTCAGTGGCGATGGTGCACTTGACGATGCGGTTTATGGGTGAAAAGGGTGGTCGCGCAGGCGCGAGCGACGAAACCGCAAACGAAGATGCGGGGAACGACGTTAACGTCAATGCGTTGATGGAAGAGGCTGACCCGGAGGCAAGAGGGATGTTGAAATATATTGAAGCCACGCATAAGAGCGCCGATGCGGGGTACACTTTGAAGAGAATGGAGCTGGAGAGACGTTTTGCTGGGGCGGGATCGTCCCGTAGCCCATCGCCTGGCGAGGCGTTGATGCGTTCAAATTGCAAGCTCACGTTACTCACGCGAGAAATGCTCGAGCTTGAACGTGGGGTGATGAGCGCTAGGTTAGCGCTTACTGCGGCGGAAGAAGATTCAGAGTCCATCTCGGCGAGCATGGACGATGTAGAGAGCGAGTCTCAGGCTCAAGTCGCGCTCGCGTGGTGCCGCCGCGAACGCACCCCAGCGCGCGAGCTCGCGGCAGAAATGCTCGTAGGCTTCTTTTCCGTGCTCACAGGGCACCCATTAGGATACAAGTCATTCGTTGCCGCCGCACGCGCTGCGTTTGAGAACGGCGTTTCAGCGGATGAAATAACGAGCGCGGTGGAAGCTCCGGAATTTGACGTCGAAGGCACGCGTCGCGGGATGTTTGGTCGCTCCGCCGACGCCCCGAAACTCTTCGCCGGCTTCGTCACCACCGCTTACATCGCACTCGAGGCTGAAGGGTTGGCGCTTCCACCCTCGGCGAATGGGGATGAAGAGTTATTCGCGTACGCGGATTACCCGTGCGCGCCAGATGACGTCGAATGTAAAACGCCGATGACGGATGACCAAAAACGTCGGTCAGCCAAAGGTTTACGCCAAGCCATCGACGCGTGGCTCGCGATGGATCGCGATGCGCTCGCCGATGAAGTCTCATTATCTCTCTCCGAAGACGAAGGCGACGAAGGCGACGAAGGCATGGCGAAACCTGTCGCCAAGTCGCCGTCGGCCAAAGACGCTGCCAAAGACGACTCATTCGTCGTCATTCGCGACGACGACTTTGCTGCGTCTTCAATCACCCTCGCCGCGTTACAGCATCAACGTAATATTGTCTCTTTCGCCATGGATAGCCTCGCCACACAGGCGCACTAGTTCCCATTATTACTTAAACACCAACAACAAACCGACGACGTCTTCAACACCCAGTCCACGCGCGTCGACACACGTCGACGCGCGCGCCTCACCGCCGCTCGTCGAGCACGCACGCAGGGCGTCAAACAACAATGCCGCCGCGCTCGCGCGGCGCTGTCATCGCCGCAGCCGTCGCCATGAGCGTCATGCGCGTCGTCAGCGCCGCGCCGATCGCCGCTCAAATCATCAACCCCGCGACGACGCCCCTGCGCGCCAACTTCCTCGCCGAAGGCGCCGCGCGCACGTACGATGTCATCACGTACGAAGGTCCATCCTACGATGGATGTTGCCCGCTCCCCGAGAACGGCGGCGGCGGCGGCGGCGACGCGGGCGGGGAGATCCTGGGGTGTTGCGCCACAGGTGGGTGTTGCCCGAGCTCGGAAACCACCGATGCGTACGGCGTCTACCTCGCCTGCTGCACCGCGCAGCGAGGAACGATGGATGAGAATCGTGCGCGGTCGCGTGTGTCGTACACTGGGCCGTCGTACGATGGGTGCTGTCCGAATGGTGATGGGTTGAATATGGGCTGTTGTGCGAGCGCCGCGGGGTGTTGTCCACGCGATGGAGGCGCTCGACACGCGTGTTGTCCGACGATAGCGCTTCAGGACGACCTCGAGGGGGTGGATACGCGCGAAGACAGTGAGATAATAGATATGCGTGGGAATGAGGATGAGTACGATGATGTGAATGGTGATCACGGTATGGGGAGGTCGTACGACGCGCAAGGCATCGCAAGGCGGAGCGAGTACGAAGAAGCGACGGGCGCGGTGGGCGAGTACGCTCGGGGTGGGTTACAAGACGAGCGCGTGCGTGTCGATGGTGACGACATGTCGACCTTGTATTTACAACTCGCTGCGGTCGTGTGCGTCGTGGTCTGGGCCGCGGCTTTGGTGGCGAACACAATGTACGCGAAATTTGACGGGCGCGGCGATGGCGTCGATGAAGAAGCCGAAGCGTTGCTTGTCCGCAATCAACGACGCCGCGGCGCGATGCGACACCCATAGCGTAGAATCATTAGGCACATAGAGGAATTATTTTAGTATTAGAGCATGATTATATTTCGGTTTGCAGTAATTACACATGACTTCGGTGAACCTAAAAAATACACGAAGATGTTTGGCGGGGGATGAACAGTTTCGCGCGAAGCGTCATAGAGCGACTATGACGCACTCGACGCGCGGAACATTGATTAATTCCTAAATTAAGCCGTCGCGGACTCGGTCTCCATTTGTTCGACCGGTACGTGCGTGGCAATCAAGTTGCGGTCACCGTGCACGTTGTCGATGCGAGACGTTTGCGGCCAGAACTTGTGTTGCTTGACCCACTCCGCGGGGAACGCGCCGAGCTCGCGAGAGTACGGACGGTCACCCCAGTTGCACAAAGACTTGGCCGTGTGCGGCGCATGCTTTAACACGTTGTTCTCGCGATCCGCCTTGCCAGTCTCGATGTCGCGAATTTCGCCGCGAATGGCGATGAGCGCGTTGCAGAATCGGTCGAGCTCAGCCTTGGACTCAGACTCGGTGGGCTCAATCATCAACGTACCAGCCACCGGCCAGGACATCGTCGGCGAGTGGAAGCCGTAATCCATCAAACGCTTGGCGATGTCTTCGACTTCGATGCCAGTGGCATCCTTGATCGGGCGCATGTCGAGAATGAATTCGTGCGCGCACGTGTCGTTCTTACCGCTAAAGAGCACCGGGTAGTACTCCTCCAAGCGCTTAGACATGTAGTTGGCGTTGAGAATCGCGCGCTTGGACGCGTTGGTCAAGCCTTCGGAACCCATCATCGCAATGTACGAGTAAGAGATGGGCAAAATGAGCGCAGACCCGTACGGAGCAGCGGAGACGACACCAAACGGCTTGTCACCGCCGACGGGGACAGCACCTTCCTTCATGGACGGGTGATCCGGCATGAAGGGCGCCAAGTGCGCCTTGACACCGATCGGGCCCATACCAGGGCCACCACCACCGTGTGGGATGCAGAAAGTCTTGTGCAAGTTCAAGTGGCACACGTCAGCGCCGATGAAACCCGGGGACGTCAAGCCGACTTGGGCGTTCATGTTGGCGCCATCCATGTACACTTGACCGCCGTGCGCGTGAATAGTGTCGCAGATTTCTCTGATATCATCCTCATACACACCGTGCGTGGACGGGTAGGTGACCATCAACGCAGCCAAGTTGGCGGAGTGCTTCTCCGCGGCAGCCTTGAGCTCGGCAACGTTAATGTTACCCTTGGCGTCGGTGCCGATGACGACAATCTTCATGCCGCACATCGCCGCGGACGCCGGGTTGGTGCCGTGCGCGGAAACCGGAATGATACACACGTCACGGTGGGAATCACCTCGAGATTGGTGATAGGCACGGATGGCCATCAAACCGGCGTACTCGCCAGACGCACCAGAGTTCGGTTGGAGAGACATGGCGTCAAAGCCAGTGATTTCGCAAAGCTGCGCTTCGAGATCTCTGAACATTTCTTGGTAACCGAGAGTTTGTTCCTTGGGTGCGAACGGGTGAATGTTCGCGAGCTCAGGCCACGTGATCGGAACCATTTCCGTCGTCGCGTTGAGCTTCATCGTACAAGAACCGAGAGCAATCATAGAGTGCACCAAAGAAAGATCCTTCTCTTCCAAGCGCTTGATGTAGCGGAGCATTTCGTGCTCGCTGTGGTAGGCGTTGAAAACCGGGTGAGTCATGAAAGCAGACTTACGCTCCATCGGGAAGTTGGTTTGCACGCTCGGCGCAATTTGCTCAACGGTCGGCGCAGTTTGGCCGGCGGCGAAAACCTTGAAAAGAGCGTCAACATCGGCAATGTCCGTGGTTTCATCAAACGCCAAGGACACGTGGTCGGCATCCATGCGGCGAATGTTCATGCCAGCGTCGGCGCACGCCTTAACGATCGCGTCGGAGCCCTTCGGGCACTTCAACGTGATAGTATCGAAGAACTCCGGTGTGGTGTTCTTGTAGCCAAGCTTTTCGCAACCGGCGGCAAAGACGGCAGCAAAGTTGTGCGCCTTGGTGGCGATCGCCTTCAAGCCTTCAGGGCCGTGGTAAATACCGTACATGGCAGCCATGTTCGCCAACAACGCTTGCGCGGTGCAAATGTTGGACGTCGCCTTATCACGGCGAATGTGCTGCTCGCGCGTTTGCATAGCCATACGCAAAGCCGGCGCGCCTTCGGCGTCGATGGAGATACCGATGATGCGGCCCGGCATCAAACGCTTGCAGTCATCCGTGGTGGCCAAGAAAGCGGCGTGCGGACCACCGTAACCCATGGGCACACCGAAGCGCTGGGAGCTACCGATGACAATGTCCGCACCCCATTCACCCGGCGGGGTCAAAACGGTGAGAGACAACAAGTCAGCGGCGGCGACGACGCGGATACCGCTCGCCTTGGCCTTTTGCACGATCGGCTTGTAGTCGATAACAGAACCATCCGTCGCCGGGTATTGAACCAAAACCCCGCACACGTCTTTGGCGTTGTAGTCAAACGTAGATTCATCACCCACGATGGCTTCCAAACCCAAACCATCCGCGCGAGTCTTGACGACTTCGATTGTTTGCGGGTGGCACTTGTTGGAGACGTAAAACTTGGGCTTCTTGCCGCGGTTCAACGCCGAGCACATCGTCATCGCCTCAGCCGCCGCGGTGCCTTCATCCAACAAAGAAGAGTTGGACAACGGCATACCGGTCAAATCCGTAATCATCGTTTGGAAGTTCAACAAAGATTCAAGACGACCTTGGGACGCTTCGGCTTGGTACGGCGTATACTGCGTGTACCACCCCGGATTTTCCAAAATGTTTCGCAAAATCACAGTCGGCACGTTCGTACCGTGGTAACCCGCCCCCAAGTAGTTCTTAAACACCTTGTTCTTCGAAGCCATGGCCTTGAACTTGTCCAAGAATTCAGTTTCGGTTTGCCCCTTGGTGTACTTGCCCAAATCCATCATCTTGCTCAAACGAATGTTCTTGGGCACCGTGGCGTCGATCAACGCGTCGATGTTCGGGTACCCAACCACCGCGCACATCTCCGCAACTTCGGCATCATTCGCACTGTTATGACGACGTTCAAACGTATCCAATCGCGTCATCGTCGCCGTGCTTACGCTACGCGCACCGTACGCCTTGGACGCCAACGCCGCGCGCGCCGACGCCATGACCCCTTGCGCGCTCGCCCGCGTCGCGAACGCCGCCGCCGAACCCGGCGTCTTGCTCACCACCGCCCCGCGCGCGCGCGCACCGGACGAAGACAAAACATTCGTCATCGTCGACGGCGCGCCGACGTGCGACGTACGCGCCGTCATCGACGATTCGTGCGCGAGCGCGGACGAGCCCCCAGGGGCCCTCGCGCACGCGCTTTTAATGACATCCGCGCACCGACGACGAAACATGCCGACGACGGGCGAAGGAGGACGTGTGAATTAAAACCCGTGTGTGACGTGTGCGTGCGTGTGCGCGCGCCGGGTGTCGGGCCGTCACGAACGCGCGACGGTATGACGCGCACCGTGTGGCGGTTGTGGATAATCTTCACCGCCGCGGCGTCGGATCGCGCGCGAACGCGATCGGATCGTCACGCACTGTCGACGCAAACGCGCGCGCGACGGGTTACACAGGGGCGGACGCACGCGAAGACGAGTGATTGGAATTTATTGTAATTTTTAAGCGCGCGCGCGGGGGGCGGGGGCGGTCGCGTGCGCGGGTGATGGGCGATCGTTGCGCGGCGATCCGTATGACACGCGCGTGACGTCACTTTGGGTAGGGCTGCGCGCGGACGGATGGTCAACGGTCACGCAAAGTATACATTGCAAATGTCGCGTGTACGTGATTCTAGTGTTGGTCCAACGCGCGTTGTAAAATTTCGTCCACGAGTGAGGGGTTGGCGCGACCGCCGCTGGCTTTGAGGCACGCGCCGACGAAGAAGCCTTTGAGTTTGGTTTTGCCCGCGCGGTATTGCTCGAGTTGGTTTGGATTGGCGTCGAGCACGCCCTGGACCAAGGCTTTGATTTCGTCTGGGTTGGAGATTTGGGACAACCCACGCTCGTCGACGAGGATTTTGGCGCTGCCACCGCGTTCGAGGAGCGTTGGGAGGAGGTCTTTGCCGATTTTACCGCTGATGGCGCCGGAATCAATCAACGCGCAAAATTCACCCAAATCGGCTGGGGACAACGGGAGTTGCGCGATGTCCATCTTTGAGTTTTTCAAATACGCCATGATGTCACCCGTGAGCCAATTTGCAACTTGCTTGGGCGTTGGTTTCGATGGCGATTCGAGCGCAGCGTCAAAGTACGCCACGAACGTCTTGTCTTCGGCGATGACTTGCACGTCGGCTTGCGGCAAACCGAGCGCGGCGTACCTCGCGCGCACCGCGCTCGGTAATTCCGGCATTGTGCGGACGACTTCTTCGATGAACGCGTCAGAAAGTTTCAAACGAGGTATATCTGGCTCTGGGAAGTATCTATAGTCAGCCAAGCCTTCTTTCTTACGCATGGCCACCGTCTTTTGCGCGCCTTCGTCCCACGTGCGCGTCTCTTGCACGATTTCGTGCACCTTTCCAGCCCTAATCAACTCTTCTTGGCGCGCGATTTCGTAGTCAATCGCGCGCGCCATGGCGTTGAATGAATTCATGTTTTTCACTTCAACTTTGGTACCGAACGTCTCACGTCCTACGGGCCGAATACTCACGTTGACGTCGTTACGCATCGATCCACGCGACATGTCGCCGTCGCACGCCTCCAAAAATCGCACAATTCGTCTCAACTCTGCACCGTACGCCGCAACTTCGCGTCCGGTGCGCAAATCTGGCTCAGTAACAATCTCTAACAGTGCCACACCCGCGCGATTGAAATCCGCGTAGGAGTACTTCTTCCCATCTTCCCCGACGGCGTGCGTGAGCTTGCCCGCATCCTCCTCCAAATGCGCGCGCGTGATGCCCACGCGTTTCACCCCACCGCCATCTTCCACGGGTAATACCACATCAATCACTCCATCGTAACACAACGGCTCGTCAAACTGCGAAATCTGATATCCTTTCGGTAAATCCGGATAAAAGTACTGCTTTCTATCAAACTTTGACGTTCGACGAATCTTCGCATTCAACGCCGTACCAATCGCGATACCCTTCTTCACCACCGCCGAATTCAGCACCGGCAACGTCCCAGGAAACCCCATACACACTGGGCAAATTCTCGTATTCGGCTCGGCGCCGTACGCGTACGCGCATCGACAAAACGCCTTCGTCTTTGAGTTCAACTGCACGTGCGTTTCGATGCCAATCACCGCCTCAAACGTCGTCTCTGGCGTCACCTCGATCGTCAGCGCCCCATCATCGTCCGCGAGCATCACGCGAGACGACGACGACGACGACGACGACGACGACGACGACATCGTCATCACGCGCCCGCGTCGCGCGCGCGCGTGCCCACGCCCACCGAACCCATCCACGCGCCCGCGCGCACCGCACCCTTCACGCGCGTCGCGGCGCCACCGCGCGCACCGCCCCGATACCACCGCCACGGACGACGACGACGCCGTCGACGACGACGTCGACGACGGCGCGCACGGAGACGCGCGACACCACGCCGACATGGTCCGCGGACGCGACGCGCACTGCCGCCGACGCGCGCGCTCGTCGGTTGAGGTTTTCCCTCACCTCCAGAGTGCGTGTCGCGTATCACTGGTTGTGATTGGTCGTTTGGGCAATCGAGTGGGTACATACACACGGTGGTCTCCGACGTGTGACTCGTCGTGATTGGTCGTTTTGCCCTTGTTTACAGGGGTACATGCACACCCCAGCGACGAGTCGTCCGACGCGGCTGCGCCGACACTCGCGCGCGCGCGTCGTTCGTCGACGATGTCCGCGATGTGCGCGGTGAACGCGTCGCGCGCGGTGAACGCGTCGCGCGCGCGCCACGATGCGCCGCGTCGGACGATGCGCGCGACGGCGGCGGCGACGACGACGGTGGTGCGACGCCGAGGAGAGGTGCGTTTCGTGTCGAACCCGCGGTCGGGTCGGGGAGCGACGATGAATGGTGATTGACGACGACGACGACGCGCGCGTGTGCGCGGGTTCGCGCGCGGGAGACGGGCGTGGGAGATGCGCGTGTGGGACGCGTGGCGTTCGGGCGTCGCGCGGGCGATCGCGCGCGCGCATTGCGGGATCTTTCGCTTGAGTGGTTTTGAAAGTTTGAAAAGCGTTCGGCGCGCGGCGCGCGAGGACGCGGCGAAATTGAGTTTGGGAATGCGAAACCGTGCGATGTGAGTGACTGACGGTGGTTTTGTGCGTGTGTTTGATGTCACAGAGCGTGCGCGCGCACGCGTCGTCCAAGGGTGAAGATCCGTTTCGTAACGCAAAGTTTGTCCCGGCGGCTTCGAGCGTCTTCGACGCTGTGACGCAAGACTCGATGTATCAAGAAAGTGGCGATGAGGGCGTGTTGAGACGCAAGTTGAAAGTGTTTTCGGGTTCGGCGCACCCGGCGCTGTCGGAAGAGATCGCAAACTATTTAGGCATGGATCTCGGGGAGTTGGTGATTAAAAAATTTGCCGACGGGGAAGTGTACGTTCAAATTTTGGAGTCGATTCGCGGTTGCGACGTTTTCTTGGTGCAACCGACGTGTCCGCCGACGAATGACAATTTGATGGAATTGTTGGTGATGATTGATGCGTGCAGACGCGCGTCGTGCCGCTCAATCACGTGTGTGATTCCGTACTTTGGGTACGCCAGAGCTGACCGTCGTACGGCGGGACGCGAATCCATCGCCGCCAAGCTCGTGGCCAACTTGCTCACCGAGGCTGGATGTACGCGTGTGCTATTAATGGATATTCACTCCTTACAGACGATTGGGTACTATGATATTCCCGTCGACCACATTTACGGCGAGTCGGTAATTCTCGATTACTTGACGTCGAAGGACTTTAGACCCGAGGACATTGTCGTCGTATCTCCCGACGTCGGCGGTGTTCCGCGCGCCAGAGCGTTTGCGAAGAAGCTTAGCGACGCGCCTTTGGCTATCATCGATAAGCGTCGCACGGGACACAACAAATCGCAAGTTATGAATTTGATTGGAGAAGTCGACGGCAAGGTGGCCATCATGCTCGACGATATGATCGACACTGGCGGTACCCTTCTCGCCGGCGCAGAACTTTTGCGCGCACAAGGAGCTCGTGAAGTCTACGCGTGCGCCACGCACGCCGTGTTCTCTCCTCCCGCAGTCGATCGTTTATCCAGCGGTGCATTTACGGAGGTCATCGTCACGAACTCCATCCCGCACACCGCCGCGCGCGATTTCCCTCAGCTCACCGTCCTGAGCGTCGGTAACCTTTTGGGAGAAACCATATGGAAAGTCCACACCGATCATCCCGTGGGTAACTCCAACCTCTCAAAGTAAAATCGCTTCGGCGATCGTGAAGAGAAGAGGAGAGAAAGAGAAAGAGACGAACGGAGAGCGAAACGACGTCGCCGTGATTGTAGCAAACGCTTCATTCCAAACAATGGAGGTTTTTTTGAGTACGTTTAGTACGCGTTCCAAATCTAACATTGCAGTAAATATAGATCACCACCATCATCAGCACCAGCACAGTCCGCGCGCGCGTTCGCGGCACATGCGCGTTCCGCGAGAAAGATTCACATTCGCGCGCGTAGCATGGCTGGCGGTTTTTTTGCCTCCCCAGCCTCTCTGTACGGCGTCAGAGCGCGGCGGCGATGCCCGAAGCGCTCTCCTATCACGGCCGCTCGGCGACGCGGTGCGGGTACTGCGCGTCTTCGCCGACATCGCCCTCGCCGTCGTCGAGCCAGCGCGCGAGCAGCGTGTCAGACGGCGCCGTCGCGCACGCGCTCGCACCGCGCACGTACGATGGATTGATCAACCGCGGCTGGCGACGGAGCGGGAGCTGGATCTATAAGCCCGCGATTGGCGAGACGTGCTGCGCGCCGTATACCATACGACTGCGTTGCCGCGAGTTCGTGCGGTCGAAGAGTCAGCGCAAGGTGGTGAAACGGTTCGAGCGCGTCCTCGAGGAGGCTGACGAGGATGGCGTCGACTGCCAAAGATGGAAGGCGTTTACGTGTACGACGTCGAGGTCATCGTTCGTGGAGGAGGAATTCGAGTTGTGGAAGAAGTATCAAGTCGCGGTGCACGGCGATAGTGAGGATGAATTACGGCGGACGTCGTATGAGAGGTTTTTAGTGGATTCGCCGTTAATTGAAGTGTCGCCGGGCGCCGGAACGCCGAGCGTCGGGTACGGGGCGTTTCATCAGCAATATCGTATCGATGGCGAACTCATCGCCGTAGGAGTGATTGATGTCTTACCCACTGGGTTGAGTTCGAAATACTTTTTTTGGGACCCGGCGTACGCGCATTTGAGCTTGGGGAAGTTGAGCGCGTTGAAGGAAATCGAATGGGTTCTCGACGAGGCGGAAAAATCAAAGTCGCCCGAGTTTGCGTATTATTACATGGGTTTCTACATTCATAATTGTCAAAAGATGCGCTACAAGGCGGAATACAGCCCTAGTGAGATTCTTTGCCCGGTTACGCACCGATGGGTAAAGGTGGACGACCCAGACGTGCGTCGACGTTTGGACGCGGGCGACACGCGTCTCACGAATGAAGACGCCATCGAGCTCGAGGGATGCGCCCCGTCTGACGCACTCGTGGGTTTGGCGTACGCTGGAAGATTGCTTCAATGCACACGTTTGAGTGATTTGCCAAAGTTGATGAAGCAGGTGACGTTTATTGACGTGTCAAATGCAAAGCTCGCGGCGTTTGCAGAGACGATGAAAGAATTCTGCGACCGCTTTCGAGGCGCGGCGAAGAATGTCATGAATTTAGTCGACATTTCGCGCGAGTTTTGCGACTCTGATGATGACGATGATGAAGAGGAGGAGGATGAAGAGGAGGAGGAGGAGGAGGATCCATTCTACGTCGACGAGTAGAGTTAGTGAACGCTGCGTCTCGTGTCACAACAGTAGCTGTAGTCAAACATTCAGTACATTCTGGTACTGGTACCTGTACATCAAATTACAACAAATCGAATACTAAATCTCAAGTCATCGTCGTCTTTGACTGCGGCGGCAACGTGAAAGGCATTCTCACCGCAATGGATGGTGGCGTAGGAGACTTGCCTCGCGGCAATGTAAACGGCCCCTGACCCGTCGGTTTCGTCGCCGTTGGCGCGGCGCCGAGCGCCGCTACCGCAGCGGTCATCGTTGAATCGTCGAGTTTACCGTCGATTCTCGCGCGCTCGCCGACGCAGTGCACGCTCGCGAGCTCGGCGTGATTCGTTCGTCTCCGCAACACAGACATGCCGTTCAAAATAACCAACAACGACGCGCCGACATCCACCGCAATGGCCTCCCAGAGGCCGGTGCGACCGGCGATGGAGAGCGCCAACACTGCGAGCTTAGTGACGACTGAAAATATCACATTCTGTCGAATCTTCCTCACACATTCGCGACCGAGTTCAATGGTCTCTACAACGCGCGTCAAGTCATTGGTCATCAGCGAGACGTCGGCAGTTTCCATCGCCGCGGCGCTCCCGGCGACGCCCATGGCGACGCCGACGTCCGCGGCACCCAACGCCGGGGCGTCGTTCACGCCGTCACCAACCATCGCCACCGTGCTGCGCCCAAATAATTTCATAGAAAGCTTCGACGTCGCACACTCGGCTTGAAGCACGGCGTCTTTGACGAGTTCGAGCTTTTCGCGCGGTGTCAACGACGCCTTGACGCGCTCGCTACTGAGACCCGGAACGCGTGCTCGAACGAACTCCGCCGCCCCTGCGTTATCCCCGGTGATCATATCCACGCGCACGCCGAGGGCGTGCAATTTCTCCACTGCTTCGCCTGCATTCGGCCGCATGACATCATCGCATCGAATGATACCCGCGAGCAAGCCGTCGAGGCCAATCCAAATCACTGTTCCGCCCTCGGCTTCCCATTTCTTTGAAATCTTTGTCAATTCTGCGTCGCGCGCGAGCCAACCGTTTTCCGCCGCGAGTTCCCCATTCCCGGCCTCTACGCACCTACCGTCAATCGTCGCTCTCGCGCCTCGCCCCGGTATGGTGTCGTACGCCTCTACTTTACATTGTTTGGCGGCGACGCGAATCGCCGCACCTGCGCCTCTCAAAATTGCGCTCGCCAGCGGGTGCGAGGATTTCGACTCCAGCGCGCACATCCATCGCAGCAGCGCACCGACGGCGAGTGCTGGGCGTTGATACTCCGTGTCATCCTTGGGCGAACACACCAACCGCACGGCGCTCAAGGTGAACGCACCACGCGTGAGCGTGCCCGTCTTATCCATGAATACACGCTCGACGCGCCCGAGTCGTTCCAAATGCGCCGAACCTTTCACCAACACCCCGCGTTGAGCGCACAACGTCAACGCTGACACGGCAACGACTGGGGTACTTAACACCAACGCGCATGGACACGCGATGACGAGGAGCACACACGCCAGGTACGCTGGCTCGCTCCCAGTCTCGCCGAGGGCGTACTGGGTCACCATGACGAGCGCGGCGCCGACGATGACGAGCGGCGTGTACACGCGCGCGAAACGTTCGATAGCGAGCTCACTCGACGAGCGCTGCGCTTGAGCATCTTCGATTAATCTCACTAATCGCGCGACGGCAGAATCGGCGGCGATGGATGTCGCACGCGCCTCAAGAGCGCCACCTTGATTGACGGTGCCGCCGAACACGCGGTCGCCCGATGTTTTACGCACGGGCATCGATTCTCCAGTAAGCGCGCTTTCATCGACGGCGCTCGAGCCAGCGACGACGATGCCGTCGAGAGGCACGATGTCCCCAGGTCGAATGCACACGATATCACCCACAGCGATGTCTTCGACGGGAACCGCACTCGATGCGCCGACGCGCGTCGCCGTTTGCGGACGCAACGCCATCACCGCTCCGATGGCTCGCGTCGTCTTTGCCATGGCGCGCGCCTCGAGCCATTCGGATAACGTGAACAGTGCCACTACCGCTGCAGCTTCGCCAAAATCTTGAAGCGCACACGCGCCTGCTATGGCGACCGTCATGAGGGCGTTGATGTCAACGACGGCGTGCTTCAAAGATCCAAACGCCTTACTCGCGATTTGCGGCGTTCCAACGGCGACGGACCCTAGGGCAACGTATCGCAGGTATTCAATGCGCCCGCTCGAGTCTGGGATGTAATGCAGCAACGATATGGCGAAGAATACGCACGCGGCAGAAATGCGCGCCGGTGGTAAACGTGACGCGTCTCGATTACCAGAAACCTCGCTCGCCGATTTCGACGTCGAGCTCGGCGACGCGGTGTCCGCCACGTGTGCTTGTAACCTCGCTCCATTTAGCGCATCCACGATCGCCTCAGTACTCACCGTCGATGCTGCGTGCTCGACTAACACCGTCTTTGTCGGAACCACAACTTTTACGTCTCGTACGCCCTCCATGCGTTCTAAAATTTTATGAATCAACGGCGCCTCGGATGGACAACAAATGCCGTCGACGAATAATCGCGTGTGCGTGCTTTCCTCATCTCCACCTCGAGCTTCGAGCGCGAGTCGCGCACACAGCGCATCAGCTTCAGATGCGTATGCAGATGTACCGTCGCCGTCCCGCGGCGCCGTCGTCTTTGGCGTCTTTGGCTCGGCATTTGGCAACGGTTTATAATCCCCACCCTTCGCCCCACCGCGTCGCCGGCGCAACACTTTCACCACCCCGTGGTCTATAACCTGACCCGAACTATCACCCCCGTGCGCGCAGCCTCGCCCGCAATCTTCATCATCCGCAAAGTGTACCAACCGTTCGCCGACGAGAAAATCCACGTGGTCGCCGTGCGGCACCGTCGGCGCGCCCTTTTGCACCAATCGCTCTCGCGCCGCCCTGACATCTGCGGGACACCCAATGCTCGATAACAATTCAAGCGTCGTCATCCCCATTCGCCCGCTCGCGCTCGAATCATCGCGCGACGACGTCGGAGCGACGACGCGACTCCGCGCTCGAACATCCGCGTCTGAAACCACGCGCGCGTTCATCCACCGTCCATCGCGCGCGCGCACGACGACCACGCCTTCAATGACGTACGCCGCGCCGTCCTCATCGCGCGCGCACGACGCCCACGACGCGCACGCGGAGGCTGTGGCGTCGTCGTTCGCCACAATCTCAACCGAAGACGCGCTGAGCACGACCGGGTCGACGCACAGTCCTTGCGTCACGCACGGCGTGGGCGCGGCGCAGTGCGCGCACGACGACCACGCGGCGGCGGCGGCGGCGGCGGCGGCGGCGGCGTCGACGGCGGCGGCGGCGGTGTCGTCGGCATCGAGCGCGGATTCCATCGGCAGACACTGACGCCGAGGACATCAATCATCGCCATGACCACGGCGCGCGACGGCGCCTTCGTGGCGTTTCTCACCCAACTGCGCGCGCGCGATCTCGATGCGCTGTATGGCACCTCGCCCTGGGCGTCCCTCGCGGTCGTGCGCGCGCTCGACGCGGTGGCGAAGCAAATCGTGTTGCGGTTGGTGTACTGCGCACCGACGACGACGACGACGGATGGTGGTGGTGCGCATGGGATCGGTGCGGACGTCCTCGCGCGGTGGGTGATGGATACTAGCGATGCGTGGGGTGCGCTTGAGCGCGCCATGGCGCGGCTCATGCGTTTGCGCGTCGTCTTGGAGGAGGATTCAAACGACGCGAGAGCCGACGCGGAGGGCGACGTCGCGGCGATGGAGATTGATGCGGGTGGTGGCGCGTTTGTGGGTTCGTCGCCGGCATGGGCGTTTTCGGTGAACTCAACGAAGACGTACCGCGTGCACGGCGCGTTCGCGGCGAACGTGCGCGAGGCGCTCGAGCGAGGGTTTGTTGGTTTAGGCGAAGACGGCGAAGACGACGAAGGACTCTCGAGCGACGCCGAGGTCGTCTCGCGCATTCCCGATCGGGCCACGTTGAACGCATATGCCAAGTCAAAGTGGGAAGATTTATTATTGACACTCACGGGCGCGAGTGATGCGTTCGCGCGCCCAGGGTCGGGGGCGAAAGGGCGTTTGGATGCCCAAGCGTTGTTTCGAGCCGCCGGGTTGACGACGGCGGCGGCGGCATCGGCGGCGAAAAAAGGGGGATCAAAACGGTTACGAAACGCCGGGGTCACGGCGGCTGGATTTAGATTTTTACTCACCACGGCCCAGGAGCAAATTTGGGTGCTGCTCACGCAATACGTGCGCGATTCACAGAGCGCGGATGCGACGAGCGCGATTAGTTTTCTGTTGCGGCTATCATTTCAACGCCCAGGGCGAGCGTACGCGATGACGGGGACGTTGAGCGACACGGAGCAGGATGTTGTGCGCGATTTGACCCATCTTGGGTTGTTGTACACGTTTGATGCGAAGAAAAAGTCGTATTACGTGCCCACGCTGTTGTCAAGCGGTTTGTCAGGCGGGGGATTCGCCGGAGACGGCGAAGGCGGCGGCTCGACCGAGTCCTCGAACGCAACCGCCGCCGACGGGCACATCATTGTTGAAACAAATTATCGCGTCTACGCGTACACGTCGAGCGCGGTGGAGATGGAAATCTTACGCCTGTTCACGCGTGCCGATTATCGCTTGCCCAATTTGTACGTGGGCATGCTCACGCGAGAGAGCGTACAAAATGCTTTGCGTGCCGGCGTTGACGCCGAACAAATCGTCGGGTACATTCGAGCGCACGCGCACAAGCAAGTGCGCAGGAAAAAGCCCAGCGTTCCGCACACGGTGTGCGATCAGATTCGTCTATGGTCGCGCGATATGGAGCGTGTGCACGCCGAAGCGTGCGTGCTGTATTGTGATTTTCCGCAAGCGGGTGGATTTTACGACGCCGTGGCCAAAGAAGCGTCGAAACGGGACGGTGTGCTCGTATGGCGCGACGATTTGGGGCGAAGACTCGCCGTGCGCGCCGACGCGCACGAAGGCATGAAGAGCGTCGTTGCCGCGCTCAAAGCCAAATTTGCGTAGCAGTCGTCAATTCGATCAGTCATAGATATAGATAGTAGTTGTAGTACAAGTGTAGTCGTGTAGATGTTGCTGTTAAAACGTTTCACTACTACAGCAAGAGAATGCGCGCTTGCAGAGGCAAATGATCGCTCGGAAACCCGAACGTCGGTAACCCGACGGCGCTCGGAATATCATCTTCGCTCGGCAGTTTCGCCACGCTCACCACCTTGCTCCCGCGATGGGCGGAATATAAGATGTAATCTATCGTGTGTTTGACTTCGCCCGTCTTAAACAGCCCTGTGCGCGTTTTCCACGTCGTAAACGTGTTTGACTTTTCGGCGCCCACGGCGGCGCCGACGTCGGCGTACGCGCTTCGCATGCCGCGTCCGCGCAAGTGCACGACGCACGCCTCATTCGGCGTCGCGTTCAAGTCGCCGGCGATAATGATTTGCACGTTATTCACATCTGCGCATAAATTCGTGGCGAAATCATTCAACGCGCGACAAATCTCTTTCGTTTGCTCGAGCCTGGTGATGATGCCGTCCACAGTCTTGGCGCCCTCAAGGTGCGTCGTGACGACAACGACTTCTTGTAAATCAACCCCAGTAAACACCGGCTGTTGTCGCGTCAACAACGCCGCCGACGCCTTGCTCAACAATCCACCGCCCGTTGCGGGTGATGGGCGTTTCATGCGAAATCGTGCCATGAGCGTCTTCCCCGCGTTCGTCGTCGGGTCATCCTTGCGCGAACGAGGCACGCCTGGCACGTGCGAGCCGACGAGTTCAAGTTTGCTCGTCTTGTAAAATATCGCCACACCATCGTTCGGGGCACCAAATTTGCGGCACGGTGACCAAGGATCTTCTTTAAATATCCCCCTGTACCCGTGTTTGCGCAGCTCATCCTCGAAAAAATCGAATCGATCCACCTCTTGTAAGCACACGACGTCGGGCGACGTCGACGACTCGCTCGTGGCGATGACGCGAATGATTTCCCGCCCTCGACGCAAAAAGTTCAAGTCGTACGATGTACTCGTCGTCGTCGTGTTGCCGTCGCCAGTACCGTCCTCGCCCTCGTCATCGTCATAGTACACCGCGCTCGCGAATGAATCATTCGCGGCCAACGCATCCGCGAGCACATTAAACGTCATGACGTGCAACGTCTTACTCGCATCCAACGCGCCGTCTCTGGATTCACGAAAAACAAAAGCATCTTCCTCTGGTTGCTGTTGTTGTTGTCTTTGTTGTTGTTCCTCCGACGGAAATGCGTTCGTTTCGTCGTCAGCAGCACCTCCGCTGCTACGACCACGTTGATGAAGATTTACGTCACCAGCAGCCTTGTCTCCATCGCCGTCGACATCGCGCGACGCCGGGTTCACCGCCTTGAACATCCCTCTCAACACGCCAACGAACGACGCGACGAGACGCGACGCGACACGGCGACGCGTGGATGATTATGACGACGTTGCAATCCTAAATTCCGAAACACATCGCCAGACGTCGTCGGCGGCAGCGGCGCGACATGCTCGTCGGCGCGAGTCACGCCACCGTCGTCGCTCGCGCGACATCGCACGCGCGCGCATCGACGTCGGCGCCGGCGGCTCTGGCGCTGGCGGTGGCGCGCGCGCGGGGCGTGCTGGCACCGAAAAGTTCCGCGCGCGTGGTCGCTGCGTCGTCGGCGTCATCAGCTTTAACGAGCACCGGCGCTGGCGACGGCGACGGTGGCGACGACGGCAGTAACAATAATAATAACAACAATAACAATAACAATGACAATCGGTGGTGGCGCGACGGCGACTTTGACGACGATGGCGTTGATGATGCGCGTGCGTTTCATCAGTGGGTCAAGTTTTTGGTCGGCGCGCTCGCGGCGCGTTGGCTCGTGCTGCGCGCGATGGCGATGAATGACGCGCCCGTGTACGCTAAAGGCGATGATTGGAACGCTAAGCGCGTGTCGATTGTGATTCCGGCGCGGAACGAGGCCAAGGCGATAGGAGCGGTGTTGCGACGGGTGACGGAGGCGTTGGAGCCGAGCGCGTGCGACGTCGTCGTGGCGGTGGGTGATTCCACGGATGATACCGCGGCGATTGCGAAGAAATACGGCGCTACGGTGGTGAGCGGGGCAAAAGGTAGAGGTAATCAAATGAATGCGGGCGCCCGCGTGGCGAAAGGGGACTATTTGTTGTTTTTACACGCCGATACAACGCCGCCGGCGGATGTCGTCGACGTCATTCGAAGACAGTTGCGCGACGAGAAAACCGTCATCGGAGGGTTTGTGTCGCTCATAGAAACACCAACGAAGACGTATTGGGCCATGTCATATCATAATGTGATTAAAACCACGTATTGCGCCGTGGTTTCGAGACCTTTTGCGTATTTGCGAGGATTTAGAATTCTTTTTGGCGACCAAGCGATGTTTTGTCGCGCCGAAGATTTCGACGCCGTCGGTGGGTTCGACGGGTCGATTCCAATCATGGAGGATGCCGATTTGTGCGTGAGAATGCATTACAAAGGCACGCGAAAGTTTAATAGAGGTCGTATCAAGCTTTTAGATCGCGTGGTGACCACTTCTGGCAGGCGCATCGAACAACTCGGCAACTTTAGAGCGACGTGCGTGCACGTCTTGATTGCGTGCTCGTGGAATTTCGGCGTCGGCGAGCGCAACTTGCGCAGACTGTACGATTGGTGCTACAGAGATGTACGTTGATTGATTGTCTGTCGTCGTCGCTATTATTGTACAAACAAAACTACGTACTATGTAATTACACTACGGCTACCAGTCGAGCTCGACCGTCGCGCCCCATCAAATCACCAACCCCGCGAACGACGCCGCCGCCGCGCCGCCGCCGTCGTCGTCACCCTCCGGGCCCACGTCCGTGATCGTGCACGACACCCGCTCGTCGGCACCGATCAACACCATGTTAATCGTCCGCACCGGCGTCGCCTCCGCCGTCGTCGCCTCCGCCTCGGACGCGTACTCGCGCACGTTGCCCACGACGATGTTGCGCTGCTTGTCGACGCAGCGCAGCGTGCCGATGAATACGCGTCCGTCGCGAACGCGCGTGCGCACGGTAGCGCCGAGCAAGCGCTCGCGCACGTACGCGTGCACGGGGTGGTGCGATTGCATGCGCGGCGTCGCGGTGTGCGTCGTCGTCGTCGCGAGGTCGCGTGGGTCGCGAGAGGACGACTGCGCTCCATTTATACCTGTAACTTTTGCGATGACACCCGATCGGAGACTGGAGCCGAATCGTTTAGCTTTTCCGCGTAATACATGGGCGTGCGTCACGTGCACCCATACTTACGTGAAAATAGCGCTCTTGTAGTGTAGTTGGTTATCACCTTGGACTTTGAATCCAATAACTCTGGTTCGAATCCAGGCGGGAGCTCTTTTTTGCCTATCAAATATAAGATGGGAAGTACGACACTCTCATTTTTTTAACACGAGTCCTGGAGGGAGCTATTTAGAGATGTTTTTGCATATCATGACTGTTTTTTATTTTTAAAACATAAAAAATTCGCTGGAAGAGTAACCGTCCTTCACGCACTGCCACGCGTACCGTCACCGCGCGCGCTTCGTCGCCGAGCCGTACCACATGCCGAACATGAAAGACTCTACCGAGAGTTCTTACGAGAAAGCGCAGGCCATCCCACGACGGAGTTGAAGACGCCCGCCGTGACACGAGGAGGAGCATGGTTTAGAGACTCTCGGCGTGTCGGTTTCGGGCGCGAGACGACGCGGCGGCGTCTCGCCCTTCGCAATACCTAAACACAACAAAGAATCGGTCAGTAGTATTCATCGCGTGACACAATCGAAACACGCGCACTTGATATATTCTGCATAGTCTGGATTCTCCAATGGCGCTTTCGTCGTGGTTTCTTTCGCCGCGACGTCGTCTGTCCAGTCGCGTTCGACGCCCGGAGCGCCGCGTCTCGCCCAAATCCCACGACCTTGTTCCAGCGCGTTCGTGTGTTCGCGCATTTCCGCGAGCGCGCGAACATGTTCCGGATTCGTGTGATCCATTTTCTGTAAAAGCATAGTCAGTACACCACGAGTCAAATAAAATCACATCGCCCGTACGCGCCTCTTCGTACATCTTCATCAGCAATCGCAACGCGTCTCGCTCTTCGTCCGAGACCGACTCCCCATACGTCTTCGGTCCGCGTGACACCCCACTACTATCACTCAATCGCACGCGTGCGATACGTTGAGACGCCACCGACGCCACTGGCGTCTCCGGCGTCATCGTCGCGCACACGTCTCACGCGCGCGCGAACGCGACGCGCACACACACACAAAAAAAAAAACGCCCGTGTTCTGTGTGCGTCCGCACTCGACGACAGACACGCGCGCGCGAGAGAATGAGAGAGAGAATGAGAGAGAGAATGAGAGAGAGAGAGACAACAGACACCACCACCCGTCGCGAGACACCACCCGTCAAACCACCGCGTTTTGTCGACGCGCACGCACGCGTTACGTCACGCCCATCCCTCGCGGCGTGTCGCACGAAAGACACACAAAACGCACGGAACACAAAACAACAGCACAAACGACGGATGTGCGTCTGATCCCACACATCCCCGCACAGTACGACACGCACATAGTGTACACCACAATGCACTAGATACCACGCACACACGTAGTGTAGATCACAATACACTATAGATACCACGCACACCATATATAGCCTGTACTGTACAGCCTGTACACGTAGTGTAGACCACAACGCTCTAGATACACACGCACGCACGCACGCACACAAACTAAACCCTAAACCGTCGTCGTCGTTTAGGGTTTAGTCGTCCACCATCATCGCGGTCGCGCGTCACATCGTCGTCGACCATGGCGACGGTGGCGTGCGGCGCGTGGACGCGGTGCGGGTCGCGGTGCGCGAGCGACGGACCCGCGGTGGTGGCGCGCGACGGGCGCGCACCGCGATGGACGACGAGGACGAGGACGACGACGAGGATGACGAGAATGACGCGGTCTTCGAAGGGGTTCATCGTCGTCTCGGCGGTGCCGACGACGACGACGACGACGAGGATGAGGACGTGCGGTGCGGTCGGTGGGGGTGTGGTTTCGTCGGTGCGATGTCGGCGCGGCGCACGCGTGTGCGTCAGGGCGGAAGGGGGAGATGCCGTCGTCGGTGTTCGCGACGGCGACGGCGACGACGGCGGCGCGGATGAGGACGAGGCGAAGACGCGTCGCGACGACGACGGCGTTGATGGCGGTGAAGAAGAAGGTTCTACGATAAAAGCGACAAAGACGACGACGTTCTTCGGGGCGATTAAAGAGAAAGCGTCGGATGTGGTGTCGACGTTGACGTTTGTAAAGAGTAATAAAAAGTGGGAAAAGTTGTACGCCGAAGCGGACGCCGAGGGGTTGGATGCGAGCAAGCAAGACGCGTTGATGCGAGAGTTGTTATCTTTTGACAAAAATGAAGACCTCATTAAAAGATTTGAGACGAGAAAATATGCGAGTGGACCAGTTTCGGTGTTGGCGTACATCACGGCGTTGGTGAGGACGAATCGATTGGAACATTTTGTCGTCGGCGGAGACGCGGGCATCGGCAAGCCGCTTCCGAAAGACGACGGCGTGAACAAGTTACCCAAGTTGCTTGAAGACTTGAGCGAGCGTTCAAAGGGTGCGAACGAACTCGTGCCGTTGGAAATTGGTACGAGCGCGCAAGCGCCTTTACACATTAATGTCGTAGGTGGTGTGGGCGCGCCGCGCGTGAGCGGCGTACGACGCCTGTTCAACGCGTTGCTGTACTTTTTTCTCTTTATCAGCGGGTTGATGTATCTTAGCTCTTTCGTCGTGCGGCACGTTGCCGTTCGCGTCATTCAAGACGGTTCACCTTCGTCGTCAAATCAAGCTTTACCAGGGTCGGGCATCGATTCGATGTCGCCTACTGGCGGTTTAGCGCCGTCAAACGGCGGCCCATCGTTTGACCCAAAGCAATACAACAAGGAAAATATGCCCGAGAAGAGCACGAAGTCGTTCGACGATGTCAAAGGGTGCGACGAAGCCAAGGAGGAATTGCAAGAGATTGTCGAATACTTGCGTAACCCCGATCGATTTACGCGTCTTGGTGGGAAATTGCCAAAGGGTGTGTTGCTCACCGGACCTCCGGGGACGGGCAAAACGTTGCTCGCTCGCGCCATCGCTGGCGAGGCGGATGTACCATTTTTCTACCGAAGTGGGAGCGAGTTCGAGGAAATGTTTGTCGGTGTAGGTTCGAAGCGCGTGCGACAACTGTTCGCAGCGGCCAAAAAGCAAACGCCGTGCATCATCTTTATCGACGAAATCGACTCCATCGGTACGTCACGCAAGTCCATCGAGAACAACCATCGTAAAACGCTCAATCAATTGCTCACTGAAATGGATGGGTTTGAGCAAAACGATGGTATCATTGTCATCGCTGCGACAAACATTGCTGAATCGCTTGATCCGGCGCTGACGCGCCCTGGACGTTTTGATCGTATGGTGCACGTACCCAACCCCGACATCGGCGGTCGACGGGAAATCTTAGACTTTTACTTGAGCGACAAACCTACGACGGATGACGTGGATGTCGATAGAATTGCGCGAGGTACCGCAGGGTTTAGCGGCGCAGAGTTGTACAATTTGGTGAACATGGCGGCGGTGCAAGCGGCTATGGCGGACGCGCCTTCAATAACCGCCGCTGATCTCGATTGGGCGCGCGATCGCGTGTTGATGGGCGCCGAGCGTAAATCTGCAGTATTGAGCGAGGAAAATCGCAAGTTGACCGCCTATCACGAAGCTGGTCACGCGCTCGTCGCTTTGAAATCTGACGCCGCGCTACCGATTCACAAGGCGACAATCATGCCTCGCGGCTCGTCGCTCGGCATGGTGACGCAACTTCCCGACAAGGACGAGACGAGCGTGAATAAAAAGCAACTCATGGCGCGTTTAGACGTTTGCATGGGTGGTCGTTTAGCAGAAGAGCTTATTTTTGGCCCCGACGAAGTCACCACGGGTGCGAGTGGAGATTTACAGCAAGCCACCCGTTTGGCGTTTTACATGATTTCTGACGTCGGCATGAACACCAACCTCGGTCCGGTGCATTTGTCGAGTATTCGCGGTCCAAATCGCGGTGCTTCTGGGTCTACCGAATCCGCCGTGGATACTGAGGTGATTAAGTTGCTCAAGGACTCGCAAACTCGTGTGCAAAAGCTGTTAAAGTCAAACTTGGGCGATTTACATACCATCGCCAAGGCGTTGATTGAACGCGAGACGTTGACTGGGAATGAAATTCGCGAGCTGATTGGCATGCCTCCGGCGAAAGAGCCCACGCCGATACCATCTCGTCCCAAACCAACGGTGACGCCCAAACCAAGGCAGCAGGAAAAGGAAAAGGAAGCCGAGACTGCGGCGGAAGAAGAGGATGAACAGCCGACGATTATCGTCATTCAATTGAACGACGAAGACGACTCGCCAAAGTAGAAACAACACACACACAAACACATTGATTGATTTACATTACTACAGTACTACTACAATACCTTGCTATTATCACCCACTATGCGCGCTTTAACGCTGCGAGCGCGACGGCGATGCGCGCGCCAACGACGGCGTTGTTTTGCACCAGAGCGACGTTCGCCGCGAGCGAATGCCCACCCGTGAGCTCGGCGACGCGTTTAAGAATGAATGGCGTGACGTCTCGACCAGCGACGCCACGCGCCTCAGCTTCCTTCAGCGCCGTCGTAGTTGCGCGTTCTATTTCTTCGCCAACTGCTTCGTGTTCACTCGGAATAGGCACCGCAAACACGCACCCGCTCCCTAACCGCGCGTCCAACGTCGCCTTGACGATTTGCGCCGCCGCCTCTGGCGTATCCACCCTTTGTGGGCATTTACACCCACTCTTTCGCGTAAAGAACGCCGGGAACTCATCGCACGTATATCCACACACCGCCACGCCGTGTGTCTCCATCACCTCGAGCGTACGCGGGATATCCAAGATAGATTTCGCCCCGGCGCACACCACGGCGACATCTGTTCTGCCGAGCTCCGCGATATCCGCGCTCACGTCCATCGTGCGCTCGCCTCCGCGATGAACGCCCCCAATACCGCCCGTAACGAACACATCAATCCCTGCTAATCTCGCGAGCAACATCGTCGCGCTCACCGTCGTCGCCGCGGTCTCTCGACGCGCTATAACACCCGCGACGTCGCGTCTCGAACACTTGGCGCACGCGGCGCCCATGCGCGCAATCTTCTCCAACTCCTCACGCGAAGCGCCGATGACGCACGCGCCGTCAATGATCGCGATCGTCGCCGGCGTCGCACCGTTCGCGCGTATGACGCCTTCAACGTCGAGCGCGCATTCAATGTTAGCCGGGTACGGCATGCCGTGCGCCACGATGGTGCTTTCGAGCGCCACCACGGGTTCGCCGCGCTCGAGCGCCGCGCGCACGCGTTCGCCCAGCACGAGCACGGGCGAGAGTGCGGGCGATGATGACGCATGGGCCGCCTCGCGCGGCGGCGCCCGCACGTGGTGCGCGAGCGCGCGTATGCGTTCGAACGGCGCCAACGGCATGCGTCAGTCTCTGACGCGCGACATCCGACGACAACCTTGGACGACGACACGACGACCGACGACACGACGACACGACGACACGACACCGTGACGGTTGAGCTCGCACGCATGGCCGCCGAAGCGCCGTCCATCGTGGTGTACACGTCGCGTCACGCGCGTGTTTCGATTGAAGATGCGCACCTCGAGACGTTGGTGCTCCTGGCGCGCCGAGCGCACGTCGTCGAGCGATGTACGAGCGCGCGTTCGAGCCCGAGCGGGGCGTTGCCGTGCGTGGAGATCAATGGCGATGTCGACGGCGACGGCGCGTTCGATGGTATCGCGCCCGTGGGGGAGAAGGAGGCGTGTTACCGCGCGACGACGGGGTTCGCGGCGCGGTGCGTGGATATCGACAGAGACGCGAGCGCGGATGAAAAGTGTGCGATATCGATGTTAAATGCGATGTGCGCGGGAAATTTATCGGTTGCAAGCGAGTACTTTACGTTTGTCGATGATGAAGGCTACGGAATGGCGAAGAAGGAGGATGTAATTGGCGGCGGCGCGCCGTGGCCGATGAATCGATGGATGGCGTACGCGAAATCGAGAGACGTTTCGCGAGCGATGCGAGCGAATGGTATCGATGCCGAGCGCGCGTGTGCCAAAGCTGTAGATGCATACTCTTGTTTGAACAACAAATTGATCAATTCCATGGCGAAGCATGGCGAAGATAATTATTGGTTATGCGGAGACAAGCCGAGAAGTTGCGACGCGGCGGCGTTCGCGCAGCTCAATTACCACGCGAGATCCCCAGCGTGCGAGACGTTGCGCACGGAGATGAAACGCTTTCCGAAAGTTGTCAAGTATATTAACGATGTTAGTGAGCGATTGGTGGCGTTAGAGGAAAAGTATAGGGGTCAATCGGGCGAAGCGCCGCCGACGGTGGATGCGAGCGCGTGGGGCGACAGATACGACGCCCACCACGCTGAACGTCGACGAGGATGGAAACCGCGCGCGAAAAAGAAAGAAATGAGTGAAAAGGATAAGGATATGCGCCGCAAAGCTTGGTATTCCGTAGGTTTGGCCTTAGGGTCGGTCTTTTCGTATTTGATTTTGGGTGGCGTGGTTCAACTCGATTTCGGCGAAGACGAAGACGAAGACGATCAAGTGGACGAATGAAAGTCGCTCGCTCGCGTACGCACGCGTGAAACTGTACCGTAGCTTGTGAAATACACACATCTTGATTGTTTTGCTTTCTTTCTCATATAATATACATTATGTCTAAAACGATTCACTACTACTTGCCTCTTCCCATGCAGCACCCAAACATCATGGCGTGCAGGGACCCGAAGAACGTGTTGGACTCCAGTGGGCGTGCGTGCGACAGCCTCGCAGCTTTTTTATTTGCATACTGCGTCTTGTAGTCCATTTGCTTACGAACCTTACGTTCAGTGCCGTTTATCGCGTGATTGAACTGCGCGGCTAAGTCGTGCACGGCGGATGCCCGAGGCGTCTCGTCGCCATCCAACGCGCGCCGCTGTGCAGCCTTCTTATCCTTTTTCGCCTTTAAAGCGGCTTCGTAATCCTTTTTAGCCTTTTCATATTTATCTATCACCTTTTGCGGAACGATTGCCGATCCAGCGTGCGCACCCGTGGCGTGAGCGCCCTTTATCGCCGGATCATCCAACTCGTCGGGCGTCCACACCGACGTCGAAGTCTCCATGCCTAAAAGTCCCCCGATCATCCCGAGACCAGCCCCGGCTTCGCTATTGCCTTCACCAAACTCGCTCGCGGAATCCGACGCATCCATCAAACTCTGCCTCGAAGAAAACCGTAAAGAATGCCGCGAAGAATTCCGCGAACCGTGCCGCGAACCGTGTCTCGACGACCCGCGTGACCCCGCCCTCGATAACGACGCACTCGAATACCCCGCTTCCGACCGCGCTTGATCAATCCTTTCTCTCAAACTCTCAAGCTCCGCGCGAGTAATCTCAATCGCCTCGTCTTCCGCCTCAAATTCCGAATGCCGCCCCACGCTCGCGTCTCGCGACCGCGACTTGGAGTACACCCGGCTCAACCGCTCACCCTCCATCCGACGCTGTGCGCGCGACGCATCTCGCGAACGCCCGCGACTCTCGCGCCTAGCATCTCGCGCATTCTCATCGTCATCATCCCATTGCGAATACTCTTGCGATACCGCGCTCGATTGCGTCGAACGCGCCTCAAACGCGCTCAAATGCATCATCCTCGCGCCACCAACACCCACACCGTCTCAATACCGCTCGCCTCGGCGACGCTCGATGACGGCGACGACGCACCGACGACCACACCCACACCCACACCGAACCGAACCGAACCGAACC
>Ga0181562_10000405_pt1 | contig 35378 bp, 36 predicted proteins | sample 011ome_26_FD_139344 | JGI IMG/M metagenome (GOLD analysis project Ga0181562, IMG submission 139344) | Coastal salt marsh microbial communities from the Groves Creek Marsh, Skidaway Island, Georgia - 011511BT metaG (megahit assembly) | ecosystem: Environmental > Aquatic > Marine > Intertidal...
CTTTAGTCAAAATATTTACATTGAAAATATTGATCTTATCAATAATCCATCAATAAGATTCTTTTTTTTAAATAAGAATATAAATTTTGATAAAGAGAGTAATTCAATAAATATTGACTCTAAAAAAATTAAAGTTAATCCCATTCTGCTTAGTCATTATGCCGAAAACCTAGATCTCTTAAATAGTTTTATTTATTATATAAATACTAGTGAAAATTATTTTAATTTAAATGAGTATGATCTTTATTTTATCAATAAATACCTGATCGATGATGGGTTTCTCAAAAATGAAATTTTAAAATTGATATTTAAAGTTTATTTATCAAACACATGAATTTTAAAAAATATTTAGATATTTATAAACAATATTTAATTTCAGAAAGAAATCTCTCACAAAATACCATTAAAAGTTATTTGATTGATTTATCTTATTTTTTTAAATTAGATGATGAAAATAAATTTGATAATATTTCTGATCTAATTCGAACTTACATTTCTTCTTTAAGAAAAGGAACATATACTAACTCTTCTATCAATCGCAAAGTATCCTCGCTAAAGAATTTTTTAAAATTTCTTAAGTCAGAAAAAATTATTGAAAATATCAAATTTGATGAATTTATTTCTCTTAAAAATGATAAAAATATTCCTAGAGCTATTGATAAAAATATGGCCAAAGAAATATTCGAAAAACTTAATAATTCAAAATTACCTCATAAAAATATATATATCTTAGCTTTGAAATTGATGTTTCTATCAGGAATGAGAATATCTGAAGTTTTAAATTTAAAATGGTCGGATATTAATGCCATCGATAAGACAGTTTTTGTTTATGGCAAAGGTTCCAAAGAGCGCAAGGCTTATATTACTCAAGAATTCTTGAATGAATTATTGAAAATAAAAACTGATTATCCTTTTATTTTTGTTATTAATAAAAAAATTATCTCGTCCCGCTCAGTTAATAAATTTTTACAAGATAACTATTTGAGTGGTAATATTAGTATGCATATTTCATCACATACGTTTAGACATTCTTTCGCTACTTCAATGCTTGAAAATAATGCTGATATTAGACATATACAAAAGTTATTAGGTCACTCCAGTATTTCAACCACTGAAATCTATACCAAGGTTGCAAAATCTTTAAAAAGATCAGCATTAGACTCTTATCATCCTCTTAAAAATAAACTATAGTCAGTGAATGTTTTTTTTAGATTTTGAAGAAAAATTAGAAAATCTTGATATTGAAAAAAAATCCTTAATTAGAGCCTCACAAGAGAGCGGGATAGATATTAATTCTAAGTTGAAATTAATTGAAGAAAAAGAAACTTTAGAATTAAAAAAAATCTATTCTAAACTATCGCCCTGGCAAATTGTTAAAATTGCAAGACATCCTAACCGGCCTAAGACCCGAGATTATATAAATAATATATTTACTAATTTTACCTCACTTTTTGGTGATAGACTATACTCTGAAGATAGCGCCATTGTCTCTGGATTTGCATTTTTAGATAGTTATCCCGTTCTTGTGCTTGGTACTGAAAAAGGCCATGACATGAATACGAGAATTCAACATAACTTTGGAATGGCAAAGCCGGAGGGTTATCGAAAATCTCAAAGGATAATGAAGTTAGCTTCAAAGCTAAATTTACCATTAATATGTTTCATTGACACGTCTGGCGCCTATCCTGGAAAAGATGCGGAAGAAAGAGGTCAGGCGGAGGCAATTGCCCAGTCAATGAAAGTTGCCTTAAATTGTGAGACTCCATGCATCTCTATAGTAATAGGCGAGGGAGGCTCCGGGGGTGCGATAGCTCTTGCAACAAGTGATCGGGTTTTAATGCTAAGTAATTCTATTTATTCAGTTATTTCCCCAGAGGGATGTTCATCGATTTTATGGAAATCAGCAGAATATGCCGAAACAGCATCGAATTCTCTTAAAATAACCGCAAAAGATTGTTTTAATTTAAAAATTGTAGATGAGGTTATAAGCGAGCCTTTAGGAGGCGCCCATAGAGATCACAGCTATATTTCTAAGAAATTGAAAGACTCTCTAATTAAAAATTTAAAAGAATTAAATCAAATAGAAATAAAAACACTAATTAAAAATCGCAATCAAAGGTATTTAAATTACTTACCTTAATTTAAACCATGGCATTGTTTAAATTTTTTGCCAGAACCGCAAGGACAAGGATCATTTCTTCCTATTTTTTTATTTTCTATTTCATCTAGGGATGAATTTTGATCATCTTTATCCTTATTTCTAACTTGTAGATTATTTAAGACTAATACTAATTGTTTTTGGATTTCATAAATTAAGTTATTAAATGAAGAAAATGAAGCTTTCCTAAATTCATTTACAGGATCTTTGCCACCATATCCACTTAAACTAACTGACATCCTAATGTTGTTTAATTCTTGTAAGTGATTATGCCAATTTTTATCTAATATACTAAGAGCTATTTGCTTTAAAATTAACAAATAAATTTGATTATGCTCCTCCAAATTTTTATTTCTCAAATCGGTAAATTTATCTAAATAGTATTTTTTATCTTTAACTTGGTCTTTTTCACTAAAGCTTATCAAATTTGTAAAATTAATTACTTCCTTTTCCTCTCCATCATATAAATTATTAAAAAATTCTTCTTCAGTGTCTTTAATAAATTGTAATATATCATCTTCAATAATTTCATTTCTTTTTGAGTAAATAATATTTCTTTGCTTATCAATAATATTATCAAATTCTAATAATTGTTTTCGTATATCAAAATTATGCCCCTCAACTCGTTTTTGAGCCCTTTCGATCGAAGACGTTAACCACTTATGTTCAATCACCTCACCATATTTAAGGCCTAAAGTTGAAAGCATAGATTGAAGTTTTTCTGATCCAAAAATTCTCATTAAATCATCCTCTAGGGAGACAAAAAAAATACTTTCGCCAGGATCGCCTTGTCTTCCTGCCCTGCCTCGTAATTGATTATCAATTCTTCTACTTTCATGGCGTTCTGTTCCGATAATAGATAAACCGCCAACTTCAATTACTTTAGAATAGTCTTCTTGTTTAAAATTTTTATCTAACTCGGGGTTACCTCCTAAGCGAATGTCAGTTCCTCTGCCTGCCATATTTGTTGCAACAGTTATCTGAAAAGGCTTACCAGCCGAAGCAATAATATCAGCCTCATTCTCATGATTTTTAGCATTCAAAACTTTATGAGGTAAATTGTTTTTAGTAAATAGGTTTGAAATAAAATTAGATTTTTCTATAGAGGTAGTACCTACTAACATAGGTTGCCCTAATGTATATTTAGACTTAACTAAATTAACCACAGCTTCATATTTTTCCTCAGCTGTTTTATAAATTTGATCGTTTTTATCATTTCTAATCATCTTTTTATTTGTAGGTATTTCAATGACATTTAATGCATAGATTTCTAAAAACTCTTCAGCCTCAGTAATAGCCGTACCAGTCATTCCTGAAATTTTCTCATATTTTTTAAAATAATTTTGAAAAGTTATACTTGCTAAAGTAATACTTTCGGATTGTATTTTAACATTTTCCTTAGCTTCTAAAGATTGATGTAAGCCTTCTCCAAATCGACGACCCTCGGCAAGACGACCGGAAAATTCATCAATAACAATAATTTGATTATCTTTTACTATGTAGTCTTTGTCTCTTTCGTATAAAAATCTAGCTTTTAATGATTGATTAATAATTTGATAAGCTTCTAAATTCTCACTATCAAATAAACTATTGCCCTTAAGATAATTTATTTTTTTTAAATTAAATTCAATTTTCTTAATACCTGAATCTTTTAATAAGACGTTTTTTCTTTCTTCATTAATTTCTACATCTTCTTTTATTAAATCCTCTGTGATCTCATAGCATAGTTTAAAAAGTTGTATGGGCGTTTTGATCGGTCCAGAAATACCTAATGGGGATCTAGATTCATCAATCAGAACTGAATCTGCTTCGTCAATAATTGCTACATCGTGTTTTGTCTGCATTTTTGGTGTTTGAACAGAACGTAAGTTATCTCTCAGATAGTCAAAACAAAACTCATTATTATTTCCATAAACAACATCAAAAGTATAGGCCTGAACTTTTTCATCAAGTTTTTGATCATTCTGGATATAAGCATGAGTGATATTCAAATAATCATAAACTGGCCCCATCCAATTCGAGTCTCTTTTGGCTAAGTAGTCATTTACAGTTATTAAGTGCACTTTTTTGCCCTGAATTGCATTTAAAATTACTGGTATGGTCGCAACTAATGTTTTGCCTTCACCAGTTTTCATTTCTGCTATGAATCCGTGGTATAGAGCCAACCCTCCAATTATTTGAGAGTCATAGTGGGTTATGCCGATTGAACGTTTTGATGCCTCTCTAACTATAGCACTAACAAGACAGATATTTTCTTCAGATATTTCTGCTTTATGTAATTCAATATCTTTTTTGATTTCATTAATTTTTTTTATCAGTTCATCTCTGCTAAGCACAGAGATCTCATCCTTTAATTGATTAATTTTATTTAAATATTTATTTGAAATTTCATCTATAAGTTTTAAGTTTTTTTTAGATGCAAAATACTTATTAATTTTTTCAAACATTTTTAAACAATTACACTATATTATGATTATTTCCACGCTGTAAATGTAGCAATTTCTAAATCTAATGGAATATATTTATGATTTTCAATAAGTTTATTAAAAACTTTTTGAGCATAAATAAAAAAATCTTTTTTGAATGGTATTTTAAAATCATAAAAATTTGCAATACCAAAAGATTTAAAATCAGATCTCAGCTTTGCAAAGGAGTCGTAATTTGCTTCTATTCTATCGATAGTAACAACTATTTCTTTAAATTGATTTTGATTAAGTTCATTAACAATACTAGGGACCTCAACGAAGGGACCAAATCTCTCAAAAGATCCTCCAAAAATTTTTTCATCTATTTCGTAAAATATATTTCTAATAATTGTCATGGAGTTATTTGTTAATAAATTTATGCATAAGAAGCTATTTTCATTTAAAATATTATAAATGCTTTTACAGATATGATTAGGATTATTGATTAAGTCAATTTGGATAGAAAAGTTTGATAAAAGAGCATCATACTTATTGCTAAGTTTGTCTAAATTACCTATTGCTGAAATTTCTAATTTATTTACCTTTGTGGAAGAAAAATAAAAGTTTTTATCCAATGAAAGCCCAAGCTTTATGTCATTTAATAATAACTTAATTTTTTCCTCTATTAGTCTCTCCCCATTTTTAAAAATAAAGTTTTCTTCATTAAAATAATGAAATTTTCTGCATTCTTTTAATTTTAAATTAATTTTACCCATAATATGCTAATATATTAGTTATCATGATATCTAGATTTAACTTAGATCAAAAAAGACTTAATTTTTATGAAAATATAGATGGGTTTAACAAAGAGTTTGAAAATACTCATCAATTAGATAATTCTGAAGAACAAACTGTTAACTTTTCCGAACCATCAGTTCTAATAAATAAAGAAAATACTCTTAAAATTTCTTTAATCAAAAATAATAAAGAATTTAACTATTTGCTATTTAGTAATCATAGCATTTCAATTTTACCTGAGGAGAAGTTGAAGGTCCATAAGGCTATCAAAGATCCTTCTAAATATGAAATCTTCAAGCTTAAAAGTGAATGAAATTATCACTAGTTCAGTTAACTGTAGGGCCAAATTTAGATTTAAACTTAAAAAAACTACAAGACTTATTAAATGAGTCAATAAAATTTAATCCAGATTTAATTTTATTACCGGAGTGTTGTCTTTTTTTATCTAATAAAAATAAACATTTTTTTTCTATCAATGATAGTTGTATAGCGTATTTCAAAAATTTCGCTAAATTAAATAATATTTATCTTTTAGTCGGCTCTCTTCCTATTATGGATAATGGTAGACCTTATAATCAATCGCTACTTATAGATAGTCAAGGTACTATAGTCTCAAAATATAATAAAATTCATATGTTTGATGTGATGTTAAAAAATGGAGAAAGTTATAGGGAGAGCGATAATTATACATCAGGGAATGATTTAATTATATCTGATATTCAAGGTTTTAAAGTAGGACACACGATATGTTATGATTTAAGATTTCCCAAGCTGTATAGAGCTTTAGCAAAAATGGGTTCCCAAATAATTGTAGTACCTTCCGCTTTTACTCAAACAACTGGTAAGGCCCATTGGCATACTCTAGTTCGGGCAAGAGCAATTGAAAATGGTGTATTTATATTAGCTCCAAATCAGTGGGGAACAAATGAGGAAAATAGGTCTACTTATGGTCATAGTATGGTTGTTAACCCCTGGGGCGACATCATTGCTGAAGCAGGTAACCAAGAAATGGTTCTTAACTGTCAAATAGATTTAAATGAAGTAGAATTGTATCAGCAGTCAATACCTGTTTTGAGTCATGATAGAAATTTTGAATACTGAGATTGAAAATAAAAATTTAGATATTAATTAATTATAATGATTAAATTTGATTTAAAATGTGAAAACGAGCATATTTTTGAGGCTAGTTTTGAGGACTCTAAATCTTTTGAATCTCAGAAAAAGAGAAAACTTATTAATTGTCCTTATTGTAATTCTTTTAAGGTAAGTAAGTCTGTTATGGCACCAAATATCTCAAGTAAATCAAATAGCTCAAAGAAAATAAAAAAAGAACAAGATAAAATTTTTGCTAGTTATAATAAACAGCTAGATAAATTAAAATCTGAAGTTGAGAAAAATTTTACCTATGTAGGTAAAAAATTTCCAGAGGAAGCTCGAAAAATTCATTATGGTGAAAGTGGTGAGAAGCCAATTTACGGCGAGGCAAGTGAAAAAGAGAGCCAAGAACTTATCAAAGAAGGCATACCTCTTGTTAGACTACCATTCGATATAAAGGATAGGAAAAAAAATTAATTTTTTATAGCGCCAATATAATTAACCAAACTTAGTTTACTTATATTGAAAGTTTTAATAACAGGATTATATATCAGTCCTGAAATATCTATAATTTTTAAAGAGTTTTTTACACATAATTTTTGTATTCCATTAGGGGAAATGAACAATTTACTATCATGTGTTTTTTTTGGCAGAATTTTAAATATGTTTTCTGCAATACTAATTGATAAAAACTTAGATATTAAATTATCGTTTAGTGTTGAAAAAAATAAGTATCCATTTTTATTTAAAAATTTTTTAATATTTTTGAATAAGTTTATTTTGGTGTTTAAATCCAAGTGTTCAATTACTTCAAACAAAAAAATGAAATCATATTTTTTTTTATTAGTCTTTAAAAAAGATCCTATGTTGGCTCTGATAAATTTAAGTCTTGGACTTTGTTTTTTTGAAAAAAAATCTAAAGTATCAACACCTGTGCAATTGTTTGCTATTTTTTCATAGTTTGATAGAAACGAGCCAGTTCCACAACCTAAATCTAGTATAGATTTTTCTTTCAAATATTTATTTAAATCTAAATTTTCATTCTTTTTTATTATTTGGGAAATATACTGATGCCTAATTGGCATCATTTGTTCTAATGGGTCGTAATATTTATAACTATATTCAGTCATCATCTTTACATAATTATACTTATATGTATATTATCGCAACTTATGAAAATTAAGGTTTTAAAATTTGGTGGTACATCTGTTGGCAGTATTGAGGCAATCAAAAGATCAGCTTCAATTATTTCATCATGGTCGAAAAAAAATAAAGTAATTGCAGTTCTTTCAGCCATGTCTGGAGAAACTGACAGGTTAATAAATCTTACAAAGCAATTATCAAAAAACCCTAACCCCTCGGACTATGATAATGCCATATCAACCGGTGAGAACGTATCTTGTGCCTTAATGTCAGTTTATTTAAATGCAATTAAGGTTAAATCAAAATCGCTTCAAAGTTGGCAAATTCCGATCATAACTTCTAATGAACATATGAAGTCGAGAATACTTAAAATTGATAGTGAATACTTAATAAATGGATTAAAGGAATTTGACGTATTGTTAGTGCCTGGTTTTCAAGGGGTAAATACTAAAAATCAACTTACTACATTAGGTAGAGGTGGTTCTGATACAAGTGCAGTTGCTGTTGCAGCTGCTATTAATGCAGAATGTATTATTTATACAGATGTTGATGGTGTGTATACAACAGACCCCAACTTGGTACCATCTGCAAGAAAAATTGATCAAATCTCTTATGAAGAAATGCTTGAATTAGCTTCCCAAGGCGCTAAAGTTCTTCAAACTCGATCAGTAGAATTAGCAATGAGAAAAAAAACTAAATTAAGCGTAAGGTCTTCAATGGAGCCCAAAAAAACTGGCACTATTGTTACAGAAGAAAATAGCACATTAGAAAATAATACAGTTAGCGGTATTGCCTATTCCAAGGATGAAGCCAAAATTACCCTATCAAGAGTATTAGATAAACCAGGTGTTTCATCAAAAATTTTTGGACCACTTGCTAGAGGAAATATTAATGTTGATATGATACTGCAAAATGTTTCCCAAGATGGAAAATATGCAAACTTATCTTTTACACTTCCCCGTGGGGATCTAGATAAAGCTTTAAAAATTTTAAAAAAAGAAAAAACAACTATTGGGTATAAGAGAATTCAATCATCGAACACTATTTCTAAAGTCTCTGTTGTTGGCGTGGGGATGCGTTCACACGCGGGTGTTGCACAAACACTTTTTGACACTCTTGGAAAAAATAAAATCAATATTCAAGTTATTACTACTTCTGAAATTAAGATCAGTATTCTAATTGATGAGCAGTTTACGGATTTAGCCGTCCAAAAACTGCATGAAGCTTACAAACTTCATAAAAAATAACTATTGAGTGAAATAATTTCTATTAAAGAAGCCAGATTAAAAAAAGGCCTTTCACTTGAAGAGTTAGCTTTTGCGTTAAAGCTAGATAAAGAAATCATCAGACTACTTGAGGAGGATTTACAATTACCTGAGAAGTTTAAGGCTTATAGATCAACTTATAAAAAAACGATATATCGATATTTAGGTTATAAAATCAATTATGAGACAAAAATAAATCAAATCCCAACTGATTATTCAAAAATATTTATAGTTTATTTTTTGATAATACTGGTGCTTATAATTGTTATTTTCTTTTCATATAATATTTATCAAAGATTCAATCAAATAGAGATCATAAAAATAGTTGAGCCAGATAAAATCCAAAAATCAGTTCATGATATTATTAGTGAGGTAAATTTAGAATTTATATCTAATGAAAATTTTAAAACGTTATTAATTGCTTTTGAGCGAGAGAACTACTCTCAAACATTTGAACTATATCCAAAAAAAGGTAAGTCCCTTTTTTATAAAATTCAAAATTTAGATAAACAAAATATAGAATTTGGAGAGCTAAATGGGACTAAATTTTTATCCCTAAATTTAGAAAATGACTATCTGTTAGATCTATCAGACATAAATAATATTGATAAAATAGTTTATAAAGGTGTAAAATTTAAAATTAAAAACGATGATCAGTTTGCCCTCAAGAATTTCGAAATTTTAGAAATGGAACTTTTACTTTGAAATACTCACATCACATTAAACGAAAAAAAACTAAACATATAAAAGTTGGGAGTGTAATCATTGGCGGTGATGCTCCTGTTACTGTTCAAACAATGACCAACACTCTTACCTATGATATCGACAAAACTTTAGAACAAATTTATCAGATTGAAAAAGAGGGATGTGACTTAGTTAGAGTTTCTATTCCAGATGAAAAATCATCAAAAGCTTTAAAAGATATTATCCCTAAAATTAATATCCCCTTAATTGCAGATATTCATTTTCATTATAAAAGAGCTTTAGAAGCAGCAGATAATGGCGCTCATTGTCTTCGTATTAACCCTGGGAATATTGGATCACAGGAAAAGGTTAGAGAGGTAGTAGAAGCTGCAAAACAAAATAATATTCCTATCAGGATAGGGGTAAACGCAGGTAGTTTAGAAAAACAGATATTAGAAAAATATAAAAGTCCAACAGCGGAAGCGCTCTTTGAAAGCGCGAAATATAATATCCAATTATTAGAAGATCTGAATTTTGATAATTTTAAGATAAGCGTTAAGGCATCAAATGTATTTACCGCTGTAGAGTCATACAAAATGTTATCTGATTATTGTAACTATCCCCTACATTTAGGAATTACTGAAGCTGGAAGTTATTTTAGCGGATCTATAAAATCTTCAATTGGTTTAGGTATGCTATTATATCAAGGTATAGGAGATACAATTCGAGTTTCTTTATCAGATCACCCAACTCAAGAAGTTAAGGTAGGTTTTGAGATGCTTAAATCTTTAAATTTAAGAGATTATGGGGTTACAATTATCTCATGCCCCTCTTGTGCTCGACAGCAGTTTGATGTAATTGAAACAGTAAAAAATGTTGAAAAAAAATTAGCTCACATAAAAAAACCAATAACTGTATCCATCATTGGTTGCGTCGTTAATGGACCAGGAGAGGCCACAATGACCAATATAGGAATTACAGGTGGCGGAAACAATACTCATATGATATACGTTGACGGAAATAAGAGTCATCGCATACAAGATAAAGATCTTGTTGAGTATTTAGTGCAAACTATAGAAGAAAAAGTAAATCAAATACATAAATAACTTTATGGATAATAACAAAGTAAATTTAGTCAAGGGCACCCATGATCTTGTAGGTCCTGAAATTCATAAATTTAAATTTATAACTGATTGTTTTTATGAAGTATGTAGTAGGTTTAACTTCCAACCTATTCAAACTCCTATCATAGAACATCAGGATTTATTTGTTAGAGCTGTAGGTGAGCATACAGATATTGTTTCAAAAGAAATGTACGCCTTTACCGATAAAAATAACAAGACAATATGTTTAAGGCCCGAGGCAACCAGTGGAATTGCTAGACATGTAGCAGAAAATTATCAGACAGGATTAGTTAAATTGTGCACTCATGGCCCAATGTTTAGAAGGGAGAGGCCACAAAAAGGGCGTTATCGTCAGTTTCATCAAATAAATATTGAGGCGATTGGTGAAAAACATGCTTATATAGATTTTGAAATAATTTTAGTTGCAAAGTTATTACTTGATTTACTTAGTATAAATACTTCAGATTATAAATTGATTATCAATTCATTAGGTTCAACCGAGGATCAATTAAACTACTCAAAAAAATTAAAGAATTACTTTGAGTCCTATAAATCTAAGTTATCTGAAACCTCATTAGAAAGACTTGAAAAAAACCCACTTAGAATACTTGATAGTAAAAACGAGGAAGACCAAAAAATAATAATTAATGCCCCATTAATGAAGGAAGTATTATCTGAAAAAAGTAAACAATATTTTGAGCAAATTAAAGAACTGTTAAATGAAAATAGCATAGATTTTATTGAAGAAAATAATCTTGTAAGGGGTCTTGATTATTATACCCATACAGCATTTGAGTTTCAGACTACACAGGATAAAAGACAAAATGCAATTTTGGCTGGTGGAAGATATGACAAACTTATCAATATGATTTCTTCAAAAGATATACCTGGAATTGGTTGGGCAGCAGGAGTTGAAAGATTAATGGATCTTGTAACTTTACCGAATCAAACTGAAAAAAGTCAATTAAAAATATTAATAGCTGTTCAAGATGAGTCATATCTTAAAAATAAGTTAATTATGAATCAGTTTTATAATTCTCCATATACCCACGAGATAAAAATTAACAATAATATTAAAAAACTTTTTACTTATGCGGATAAGAATAGTTTTAATTATATTGTTTTGATCGGGGAAGAAGAGCAATTAAATCAGAAAATTACTTTTAAAAATCTAATGAACAAACAGCAAAAATCTATAAATCAATCTGAATTTAATTTAACCAATGAAATTAGATAAACAAATAATAGATTTAAGAGTTAAGTTTAATAGTTTAAATGAAAAATTAATTAATTCTGAAAAATTAGACAATAAGCAAATAATTCAAATTAATAAAGATTTATCCAAACTGGAGCCTATTATTTTCCTTTCTGATGAAATTGATAATATCTCCAAGGAAATCAAAGAATATAAATATATTTTAGAAAATGAAAATGATGAAGATCTTAGAGATTTAGCAAAACAAGAATTACCTCTATTTGAAAAAAATTTAGAATTAAAAAATAAAGAGCTATTAATCGCACTTTTACCTAAAGACGAAGCTGATGAAAAAAATGTTATTTTAGAAATTAGAGCCGGGACAGGGGGTGATGAAGCAGCTTTATTCGCAGGAGACTTATATCGAATGTATGAGAGATATTCTGCCCTAAAAAATTGGAGATTTCAGCCTATGGAAAAAAATGAAACTGGATTGAAGGGCATTAAAGAGGCGATTATTGAAATTAAAGGCGAAGGAGTATTTAAGTATTTAAAAAATGAATCAGGTGTTCATCGTGTACAACGAATCCCTGAAACGGAGTCTGGAGGAAGAATTCATACTTCAGCCGCAACTGTAGCAGTACTTCCTGAGGCTGAAGAGCTAGATGTCGAAATAAAAGATAATGATTTAAGAATAGATGTTTATAGATCTGGTGGTGCTGGTGGCCAATCAGTAAATACTACCGATAGTGCTGTGAGAATTACACATATTCCCACAGGTATTGTAGTAACCCAGCAAGATGAAAGATCTCAGCATAAAAATAAAGCCAAAGCACTTAAAATTCTTAGATCGAGGATTTATGAAGCTGAAAGATTAAAGAGAGAACAAGAATTATCATCTAATAGAAAAAGTCAAGTTGGCTCTGGGGATAGATCTGAAAGAATAAGAACTTATAATTTTCCGCAGGGTAGGGTATCAGATCATCGAATTAATCTAACCCTTTACAAGCTTGATCAATTTTTAACTGGTGAAGCTCTTGAAGAAATGATCTCTGCTTTATCAGCTAGTGAACAAGCTGAGAAGCTTAATCAACTAAATGTTCAATAATAAATTTGAAAATAAAACAGAACTTTTAAACCAAGTATCAAACTTACTTCGAAAAGAATTAATAGATGATCCTATTAGTGAATCACAAATAATTATTGCTTATGCTGCTCAAAAAAACACTTTCAATGAAGTTAATATAAGTAATATTGATCTAGAAACTATTAAAAATATAATTGAAAAACGTTTAAAGGGAAAACCACTTTCTAAAATAATTAACCAAAAAGGGTTTTGGAAAGATATTTTTTATACTAATGAAAATACTTTAGACCCTAGAGCCGATACAGAGTTATTAGTTGAAAATATTTTAATTGATTATTCTAAAAAAAAGCCTTCTAAACTTAAATTTTTAGACCTTTGTTCAGGAACGGGTTGCGTCGGTATCTCTCTTTTAAATGAGTTTCATAATGCTTCATGTGATTTTATTGATATTTCAGAAGAGGCATTACACGTTTGTATGAAAAATATTAATAAATTTGAATTAAATGATAGAGCTAATTGTTATCACTCTGATTTATTTATGAATTATGAAAACTCATGTTTGGAAGAATTAGATTTTATTGTATGTAATCCTCCCTATATACCCTTAAGTGAATATAAAAAACTTAATCCTGAAACACTTTATGATCCAAAGATATCTCTAATAGGGGGTGATAATGGGACTGAATTTTATAAAAAAATTTTAGATCATTTAGCCAGAACACAATTTAGAGGAGACATTTATTTTGAAATTGACCCAATTATCTCAGAAAAATTACTTCAATTTTTATTAGAAAAAGAGATCAAAATAGTCTATAAAAAAGAAGATTATCTTAAATTAGATAGATTATTAAAGATAACACTCTCAAGTTAGTTTTGATGGGCTTTTTACTGATAATCAATTAAGTTTTATGAAAAATTATACTAAAAGAAAACAATTTGGAATTTCACGCAAAATAAATTCTGGCCCACGTAGTGGAGTCGCCGATTCACCTTATTTGCAAACAAATGGCAATAGCAACGGTTTTAAAAGAGGAGGTAAAAACCCTCAATTACAATACAACGATTATCTAAATAAAGCTAAAGATGCTAAGGGGCAAGGAGATGATGTTCTCGAACAATTTTATTTACAGCACGCAGAGCATTACTTCAGGCAGCTAGATTCATTTAACAGAGGTGCTGTATCAAGAAGAATTATCAATAAAGATAGAGACACTGAAGAAGATGGCTTAACGGATGATAATAGTGAAAACGAAAAACAAGTGCCTAGCACTGATTTTGATGATCTTGCTAATCAACTAGCCTAGTTCTTATTAAAGACATATTTCTTACTTAGTTCATCAATTTCTTGGTTCATAACTACAATTAAATTATTGAATTGTTTTAATTCTTGTTCATTCAACTTTCTTCCAGAAGGAAGTTTTAATTTAGCTGGATTCATTTGTTCACCGTTTTGGATAATTTCATAATGAAGGTGAGGCCCTGTAGATCTTCCAGTAGTTCCTACATAACCAATGATATCACCCTGTTTTACACGAACGCCATCATAAATACCCTTTTTTAGTGATTTCATATGAGCATATGCAGTTTTAAATGTACCATCATGGCGTATCCTTACATAATTTCCATACGCTCCATTTTTTCCTGCAAATTCTACAACTCCATTGCCTGCTGCAAAAATAGGTGTTCCAGAAGGAGCAGCAAAATCGACCCCCTTATGAAGTTTGTTATATCCTAGAATTGGATGTTTCCTATATCCAAACCCAGAACTAAGCCTTGCTCCATTGATAGGCGTTTTCATAAGACTTTTAGTCATACCTTTCCCTTTTTCATCAAAATATTCACTAAAATCGGGTGTAGTGAAAAGATAATATTTTAAGGGTGTTCCTCTAGAAGTAAGAAGTAAGTATTCTGGATCTTCAATTTCTACTGTTTTTCCATCTTCGTTAACTTTTTTTGTAAAATATAATTCAAATGTGTCATTTTCATAAATATCTCTTTGAAAATCCACATCAAAACTATAAATCCTTATTACTTCGGTGATAGCAAGGTCTGATAGGCCTGCATCCTTCATGGCTTCATACAAACTAGTTTTTATAGTCCCTTTTACATAAACTTTTTCAGACTCTAATTGAATTTCATTTACTTGGTATTCAAAGTTTTGTTGATCATTTAAGGAAACTATTAATTCCTCTGTATTTGAAAAACGATAGATGAGTTTAAACTTATCCAATATATCATCATCATAATGGGAAAAAATTTTAACATTATCGCCTAAATATATTTTGGAAAAGTTATAAGTATCTTTTCCATTTATGATAATTTTATCAATATCACTATTTTTTATACCTGCTTTTTTTAATACTTTAGCAAAATTATCCCCTTGGCTGACTACAATATCAGTAAAGATTTCATCCTCTAATTCGGCAATCAAGTCTTCTTTAGATTTAAATGTTATAGGTAAATCTTTTTTTGTGTCTGCGTAAGTAACTGTATTTTCCTCAGCTTGATCTTTTTTAAATATCTCTAAAAGGTTTCCAACAGAGATATCCTCAAAATATATTTCTGATTTTTCTGGGTTGAATAAAGGATCTGTTAGTTTTTCAACATCTATAACTTGATAATATTTATCAAATGACTCTTTATCAAAGTAGTTGATGTTTTTTTCACTTAAGACGATAGCATCTTCAAGAGAAACTTTTATAAACTCTAAATAGCTTAAAAAAAAGAAGTAGAAACTTATAAAAATACTAAGTAAATATAGACTAAACTTAATACTAAATATGTTTGTTCTCGTCATTAATTTCTTTATAAAGAGTTAGATAATTTCAAAATATATAATGAAAAAGACTTTACTCAATATAATTAAAGAGACTAGCAATATTTTCTGGGTATTGTTTAAAGTCATCTTTCCAGTTGTTATCATAATAAGGATTTTGGAATTAATAGGCGTTATTCCTATTTTAGCAGAGTTTTTAGAGCCACTTACAGCTTTCGTTGGCATTGATGGCTCTTTGGGATTGGTTTGGATGGCTGCAATTTTAGTGAATATTTATGCTGGGATGGCAGCCTTTGCCAGTCTGCAGGCCATCTTTGATTACTCTGTTGCTGAAACCACAATTTTAGGTTTAATGATACTCATCGCGCATAGCTTACCCATCGAAGTTTTAATCGCAAAAAAATCAAGAGTGTCAGGTATTTTTAATTTATTATTTAGATTTGTTAATGCACTTTTAGCTGGAAAAATACTGAACTATATTTTTCAAAAGTATAATTTATTTTCTTATAAAAACACATCTGTCTTAGAAATCCCAAATCATATAATCTCAAATTTTGAATGGGCCCTGTCTCAATGTAAAAATTTTTTAATTATTTTTTTTATAATTTTTTTAATAATTTCTACCATTAATATTTTAAAAACTGTTGGAATTTGGCAATTGATTATTAGCTTACTAAAAATTCCACTGAGTTATTTAGGTATGTCTGAAAAAGTTGCAAATATTATTTTAATTGGGCTGACATTAGGCATTTCCTTTGGCGGGGGTTTTTTAATTGAAGAGTCCAAAAAAAATGAAATTTCTAAAAAAGATATACTTTTATCCTTATCTTTTTTAAGCTTATGCCATAGCATAATTGAAGATACAATTTTAATACTCCTTTTAGGCAGTCATATAAGTGGCATTCTTTTTTTTAGAATATTCTATACAATTATCATTATTACAATTATGAAAATTATTTTAGAAACTAAATTAGGTGATTATTTTCTTCTAAAATTAACCCATGATTAATTATGTCCAATTCCCAAGATATGCAATTTTCTTAATTCCTGATGAACAATTTAATTCTCAAGTAGAAAGTTTTTATAAAGAATCCAAAGTATCTTTTGAAGATAGTTTAATAAATCTCTACGGAGTACATCTTACTATTAAAGCACCTTTCTATTTATCTCACCTTTACCATGAGGAAGATTTAATAAAGGAGTTTGAAAAATTTAAATCTAAAAATTTATTTGATTTAAGTTTAACTTATAATATTTCTTCTATTTCTGAATTTAGAAATAATTTTATAGCTAAAATAGAGTTTTCAGAAAATTTTATTTTTAATTGCAATGATACAATGAGATTTTTTGATTTGTATAGGAAGACTTTAAACTCAAATGAGGCACAATTAGACCTTAATCGTTTTGGTAATTTAAATGAAAAACAGCTTATTTATTATCAGATTTGGGGTTACCCATACATGTTTGAAGAAGGAAAACCCCATATTTCAATAATTGATAAGAATTCAGGGTTTGAACCCAGTCTTAAAGATTTTAATCAAGTTAAATTTAAAAGTGTCAGCCTAGTGAGGCAAAATAAAAATCTGGAAAAATTTGAGGTTTTGATTTAGTCACAGGGCTATTGAGATAGCCCTGTGATATTAAAAGTATTAATTAAAGATAATCGTATCCACCTTTATCCCAGATATACCATACGTATCCAGGTAAAGTTACATCACCTTTATCATCGAAGCTTAGGCTTCCAAGAACAGTATTAAAGCTTCCAGATCCTAATGCATCTAAAACAGCATCAGAGTCATTGCTTCCAGCTGCTGCTGCTGCTTGAGCCCAAGTTTGAATTGCAGCATAGGTATATAATACATATCCCTCTGGAGTAATTCCAGCATCGTTGAACTTTTTGACAAGTCCTGCGTTAGCTGGATCTTTAGCTGGGTCCGGACTAAATGTCATAAGAGTTCCTTGTCCAGCGTCACCAGTAATTGCCCAGTACTCTAAAGTAACTAATGCATCACCTGAGATTAACTGAGTATCCATACCTTGATCTCTCATCTGTCTGACCATTAGGCCAGCTTCAGTATGATATCCACCAACGTAAAGTGCATCAATACCGTTTTGCTTAAGTTTAGATACTAAAGCTGAGTAGTCTTTTTCACCAGCTGTATATGCTTCATATAAAGCAGTTTTTCCACCAAGAGCTTCAAATGCTGCCATTGTTGCATCTGCTAAACCTTTACCGTAAGCGGTTTTATCGTGCACGATTGCAACTTTCTTTCCGCTATAATTATCATAGAGGTATTGACCAGCTACTTCACCTTGTTGATCATCTCTACCACAAACTCTGTGTGTATATGGACCAGGTCTTTCATCAGTTAAAGCAGGGTTAGTAGAAGCAGGCGAGATTTGAATAATTCCCTCCTCGTTATAAACAGAAGATGCTGGAATCGAAGAACCAGAGCAGAAGTGACCAGCCACAAAGCTTACGCCTTGACCAACCAAATCATTTGCTACAGCAACTGCTTGTTTAGGATCACAAGCGTCATCGCCAACCACTAATTCTATCATAGCACCGTTAACACCACCGTTAGCATTAATATCTGCTACTGCCATTTCAGCACCAGCTTTCATTTGTTCACCAAATGAAGCATATTGACCACTCATGGGTCCGACTGTAGCTACTTTTACAGCATGACTGCCCGCGAAAGCAGAGGAAATAGACATCGCTGTAAATGCAACTAGTATAGTTATAAGTTTTTTCATATTTTCCTCCTATATAGGAAGATTTAAGATAAATAATTAACGTGATCTATACAAGCTAATTTGCTTTATTTTTTTTCTGTATAAGAAAAAAGACTGGATTTATTATATTTCCATGGATACTGAGTTACCATGTAGTTAACTCTTGTTATCTTATAGGCAATTATTGCAATTAGACTTAAGGAAGTAAAATCTATTAAAAATTGAATTACAGATAATAATTTTTGCTCAAATAACGCGAATAATAAAAATCTATCAAAACAAGTGAGAAGAAAGACGTAAAAAAGCATCAGAATTAATGATTGCCAAGTTGACGCCATGGCTTTGCCTAGTTGAAAACTACACCACCCAAATAAAAATAAAGTCATTAGAACATACTGAGTAATACTAGATTCCATTACGCACCCTCCAAATATGCTTTTTTAATTTCTGGATTATCAAGTAATTCACTCGATTTACCACTTAATGTAACTTTACCATTTACAAGAACATATCCTCTATTTGACAACCTAAGTGCACCAAATGCGTTTTGCTCCACAAGGAGTATAGTTGTTTTATTTTCTCGGTTAATTTTTACAATGGTTTCAAAAATTTGCTTAACAATTATGGGCGCTAATCCTAATGAAGGTTCATCTAATAATAAAAGTTTGGGTTTTGAAACAAGTGCTCTTGCAATTGATAACATTTGCTGTTCCCCCCCAGATAAGGTGCCGCCTCTTTGATTAATTCTCTCCTTTAATCTTGGAAAAATATCAAATACAAATTCTAAATCTATTTCTTTTTCTCTTTTAAGAGGATCGCCTATCAAAAGATTTTCATAAACTGTTAGCTTTGGAAAAATTCTTCTTCCCTCAGGTGATTGAGATACCCCCATTCTTATAATTTCATGAGTAGGGAGGCTTGTGATATTTTTATTTTGAAATTCAATTGAACCTTGAGATGCCTTTACAATACCGCAAAGCGTCATAAGTAATGTTGATTTCCCAGCACCATTAGAGCCAATTATAGAGACGATTTCTCCTTCATTTACATTAATTGAAATTCCATCTAAAGCTTGGATATTTCCATAGAAACTACTTATGTTATTTGCAATTAACATTACTCTTCACCTAAATATGCTTTAATTACCTCGGGGTTTGATTTCACTGTATTTGGATCACCCTCTGCAATTTTTTTTCCATAATCTAATACAACAACTTTGTCGGATATACCCATTACAACACTCATATCATGTTCGATTAATAGTATTGAAATTTTATGTTCTTTTTTTATAAATTTAAGAAGTTCATTAAGCTCTAAAGACTCATTTGCATTGAGCCCTGCAGCAGGTTCATCAAGGCAAAGTAACTTTGGTTCAGTGCACATTGAACGACAAATTTCAACTTTTCTTTGCTGGCCATAGGGTAGATTTCCCGCCTCAATGTCCGCTCTATCAATTAAATTTATTTTATCCAACCAATATTTTGCTAATTCTTTGGCTTCGTTTTCAGCGTTAACAAATGATTTTGCATTGACTAACCCCTTAAGTGTGTACATCGATGCATCCATTAATTTATTATGCTGAGCGACAATTAGGTTTTCTAATACTGTCATCTGAGGAAACAATCGAATATTTTGAAAAGTTCTAGCAACTTTTGCTTTTTGAGGGATTGTAAAATCGTTCATTCTTTCTAAATTAAAATTTTTATTAGTTTTAAGTAAAATTTCCCCAACAGTCGGTTTATAAAAACCTGTTATGCAATTAAACACGGTAGTTTTACCAGCGCCGTTAGGACCAATGAGTGAAGTAATTGTATTTTCTTCAACGGAAAAGGATACATCATCAATAGCCAGTAGACCTCCAAAACGCATGGTTAAATGATTAATTTCTAATATGTTATTCATTCTTCTTTGTATGCATTAAAATTGAGGGCTCTCGATTAGACAACAGTCCCCTTGGTTTCATAATCATAATAACAATCATGGCTAATCCAAATGCGAGCATTCTAAATTGCTCTAGTTCTCTAAATAATTCTGTGCTTCCTATAAGGACAATCGATGCAACAACTACCCCAATCTGACTTCCCATACCCCCTAACACTACAATTGCTAAAATTATTGCAGACTCAATAAAAGTAAAACTCTCAGGACTAACAAATCCTTGTCTAGTTGCAAAAAATGATCCAGCAAATCCGCCAAACATAGCGCCAATGGCAAAGGCTGTTAATTTTGTATTTGTCGGATTAATGCCAATAGCCCTGCATGCAGTTTCATCCTCTCTTAATGCTTCCCACGCTCTACCAACAGGCAGGTTTCTAATTTTTATTGTGAAGAAGTTAGTTAAGAGTGCGAGTATTAAAATTAAATAGTATAAAAAAATAATTCTATGCATTGTTGAGTATTCCAGTCCAAAAAGTTCATGGAACGTGGTTACATCACTTTTTCTTTCAAACGGAAAACCAAAGAAACTTGGTCTAGGAATTCGACTGATTCCATCAGGGCCGTTAGTAAACTCATACCAATTTAAAAGAATTAATCGAATTATTTCTCCAAAACCAAGTGTAACGATTGCAAGATAGTCCCCCCTCAGTCTTAAAACTGGAAACCCTAAAAGAATACCTGCAAAAGCTGATAGAATTCCCGCTAAGGGTAAACAAATCCAAAAAGAAAGATCAAAGCTTGTAGATAAAAGGGCATAGGAGTAGGCGCCTACTGCAAAAAAAGCAACATACCCTAAATCAAGTAAGCCTGCTAAACCAACAACAATATTTAGTCCCCAACCCAGCATAACATACGTTAAAACTAATGTCGCAACATCTACAACATACCTATTGGCAAATGGCATAAAAGGTAAAGTGAATGCAACAAAACCTGCGATAATTCCCAAATATAAATTCAATTTTTTTAAAAAAAGTTTCTTATCTTTTTCAGATTTTTCTTTTTGAGTTTTTTTAATTTTAGAAAACCAATAAATATGAAATAAAAACCGAACCCCAATTACAAAAGCAATAACTATAAATGCAATTAAGAAATTATAATCGAAAATTAATCCTGTTGAGTCGGCTGTTGATATTTCAGTTCTAAGTCCAACAATTGGTATCAACAAAATAGTAGCAATTAGTCCAGTAAATAGTAAATCTTTAAGAATTATTGAGATATTTTTTTTATCTTGCATTAAACTTTTTCAACCTCAGGCTTGCCTAATATTCCATAAGGTCTAAAAATTAAAACAATTACCAAAATTCCAAAAACCGCAACATCTTTGTATTCAATAGTAAAATACGCTGACCAAAAAGTTTCAATTAATCCTATTAGTAACCCTCCAATTACCGCGCCTGGAATTGAACCGATACCCCCTAAAACAGCTGCAGTAAACGCCTTAATTCCAGTGAGGAAACCAATAAAAAAATCTATTACGCCATAGTAGAGTACAAACATCATTCCTGCTACTGATGCTAATGCAGCGCCAATTATAAAAGTCGTTGATATTGTTCTATCTACATTAATTCCTAACAGTCTTGCCATAGTTAAGTCTTGTTCACAAGCTCTCTGCGATCTTCCAAGCGGCGTTTTTGAGATTAAATAAGAAAAAATTGATAGAAGAACAATCGTGATGATAATAATAAAAATTTGAAGGTAGCTAAGGCTTACTACTAAGGCGCCGTTCTCAAAGAAAGTAAAACCTCCCTGAATAACTGGTTGGATAGGTTTAATTTTAGCGCCTTGAGTAACTTGAACAAAATTCTGCAGAAATATGGAAGCGCCTAATGCTGTAATTAGGGCTGCCAATCTAAAGGAGCCTCTTAAGGGCCTATAGGCGACCCTTTCTAATGTCCAGCCATATACACTAGTAATAAGTATAGCAGCAATCAAAACTACTAATAAAGCAAACGGGAGAAAAATACCGGTTCCAACACCTAATAAAACCATTGCGATTAAAGAAACAAATGAACCAATCATAAAAACATCACCATGAGCAAAATTGATCATTCCAATGATCCCATAAACCATCGTATATCCAATAGCAATCAGGCCATATATAGAACCTAAAGTGAGTGAATTAATCAGTTGTTGTAAAAAATATTCCATTTAATCTAGTGAAAATATATATCATTTAAACTAAACTATTAAGCTTCTTATAACCATATTTTTCGAACATTTACAGATTGAATAAAGTCAAATAGTATATTTTTCCACAATGGGAATTTATACAAGAAAAAAAAAGAACCCTTTATCTAAAATACTATTAGTAATTTTTTTTATAATCTTTTTTTTTATAGTTGGCTATTACTTCATTTTTTTTAATAATAATGAAAATCAATTACCACTAACTTCTCAAATAAGTACGAATTTAATTGCTGAAAATCAAAATAGTCCAATAGGTGCAATTGAAGAAAACAAAGGAATCGCTCAAATTGATACAAGTGAATTCATAAAAAAAAATGATATTGATCTTAGCCAATTTTTAACAACAGAGGAATTAAATGAAAAATTAGAAGATTTTATTACCTCCAACCCTCAGTTTATCATCGATGTTCTAAGAAATTATCAAATTACACAAAATCAAAAGGAACAAGAAAAAAAAAATACCCAGAGTTTAGAAAAAATAAGTTTATTAAATAGCCAAGAACATTCTTTGACATATGGCAACCTTAGCTCCAAGAGGTCTATCTATCAGTTTATAGATTATAACTGTGGTTATTGTTTAAAATTTCACCAAGAATTAAATAATGTTCTAAATAAAGATAACGACATTAAAGTTATTGTAATTCAAATGCCTATATTAGGGTCACAATCCAGCCAGTTTTCTAAAATGGCTATTGCAGCAAATTTGCAAAATAAGTTTAAACTAGTGCATGATTATTTATATTCCCAACAAAGAAAATCAAATATGGAGGACATTCTTGCAGATTTATTCCTCCTAAAAGTTGACATTATCAAACTTCAAGAAGATACAGCATCTGAGACTGTATTAAATTTATTGAATAAACATGATCAGTTGGTAAAGGATTTCCAATTTACAGGCACTCCAGCAATAATTATAGGCAATACAATCATACCAGGTTTTATAGAAGAGGAAAAAATATTTGAAATTTTAGAAAAAGAGTTTTCCTAATTTATGAAAGTTAATAATTTTTCTAAAATTACAATAAATATTTTTGGATCCAGAATAACTGGATTAATTAGAGATATCCTATTAGCTAATTATCTAGGTGCTAATTTACTTGCGGACGCTTTTTTATTTGCTTTTCGATTACCAAATTTATTTCGAAGGATATTTGCTGAGGGCGCTGTAAACAGCGTCTTTATTCCGCTATTTGTTAAGGAAGAAAAAGAGAATATTGAATTTTCTAATCAATTTTTTTGGTGGATATTTATCATATTTTTTTTGATTACAAGTTTAATCACAATATTTGTTTATTTATTCAGCGATCAAGTAATTAGTCTCTTAGCACCTGGATTTATTGAAAATATAGATCAATTCGTTTTTACAAAAAAAATTTTATCAATAACCTTTCCTTTTTTAATTTTTGTAACTTTGTGCTCAATTTTTAGTTCAGTTTTAAATGCAAAAGGATATTTTTTTTTACCATCTATTTTATCGGTAATTCTTAATTTAAGTATGATTGGGGCATTAGTCTTATATAAATCTAACTCACATATAGCTCTAGCCTGGTCTATGATAATTGCAGGAATAGTCCAATTATTTCTTCTATCAATTAATATAAAAATTATTAAAGGTTTTTCAAAGATTACTATTAATAGTTTTTTTCTTTTAAAAAAAAAAATAGTAACTTTTTTTAAAAGATTTCTTTATTCAATTTTTGGTTCTGGGATCATCCAATTGAATATTTTTATTTCCATGCTTTTTGCATCCTTAGTTGGAGAAGGGGCAATAAGTCAAATATATTATGCGGATAGAATTATAGATTTGCCTTTCGCACTTATTGCAGTTGCAATTTCAATTACGTTACTGCCGTATTTAAGCAGAAACAAAGATGACATTGAAAAAATTTCAGATGCGTTTAATCAAACAATTATTCTTTGTATGATTTTTGCATTTCCAACTAGTGTAGCTCTATTATTAATATCTGAGGATATAATCTCTGTACTTTTTGGAAGGGGTGAATTTAATTTTAATAATATTACTCTTTCTTCTAATATTTTAAAAGTGTATGCATTTTCCTTACCTGGCTACATGATTGCAAGAATTTGCAACCAAGTTTTTTATTCTTATGAGAGAGTTGACTTACCTGTTAGAGCCTCAATACCTACTTTTATTTGCAATCTGATATTCTGTTTTATTTTTTATAAAAATTTAGGAGTTATTGGTTTAGCTTTATCGGGTGTTATTAGTGTATGGTTAAATGTAGTAATTCAAATTTTTTATTTAAAAAAATATTTTTGGAATTTGTATCAAAAAATTAAAATTATTAACCTAAGTAAGTTTTTAAAAATATCCCTAGCACTTATACCTCTAATAATAGGAATATATTTTATTGATTATGTTTTTGAATTTAATAAGTACTTAAATTTAATTTTGCAAATATTTATATGTGTGACTTTGTATTTTTTATCCTTGAAGCTCTTAAAATTGGATGAATTTCAATTGTTATATAAAAATAGATTTTTTAACTAAATAACTTATTTACTAATTTTAATTTTAAGCTAAGAATATCAATCCCATTCAATGTTAATGGGCGTGTAGCTCAGTTGGTTAGAGTACTTGCTCGACACGCAAGGGGTCACAGGTTCGAATCCTGTCACGCCCACCAATGATTTACTTTTTCATTATTTATTTATATAAATACATGCTTATGAAAAATATTTTTATACTATTCGCAACCCTATTTGTTTTTTTTACACAAAACATATTCGCAGGTAGTTTTTCAATTTTTGGTGGTATTTATGACTATGATGATGATAGTACTACAAACCTTGCGGGTATAAATTTTCACTCCTCTAGTAAAATAGATGTATTCGGTTTTATTGACATTAGTCCTGTAGTAGGTGGTTTTGTTACTGCTAAATCTGCTTCAATGATTTATGGTGGGTTTGATACAAAAATTGGCACTGAAAAAATTTACTTGAATCCATCACTTTCCACTGGTTTTTATAATAACGGAAATGGCAAAAATCTAGGAAATTCCCTGCAGTTTAAATCAGAGGTAAACCTTTTTTATAGTATTAATGAAGGCTCAAGAGTGGGCTTTGGGTCTCATCATATTTCAAATGCTGGCTTAAGCTCTGTTAACCCCGGTGTTAACAATTTTTACTTAATTTTTAATCAAGATTTTTAAATCTAAATTCAATATATAGTAATTGTTTATTGCTTTAAATTTGTTAATTTTAACTTAAATGGCAAAAAACATTGTAGCTTATATTTTTTTAACAGCTTTATTGGTAATAATTACTGTAACTAGTTATGACTCGATTATGGTTTATTACAAGGCAAACCCATATATTAACGGAATTATACTTTTAACCCTTCTTATTGGTTTTCTCTTATACTCTTATAAATTATTCTCTTTAAGCTCAGAGTTTAGATTTATGAATTCTGTGGCTTTTGGAAAGCTAAAATTGAATGATAGTTCATTGGAAAGATACGCTATCACAAAAAGTATTGCCAAAAATCTTGGAATTACCTCCACTAGTAAAACAATTAATAAAACACTTGATGAAATATTAGATGAATTAATGTCCGTTGTAGAAAGCGGAAAAGAAATATCAAAATATTTATTCAATTTAGCTGTTTTTCTTGGATTAATTGGTACCTTCTATGGTTTACTTCTTACAATTGGAAGCGTTTCAAATGTAATAGACGGTCTTTCAATTGAACAGCAGGATTTTGGAGTTTTTTTTAATACTCTTCGAGATGGTCTTAAATCGCCTCTTTCTGGAATGACAATCGCATTTAGTTCTTCCTTATTTGGATTAGTGACCTCATTAATTCTTGGCTTATATGAAATTATTATTAAAGGAGTGAAACAAAATTATTACGAGTTTTGTGAAAATCAAATAAGACTTTACTTTAGATCAGGGAGTAAAGAGGTTGTTAGCAACAGTTCAGATAATTTAAACGATAACAGGGTTATTGAAAAGCTTGATCAGGTTATTACAGAGTTAAAAAGCGTTACGAAAACAATCAAAAACTTAGAAAAATAGTGAGTTACTTTTCTAAATCTCAAAATACAGATGACGGAAGTATAATTTGGCCTGGATTTGTGGATGTTTTGGCATCCACCTTAATGGTTATTATATTTATAGTTTTACTATTTACCGTTTCTCAAGTTTATTTAGGTGATTTAGTTGTTGGCAAAAATGAACAAATTCAAAACTTGGAAAAAACGATTGAAATTCAAGACGACACAATAGTAGAACAGGATATATCCTTAACAGATAAAGAAAAAATATTAATCGAAAAACAAAATTTGATTAGTCAACTAGACTCAGAAATTTTTAATCTTGATGAAGAAATCAAATCTAAACAACAATTGATTTTGAACAAAGATGAACTGTTGTCTTCCCAGGGTCAAATTATAGTAAATCAAGATCAAACCATATTTTCACTTGATGAATTAATTACAGAACAGGCGCTTGATATAGATGAGTTAAATAAAATTATTGCTCAGATTACAGATGAACTCTCCATCTCTCTAGCTCAAAATCAAGAACTTCAATCAGAACTCTTAAATTTAAACGAAGAACAGAAACAGTTAAAAATAAACCTATTTAATTTAGAGGGAGATAATGAAGTCTTAATTGGAAAAATTACTGAATCTCAAAATAAAATTGAAACTCTAATTCAATCTTTAAATAGCTCTGAAAGCCTAAATAGGGCCCTAGAAGAGCGAATTGCCTCTACGAATGAACAAAACGAGGCATTAAAAAATCAAATTAGTAGTTTAGAGGGCGATGCAGACTTAAAGAGCGCAAGTTTAAATGATGCTTTAGTTAAGATTTCGCAACTTTCTGAGAACATCAAAGTTCTCGGTAATGAAATTCAGTTACTAAATAATTTATTAGAGTCTAAAGAAGTTGAAATTGCTAAGAATAAAGTAGAGTTGGGTGAGCTAGGGGACAGATTAAATAGAGTTTTAACCAGTGAAATATACAAATTACAGAAATATAAGTCAGAATTTTTCGGTAAATTAACAGAAATTCTTGGCAATCGATCTGATATACAAATTAAAGGGGATAGATTTATTTTTCAATCAGAAGTTTTGTTTGAATCGGGAAGTTCAGACATCCAACCAGAGGGTAGAGTTGCCTTATCTTTAATTGCAAAAACTATGAGTGACCTAATTATAGAGCTCCCAACAGATCTAAATTGGATACTTCAAGTTGATGGGCATACAGATAAAGTTCCAATTGCAACTTCTAGGTTTCCATCTAACTGGGAACTATCTCACGCTCGGGCATTAGAGGTTGTAAAATTTTTCATTCAGCAAGGTTTACCTGCAAACAAACTATCCGCTAATGGTTACGGTGAATATCAACCTATGAATTTTGGTGATAGCCCAGAAGACTTAAAACAAAATAGAAGAATCGAATTAAAAATTACCCAAAACTAATCGATCCACATTTTTATGATTGTGTCAGGATCTTTTACTAAACCGTTTTTAATGGGATCACCTTTTTTAATTTTATCTACAAATTCCATTCCTTCAATTACCTCTCCCCATGCCGTATATTGACCATCAAGGTGAGGGGCATCATCAAAGCAAATAAAAAACTGACTATCGGCACTATTCGGATCCATCGCTCTAGCCATGCTGAGTGTGCCTCTTTTATGTGGAGTGTCATTAAATTCTGCATTGATATTTTGGCCTGATCCACCAGTACCATTACCCAGCGGGTCGCCAGTTTGTGCCATAAAACCATCAATCACTCGATGAAATACAATTCCATCATAAAAACCTTGATTAACAAGTTCTTTAATTCTTTTTACATGGTTAGGTGCCTTATCATCGAAGGTCTTGATTTTGACGATACCGTCTTTTAATTCTAAATTAATAATAACATCCTCCTTAGAAAATAAATTAGTGGAAAAAAATAATAAAGTTATTGAAAGTAATGTTTTAATTATTTTCATTTTTAAACATTAACACAATTAGCAGTACCTAAGAAATTAATTATGAGATAATTCTGTCGCTATTGAAATTATTTTGTTTTTTAAAGAATTTAACCCGTTAGATCTTGAAGGACCAAGATGAGAGGATAGTCCAATTTGATCAAAAAAATCCATTGGATTAGATAAAATTGCAGATGGGGACTCTTCGCTATAAATAAAATAAATCAAATAGAATAAACCCTGAACTATTACTGAATCACTTGCGCCTTTGAGAATAATCAGATTATTTTTAAACTCAGGGACAACCCATAAGTTTGATGTACATCCCTGTATTCTAAATTCCTCAATTTTAAACTTTTCATCTAAATCAGGAACTTTTTTACCTAAATCAATTAAATACTGATATTTATCCTCCCAATTATCAAAATAGGAGAAATCTTCTTTAATTTTGTTGATTTTTTCTTGAATTAACATAAATTCCCACAATATTAAATTAACCAATTAAGTAAAATGAAAATTAAAAGCTCACTTAAAACTGCAAAAACTAGAGATAAAAATAATCAGCTAGTTCGTCGTAAGGGAAGACTCTACATTATAAATAAGTCTAACCCTAGAATGAAAGCTCGCCAGGGCTAAATTTTAAGATAAATATTTTTCGACTTCTAAGGCAGCCATACAACCCATTCCTGCCGCTGTTATTGCCTGTCTATAAAATTTATCTTTTACATCCCCAGCAGCAAATACACCTTCAATAGAGGTTTGGGTGCTATCAGCTTTTGTTAAAATATAACCATTTTGATCCATATCTAATTGATCTTTGAAAAGAGAGGTAGCTGGATCATGTCCTATGGCAACAAATACCCCATCAACTAAAATAGTAGAAACTGTATTCGATTTTATATTTTCAATATTAATTGAACTAATATTTTCTTCACCATTAAAACTCTTTACTTCACTATCCCAAACAATTTCTATTTTATCATTTTTAAAAAGGCGATCTTGTAATATTTTCTCAGCTCTTAGTTGGTGGCGTCGATGTATTAATAAAACCTTAGATGCAAATTTTGTTAAGAATAATGATTCTTCAGCAGCACTATTTCCTCCACCGATTACAGCAACAACTTTATTTTTAAAAAAGAAACCATCGCACGTGGCACAAGCAGAAAGACCATGACCTTTAAATTTATTTTCATTTTTTAATCCCAGCCATCTTGCCTGCGCTCCTGTACAGATAATTACTGCTTTGGTTTCAGCAATATCTCCATTATCTAAATAAATTTTTTTTATTTTATTTTTGAGTTCAACTTGAATTACTTGACTATTAATAATTTTAGTTCCAACTGCAATGGATTGTTTTTTCATTTGTTCCATTAACCATGGTCCTTGAATAGGATCTTCATACCCTGGATAATTTTCTACATCAGTTGTAATGGTTAATTGACCACCAGGTTGTAAACCACTAATTAGAGTTGGGTTTAGGTTAGCCCTTGCAGCATAAATTGCAGCTGTGTAACCCGCAGGTCCAGATCCGATTATAATAACGTTACTTGTATCAGCCATTAATGGGCCAGCTAGTAGGGAAGGTTACATAATTAATTTGCATACACCTTCTCTCGATTTTGATTTCTTTTTTCTCTAGCCCGTGCCATGTGTTATTACCTGAGGCAAAAAAATATCCCGTATTATGTCTATAGGGTATTGTTTTAACTAATTTCATATTCAGATCATAAAAATCTGTGCCAAGGTTCTCTGATTCATTAAAAGTATTAATAAATAGCATCATGGTCATCAATTTCTCTTTTATATCTAAATGCGGTTTTAACCAAAATCCTTTACGGTCAGCAATATACTCGACTCGTATATAAGAGTTAGTCAAATCTTTTTGAATATAATTCTCTATAGATTGAATAACTTCTTTGTCCCTTAAATCTTGTATTAATTCCATTCCATTAGGGAGTCTCTCATAATTGTCTTTTTCTAAAAAAACTCTTAGTTTTCCATCCAGATCACCACCGCCATTATCAGCTGCACGAGTTCCATCAAAGGCTCTTGGGGCATCAGAAATCTTAACTTCATTTAATTCTTTGATCATGCCATCTGAGAGAGGTTTGTTTAGCTCCCAATGAGGAAAAGGATCTTGATTAGATTTAATATTGTGGAGTATTGATTCTTTAAGATGCATATTTTTGGAACCTTAAATTAGATTTAATCTTATTCAAGATTTTAGTTTTTAATTCATTATTATAGTTATCTAAATTCACTTCAAAAGGAATAAGATTGTCATCAAAAAATCTAATATAATTTCTGCTAATTAAGTTTTGATAAAAAATATTATATCTTTCTGGAGCATGGTGCTCTTCAAATTTATAGACATAGGTACCAATGCCAGAAGAAATAGACTCTGATATCATCGATATCGAGTCCCAAGTTACTATTTGAATTGAACCTGTAGAGAGTAAATCACCATATTTTTTTGGACTAAATAGTTCTTTAAATATAAATAAATTTTTATTTTTAATATCGATAAGTTTATTTATTAATTCAGAAGGTGTTCTTCTTGAAGGAATGACATTTACTTTATAATTTTTGGATAATTTTAAAATATCATCAATAATTTTAAAATGAGTTTCATTATGAAAATTAAAATACTTGTTTTTACCACCTAGGATAAAATTAACAGTATCATTTTTTTTAATATCTTTTTTAAAGTCAATGTTATGTAAAGCAAGCTGAGTAGAAATTGAATTAGGTAAATCAAGTTTATCATGCTCAGGACAAATTATTAAATCAAATTTATTTCTTTGAGACTTTGGATCTTGGATATGAATATTAAAAATTTTTTCTTTGAATTTTTTTTTTAAATAAATAGATGCCTTTACGCTTTTTTTCCCGCAACTTATAATAATCGTATTACTATTGATTTTAATTTCAGATAAGTTTTTATATGCAAAAGGACTTGCGGGTATTAGTTGAATAGGGAATCTTCGAAAGAAAGGTTTAATCTCTAAATCAAAATTTAAATAATCTGTGCCAATAATTTTAGCTAAACCTTCAATTTGACTTCTCATACCCGCAGCACCCTCGCTGATGGTTAATACACTGAAGTTATTCAAAAGATTATTTAAATCTTACTGATTTAATTTCGTAAGAGGTAATACCTTTTGGTGTAGATACCTCAATATAGTCACCTTTTTTTTTACCAATTAATGCTCTAGCAATAGGACTCGTTACTGAGATTTTTTTTAGGTTTATATCTGCCTCGACTTCACCAACAAGTTGATATTTTGACTCTTTGTTATCATCGAGGTTAATAATGGTTACTGTAGCTCCAAATTTAACTATATTCCCTGATAATTTAGAGACGTCTATTATTTCTGCTTGAGCTATCGTGCTTTCTATCTCAGCAACTCTACCCTCAATAAAACTTTGCTTTTCTCTAGCTGCATGATATTCAGCATTCTCAGATAAATCACCGTTGCTTCTAGCATCAGATATCGCTTTTATAATAATTGGACGCTCAACAGTTTTTAAATGTTTAAGTTCGTCTAGGAGCTTTTTTTGCCCCTCTTCAGTCATAGGTATTTTATCCATTTTTTGTTTTAATATTTAATAAGTGGTAAAACTTATTGAATTTTCAATAGCAATTCAAATGAAAATTTTTCAATTGTAAATATGATGATTTTGAATAGCTTTTACAGAAATTTCAGTGTTTTTTAAGGTAAGTATTGAATTACATAATATTTTAGCACTTCTTAAATTGGTGTAATAAGGAACGTTTAGGTCTACAGCTGTTCGCCGAATAGTAAAGCTATCTTTTATAGCCTGTTTATTTTCAGTTGTATTAATTATGATATCTAGCATTCCTTGATTAATTAACTCAACTACATGAGGAGAGCCTTCCGCAACTTTATTTACTAATTTAGATTTCAGCCCTTTTTTTTGAAAAAAATTATATGTACCTCTCGTACTAAAAATATCAAAACCATTTTTAATAAATAATTTAGCTATCTCTGTTGCTTCTTCTTTATCTTCATCTTTTACTGAAATAAAAATATTTTTTAATTGGCTAAGTTTATCTACTCCACGTATTTGACCAGCTCCAATTTGGCTTTTTAAATAAGCCATATCAAAATTTTTGTCTATACCCATAACTTCACCAGTGCTTTTCATTTCAGGGCCAAGAATAACATCAGTATTAGGGAATTTATTAAAAGGAAAGACGGCTTCTTTAATTGCATAATAGGGTAGTTTACTCATATCAAAATTTCTTAAATCTTTTGAAAGCTCTTTGCCGACAATGAGTTCTGCTGCAATCTTGATAAAGGGTATTCCTATCGCTTTAGCTAAAAAGGGAACAGTTCTACTAGCCCTCGGGTTTGCTTCAAGAATATAAATTTCTTCATTTTTAATGGCATATTGAATATTCATTAAACCTACGGTCTCTAGTTCATTAGCTAATTTAATACTAAAAATTTTAATAGAATTAATTAACTCAGCACTCAAGGAAAACGGAGGTATACTGCAAGCACTATCACCAGAATGAATACCTGCCTCCTCGATGTGCTCCATTATTCCAGCAATCATAGTGTTACCTTTAGTATCTCTTAGGACGTCCACATCGACTTCTTTGGCATCTTTTAAAAATTCATCAATAAGAATAATATTATTTTCTAATGCCCAATAATTTTGATCTATATAATTTTGAACATCATCTAAATCATTCATTTTTTCCATCATCCTACCCCCTAAAACATAAGAGGGTCTTAACAAAATTGGAAAATTTAATTTAGATGATTTTTTAATGAGTTCATTAGTTCCAACAGAAATATCACTCTTAGGTTGTTTTAGGCCAACTTTATTAATTAGATGCTGAAATTGTTCTCGATCCTCAGAAATATCTATAGCCTCAAAAGAGGTACCCAGTATTTTATATCCATTTTCTTTGAGTTTATTTGCTATTCTTAGAGGGGTTTGGCCGCCAAATTGTACAACAACGCCTTCAACTGAACCTACTTCATTTTCCTTGTCTATGATATTTTTTACATACTCGAAGTCCAATGGCTCAAAATACAATTTATCAGAGGTGTCATAATCGGTAGATACGGTTTCAGGATTACAGTTAATCATGATTGCCTGATAGCCCATATTTTGAAAGGATTTAACTGCCTGAACACAACAGTAATCAAATTCAATACCTTGACCAATTCGATTAGGGCCAGACCCAAGTATAATAATTTTTTTTCTATTATCAGGCCTAGACTCACAACTAAATTCATTAATTGACTCTGAAAAAGTTGAGTATAAATAGGCCGTAGAGGAGTCAAATTCATTTCCACAAGTATCTACTCTTTTAAAAATTGGTTTTAAATTATTTTTATTTAATAGGTCATAGATATTTTTTACTGGCACTTTTGCTAAACTAGCTATGTGGTGATTTGAGAAACCTAATTTTTTTATATGAACTAAAAATTCTTTATCAATATTTCCTTGAGTTTGGACAATTCTTTTTTCAATGTCGATAATTTCTTCAATTTCTCTTAAAAAGAATAAGTCAATGTGAGTAATAGAGTTAATTTCTTCTAAAGTAAAATTTCTTCTAATTGCCTCTGCAACCATAATCAATCTATCAGGTTTTTGTTTAGACAACTCATCTTTTAAATCCTCATTTTTAAAATTTAATAAACGGTGTGTTATGTCAAAACCATAATTATCAGACTCAATTGAATAAAAGGCTTTTAAGATTGATTCTTTAAAGCTTCTACCTATAGACATAATTTCACCAACTGATTTCATTGCCGTATTAAGCTCATTTGGCGTACCCTGGAATTTTTCAAAATTAAATTTTGGAACTTTAGTAACAATATAGTCAATAACAGGTTCGAAGCTAGCAGGGGTTACTTTGGTTATATCATTTTGAAGTTCATCAAGTGTATATCCTATTGCAAGTAAAGCTGCAATTTTAGCAATCGGAAAACCAGTGGCTTTTGAGGCTAACGCTGATGATCTGCTAACCCTAGGATTCATTTCAATAATCAATACTTTTCCATTTTTAGGATTAACAGCAAATTGGACATTTGATCCGCCAGTTTCAACACCAATTTTTCTTAAAATTGCTATACTTTGATCTCTAAGTACTTGGTATTCTTTATCTGTAAGTGTAAGTGCAGGAGCAATGGTAATACTATCGCCGGTATGCACTCCCATTGGATCTAAATTTTCTATGGAGCAAACAATAATTGAGTTATCAAATTTATCCCTCACAACCTCAAATTCAAATTCTTTCCAACCTATTAAAGATTCCTCAACTAAAGTTTTATTTACTGGGCTTAAATCTATTGCAGTTTGAGTTTTAGATATAAATTCATCTTTGCTATAAACAATACCACCGCCTGTTCCACCTAGTGTATAAAAAGGCCTAATGATTAATGGATAGGAAACTTCATTTGAAAGCTTATTTAAATCAGAATGGTTATCAACAATAATACTAAATGGTGTTTCAAGGCCTATTTCTGTCATAGCTTTTGCAAATAATTCTCTATCCTCGGCAACATCAATCGATTTAGGACTAGCACCTAAAATTTTTATAGGATTATTTTCAAAATAATTTTCTTTGTTAAGTTCTCGAATGATATTTAGAGCAGTTTGACCTCCCATAGTCGGTAAAATTGCATCTGGCTTCTCTATTGCTATTATTTTTTTTACAATGTCTTTATGTATGGGTTCTATGTAAGTTTTATCTGCAAATTCTGGATCGGTCATAATGGTTGCAGGATTTGAATTTATTAAAACTACAGAATATCCCTCTTTTTTCAAAGCCTTACACGCTTGACTGCCTGAATA
>Ga0181562_10000417_pt1 | contig 34954 bp, 25 predicted proteins | sample 011ome_26_FD_139344 | JGI IMG/M metagenome (GOLD analysis project Ga0181562, IMG submission 139344) | Coastal salt marsh microbial communities from the Groves Creek Marsh, Skidaway Island, Georgia - 011511BT metaG (megahit assembly) | ecosystem: Environmental > Aquatic > Marine > Intertidal...
AGACGCTCATACGCGCAAAAGACACTCGCATCTCTACCTCGGAAACTTCGCGTCGAATCACGGGAAACGATTGATATCGTCGATATTGCATCGCTTGCAACGCTCTGCGCGACAAAACAGCCATCATTTAGTACGAATCACGACCCACCTTTTCCGCATTCGGCATAGACAAAGGAAAAAAATCATCCAACATCGGCGCATACGTCGTCGCGTCCGATGGATACACCCTACGAGAAAACACGCGCAAGCACATTTCGTACGTCAACACCATCCAAGCGCGCCGACGACGCGCGTCGCACTCACCCAGGAATCACGTGCACGAGCTGCACCACATCCCCTCGACGGACAATCTCCGCCGTCAGCCACCGTACCATGGGCACCGTGTTCGGCGAGCAATCCAACCCAACGATCACGTGTCGCGTCGTCCCCGACTGTGACTGTCGCGTACACGCGCACCCATCGTCGCACGCGCACCCATCGTCGCGCGAGCCTCGCGCGCACCGACACGTCGCGCGCGCGCCGTCCCCGGCAGAACATTCACATTCCATCGTCGTCGTCGTCGTCGTCGTCGTCGTCGTTTTCTTTATCGCACGTCCTCGTCGTTTACCGTTCAACGCCTCACGCGTCGCAGAATGAAGACAGGACGACGACGGGACTTTTGGGACACAGGCGCCACCCCCATGGTCCATGGAATGCGAACGGACGCCATCGAATGCATGATGCCATGGAGCGCGCCATTCATTGCGTCGCGCGCGATGGGTGACGGTGACGACGGTCATCACGGCGACGACATCTCCGTGCGTGACATCTCCGTCGTGATGCGCCGCCACGGCTGCGCGTCGTCGTCGTCCTCGATGCTGTCGCAAGGCGCCGAAAGCCGCGTCTACGCCGTGCGATTCGCCAATCGCGACGGCGTGTGCAAGCACCGGTTCCGTAAGCGCTACCGACACCCGACGTTGGATGAGAAATTGACCAAGGCGAGGTTGAACATGGAAGCGCGGACGATGATCAAGGCGAGGAAATGTGGGGTGTTGACGCCGAACGTGTTGTGCGTGGATGCGGAGGAGTGTTGCGTGTACATGGAGCGCGTGCGAGGGCGGGCGTTGAAGGAGGCGTTGCGTTCGGGCGCGACGAGCGACGAGGCGATACAGGCGTATGGACAGGAGATTGGCGTCGCAGTGAGCGCGTTACATGATGGTGGTATTATACACGGGGATTTAACGACGTCCAACTTTATCGTGCGCGAAGGCGATGACAAGGTGGTGATGATTGATTTCGGGTTGAGCTACCCTAGCGTCGTGCCCGAGGACAAGGGTGTGGATTTATACGTATTAGAACGCGCAATCACCGCCGCGCATCCATCACACACCGCGTTGTTTGATGAAATTTTAGCCACGTACAAGAAACATTCGCGGTTTTGGAATCCGACGTTGAACAAATTCGCCGAGGTGCGCGCGAGAGGCCGCAAGCGCTCGATGGTTGGCTAGTCGCGCTCGGCGCTTCGCCTCCGCGCCCGCGCGCCCTACGTCGCGGTGTACCATCGCATCGCGCATCACGTACGCGCCATGTTTCTCCCTGTGCGTGTATTGTTATTATTACTGCAGTACTACCATTCCTAGTATGTTTTTAGTCATCATCCACGCATCGTCCTCGTACGCGCGCGCCGCGGAGGATATCCAACGCGACGACGTCCCCATGTGGGGCTCTTATCCAAGCGCACCATCGTGCGACGTCACTCGTCGTCGCGCGTCTGCCAAAAGGTCGTCGCCAGAAGATCGCCAGGAGATCGCACACGGAAGATGTCTTCGTGCGTCATGCCATCATCGTCGCTGACGTCGCGCATCGCCCCGCGCGCGTCGTCGTCGTCGTCGTCGTCGTCGCGTCGCGCGCGCCGAGCGCCGCACGTGGCGCGAGCGGCGGTGGATGACCCGTCCGCGACGGCGTCCGCGCCCGCGCAAGGCACGTCGACGGCGACAAAGAAGCTGAATACGGATTGGCAAATCGACTTTTGCTCGCGGCCGTTAAAGGACGATCGCGGGAAGAAGGTGTGGGAGCTTTTAATCACCGACGACGACCGATCGTTTGAGCACGCCGAGTACTTTCCAAACAATAGAATTAATTCTGTCGAGCTCGCCCGGGCGCTCGAGCGGGTGATGGAGGAACGAAATGAACGTCCGAAACGGTTTAAATTTTTCCGGGCGCAGATGCAGACGATTATCACTCGTGCGTGTAATGAGGTGGATATCGCGCCTTTGGCGTCCCGTCGATGCCAGACGCTCGTGACGTGGCTGGGCGAACGCGTGGAAACCGTGTATAAAAAGCATCCTGGATACGACGCCAACGCGCCTCCGTTGATGGCGTTTGAAGCGAGCGCACCAAAGAGATTACCAGATGCTTTACGCGGTGAATCATGGGCGTTCGTGGCGTTACCGCTCGTGGGTGTTCGGGAAGAGATGGCGCAAGTGAAGCGCGGCAAGGTGTTTGGTGCGTTGCTCGACATCGACGAAGACTTGCCAGATGATACGTTGATTCCGGGCATTGCCGTGTACACGTCCCGCGCCGCCGCGCTCGCGGGATGGACAAAGGGTTTAGAGCTCGCGTGCATCTCCGTAGATACGCAAACGAGCTCGATTGTGTTGGAGACTGGCGTGAACGATTCGTGGTCGTATGCGTTTTTCCGCAAATCCAAAGAGCTCACGCAAGAAGCCAAGGAGTGGGAGCAAGTCAAGCGCGCCTGCAATGGCTTACACTTTCTCGCGATTCAAACCGATGAAGAAGCGGAAACCACCGATGGGTTCTGGATCTTACAAGATTCCGCCCCTAGCGAATATTAAACTCTGTTTCATTATTAATATCACATTCATTTTGACGCTCAACGCCACGCGGCGACGTACGTCACACGCGAGCACGCGCGTCGGCACCCATCGTGGTGCGGGGCCATGTCATCCCTAGGTGCAGTCGCTCGATCGCTCACCGTGTGCGTGCTGAGTCGCGCGCAAAAAGCCGCAGTCGTTCTCTATGCGTGCGCCTTCGTCGCCGTGTTGGCGTACCCAAAGCTCGCGAGGCGCACCTTTGTGGACGAAAATGCCTTTCTCGTCGGCGCGACGCGAGGGATGTTTGATGTAAAAGACGCCCACGCGGCAAATGATAGTGCACGTATCCTGCGGGACGTGGCAGGGAGCACGAGAACGCAGACGACGGCGAAAAGAATGGAGTGGATTACTCGAGCGCTGGATGCGCGCGGGTTCGAGAGCTACGCGTCGCCGACGTTCGATGGCGGAATCAATACGCACGCCATTGCGCGCGCGACTCGTGGAGATGGTCGGGAGTGTATGGTTTTACTCACCTCGCTTGGAGTGATGGATGTCGATGCCGAGGCGGTGACGATTGGGTTGGCGTTGCGCGTGTTCGAGACAGTGGGCCGCGCTGATTGGTTGGCAAAAGATTTGATATGGGTCGCCATCGATGGTGAACACGGGGATATTGAAGCCACAATGGCGTGGTTGAAGAGATATTACTCACCGAGCGAAGTTAGTCGCGGCAGCACGCGTGAGCCATTTGAACGTGCTGGGACGATACAGCAAGCGTTTGCGTTTAGCGCGCCGCATGGAGCGAGCGCGTCGAAACTGTTAGTGCAATTAGAAGGGTGGAATGGGGCGTATCCCAATCAAGACATCTTCACCATGTTTGACAAGGTGAACCAAATTAGTAGAGCTCGCTTGCCATTGATTTTGGATGCCGACATGCGCACACGGAAGACGAAAAGGGTGTGGTCTGCGAGCGCGCACCACTTTGATATGCTCGAGTCGGCGATTACGTTTATGTGGCGCGCCGCGACTGGTATTCCTTCGGGCCCGCATGCGGCGTTCAAGGCGCATTCTATTGATGCACTAGGTATCCACGCCTTGACTCAGAAGGGTATTCGCACCGTTGAAGGCATCGATGCGTATCACTACTTTGGTTCGTTGCTTGAAAGCTCGCTTCGAGCGTGCAACAATCTTCTCGAGCTGCTCCATCACAGTTGTTTTTATTACATCATGCTCGGTCCGGAGAGATTCTTAGGGATTGCAGAATACATCGCCCCACAAGTGATGTTATTAGTGAGCCTGACGCTCGTAGCTGCGCAGTTGACGACGTATGGTGCGGGGAAAATCACGGACGTTCCTTCATCTGATGTTGAAATGCGCACGTCGCATGATTGGTTTTCAGCCATTCGACGATTATTACTCGCGCTTGCAACGGGTCTCGCTGCTGGATCGTTGTGTACTGCTGCAAATGCACACGATATTGGCCATGCGTATGTGACGATCGTCGTCACTGTGTTCATGATTGTAGCTAGTGTTGCGTTCTTGCGTCTTACGCGCTCCGACGAATCGAGTCGCCCGTCAAAAAACGCCAGCGTCGTCACAAATGGAGTGATGATCGTGCACCAAGACGATTGGGTAGCTGATAAGGTGATTAACATCGCATGGTTACTTGCAGTGATGAGTGCGTGTACGTTTTTCAACTTCTCTCTCGCGCTGTTTAGCACCTTTGCCTTGGCGCCGGCGTGCGTACTTTGTTCGCCGACTAAAGACGCAAAGCTCGCGGTCGTCGCTCTGACGGCGCTACCAATCGCTTCTCTCATCGTCGTGGCACACGTCGGCGGGTTCTCAATTATCCACGCATTTGGGCTATTAGCCAGCCATCACGCGCGTTGGCGCACGTTTGCCTTGCCAATCGTATTCGGGATTGCGTATCCGACGACGTTGATGGCGATGCGCGTCGCGTCTTCACCGACCAAGCTCAAAGTCGAATAGGTGTACTAAAAAGAGATAAGTAGAAGAATATTCAATCAAATAATATAGCTACCGTACAAATAATCATTGCTATGCATTCATTTTACGCTGACATCTCGACGCGCTCTGTCGGTGCCTCTGCGTGCGCCACCTTTGTCGTCGCGGCGTGCATTAAAATCGTCTGGAAAAACTTCATCACGAGTTTGTCGGGCCAAGGCGCACCAAACGGAGCCTCATCACCAGCTTCCCATCCGAGATGCCCGCCTGTTTCAGTTTCTATCAAAATCACGTTTGGATTCTTTTCAATCTTCTCGCGCGGAATCGCGCTCGCCACTGCGATGGGGTCGTCGAGCGCCTGCACCGTCATGAGCGGAATGGCGACGTCTTGAATCTTATTCTTACTTCCCGAATATTCGTAATACGCATCAACGGTTGGGAACCCAAACGTCACCGCTGTCACCGCCTCGTCGAAATCTCGCACCGTTTTTGCGTTTCGCACTAATTCAGGGTTGTATTTCGGCAATCCAGCGAATAAGTTTTCGTGGGGGGCAAAGAGTTTGCGCATGTTCTTTGCCATGGCTCGGCTGTAAATGGTGCCAAAAAACCCAGATTCCAACGCCGTATCGCACGCGTTCAAATCAAACGGATTGCACAGCGCCGCCGCGGCGGTGAGTTTTGCTTGCGAACCTTCCTCGCCTAAAAAGTTGGTCAAAATATTCGCCCCTAACGACCATCCGATGGCGAGGAGCGGCGCGTTTGGAAAGCGTCGATGGAGCTCGTCGACGACAAATCTAATGTCACCCGTATACGACGCTGAGTAGAACTGCGGGGTAGTCAACGGCGATTCAGCGCACCCTCGACAGTTGAACGCCACCGTGCGAAACCCACTCGCGCGTGCACGCTTCATAAAATGCTTCAAATACTTGTCGTGCGATCCACCGGCGATGCCCGACATGAGCACGAGCACCGGCGCATCCGCGGGAAGCTTTGCTTGCTCCTCCTCCATACGCCGCGCCACGAGCACATTCTGATCAAAAACCTTACGCACAAAAGGCGGTCCTTGTGCTTCAACCTCGCACACACCCTCTGCTCCAGGCGCCATCGTCGCTCGCGTCGCGTCCGCGTCCCCGCCCACGCTCAGCGGCCAGTCGAGCGTCGCGTGCCCGCCGTTCGGCATCTCCAACACCTCACGCTGATACACCACATCTATATCCCTACGTAACAACGAACTTAAAATCGTCGACGCATGCGTATTCGTCAACCCAATCACCGCATCGTACCCCTGACTAATAATCCCAGCGCACGCTTCGAGCGCGCGCGCGCTCGCCGTCGACGGCGTCCGCGACGCCGTCACCCTCACCTCCGTCGTCCTACGCGCCCTCAGCATCACCATCGCCGCCGCCGCCGCCGCCGCCGTCACCGCCGCCACCGTCGTCACCATCCCCGTCGTTCCAAACGCCATCGCGTGCGTCGTCGTCGTCGTCGTCGTCATCCCTCGTCCCGAACCGCGCGTCCCGATCTTCATCTTCATCATCGTCACCGCGTCTTCACCGCGCCGCGTCGTCGTTCGCGCGCCGCCGCCGCCGCTCGCCACCACCCCGTACACGCGTCGGCGTACCACGCCACCACAACCACGCGGTGATGACGACGTGAACGACGACGGCACCACCACCGCGCTCGCTCGCGCGGCGTGCGCCGTCATCCTCTGAAGCGACCGCGTCCGACGCACCACGGATGACATGACGCCCGAACGACGTTTAGCCCGAACGGCGACGCCCGAACGGCGATGTCCAACCGACCACACTCGTTCGGACATTCGATATCCAATCGCACCGGTCGCGACCGCGCGCGGGCGTCGTCCGTCGCCGTCGCAGCTGCGTCGCGCGGTCGATGCGACGACGGTGACTTCACTGTGCGCCGACCGATCGCACGACGACGGACGACGGACGACGGACGACGGATTCGACAACGCACGCCATGGACGACGCCACAGACGGCGCCGACGCACGCGCCGAACACGTCGCGGGCGGCGATGGCGCGACCGACGCCGCGGGCCTCGTCGATGGGTTGAAACGCGCGCGCGAGACGGATGGCGATGATGTGCACGATGATGATGATGATGATGTCGACGACGACGAGGATATGGATGACGATATGGATGGCGACGATGACGAAGGGATGGGTGATGGTGCTGGTGAGGACGGAGACGGCGAGCGAGGGGCGTCGGGGGCGGGTGCGGCGCGTGCGGGTGGGGATGACGCGGATGTGGATGATCAATTGTTGCTCCCGCGACACACCAAGGTGCGCGTTTGAACGCGCGTTTCGCGGCGACGACGATGAGGATGATGATGCGTGATGCGTGATGCGTGATGCGTGATGCGTGTTGCGTGCTTTCTGTGTATTTCGTTTTGTGTGGGTGTCGATCGGGAGCACGGTGTGGACGTCGCGCGCGCGGTCGTCTCGCGCGAAACCTCGCGCGCGCGCGCTCGCGCTTTGACGCGCGCTCGACGACGTAAAGTTGTCTTTTGACTCGCGACTCGCGTACTGACGGTTTTACGTGTATTTTCATACATCTCTTCATCACACATAGGTTGTGATTAGTGGTAATAATCGCACCAAAGGTAAACTCATCGGGCTCAAGGGCGTGGTGAAGAAAGCCGTGGGGTTGGGCGGCTGGCACTGGTTGGCGCTGTCAAACGGGCAAGAGGTGCGGTTGCAACGCAACGCGCTGACGGTGCTCGAACACCCGACTGGGGACGAGCTCGATTCTGAGGATGGTAATGAAGATGATGTAGAGAATGGTGAAGAAGACGATGATGATGATGAAGAGAATGATGACGACGACGACGACGAGGACAAGGACAAGAACACGCGGTCGAGACGACCGACGCGGGTGCCCGGAAACGGGCCACCGAGTCAAGCTGCGGCAGCAGCTATGAAGCGTTTACAAGACAGACGAAGAAATGCGAGACCGAATTGTCAGTCTAACTTTGAACGTTTAACGATGACGACGTTGCTCAAGTACAAAAAGTTGTATGAATTGCCGCCCAACCCCGAAGTGGATGGCGACAAGAGCGCCCTCGTGCACGAAATCGCCAAACACTTCATGTCGCAAAAGCTCGATGAGCAAAAGGTGCTTCAGCAGTTTATGTGTTCCGTCGCGGACACCACGCAGCTTTAGAATTTTGCGGCTCAGCTTTACTCGCGTGCGTCTTCAGCGCGTCGTCCATACTCGACGCGCGTCGCGTGGCGTTTTTAGCGTTTTAGCTTGCGGTGCGCAGTCAAAACTAGTGTGTTTTCAATAGTAAATTACATGTCCATCATCATCGTCATCATCTCTTCTACTTTCTCTTGCTCGTCACGAGTGTGTGTGTGTTCTAAACGAGTTCTAAATGGCTAAGTCCTTTGGCACCACACCGCTGGCGAGTGCCTGCTCGAGTCTCGCCACTTCCTCCAACGTCTCAGCATTCGCAATAGCCACCTTGAGCGCGAGTAGCTGCTCAGGCGTAGGACCACTCGGAACTTGCTCCTCCTTTTCCACGTCCTTTTTCTCCTCGGGTAAGGCTTCACCCGGAGTAAACGTCTTCGCTCGAGCCGCCGCGCCGTCATCCGCCCCAAACGTCTTCGCCGCCGCCTCGCGTTCGCTCGCCTTGACGCGTTGAAAATCAAGCGCCTTCAACGCCTTACACTTGTAAATCACATACAAACGGTAATTTTCCTTCATCGTCACTGGATTCCCAATCAAACTCAGCATCGTCAACCGCGGACATTCCCCTAAACCATCCACGTCGGCTAAATTCCCCAACTTGTTATTCGTCAGCACCAGCGCGCGTAAAAACGGACACGACGTCGCCAACTCTTTCCCATTCACCCTGGCAATCTTATTATTACTCAAATACAACGTCCTCAATCGTTTCAACGGCGGTATATTCTCCACCTTGACAATCTCATTCGCACTCAAGTCGATCGCGTCGTACTGATCGCGGCTCGCGCTCAAGTTTTCAATCTCCCCGATGCGACGCGCGCGCAAATCCAGCGCGTACTCCCCCGTGGGGTCGTACGCACGCGGGGCGTTGGTGATGACATCCGCCGTCAATCGCCCTTTCGCCTGCGCGTCGTCGTCGTAATCCATCCTCACGCGCACACGTACGCCCCGCGCGCTCGCGCTCTTCGCTCGCGCTTTGGACCCGTCGAGAGCTCCACGCAGTGCGGCGCCGCGGACGCGCGCGGGGGTCGCCCGAGGGGTTTGCGTGTGATGGATACGATACATTGGCGGCGTTCAACGCCCACGGTTGATACATTGGCGGCGTCGACGTCGACGGTCGTCGTCGTCCAGAGGGGATGCAAATAAATGTGCGCCGCGGGGGGTGGTTCAATTCGCGGCGCCATTCGCGTGCGCGTGCGCGTGCGCGGACGCGACGCGTGGATGATGCGCGAGCGCGACGCGATGGCGATCGTCGCGCGCGACCGCCACGGCGGTGACCCATTCGCGGTCGACGACGAGGAGGATGACGAGGAGGATGACGAGAGGCGCGAGGATGTTGACGAGGAGGCGTTCGTGCGAGAGCTTCCGGGGGCGTCGAATGGGCTCGACGAGGCGGTTTTACGCGCGCTTCGCGCGGTGTCGCTCGGTGAGGTTGCGCGCGATGCTGGGGTGACGTCGATGACGATGACGATGGGTGATGGTGCGGTGGTTATTGATCGAGAGGCGGTGCGGGCGATGACGACGCGGGCGACGGCGCGGGCGTTGGACGCCAAGGCGGAAGCGTCGGCGTCGGTGGTGTCGAGGCGGAGCGCGTCGAGGTTGGAGCCTGGTTCGGTACAGAGTGCGTTTCAGCGCGCGGTGTTTGATAAGAGGTTGCATGATGCGATTGTGATGAGGATGACGGAGGAGGTGGCGAGACGCGCCGAGGCGGATTTACGGGTGGCGCGACGTCGGGCTCAAGAGACGCAATTGAGCGGACGAGACGCGGCAAGAGCGAGAGAGTTGAAGGAGCGAGAGAAACCACATAAACCTTGGTTTTTGCTCGAGACACCAAAAGAAGAATACGAGCGCGTGTCAAAGGAGGAGCGATTACGAGCGGCGGCGATGGAGGCTGGGACGACGAGCGGCGCGGTTCCGATGTGGGCGAACGCCGCCGCGAACGAGCCCACGCCGGATCCGCGGGACGAATCTATTCTAGGCATCGTCAAGCATTGTTTCTACATGGTGCAGTTCCATCCACGACCGATTCAAAAGGTTTTGGATTACTTGTTTGGGTATTCCCCAGCCGTCGATGGGGATGATTTGGAGGAAATTCTCGCCTATTCAAAGGGACTTCCGGTGTCTCGAGGAAAAACGCCCAAAGACTTGGCGTACGTTTACGCTACAAATTTGGATAAAACTATGGGCGAACGTGATAAGGTGGCGCTGAAGAGCTTGATTCGCGACGTGCGCGACGAATGGTCGACGCACATTCGCGCCGGATTCGACGCCGTCAAGCATCTCGAAGACTCCCCGCTCGATTCCGCGGAGGACATTCGCGTGCAAAACCGCGATTGCTGGCTCCGAGCATTATTCCCAAACAACGACTGGCCGACGAGAAATGAAAAAACGTACAAGTTTATCGAAAAATTACAAGAAAAGTCCATAGACGTCGACGCCAAGCGCGTGGTGACGTCGGCGAGACCGGTGCCGCTCGCCCTCGCCCGCGCCAACCTCAAAGCCAAGCGCGCCGCCAGTACCGCCTCAGGCGCCCCCGGAGCGCTCTCCACCACCACCGATGGCGTCTCCTCTACCATCAACGCAAGTGGTGTTCAAATCCATTACAACACCGACGGCATCCCAATCGTCGCCCCCTCAGGTTTCTTCCCCAAAACCAAAGCCGCGTTGCGCGCCGAGGGCGCCGCCGCTCGCTCCGCCGCGCACGACGCCGAACAACGTCGGCTCCTTCGTCGTCGCGGTGGCTTACCCCAATAGAACAACGCGTATATCATCCATCTCTCACTAGCTCGTCATAGATAGACCATCACACGTAGTCGTAGCTTGTCATAAATAGGACGCTCGGAGCTTGAAAAAGCGCGCTTTTGCGAAAAATGCCACGTCAGATCGTCACCACCTCAAATTGGATTAATCCTCACTCGAACCGTCGTCACACCGCGACGGCCACGCATTGCATCGCATCGCAATCCTATACAGCACAGACCAACGATGCTGACGACACCGCGTTCGACGATGCCGTCGACGGCGCGCGCACCGATGCGCGCCGTCGCGCGCACGCGATCGGCATCGATCGCGCGGCAGCCGGGACACGCGCGCGCGTGTCTTCGCGTGCGCGCGAGCGCGGATGAGGACGCGACGCGCGTGTGGGACGCGATGACGCCGAGTCGTCGTCAGTCGTTGATGGCGTTGATGGCGTTGGCGGTGCCAGTGAGTCCGCTGGGTGCGGCGCAGGCTAAGTTTGTGCCGAAATCCAAGCGCGACGAGGCGGGCGTCGCGGCGGTTGTTGTCGATTCCAAGCCGACAAAGACGACGACCAAGGCTGTGAAAAAATCAGCGTCGGCGGTGAAGACCCCTGAGGCGTCGTTCGCGGCGCTTCGCGTGGATATTACGAAGCTCATGGCGCGCGACAAGGATTTCGGTCCGACGATGGTGCGCTTGGCGTGGCACTCGTCTGGGACGTACGATCGAATGACAAACACTGGCGGTTCGGGCGGTGGTACGATTCGGTTCAAGGAAGAACTCGCGCACGGTGGTAACGCTGGGCTCGATAAGGCGGTGAAGAAGCTTGAACCGATTAAGAAGCGTCACCCAGATATTTCCTGGGCGGATCTCATCGCGTACGTCGGCGTGGTAGCCATTGAGGAAATGGGCGGACCAAAGCTCAAGTTTTCTTATGGACGCGTGGACGAGCTCGATCCGTCTGCGGTAACCCCAGATGGACGCTTGCCTGCCGCGGACAAGGGCGATGGCCCGGGTCCCAAGACGCAAAAGGGCTTGCGAGACGTCTTTTATCGCATGGGCTTTGATGACAGAGACATCGTCGCGCTCTCTGGCGCGCACGCGCTCGGCCGATGCCACGCCGACGCTTCTGGCTACGTCGGACCGTGGACTGGCACCCCGCTGTTGTTCAACAACTCTTACTTTGTCCTCCTCAAAGGCTTGAAATGGGAGCCCAATCTCGAGACTGGGAAATTTCAGTACAAGGACCCGAGCGGCAACTTGATGATGTTGCCGAGCGACATCGCGCTCGTCAAGGACCCAAAATTCAAGCGTTACGTCGACAAATACGCCGATAAGAAGGGCGGTCAAGATTTGTTCTTCAAAGACTTTGCCTCAGCGTTTGAACGACTTGAATTGCTCGGCACTAAGGACTTGGTCGAGCTCAAGGCGTGAGCGTATGTATACATATGAAACGCGCCTTTACTTTTTTCAATAATAACACGCCGCACACTTCTCCATTCTTCACCGCATGACGAGTCGCCTCATCTACCACGAGCGCCAACGCGATCAGCTCTGCGGCGTACACGCGCTCAATGCGTTACTCCAAGGCCCGTACTTTTCCGCCCCCGACTTGTCCGCGATTGGGCTCGAGCTCGACGCCACCGAGCGGTCGTTACTCGGTGGCTCAACTCGCCCAAACGCGAGCGAAAACGTCGACGAGAGCGGAAATTTCAGCATTCAAGTGCTGTCCAAAGCCTTGGACGTGTTCGGGTTGACGCTCAGTTCGTTGGCGCATCCGAACGAGGGTGCCGCGCGCGAGGATGCCAATCGAGAGATGGCTTTCGTGTGCAACCTCGAACGACACTGGTTCGCGCTGAGGAAAATACCCGGGTCTGGGGGATGGTGGGATTTGAATTCACTCGCCGTGGCGCCGAAACGCATTGGGGAGTTTTATTTGAGCGCGTTTTTGCGACAGCTCGAGGTGGATGGGTATTCGATTTTCATCGTCCGTGACTTGACGTCGACGACGCTCCCAGACATGGCTGGACAAACGAGTGAGAACGGGCGTTGGTTTTCGGAAGAGGAGGCTATGGCGGCGACATCGGATAGCGCGCAAGCACAAAAACATGGGCGTGCGCGTTTGGCGGCTGAGCGAGCGATGAGTCGCGCCGCGCAAGGTGGAGTTTTGTCGAGCGGCGGCGACGGCGACGGCGAGGATGCGGAATTGCAAGCGGCGCTCCGAGCGAGCATGGGGGACTTCGCCGCGGCGAATGGCGGAGTTATGCCGGGTAACGAAGATGCAGATTTAAACGCTGCAATCGCGGCGAGTTTAGGTGTCGACGCTGAGAGGGGAGGAGATGATGCCGAAGCTGAGCCGTCGCTCGCGGCGGCCATCGCGGCGAGTCTGGAAACATCTGGCCTAGACGATGATATGATGGAGGACCCAGAACTCGCCTCTGCGATCGCCGCGAGCTTGAATGAATCTAAAACTTCAACAAGCAATATCGACGAGGCGCGCACAGGTGACGCCAGTAGCGCACACACGAGCGCGGGCAAACGAAGCTTTGAAGAAGCCGATGCCGTCGACGCGTCTCTCGCGACGTCGACGCTGACGCGCCTTCCGCCAGATGAGCCACCCGTAGACACCGAAGGCTGCCTCTCTCTCGCATTTCGCCTTCCCGACGGCTCACGTCTAGGCCCACGACGATTCCTTTCGTCACACACCGTAGGTGACCTCGAATCGTTCCTCTCCGTCTCGTCGACGTCGATGGACGCCCGATGTCACGTCCTCGCGTTGCAATACCCGCCCTCAACCCTCGACGACGCCTCCGTCTCCCTCGCCCTCGCTGGTGTGCGCGATAAAGATATCCTCGTCGTGCGTACGCGAACGTCAGGGCATCAATCATAGCCACTATTAGCCATCATTGTTATTTCTTTACGTCCACAGAACGAGCCTAATGAAAAATCGCCACAAAACTACACGCGCATATGGTTGCTACAGCGTTTCACGCCGTCTTGGGCGCGTTCACGGGCGCTGGGTGCGCGGCGTTCGCGAATGGCTTACGAAAACTTCCTGCATTTTCACGTGCGTCGTCGTCGCGACGCGTCACGACGCATTGAGCGCGCGTCGAGAGGTGCTGGTGGAGCACGATCGGTGTCTAGGGTACACGGAGCGAGGAAGGATCAGTGTGTTTTCGTCGCGTGTACTGACGATTGGATGTGATGATGTTCTTCGCACGCATACAGAGCCTTGGACGCATGCGGTTGCCGCTGGTGTGGGCGCGGCGGCGTTTATGTATAACGCGGATATGGAGGATTCGTTGCGCGCGGACGTGGAGGCGCTTCGAGCCGCGCGCAAGGCGCAAAACGCAGATTACATGAGCGATGTGCGCGCAAAACGCTCGACGTAGGAATCACACACACACCGCTATGGATGTTTCGTGGTGGTGGTTTTTGTAATACATAGTACGGTACAAGTAGAAGTATATTAAAACGGTTGATACACTCTCGGCTCGACGAGGGCGCGGGGCGGTATTGAAACACACAAACACAAACACAAGGGTGATGATGGTACACCTATACGCCGACCAATGCGGCGAGGCAAATTTCGCTTTGACAATGTCGAAGCTCGGAAGATCTTTGTAGCCCACGCATGGCAGTCGAAGACACGGGTAAGCCAAACTCGTCGCTGCGCTTGACGGATGTGAAGTCGCCGAGTTCGTCTTCGGTGGAGACGTCGCTTGACGATAGGCGAGGCAGCGCGTCCGTGGCGTTGTTTGACAACCGCGGTCGGGCAATGTCTTCCGACATTCTCTTGGATTTTGTGCTGACGACGTTGTCGTCGTCGCTCGACATCGACAACCGCCCGATGAGTTTGTCGTCTTTGTGGCGCGCAAAGACGCGCGGCGCGGTTAAATCCTTGGCGGAATCCGTCATGTCCACATCCGAAGACGACAACGACCGCATGTCTGTGAGAGCAGATAAATCAGGGCACGATTGCACCGACTTCAACCTCTTCTCTTCGGCGCTGATCTTGACGAAACGACCGCCAACGCGTGGGCGAGCGTCGGCGAGTGTCTTTCTGCACTCATAGCGCACCTTGTTTTTAATCCCCGCCAAACGGCGTTCGCGCTTGGCCCGGTAGCGATCTAACTGCGCCTGTCGCTCCTTGCTAACCACACGTTGTGGTAGACCTCCAGTGTACAGCGCCGCCGCCGCGGTAAACTTTACGGGCGGTGGTAGTATCGAAGACGTCGACGCAGCGTGCGCCGGCTGCTGCAACGCCGGGACGCCGTTGCCGAGTGGCGACGGCTTAATCGTCTTTGAGTGAGGCGCCACATATGCCTTGGCCGCGACATCATTTGCACTCACTGCTTTTAGTTCATTCGCTAACGCATCGAGCGCGGCTGATATTGACGCCGCACCTTCTCCGTTGAGCAAAAACGCCGACTCCTCGTGCGACATATTCAACAAGGACGCCAGAGGATCGTCATCTTCGTCAACCGTCGTCATCATCTTCGTCTGTACGTCATGAGCATCATCACGACTATTAGTATTATTATTATGATGACCAAGAGCACCACCACCAACGTAATCCTTCTCTCCCTCCTCCTCCTCCCCTTCGCTGATCCCGCACGCGAACCACGAATCAATCGACGCCGCGCTCACATCCGACGCCGCCTCGAGTCCCGACGACGTCGTCGACGAACACTTCCCCCGCACCCCGCTGCCGCTCGTCTGATGATTAATCATCATCACTCGCGAATAATATTCATCAATTGTGATCCGTTCGTGTCGCGCCGCGAGCTATTCACGCACAAAAAGACGCCGTCAGTCGCGCAACAAAATCCACATGCTGACGAGGAAATACGCACGACACGATACAACGACAATCGCAATCGAAACGACGTACGGCGTTGGCGCTGTGCACCTGCGCGTCGCACGCGATGCACAAAAAAGCCTCTGTGTGATGTGTGACCGCGTTGTGCGCATGCGTCAGTCGCATGCCGCGATTGGGTGTCGATATTCTTTTCGCGCGAACGCGCGCGCGTGCTGACTGGGCGATGGCCCATCGCAATTGTCTCGTGCTGTCGTCGTCGTCGTCGACGCCGATCACGCACCGTCGTGCACGCAATACACGCATGCATTATCTCGCGAACAGCTCGCGCACGCGGGCATCGTTCAACGCTCGTCGCGCGAGCCGCGAACGCGGTATATATATCGTTCGGAAGTGCCGATGCGCCGATGCGTAACCGTCTTTCGCGACCGCGCGTGCGTTCCGGTCGACGATGCGACGGTGCGAACGACGACGCGGGCGCGCGAAAAGGTGCGCGTGAACTCGTGTCGTTCGAATTCGCGCGTAAGGGTGACTGCGGCGTGCGGATGACGATGGTCGCGCGCGCGAGAGTGCCGTGGGCGACGGACGACATCGTTGCGAAACCCCTGTGCGGCACCAACGTGACGTTGGATTACCGACCTCGCGCACCGCTTCAGTGCGCGACGGCGCGGGCGAATGGCGACGATGACGACGCACATGATGGGTCTGATGACGACGGCACCGATGCGCGCGATGGCGCGCGGGCGAACGCGCGCGGCGCGTGCGCGAAGCGGCGGGGAAGATGATGGCTTTGGGCGATCGGTGGTGTCGGGACGCCGAGGCGTCCGAGGCGTGACGCGCGCGGTGGGGTCTTCTGGGATCGATACCATGCTCGCTGGACGCGAACGGAAGTATTTTATGGTTGGTGGCAAAGGAGGGGTGGGGAAGACGTCGTTGAGTTCGTCGTTGGCGGTGAAGTTTGCGACGAATGGGCACAAGACGCTGGTGGTGTCCACGGACCCAGCGCACTCGTTGTCGGATTCGTTGGCGCAGAACGTGCGCGGGGGGAAACCGGTGGAGGTGAGTGATACCGATGGGATGTTGTATGCGTTGGAGATTGATCCCGAGAGCGCCAAGGCGGAGTTTACGGCGTTTGCGAAGCAGAGCGACATGAGCGGCGGGGCGAAACAATTCTTGGGGAGCGTCGGTTTAGGCGGGTTCGCGGATTCCATTGCGGATTTGAAGCTCGGGGAGCTGTTGGATACACCACCGCCTGGGTTAGATGAAGCCATCGCGATCGCCAAGGTGATTCAGTTTACCAAGGATGAAAAATTTAGCAAGTTTACGCGCATCGTGTTTGACACCGCGCCCACTGGGCACACGTTGCGATTATTATCCTTACCTGACTTTTTAGACGCGTCGATTGGGAAAATTGTGCGGTTACGACAAAAGCTCACGTCTGCGGGTGATGCGGTGAAAGGCATTTTTGGCGTGGGTGAAGATAAGCAAGACGACGCCGTGGCGAAGATGGAGCTCTTGAAGGCGCAAGTGCAAGAGGTGCGTCAACTGTTCCGCAACAAGCAAACCACGGAATTTATTATCGTTACCATCCCCACGGTGCTCGGAGTGAGCGAATCTGGACGATTACTAGCCAGTTTACGCGAAGAAGACGTCCCGTGCTCGCGATTAGTGGTGAATCAGCTTTTAAAGGTAAATGTGGATGATTTTAAAGCCGCCGCCGCTGAAGCGAGAGACGCGCAAGACGCCATCACGGCTGCCATGGCTAGCTCTCCGAACGCCGAGCAATTTCAAACGTACGCTGCGGCGAACGCGCGAGCATTAAAGGCGGCCCAGGCTGCGGTAAACTTTTGCAGCATCAAGGAAAAAGATCAGGCGCGTGCGCTCGAAATGTGCGACGCAGACGCCGGGTTGAACTCACTCGACCGCATCGAAGCTCCTTTATTCGACATGGAGATTAGAGGCGTCCCGGCGTTGAAATTCTTTGGTGACCAAGTGTGGAATTAAAACATCAAGCGAGGAATTAGCTTCGCGTCACCGCACGTTAGCGTAGCGACACAATCTTTAAAATATCGACACTAGTGCTTTTCGACGTCTCTCCTTCGACCCAGCGCTAGTGCCCTTGCGACACAACACGACCCGTCATTCGTTCTCTCGCGCCATGAATCAAGCCGATGTGGACAAACAAATAAACCAGGTACGCGCTCGCTCGCTCGCGGTCGTCGCGTCGTCGTATCCACACCGTCGTCAGAAGTTTTTCGCTTACAGATCGCCGCTTTGGCAGTTCCCACATCACCCTCGTACTCACCCTCGCCGTTCTCTTTTCGCGCACGCGCACCATAGATGGTTCAATTCATCAAGCAAGAAGCGAGCGAGAAGGCGCGTGAGATCGCCATAGCCACTGAGGAGGAATTTAACATTGAAAAGCTCTCCATGGTGGATGGCGAGAAGATCAAAATCGCAAAAGAATACGAACGCAAAGAACTCTCCGTGGACACGGCAAAGAAGATTGAGGCTTCGACGTCGCGGAATGCGATGCGTTTGAAGGTTCTCGCGGCGCGCGAAGCTGCGGTGCAATCGGTGTTGGATGAAGCGAGAGAGAGTTTAGCGGGCACGAGCTCAAACGCGGTGGCGTATTGCGGGCTGCTCGAGACGCTCATCGTTCAGGGCGCAAAGAAGATTAATGAGAGCACAGTGCGCGTGCGATGCCGCGAGAGTGACGTGAGCGTAGTTCGTGACGCAATTCGTCGCGCATCTGCGGTGTTGCCTGGGGTGAATGTGGAGTTGGATGAAACGTCCTCGCTCGCGGCGGCGCCGGCGTGTTCGGGCGGCGTGGAGGTTGTGAACGCGTCAGGGAAGATTTTGTGCGATAACACCCTCGATGCGCGGTTGAGAATTGCGTATGAAGGGTCAACACCCGCGATCCGCGCTGCGATGTTCGGGCCTTCCACCGCGGAGTTGATTTCGCTTTAAGAACTACGTCAAATGCACGGTCCAGAAGAGCGAGGACGCATTGATGACGTTTGAATTGACGCCACGTTGATTTTGATTGATTTCGCTGAAACGCGTATTGATTTTCAACGAACACTATAGCCTACTAAACCTACTAAACCACATATACGCTAGTAATACACACTCAAATGATTCGTTTCCTTGATACATAAAGCTTCTGAATCATCGCGCTCGTCTACGTTCGAAACGTCGTCGGTGGTTTCGCCAGTCGCCCACTCGCCGTCGTCCTCACCGCCTCCGCCTCCGCCGCGATCTCATCGTTCACCTGCGACGTCGCACTCGACACGCTAAACCCGCGTTCGTCCACTTTGAACGGCTTCACCTTCTTTGTCGCGCTTTGTTTCGTCTGCGCCAACGCCGCTTCGAAACCCTTCAGGACGTTGCCGTTCACCGAATGGTCGGTGAGATAGGCGGTTTCGAGGTCGTACACCTGGCGCTCGACCTCGGCGAGGTCGGCGGCGAGCTTGGCGCGGCGCTGCGTGAGGTGCGCCAAGGCGCCAGAGTTTGCGGGCGACGACATGCGTGGCGTGGCGATCAATGAGGATGCCAATGCGTTGTGGGTGTCTTGGTGCGCGACAACTCTGTGTGACTAAATCTACAATGTATCGCAGTGTGGTGAGATGCGCGCGTGAGCTAGGCGCGGCGATGGTGACGTAAGAGTACACCGACTAGGGCTACGTGATAATCCACCGAACGCGGGCTAGATTTGAGGCGTTCGGGAAGGGCGTCGCCGAGCGCGCGTTGCGCCGAAACGATGGCGACGCCGACTGGGGGTGGAATCGTAGGTCCAACGCGTTCGATTGGCGAGAAACCCGCAAGTTGACGCGCTGAAAGGTTCGCGGCTTGTTCTTTGGCGTGCCTGGTGAATAAATCTGCGGCGTGTTTGGCTGGGAAGACGCAGTCTGCGTGGTCTTGTTCGCTGTCGAGACGGACGTCGACGGCGCCTGGAATTGAGGCGTCGCATCGCGCGACCAATCCGTCGCTATCTTCTCCGTATCTATTCTTCGTGTACGACGCAGCAGGCCATAAACCTGCAGCGGGAGACGTTGTGGCGCTGTGAAAGCTCACGACGGCGTAGTGCTCGGGAAGCGGGAACTTTTTGAGGAATTTTTGACGAGCAGCATATGTCAAATCGGCGATTGGTGCGCATAAACGCGCTCCGTCGCCCCGAGGTGCACCAAGCAGCGCTTCGAGAAATGACGTCGTAAGCGCGGCGAGAGGCTCGCTCAGTAAGTCTGTCGCTATTGGGCTCCCACCGTACGGGCATTGCACAGCAATGAGGCCGACAACGCGATTTCGCATCGCGTCGTCGTACATGGCCAACGCCGCGGCGCAATCAATACCACCTTTGGAATGTCCAATAAGAATAATTTTCTTACCCGTTTCGCGGTGATACTCCTCCACTTCACGAGTGATCGCTGCAGCGTTGGTCTCGACCGTGCCTTCGCCGTCTACGAGCGAAGAGGTGCGGCATTCGACGCCATACGCGGCAAAGGCGTCGCGTACGTCGTCGTAATATCCCGGATAATAACATCCATACAACCCAGGCACGAGTAAGTAAGCGTACTCATCCGTCAACACACTTCCACCATGTTTGCTTTCTACGAGCGCTAAAATCTCCTCAAACTCTTTCGTTCCGTCGATCATTGTCGCAGTCGCAGTCGAACGCAACCAACCAATTTCGCCTCGCGACGCCGCCGTACTCGCCAACGCCTCGCTCACTTGCCTCGCGACATCGCTTGGAATCGATTGGCGAGCCTCAATAAATGCCATTGCCGCTGCTTGCGCGGCTTCCATCCGTCGCGCGCTGTCACCCGCGGCTTTGTCAATCCATTCCGCGGCTTTCGTCGCGGCGGGCACATCCGTGGCGTTTCTGAGCGCTTGAAGCGCCCGCGCGAGAGATTTGGCGTCGACAAACTGCGCAAAACCAACCGACTGAGATGATTGTTTGAACACCAGCGCGTCTCCGTCTTCGTCGTCTTCGTCTTCGTCGTCTTCATCGTCTTCGTCAAAGGTGTCTGAATCTTTTGTAGAACGCAAGTGAATCCGTCGACCAAACCGCCGAGGACTCGCACGCGCGCTCGTCGACGCGCCTCTCGCGCACGTACGAGTGCATAGCGCACGTAGATGGCGCATCGCGCGCGAACGAACGCGCGCCTTGCGTGTGTCTCTGAGGTTATGCGATGCTATGACGTTACAACTACTTTTACGGCGAAAGGCGAGCGAGGACGTGTGTCGCATCGGCTGCCATGGTGGTGTCTGCGTTGGACGACGCGCTAGCAATCTGCTGCAGCGATTGCGCGATGTCACGCAAGGGTAGGATGCCTTGAGGGGCGGTTCGCGTCCAATCAGTGGGTAGGACGTCGACGAGGGCGCGCAGCGTCGCGGCGCAGACACTCGGATCGACGAGTTGTAAGCGCACGTATGGCACGATGTGCTTAGCTACGATGACGTCGCATACGATGCGTTGGAGCGTCACGCGACCTAGAACACCGTCTAGTTCGAGTGCGCCTCGGATGACGTCGAGAGATGTTTGGAAGCGAATGGCGGCGTGGCGCTTTGCGTCTGGCGCGCACTGCGCGACGACTGGCGAATATGTCGGTACCACGCAATCTTCCTCAGCGCATCGCTTGAGCTTGCGCTGCACAGCAATTTCAACTTCTTTTGCCTCTTCATTCGTCGCTGGATCGACGTACACAAATACATCCTTGAGAGATGCCGCCAACGCTCGCGTCTGCGTCGCGTCTCGTGGATCCCACCATTCCTCGACGGCTTCAGAAACAATAGGCAAAACGACATGCTGCACGATGTTTGGCAACAAATTCCCATCTTCATCACTTGAATCGACGCCAGCGCCATCGGCGAGACCGTAGTCGAAAAGATCGCCATGCCATTTCATAGAGTCCAGCCCTGTGGGAATGGACGAGCCTTGTCGCGGGTATAGCGGTGACCAGCCGATTAATTCTATGCGCACAAACGGCGCAAACAAGCTTGGTGCAGAAATTGACATGTACGTATTCTTGTAAGAACTTGGATGCGTGCGTTTCCACTCCTCGGCGCGTTTTTTGACGGCGCTAACGGTTGAGAACTCTTCAGATGCGTCGCACAGGATGGCGTCGGCGGCTTGGCGCGCATCTGTCCAATCCTTGTGAAACAAAGACACTTGCCGCTCTTCTTCGGCCACTGCGGTAGATAAACTCACTTGACGGCGTTTCGAGCGCGCTTTCGCGGCTTCGCGGATCGCTATATTCAAATCTCGACCCATTTCATCGAGATTTTTGGCTTGCAAATTTTTCACCTTGAACACTGCATCCTCTACAGCCGCCGCTGCCGCTGCCGTGGCCTCAGCGTGCGTGCCACCATTGGCGAAAACAGCATTCACCGCCTCAGTTGCCGCAATGGCTTCGATTTCGGCTTCCTCACGTTCGACATCAATGGCTTCTGTGAGCGCCTTGGCGCGAAGCGCGTGAAATTTTCTATAATGAGCTTCCAACTCGTCTACAATAGGCATCTTGTGATGCAACATCGCGCACGCATCCCTAAAGTAATCTCGCAATTTTTGCGTGTACACGTAGCGTTCGCTGGCGCCCTTGAGCTCTCTTTCGTAAAACTCCAAAGCTTCTTTACTCTTTACAGCATGGTCATCAGCTCGAGCCGCTTCAGACGTTGCATTCACACTCGATGCTTCTGCCATAGCGAGTGCGCGTCGTAAGCTCGCAAGTGCGTCTATACCATCTTGCTCGATGCTTACACTCGATGCCTTCCCGCCGCCAGCGCTCAATTTGACTTGCGCTACCGTGCGCTTCATATCGGGTTCATCCTTGAAGACGCGTGAAAACTGCGCACGCTCAAACTCATCTGCATCCTCTCCATCACTCCCTGCTAAGATGTCACCCTCGGCATACACACCGATCATTCTATCTGATACGCCGCCGTGTACTGCCTTAAACGCCACGCGCTCATTTCTATGCTCACGTCCACTATCGAGGTCTATGAAATCCGCCGCCGGCTTTCCACTCGCCTGCAAGCGCGCCGCCTCACGCTTCGCCTTTGCCGCTGCAATCGTCTTGGCATCTGGAATCCCACTCAGCGCATCTTCACGCGGCGGAGGCGGTGGCAACCATTCCCCAGAGCGCCCGAAAACATCCCCAACCGAACGACCAGCGACCGCTGCTCCGCTCGTCCCAGCCGCCGCCTCCCGGTGTTCCTCAGGTCTATCCTTAACCGTTCTCTGCGCACTCGCCAGCGCCTTTAACGACTCTAAATCATACGAACGCGTCTCACTCCCAGTTGCGACGATCGACGGCGTCGGTAAGGCTATGTTCGCCGCGAACCGCGCCTTTGTCGCCCCTTTGTCCCGCAACTTCTTCGTCGTCTTCAATAAACTTCTCCCGAGCCCGTCGTCGTCCTCACCCTCCCCACCGTCGTCGTCTTCAAACGACAACAACGATGCCGCAGGTTTTATGCCCTTCTTCTTCGCTTTCGTGCCCGCCCCCGACGCTCCTGCCGTCGTATTTGTCTTCGTCTTCATCGTCGGTGGCTTTAACGCATCGTCCTCGTCGTCAACACCCGCCTTTGTCGCCTTTGCATTCGCGTTGCCCGTCGCGCGTCGCGCGCGAAACGACATCGCACGCGACGTCCGTTGTCTACCGCGCGCGTGACCGCCCGAGCGCGGCGAATGCGCACGCGGTGCGCGTGCGTGTGTGAGGCGCTCGGAACTCTTCAGAGCAACGCACGCTGCCGATTACGACGAGCTGACGGGTCACGCCTCCCGCGCGTCCGCCGCGGGCGAAGACGCACGAGATATGAGTGCAAAGTCGAGCGCGCGCGCGCGCTCGCGCGTGCGCGCGACGACGGCGACGACGTCGTTGGAAGCTGGCCATGCATTTGGCTCGACGCTCGTTACGTTTTCTGACGACGCCGTGGAGGCGTTGCTGTCCAAGTTCACCGACATATGGAACGCAAAGTCGTGTACGGTAACGTTGGATGAGATTCGCGCGTGTATAGATGCGCTCATGCGTGCGTTGACGTTGGAGACGGATGAGAAGGTGTGGATTTGTCGCGCGCGAGAGCGAACAGTCGTGAAGCTTTTAAAACGATTTGCCGAAGGCTTATTGCGCGCGAGTGATTGGGATAAAACATGCGAGCGAGGCGTTGATGAGGTATTGTATGCGATGCGTCGGGTGGTGGTGGAACCGACGTGTGCGGCGATGGTTCGGGTGAATTGCGCTCGCGTCGTCGTGCACGCATTTTGTCCGAAACGTAAAAACGTCATCTTATTCGACGAGGCGCGGTTGTTGGATAAACATTGGAACGTATTAATGGAATGTTTACCGAGTGTTCCCGTTGATGATGACGAGGTGCTCGCCATGGCGTCGCCGAACGCACGCACGGGGGTGGGAACGCGAGACTGGGCGCTGAGCGTCGCGGCTTGTCTGGCACATTTAGCGGCGCGTGAGTCTGAAAAGGAGCGCGAATTGATGGACCTCATTGAAAAGCTACTCACTGGTAGTGGTGGTTCGCGCGTTCTCGGATTAACAGTCTTGCAAGGGGCATTTTCGGTCGAAGGCTTGATTAAGAGCGACGATTTGGTGCGTGCTCTGCACAAGGCGCTGACGGCGATGAGCAGCGCGCCGGTAGAGCAAGGATATGCGTGCGTGAGTGTCGGCATGCGTGCCGTATGCACCGCGGCCAGATGCCTCGAAGTGAGCGATTTGTGCACGTTACGCGATGCTTGGCTCGAGCCTCGTCTCACGGCGATGGGAGTTCACTGGAAGGAGGATGGTAAAGCTGATAGACTGTCCATCTGCAATTATTTGCGTATTCCTCGCCAGGAGCGTTTGAGTCCTACTACGATATCAGCTTTTGTCATCGCTGAGCTTGATCTTGTTGGGTATACGAGTGCGGACGATTTTAAGCGAAAAGTCGTTCATGGAGGTGTAGATCTCGATGAAGGCGCGTTTCGTCGCTTACCAGATGACGAGCGCGCGATGGGTCACATCATCGCCGGCGCAGTCGTTGCAACGCAAATGAATCTCGTCCACGCATTGTATGTTGCACCGACGGAAGAAACACAAACAGATCCAATACTTATGAAGTTTGCCAATGAAGGAGGTAAAATATTGTGCACGAAAGCCTTACAGCTGATGGAGTTGGAACGAATCAACAAGCAAATCATGTCGTCCAACGCAGATGTCAAAATAGACGAGATGACTTCAGAGTTACAAATTAAAGTAGTTTTGAGCGTCTTGAGGCACACTTTCACTCAGTTGTCGGTTGATCTGAGTGATGAGGTAAAGTTGAAGATTCTCGCTTGGTGTTGTGAAAAACTCAACAACACATTTGTCACTGTGTCAAATGACGCGTTGAGCATACTAATCAGCTCTGGTTGCATGCACGCTCTACTTCGCCTCGCTGAAACTTCAACGTTACTGACGATGCGCGAAGCTTGTATTCGTTGCTACTCTTGCTTGCTGGATCTCTGTACGGATTCTGCGACGTTTCATGATTTTGTTGAACTCATCGCTTTCAAGACGCCATCATTGGATTTACTCGGCGTCGAGAACAAATCCGAAATCGATCGACAAAACACATACCTCGTTGCGGCTATGAATTGGACGCTGTCTATCAGTTCCCGTACGCTCCTTCAAGCCGACGAAGTATTAGGTTTATTCCGGCGGTTGTTCATCATGCTTCCAATCAAGGAACATGCATCTTGGTTTGAACATGTCACAAATGCTTTTGCTGGCGCAGCGTTGTGGGTGGATAAAATCGAGAATGATGTTTTGAAGGATGCGGAACGCGTTCTTACCGACAAAATTGCGCAGTCCTACGTGGACTCATTCGACGACACATCTATTGATGCGTCTGAATTTCCTGACTGGGTGCAAAAGTTACGTTTGCGTGCAGCGTGGTTGAGAGAAGCCATCGACACGCTCAACAACGATCCCACCATGACTGCGACGTTTACGTCCAATTTGACTTCAATCATCTCAAAATCTGTGGAGTTTAACACTAAAGGCAAGGCTGATTCTACCGTGAATACTTCCTACTGGCCTGGCAAGCAGAGTAAGACGTTCATCGTTGCGCGTTCGCCGCTCGGCCCCGGTGGAATTATGGTTGCCGCCGCCTCTGTGTTTGATTTTGTCGCAGCGCAGCTCGAACGATGCATCGATGAACTCAGCGATGAAAACTCGCAGGCGATGTTTGAGCAATACGAAGGGTTGTCGTACATGCTGCACTTCACCATCAGCTCTCTCGTATCTGCGGCTCGCGCAGTACCCACGCCTGGCGGCGTAGTTTCCGGTCGCATCGCGAGCACAGGTGCGCGAGCGCTGACACTGGCAGCGAAATGTACATCACAGTTTGCTGTGTACGCAAAAACCATGCGAACTGATCCTTCAAGTGAAGTGAAGCAGACGATGGAGCGCACGCTTGGAGCCGCGAACGGTTTGGAACAGTGCATGATGCTTGCCACCGCGCCTGGCGCGCATCGACGACATTTCGCCTCGGCTCGCGCGATGCTCGCGCGCGCTCTGAGCATTGCCGACGACACCGACAATCGTGTCGAGTTCGATAACAACAAAATACGTTCTCGTCGACGTCAATCAGAGCCTGGCACTGAAAAGCGCCGGCGAACTGACGACGACGAGGACCAAGACGCAGACTTAGAAGACCCAGGCGTGTCCATTCTCGAAGCGTTTGAACCATCCACGGATGAAGAAAGTGACAGCGAAGACAACGACGACGAAGCTTTCGTAGTACGCGGCAAAGACCAAGCTTTCGAAAAATAATCAACAACATTCTTACACGCACGAGCGACGTGACAGATCCATCACATAGCCGTTGTACAACATAGCGCTTAGTCCATAGGCTCGTGTCGTAAACATTTTTCAAAGCCAGCTTACCACTTGTGAAGCCTCCACATATCACGCCTCACGAGACACCATCGATGACATCCGCCGCTCGCGCCGCGCTCGCAGCCGTGGTGTACGTATCCGAAGGTCGCAACGCCGTGGTGCTGGATAAAATCGAAGCTATCGCGCGTAAGGCGTCCACGACGCGCCCAGTGGCGCTGGTGAATATTTTCAGAGACGTCGAGTACAACAGAACAGGATTCACATTCGCCGGGCGCGATGCCAACGACGTCACTCGGTCGGCGTTAGAAGTCGCCTCGGCGTCTTTGCGCGTGGTAGATCTGCGAGAACACGCGGCGACGCATCCGCGCGTGGGGGTGGTTGACCACGTGAGCTGTCACGCGCTGGATGCGGGACGTCGCGCCGACGCCGCGGAGCTCGCGCGCGAGATCGGCGCGGGATTGGGATCATTTGGGGTGCCAGTAAAATTATACGGTGACGCGGCGAGCGATGGTGTCGGGTTGGATGAGATTCGTAGGCGAAGTGGGTACTTTAGTGGGGCGGTGAGCGGGACGTGGCGCGGGGAGTTTGTTGCCGAGCGCGGCTTTGCGTTTGATTACGGCCCAGATGTCGTCCCTGAACGCGAAGGCTTGGCCATGGTTGGCGCCGTACCGTGGGTGTGTAATTATAACGTGCCCTTGGTGTTCACGTTCGGTGTGAGTATGGATGCAGAACAGCGTTTAAAGCGCGCAATGTCGTTTGGACGCGCCGTCGCCAAACGCGTCTCACAACGCGGAGGGGGCCTTCAATCCGTGCAATCCATGGCACTTCCGCACGGCGATAAGGTGGAGGTGGCGTGTAACTTGCTCGACGTCCATGTATCATCCACGGAGGACGTGCAGCGAGCGACGGAGAATATTGTAGCCACCATGGACGTGCGCGAATTTCTCGGCGAGCTCGGCGTCGTTCGCGTTGAGCCCGGGTACGTCACGAATCAAACTCCAGAAAGCATCTCTGCCGCCATCGACGCGTTGTAAAGGAGATGAATGCAACGCATGGCATCATCATTACAACAACATTGCCCGCTGTCAACGCCTAGTAGCTCTATTTTTATATTAAAAGACAAAGACGAAAGACGTGTTCTTCAATACGTCAATACGTCAACAAACCTCACATCCGAGCGTCTTCCACCCCAACGCCGCCCGTATCTTCTCCATCCGTTTCCCCTGCGCCCCTAAATCCGACACCGGCGTCATGAACGGATACACATACTTCACATCCAACGCGAACGACCGAAATAACACCAGCGGCCCGTTTTCCTCGTCCCCAGCCCACGCCCGGTCGTTCACGACATCTTGCTTCACTAAAAACTCCACGCAATCTTCCCCGAGCGCGCCAGCGCACGCAAAGCGCAGATAAATCCCAAAGCCTTCTATCACTTGTCGTTCGATCAGCCGCACGTCCTCCCCGAGGTCGAGCGCGGCATCGATTAGCGCCTCGCTCGCGTCCTTTGCGCTCAGGTAGCTCGGCGCCGTCCACGCCGACGCGTACTGCTCCGCCGCGCGCGCGCTCGTGCTCACGCAGTTGTGCTCGCGCGGACACGCGCGAATGCGATTATTCGCCAAGCCAAACTCGACGTCGATGGCGTCCATGGTCGTGCGCGCGTTCACCGCGGCGTCCGCGTCCGCGTCCACGGCATCGCGTACGGCGACGCCGACGAGCGTCGTGGTGATAAACGCGCGACGACTCGCGCCGGCGACGCATAGCGCGCGACGACGCCTCGCTGCACGCGTCGTTTCCGTCCTTTGCGTCGTCGTCGTCGTCGTCGGCGGCGGCGCGTGCGCGTGTGACATTGATGTGTGCGCGTCAGTGTGTCACGCATCGCCTTCGCATGCGCGCGTTCGCACCCGCGCCGCGCGTCGTCGATCGCACGCCTCGCGCGCCGTCGCCAGCGATGCGAGCGTCGTCGTCGTCGTCGTCGTCGTCGTCGTCGTCGTCGTCGTCGTCGCCATCGTCGTCGGCGACGCACGTGTACGCCGTCTCGGATGTGCACGTCGAGTACGCGGCAAACATGGCGTGGGTGCGCGGACTTCGCGACCCCGACGCGTCGTCGTCGTCGTCGACGCGCGTGCTGTGCGTCGCTGGAGACGTCTCAGACGACATCGACGCCGTGCACGCGTGTTTGCGCGAGTTTCAGCGACGGTACGACGTCGTGGCGTACACGTTTGGGAATCACGAGCTGTGGTTGAATGCGCGCGACGCCGCGCGCGGGATTGACGATTCTTTGGCGAAGATTGATGCGATATTGCGCGCGTGCGCATCGATAGGGGTGGTGACGACGCCGGTGTTGGTGAACGATGACGTGTGGGTGGCGCCGATACATTCGTACCATCATAAATCGTGGGACGAAGAAGCGAACGTGGCCGAGGCGGTGCCGCCGGTCGAGTCCGTCATGGGAGACTTTCGGTTTTCCAAGTTTCGCAATCTAGATCCGCGCACGGAGGATGTGGCGAGATATTGCGACGCGTTGAATGATGTGAATGACGGTTGGAACGCGTTTTTGGACGCCGTGAAGCCCGAGCATAAAATCGTGTCCATGTCGCACTTTGTCCCGCGCATCGAGCTCATTCCGGAGAAGCGCATGTTGTTCTATCCGCGTCTGCCGCAAGCGAGCGGGAGCGCGTTTTTGCGCGCGCGCGTAGAACAGTTGAAAGCGCGCGTCGCGCCGGGGCACGTGTGTCACGTGTTTGGTCATACGCACTTTGGCTGGAACGCCGTTCTGGATGACGTTCGGTACATCGAAGCCGCGCTCGCGACGCCCAAGGAGTGGAATACACGTCCGCGGTCGTTACAGGTTGGAAAGTTTACGAATACATCCAATGAGCCGTTGCGCGTGTACGACGGCGACACATTCGTCGCGGATGACCAACGCGCGATGTGGTCTGAATACTATCGGTTGCACGCGCGAACGCCAGACAACGTCGAACTGGCGCCGCACTCGAGAGAGTTTGTGCGACGTCGCTGGGGAGCGAATCGACGAGCGACGAATAGGACCGATGGCCGTGACGACGCGCCTTTACCCGGCGCCACGGGAAAAATTGTCTAGGAGTAGCGCCGTAGCGGCGGTGTATAGTATTTATTCACAAATTTAAATCATGTACATGTCGTCGGGCGCCACGGGAAAAATTGTCTAGGAGTAGCGCCGTAGCGGCGGTGTATATACGGGAAAAATTGTCTAGGAGTAGCGCCGTAGCGGCGGTGTATAGTATTTATTCACAAATTTAAATCATGTACATGTCGTCGTCGAAGTCAACGTCGTCAATCGCGCATTCAGCCGATGATCGTGTGCGCCACCGTACCGAGCAATCGCTTGTGATCGAGAACGATGTGTAAAAAATACCCGCTGAGCACCAAATTTGCCGCCGTGACGAGTTTCACGACGTTGGCTGGCTTTCCAGCGCTCAACACCAGCAACCACGCCACGGGCACCCACATTGCGAGTTTCTTATCTACGTGCTTCACCTCAGTGATGTCGTGAAAATACAATAAAATCGTGCCCAAAGCCACCGCGGTGACGAAGAACATCGATCCGCCGCCGCCGCCCGCCGCCAGCTCTGGACCGACGACAGCTTCGCGCGCCTCGCGCAACTCTTTCCTCAAACGCTCACGAATCCTCTCTTCTTCCTTCAATCGCTTACACGCGGCGATAAATTTACTCTCGCACTCTTCATTCTCCGCTCGCAACGCCTCCACCGTCGCCGCGTGTCGCGCCGTTAAACTTTTAATCACGCGCGCATCCGAGCGCGCATCCGACGTCGCCAACCGCGTCGCCGTCGGCGCCAACGCAAGCCCCCACAGCGCTACCACGAGCGCCTTCAACTCCCCGCCCTTCGATCCCGTCATCTCACGCGCATACGTCGCCAGTAATTCGAGCGGCAGCGCACACATCGCCACCACGTGCGCGACGATGCCGAGCGGCATGACCACCATGGACAAGGCTGTCAGTTGCGTGAGATTCGACACTCTCGACGCGCTCGCGCCCGCGCCTGCGCCCGACATGGCGCGTTGCGCGACGCGAATGCGTGACACAAAAATACGTTTGTCGTTTACGGCGTTTAGCGCGCGCGAAACGCGTTCGCGCGCGGCGGTGCGCGCGGATATGTGTCGCGCGGGCGCCAATCACGACAGCCTCTGGTGCGGTGGTTGACGCGTGCACATTGACGCTTTGACGTCACACTTTCGCGCGCGCGACGGCGACACGCGCGATTTCGCGCGCGGAAATGATGGATGGATGCGCGCGCGATGAAATGCCGGCGACACCGGCGCGGGTGATGGCGTCGACGTCGAGCGGTGGTGCGGATGATGGGGTGTTTGCTGAAGGCGCCGACGTGTGGGCGCGCGCATCGTGGGATGGGAATCGACGACGGGCGACGGTGATTGAGCATCGCGTGGCGAGTGATGGGGGTGGGGACGTGGAGTATTACGTGCACTACGCCGAGTTGAACAAGCGGTTGGATGAATGGATCAATGGTGATGGCGTGGAGGCGTTTAAAGGTGCGGAATCTGCGGCGATTGGCGATGAAGGCGCCGGCGCGAATGGAGTGGTGCCCACGCCTGGGGCGGTGCTTGGGAGTGAAACGAAGACGCTGACGAGGAACTCAAAGCGGCGTTTTAATGAGATACACAACGTCGACGCACCTGTGGAGGATTTGCCGCCGATTGATCAAATGTTTGAACGCGAGCATGAAGAAAAGACAAAGGTGAAAAACGTGCATTCGATTGAGCTCGGACGACACGAGATGGATACGTGGTATTATTCACCCTATCCCGATGACTTTGGGAAGTGTTCAAAGTTGTACGTGTGCCGATTTTGCTTAAAGTACATGCGTAAGCAAAAGACTTGCGTGCAACACCGCGAGTCGTGCACGTTGAAGAACCCTCCGGGTAGACGAATTTATCGGCACGAGCAAGGGCCGGGCGAGCCGATTTTGGGGTTCTGGGAGATTGATGGTAAACACTTTAAGACTTATTGTCAAAACCTGTGCTTGATGGCCAAGTTGTTCTTGGATCATAAGACGTTGTACTTTGACGTCGAGCCTTTTATGTTTTACATTTTGACCGAGTCATACGATGGCGACAAATCTCACGACATTGTCGGATATTTCAGCAAAGAAAAATCTTCATACGATGATTACAATTTGGCATGTATTTTAACGCTTCCGGCGTATCAGCGCAAGGGATATGGCTCGTTTCTCATTTCCATGAGCTATGAACTGAGCCGACGCGAAGGCATTTATGGCACCCCCGAACGGCCGCTGTCCGACCTCGGACAAGTGAGCTATCGAAGCTACTGGAGCCGAGTCGTGTTAGACACCCTGCACAAGCACCGTGGAAATCTCAGCATTAAAGACTTGAGCGCCATGCTCATGTTTCGTGAGGATGACATCGTCAGCGCGTTGCAGTCGTTGAATCTCATCAAGTACTGGAAAGGCCAGCATATCATTTCTTCGTCGCCCAAAATCGTCGAAGAACACTTGAAAAGCTTCCAGAAGAACTCCATCACCGCGCGGTCACGCTTAGAGTTCAACCCAGATTTACTCACGTGGACACCACCAGTACAAAACCCATCGCTGGCTGTCACGAAAAAGTAATCCGCATCGGATTGGTCCAACCGTCGCGCCGCCGCGCCTCCTCGTTATAATACCACTCTAATACCATTAGCACAACGCACGCCCGCGCCCGCGCGTCACGACACCATCACCACATACACTCTTTCACCATCTCGTCATCATCCGTCTCGTACGCATCCCGCATCGCGTGCATTCAACGTCTCTCGTATGTGTACGCGTTTTGGAATATTCATCCAAAAAAACGATGCACATTTCATGAATGGATATTCCATGCCCATCGGCACAGTACGACTCGCACGGCGCGACAGTCACCGCGGCGCGGCGCACGACGCACGCACACGACGAATCACACACGCGCACCGCCGTGCACGGTGGCGACGTGCGCGCGAGGCGGCGTCGTCGGAACGCTCGCGCGGTCGCGGTTGCGGCCCTAGATCTTGTTCGCATCGCATCGAACGTTCGCGCGCGTGGGTTCTCGCGCGGTTGACACGGACGCGATGTCGGACGATGCAAACGGTGGTGTGGATGCGCGGCGCGAACCGTTGTTCCCGGGCGCGCGCGCGAAGACGCGGGCGAATAATGCGCTGAGCACGGTGCAGACGCCGTTTGGGACGCTCGACGTCGGTGGGGACGCGCGGGCGTTCCGGGAACGAGAAATTGACGACGAGTTGAACGCACGCGAGAAGCGTGCGAACGGACAAGCGGAGGTGTATTGCGTCAGTCGACCGTTTAAGGAATGGGGGAGAGGATTCTTTGCAAAGTTACCGAGCGGGGCGCGAGAGGCGTTGCAAACGGCGGGCGTGGCGCACTTTATGTTGGTGTACAGAGACGTGAGGACGGGGGAGATGAGACAGTTTGATTTTGGTCCCGTGGGTGGAGACATGCACGATCGATGGTTAGCTTTAGCCGGTGGTAAGACTTTGCGGTCGTCAGAGCAAGGTGCGCGTGAGACGGTGTACGCGATGATGAAGGGACAGGTTGGGAAGCACCGCGCGCGGAGAAAGCGATCGTGCGTGCAGGGTGAAATTCGCGAGTCGGTGCTGAAGCAATTACCAGACAAGAGCTATCTCGTTGGTACCACGCACTTGTCCCTCGATGACATTCGTGGATTCAATGGTGCGCGCGATTTGATGTACGAGTTGCACACGAATGACTGCAGGCACTATTTGAATGACTTGTCCTACTATTTGTGCCGAGAACAAGCGGTGAGCAGCAAGTACATCAAAGACCTCGTGATTAAGCGCATCCGTCAACAAGGAAACATCTGGGAGCACCATCTGTGGCTCACGCACGCTATTTCAGATGTTGAAAATGTCGAGCGATGGGCGCAAGCCGGGCGCGCGGCTGGGGCGACTTTGATGTTTGGCTTGGGCGCAAGACTGCTGCCTTTCGCGGCACCAGCCAAGCGACTCGTGACTTGGGGTTCTGGCGCGCTTGCCAGCACTTCCGAGGACGTTCCGATCGTGCGTGAAGTGCTTGGATTTGGAGGATTTCTGTTGGACAGTGGGCGGTCTGCAGTTGGACTGCTCTTTGCCGCGCACGGCGCCGTTTCGAACGCCGTCGTTCAGGTTGGCAAGGGCGTCACGACTCAACTCGAAAGAGAAATTTTGCCATCCACGGTTCGCGCGGCCGCCAACAACACCCGTCGAACTCGAGGGATTGCGGGCACTAAGCGTCCGATGTTCTCACCAACGCTCGGTATTCGAGTGAGTCCTTCGTCAATTTCTCTACCTTCGGTGGCGGTGGGCGCGGCAAATTTCACGCAAGGCTTCTTCCGTTCGCAAGCCAGAGCTATCAACGGTCTTGGACGAAATTTCGGAGAAACCATTCGCAGGTTCACCCCGGGTAATAAGATTAACGCTCAGGCGGTGTAAAACGTTGCGCGTGGACGCAACACAAATATTCTTTGGATGTATTGGGCTCGTCCGTATTGTTTGAGACTTTTCTTTGAGTAAAAGTCTCTGTATCAACGAAAAAAAAATTGTAAGAACGAATAAAGACACATGTCTTTGAATACTGAAGCCATTACCACGCGTCGCCAAAGGTTGCAAACTGCAGCTCTACAAGCTCTACTCTTCTACCGGTACCTACACGTCTAACTAAGTGTTCTAGTTTTCTATAGCGCGTGTCGTCGTCGTCGGCGACGACTTCAATTTGTTTCGCCGCCTGTTGACCACGAGCTCATGCGCCGCAGCCAAGTCTTTCTTCGCTTCATCCACCACGCTCAGCACCCTTAAAAACTCCTCGTGTCGTACGCTCGCCTTGGCGGCTTCGTCCGCGAGACACAATCCTTCTTCGCGCAAGTCATTCAACACGCGCTCGGCGACTTCGCACCTCTGCCTCACCGACTCAAGTTCCGCGGCGTCTACGTCGCTCGCCGAGAACGCCAAAGACGTCCTCTTCGACTCGTCGTCGTCGTCGTCGTCTTCGTCTTCGTCGTCGTCGTCACCGCGGTCGCCAATCCTCACCGCGTTCGCCAACGACGTCAGCGCGTCGTCCCGTTCTCGAGTCAGCGCCTCAATCGTTGCCGCATCCCTCGCTCGCGCTCGCGCGCATTCGTCTTCAACAGTCATTAATCGCGTCTTCATCGACGCCACCGCGGCGGCGCTCGACGTCGCGTACGCCATCGCCGCATCCGTCGCTCGATGCAGCGCGCGACGCAGGCGCGCTATTTCTTCATCTTTGTCATCCACGGTGTTCGCGGGCGACATCGGGGCGCGCGTCGTCGTGTGTCGTCGTGTGTCGTGTGTCGTGTCGTTGTGTTGGTTATCAAAAAGTTTATAGAGCGAGAAAACTACACGGGCACGCGCGCGCGCGTGACACGCGGGGAAAAGATGGGCGCGAGTTGGCATGCGCCAGTCGAACGCGGGTGAAATGCGGGGTTCCACGCCGTCCCGATGGACCTGACGCGGTCGTACGGG
>Ga0181562_10000421_pt1 | contig 34856 bp, 25 predicted proteins | sample 011ome_26_FD_139344 | JGI IMG/M metagenome (GOLD analysis project Ga0181562, IMG submission 139344) | Coastal salt marsh microbial communities from the Groves Creek Marsh, Skidaway Island, Georgia - 011511BT metaG (megahit assembly) | ecosystem: Environmental > Aquatic > Marine > Intertidal...
CCGGGGACCGATGAAGTGGGGGTTAGACCCCCCGAGGGAAAAGAAGAGCCTTATATCTTTAAGTTTCCGGACGGCAACGCGAGCATTGCGCGCGCCCTGGTACGACATCTCATTCCGGACGCGATTCCCGGCAGCACCATGGAAGACCTGGTGACTGCTAAGGCGGACTACAGTCGACTCGATCGGTCAGGTAATCGCATTAAGATTCGTCTCAACAGCACCGTCGTGAGAGCGCAGAACACGCCGGACGGGCAATACGTCGATGTCGCTTACGTCAAGGGCGATAAAACCTACCGCGTGCGGTCAAAACACGCGGTCATGGCCTGCTACAACCAGATCATCCCGCACCTATGTCCGGAGGCCAGTCAGGCGCAGATCGAGGCGATTGGACAGTCAACCAAGATTCCCTTTGTGCTGGGTACCTTCGCACTCCGAAACTGGCAGGCATTCAAAGAGGCCGGCCATCACATGTTCTATTCGCCAGGCGATGTCCACTTCAAGTATTTGCACCTGGACTACCCGGTAAGCATTGGCGATTACGAATACGCTCAAGAGACCGACAGACCCATTGTGGTCACGGCTTGGTACTCACCGACAGCTAAAGGCCTTCCCGCCATGGATCAGTATCGGGCAGGGCGCATGCAACTACTACAGATGTCCTATCAGGACTTTGAAGACGACATCATCAAACACTTTGATGGCATGCTCGGACCTTGCGGGTTTGATGTTGAACGCGATATGGCCGGCATCACACTCAACCGCTGGCCGCACGGCTATGCCTATGAATTCGAGGGGATTGGCATTAACCCTAGCTACAACCGCTATAACGGGCCGCACATTGCCGGGCGTGCGCAAATAGGGCGCATCAGCATTGCTAACTCGGACTCCGAGGCGCATGCCTATGTGGATGGTGCCATTGATGCGGCGGATCGGGCCGTTAACGAACAAATAAAAGTGGCCGGCGCGTGACAAGCGCAATGACAGCCACAGTCACAACACTACAGCGCAAGCAATGGATGAAAGCAAAAAAGGATAGAAGGATAAGAAGATGCAAGGAGCTAGGGTTGCCATACACAATAAGGGAGGTTTCTGGGTGAAGCTGGTGGCGTTGATGAGTCTGATTAGCCTCAGCGCTCTGGCGACGGCTGATACGGTGTACCCAGCCAAACTGTCGAGCATCGAGCTGACGGGCTATGCCTTCAAAAACCCCAATACCATTGTGACTGAGGCGCCGAGTGGCAAGATCCACGATCTTACTTCGCTCAAATCCTCTGACGGCAAGTTTGCCTCAGGCATGTATAGTGCCGGGAAATCCCGCTTCGATATTACCGAGCCCTACGGCGTCGACGAGTTCATGTTTTTCCTTGAAGGCAGTGTGACCTTGACTTCCGACGATGGTAGCCAACTGACCATTAACGCGGGTGAGGCGGTCACCATTCCAAAAGAATGGACGGGTGTCTGGGAAACCGAGGGGTATCGAAAGATCTGGGTGATTTATTCGGAGTCGGGCGAGGGGCTATAGCTTAGCTGTAAATCATGACTCCGAATGATTAGGTGGGAAGGCGCCTCAGGCGCCTTTTTTAGCGGCTCTAGCTTCTCAATAAACCGCCTGCTCAAAGTCGAGCAAGGTCTCGATGGCAACCCCGTCATAAAACGGCAACACCTGTGTGCCGAAGATGCCGTAGGTGCCGGCCTCTCGGTCTACCCAGTAGTAAGAGTTAAACAGTCCTGCCCAAGAGCCAGTGTTCGCTTTTCGCCCACCATTTATGCCGTCTGTGTGGAGCAGTAATCCCAAACCAAACGTTGCCTTTTCACCAAAGCTCAGGTCAGCGATGTTACTAAGCGTCGGCATGACGGTTGCCAGTGCTGCTGGTTGAATGTCGCCAATGTTGTTTTCGAACATACTGTTGACTGTTTCGGCTTTAAGCAGCGTTTTCTCGTCGAGCGATCCGCTGTTCAGCAGCATTTGAAGAACGCGGCCGTAGTCTTTGACCGTCGAGGAGAGACCGCCGCCACCTGAATAGTGAGCCATGCTGCCTTTCTTCATGGGTGTGGGTTGGAAGCTGGGTAGCGGAACCAGACCTTCTGCGGCGCGCGCCATCATCATTACCGATCGGTCGAGTTTGTTTGCCGGTAACTCATAAAAGGTGTCCGCCATACCCAGCGGCATGAAAATGTGTTCATCAAAATAGTCAGCGAGGCGTTGACCCGAGAGTCGCTCGACCAGAACGCCCAGCCAGTCGGTGTTAATACCGTACTCCCAAGCAGTGCCGGGCTGGAAGGCGAGAGGGGCTGCTAGGTAGTTACCCTCACTAAGAAGGCTGGGAGTGATACCGAGTTGACTGCCTTTGAGCGCGTTCGCATTCCAGATCTCGTACACATAGCCCGCGGTATGGGTCATGAGCTCTCGTGCCGTCGGTGCGCGGTTTGCATTTTCGAATACCGGGGTGTCGTCCCCCTCGAAACCTTTGAGGACCTGCAGCTCATTGAGTTCAGGTGCGTAGGCAGAGATTGGGGTGTCGAGATCGAGCTTGCCTTGCTCCATGAGCTGCAGCGCCGCAATGGTGGTGACCAGCTTGGTCATGGAGGCAATCTGGATAATGTTGTCAGGGCCGGCGGGTTTGGTTTTCTCCGCGTCCTGATATCCCGCCGCATGTGACCAGGTCTGTCCTCCTGCATTACCCACCGCAGCTACGGCAAAGTTGAGTCTGCCGTCAGCGATCGTTTGGTCGAGTACCGCCGCTGCTTTAGTCATTGGCTTTGAATGGTCATCTCCAATTGCTCCCGGGCTGATATTGAGCGAGACGATGGTCCACAGTACCAGAGCTCGTTTTTTCATTAGCTTCCTCCAAGCATGGTCGATTTCGTCGGCTGACTGATGATCGTTGATACCGTTGCAGCCTTTCTGGCTTTCCGGATTCCTTCTATGACTACTGGCGATAATGAGTGCGTTGACGCCTTATCAGTAATGACCTTAAGCCAGTGCTTCGGTGAATGCTAGGCCATAGGGGTCAAGCGATTGCGTGGCGAGTCATGGTCCACGTGGTACGGTTGGGCCTGATTTCATCAGGATTGTCGTAAATGAGTACGAATGAAGTTGTGAGCACGGGCGAGTCAGATCTGCTGACCTTGATCGCGCAGATGTCACCTTCTCTGGATGATCAGGTATGGGCCTTCGTGTCGGTGGGTGAGGTCTCGAGCAAGTATGTGGCGGAGCATGCGCTAGCGACCTTTCGTGAGGCCGAGGGCACGACCCTGATTGTCCCGTGGGAGAGAGCCGAGGAGTTTGATGTCTGCAGTGAGCCCATGGCGCGCATCACGCTCAATATTCACTCGAGCTTAGAGGCGGTGGGGCTTACTGCCGCGGTGTCACAAGCGCTTGCCTCTGAGGCGATTAGCGCCAACGTGGTAGCGGGTTTTTATCATGATCATATCTTTGTTCCGCAGACAGCGGGCGAGCGTGCGGTGGCCTGTTTGACACTGTTATCTGCCGCTGCAGAGGGCTTTTGACGACGTTGCGAGCCCCTTTAAATGGGGGGCACATGAAAAGGGGTTCGGCACCAACTCGGTGCATGTCTCATCGTAACTTCACCAATTTGGGGCTTTTCGTCGAAATTTCATAGTTGATAAAAATCACAAGTTATTGTTTTTAAAATAAATGTTTCTATTGGTGCGCCCTTAGCTTGTCACATTTGTGCACGGCTATATACTGTATGGTGCGAGCTGTAACGCAGGCATGTTTGTGCCGGATAACTAAAGAAAAACGCGTGATCTATTCTCACGAGTAGATCGAGCAAATAAACCACGAAAGGACGCTAAGATGATCAAGTCATTGTCTCGGAAGCCCGGGTTTGCATTGGCAGCAATGGCAGTCGCCGTTGCCACAGCAGCACCTGCGGTTGTAGCCCAGGAAGAGTTGGAAGAAGTCATCGTTACGGGATCCCGTATTCCCGTTGACTCTAACGCCATCTCTTCAGTACCCATTCAGGCGGTATCTGAGGAAGACATCCGTAACTCGGGTGAAATCAACATCGCTGATATCGTTGCTGATATCCCCGCGCTTGTTTCTTCGCTTACTGCAGAGAACTCGTTAACCGGTGCAAACAGCCTCAACCTGCGTGGTTTGGGCGGTTCGCGAACACTGACACTGGTCAACGGTCGCCGGCACGTAGCGGGTTTCCGCGGTTCACAGGCGGTTGACGTAGGCTCGATTCCCCGTGCCTTGGTCAAGAGTGTAGAGGTCACCACCGGCGGTGCATCGGCGGTTTACGGTGCTGACGCGGTAACGGGTGTTGTGAACTTCATCCTTAAAGATGACTTCGAAGGTCTTCAGATCGACCTGTCAGCGGGTCGTCCAGAGCGTGGGGCCGGTGAAACCACCGTTCTCGATATCGCTTGGGGTACCAACTTTGCCGATGGTCGCGGTAATGCCGTACTGACCGTCAGTGCCGAAGATGACGCAGGTATTCTCTACAGCGAGCGCTCATGGTCGCGTAACAACGGTATCGCAACCACGCTGAATAACCCCGATCCCAACGGTCCACCCCGTGCTGTCGTGAGTGACGCGCGTTACTGGTTGACGTCTCACGAAGGGTCTATTGCTCCCGGGTTTGGCGGCCGTGGCGACATCTACGTCGATATCAATGGCAATGGCATTGCTGACTGTCAGGAATCCGAGGGTGGTCGAGTCGGTTACCTCGCGGGTTGCTGGCTAACCAACCCAGACGGCAGTGTGCGTGTAAACCAAGATGGTGTCTTGATTGATGGACTGTTTGGTACGGGCGGTGACGGTGCTTATGCCGACCACAACCGTGACACGCTGTATCCAGAGACCGATCGTCAAGTGGTGAACTTCAACGTGAACTATGAGTTTAGCGACACCTTGAAAGGTTTCCTTGAGACTAAGTACGTTAAAGCTGAGACAAACACGTTCTCAGAGTACGACGGCTTCTTTGATACCCTGGAGATTACGCCTGATAACCCCTATCTGCCGGCTGCACTTCAGCCCGTCATGGATCAGGTCGGCTACCTCATCTTCACAAAAGACGCGCTTGATTGGCATGAAGATGGTTCTGAGTACACGCGTGAAACAACACGTGTCGTAGCAGGCCTCGAGTGGCAGCCAAGTGAAGATCACATGGTCGAGTTTTCTGTAAATCAGGGCATCTTTGAGCAGAAATCAGAGTCAACCAGCATTCTGCTTGACCGTTTCTACGCAGCAATGGATACAGTGGCTGACGCTAATGGAAATCCCGTTTGTCGTTCAGATTTGGATCCAACCGCTGCTTATCCCATCGATTACTTCGCATGGGCAAATGGCTACACCGAAGGCAGCTTCTACAGTGACCGTTACTATACGTTCACGCCGGGTGATGGCCAGTGTCAGCCACTCAATCCTTTCGGCACCTACGCTGCTAGCCCAGAGGCGCAGGACTTCATCACTGAGCGTCTGACAGACGAGCTCGAGGTTGAGCAGTTTGTTCTGAACGTCACAGCGGTGGGTTCTTTCGACGTCCTCGGTGGTCTGCTTGATGGCCCGATCGGTTACGCAGCGGGTATCGAGTACCGCGATGAGTCAAGCGACAACCGCTTGGATCCATTGACACTCGGCATCCTCCCGGCGGGAACATCTTTCACGCCTGGCGTACAGGTGAGTGAAGTGTCTCCCTGGTTGTTCGGTTTCACGTCTTTCGATAACACTCAGCAGTTCAATACGTCGGGTGATTACGATGTAACTGACGTGTTTGCGGAAATTCGCCTTCCCATCTTCGCTGATCGCTCGTTTGCTCGTGAGTTTACAGTGGATGCGGCGGTTCGACAGGCGGATTACTCGACTCTGGGTGAAGCGACTTCGTGGAAGTTTGGTGCAACCTGGGCGCCAATCGATGAGATCCGTTTCCGCTACACAACCTCTGAGGCTGTGCGAGCGCCAAACATCTCTGAGCTGTACGACCCACGTCTGCCGATCTTCATTAACAAGAACGAAGATCCTTGTGACGCACTGCGAATCAACGAAGGTTCATCGGTTCGTGAGGCAAACTGCGCGGCAGCACTTCAGGCGATTGGTGTAGCGAACTCTGCTATTTACAACGAAGCAGGCGAGTACGCATGGGCGAACCCACTGACAGCGCGCTTTAATGGTGTGTCTGGTGGTAACCCGAACCTCGGTGTGGAAACTGCAGACACCGACACCATCGGCGTGATCTTGCAGCCTAGCTTCATTGACGGCCTGACTATCACGGTTGATTACTGGGACGTAGCTATCGAAGACGCAATTTCAGCTGTAGGTGCAGGTGACATCCTGAAAGGCTGTTATGACTCAACCAACTACCCAAGCCTCGGTTTCTGTAACTCGTTTACACGTCGTGCAGATGGCGGTTTGGACTTCCTTGAGACAGGGCAGATCAACTTTGCGAATCTTGAGGCAGAAGGTTTTGACGTATCGGCATCTTACGAGTTTGCGGTTGAGGATTACTTCTTCCGTCTTCGTTTGACTGGTTCGCATCAGGATCAGCTGAACCGTTTCTTCAACCCGCTTGATGCGGCTGATGTTGACCCTGAAATTCAGGAAATTCAGCGTCCGAAGACAACAGCGTCTTTCGGTGCGTCAGTTGAGCGCGGTGCGCTGACTGTAGGTATGCAGAGCATTTACCAGAGCAAGCAGGGTGTTGATGAAATCGAGGAAGTTCTCGGTTTGGGCGACAACCAAGCACTCTATGGTGATGCCGGATTCTTCGACTCAGTGATCATCACTGACTTGAACGCTAACTATCGCTACAGCGATGAGTTGTCGTTCTTTGCAGCGATCAACAACATCACTGACGAAGAACCCTACGCGACTCAGAACGCATGGCCAGTCGGTCCACGGGGTCGTACCTTCGTTTTGGGTCTCTCTTACTCAATGTAAGAACTACCCATTCGGTCAAGAGCCCGCAGCGCAAACTGCGGGCTTTTTTTTGTCTGAAAAAGGCCTTCAAAGTAGTCGCTTGGGTGTTGCCTCGCTGGGTGGCTAAACGCATGATGGTGCGCAGGTAGTTCATGCACGTTTTGACGGGCTCCTGTGGGTTAAATCCGGCGTTTGAAACGCTTAGTTGAGCTTGCATTTGGGTCAGTTGTTGGCGAAATTTTATGGAATCCGTGCGCATGAAGGCCACAGTAATGAGATAGAGCGACCATGAGTAGTCTTCCCGAGCACGATGAATTTTCGACTCACGCAGTCCCAACGGACGCGCGTGTAGCGTCATTCCGGGTAGCCGCCGTAGCGTCAATGGTGTCATTTTCGCTACCCACATTCATTGCTGGCATCGAAGTGTCGAGTGGGGTGGGCCCAGATCTTGCCTCGGCGGCTATTTTAGGCGGTGCCCTGGTGATTTTTCTCATTGGCTGGTTGATGGGGTCAATCGGCGCTAGAACCGGCTTTAACTCGTACTTACTGGTGCGTCTGGCGTTTGGAGACGCCGGAGCACGCATTGTGAATCTTGCGTTCTCCATTTCCTTATTGGGCTGGTTTGGCATCAATCTCAATCTCTTTGGGCTCGCCATCGCAGGCCTGTCCGAGGAGCTATTTGGCGTCATTCCACCGGAGCTATTAGTGACCATTGTGGCGAGTCTCTTGATTACCGTGACGACCATCATTGGGTTTCGGGCGATCAATCTGATCTCGACGCTGATGATTCCCGTGCTGGCGTTTGTCGCCCTGGCGCTCTTGGTCACAGCAACCAGCCAGACAGCACCCGTGGTCGCGGCGTCTCAAGGTGAGATGAGCCTGGGTGACGGCATTTCGGCCATAGTCGGCTCGATCGTCATTGGCTCCATCATCATGCCCGACATAACACGCTTTCTGCGCACTTCTGGCGGCGCTTTGCTAACCAGCGGTACCAGTTACATGATTGCGCAGCCCTTCGTGATGTGGGTAGCTGCGAGCGCAGCGATGGTTCTGGGCACAGAGGACATCATTAGCATTATGCTTACCCTTGGTTTAGGCCTCGGGGCCTTCATTATTATTATCGCGGGTTCCTGGGTGCTCAACGCACTCAATCTGTATAGCGCGGTTTTGGGCGTTACCGCTTCGTTCCCGACTTTATCGGCGCGCAATGTCACCATTGTTTTGGGTGTCATTGGGGTGACGGCGGGCCTCATGAATATCCTCGATAGTTTTGTGACCTTTCTATTCTATCTGTCAGTGGTTTTTATCCCCGTCGCGGGCGTCATTATTGTTGATCACTTCATTGCCCGACCCGGGGCTTATCGGGCCACTGAGGTCGCTGACAATCAGCCGCTCAATCGGTGGGGTTTATTGGCCTGGTTCATGGGTGCTGCGATTGCCCTTGCCGCGTCAGAGGGCTTTATTGGCAGTGTAACCAGTGTTGCGGCGCTCGATGCCATGCTAACGGCCGCGCTTCTCTACGGGATCGCTGCACGACTCGGCTGGGTACGTTAGTAATATGCGTATTGGCTTGGACGTTGGTGGCACCCATACCGATGCAGTCCTGATGGATGGTAGTCAGGTCATTGCCAGAGTAAAGGCAACGACCACCGAGGATGTCGCTTCAGGCATCGAAACAGCTCTGGCTGCTGTCCTACAGGGGCAGAGTCCTGCATCCGTTGATCTCCTGACGATCGGAACAACCCAGTTCACCAATGCGGTGGTGGAGCGTAAGCAGCTGTCGCGCGTTGCGGCGGTTCGCGCCTGCTTGCCAGCGGGGAGGGGGCTCATGCCTCGTGCTGACTGGCCTAAGGACCTCATAGAGGCTACCGATGGTGGCAGCTACTTGATTCACGGCGGGCACCTCTACGACGGCCGCCCCTTGTCTGACCTGCAGGAGGGGGAGCTTACAGAGCTGATCCAAACACTGTTTGATAGACAGCCTGCGGCGGTGGTTGTTTCCTGTGCCTTCTCGCCCACCCAGCCTGAGCAAGAAGATCACTTAGTGGCTCGCTTAGCTGAGTCACTGCCCGGTGTCAGAATCTGCGCGTCTCATGTGATGGGCGGGCTGGGTCTGATCGAGCGAGAGAATGCGAGCATTTTAAATGCCTCACTTCTGGACTTCGCTGACCGCGTCGCGAATGCGTTGGTCGAATCGAGCACAAAACTCGGACTACAGTGTCCTGTTTACGTCAGCCAGAACGATGGAACATTGATAGATCTTGAGCGTGTTAGGCAATTTCCTGCATTGACCTTTGCTTCGGGACCAACGAACTCTATTCGCGGTGCGTGGGCGCTGACAGGACTGGCTGATGCCATTGTCATCGACGTGGGGGGCACCACGTCTGATATTGGTGTCCTCAAGAACGGGTTTCCTCGGCAATCCAACCTTGTTATTGATGTGGGCGGTGCGCGCACGAACTTTCGCATGCCTGACGTCATTGCCATTGGGTTGGGTGGTGGCAGTTTGATCGGCTCTGATGGTCGAAGTTGTGGACCTCAGTCGGTTGCACGTGAGCTGCGTCAGAAGGCGCTGTGTTTTGGCGGATCCGCAATGACCCTTACTGACGTGGCTGTCTCACAAGGCCGGCTTACGATCTCCGATGCATCGCGGTCCAAGCCGGTGGAAGCTGCGGTGTGTGAGGCGGTTGACTCATTGATTGTCGAGAAGCTAGCGGCAGCGGTTGATCTGATGAAACCGGGTGGGGCGGTCTTGCCTGTGATCCTTGTTGGTGGCGGTGCGCCGCTGATACCGGGCGAGACATTGGCGGGTTGCCCCATTGTGCGCCCTGATGATGCGGATGTCGCGAATGCCATTGGCGCCTCCATCGCTCAGGTGAGTGGAGAAGCCGAGGGGATGCGCGTCGCTGGTGCGGATAACCGCGAGAACATGATTGAGAAGCTCACGACAATAGCATCAGAGAAAGCACTGGCCGCAGGGGCCGACTTTTCAACGATTAACATCGTTAACGTTGAAGAAGTCGATATTCCCTACATGGCGACGGACACTTCGCGTATACGAGTGAGCGTCGTAGGTGATCTCGCGAGGCGTGAGGTTCTTGCTTCATGAAATGTGCCTTATGAAAATCACCGCTTCCGATATTGATGATCTCGCCCTCGGCGCTGTTTTCCTCGCGACCGGTGGCGGCGGTGACCCGTATTTGCCGACCTTGATTGCGAAAGAAACCCTGGCGCAAACGGGCGGAGTGACGTTGATTGATGCACGGTCGCTCGATGATGACGCCTTCGTTGTTCCCGTGGGCGGCGTCGGCGCTCCCACTGTCTCTCTCGAGCTGTTGCCATCGGTGGATGAGGCGTCAAAAGTCCTCGATCGCTATGAGGAGCTAGTAGGTCGCCCCATTGCTGCGGTCGCTTCGTTCGAGATTGGGGGAGGTAATTCGTTGATGCCGCTCATGGCGGCTGCAGTACGAGGATTGCCCGTAGTCGATGGTGATGGCATGGGCCGTGCCTTTCCAGAGGCGCAAATGATGAGTTACGCCATAGCTGGGGTGAAGCCGACACCCGCACTAGCCATGGATTACGCCGGTAATACCGCCGTATTTGATACCTCTGACACGACAACCTATGAACACCATATCCGCGCCTTTGCGGCGGCGGCAGGTGGCATGATTACGGTCGCTGAACACCCCATGTCGGGTGCTCAGATTAAGGCGTCAGTCATACCCTCAACAGTAAGCTTTTCCCTGAAGCTGGGTCGTCTGCTCAGGGAACAGCGTGGTCCAATTGATGAGGTTTTACCGGCTTTACGATCTCTCTTTGCGGAATCCGTCTACGGCAGGGTTTATAAGATATTTGCCGGTAAGGTATCGGCCAAAAGCACCCGCACCGTGGGTGGTTACGACGTTGGAGACCTATCGATTGAAGATTTTGAAGATCCCCAGCGTGTGTGTTCGATTACCATCAAAAATGAATACTTGGTGGCAACCGTGGACGATCGACCGCTTGCCATGGTGCCTGACCTCATCGTCATCGTGGATGCGGAGACGTCGACGCCCATCAATGCAGAGCGCTTGCATTATGGTCAGCGAGTGGTTGTCCTTGCCGTTGGGGCGCCGGCGTTTTATCAAACAGCCGAAGCACTGGCTGCCACCGAACCGCGTTGCTTTGGCATTGATCTAGCCTATGAGGCGCTCGATACGTTGGTGAGCGACTCAGCCTAGCTCTGAGTGGGTAACGCGGTTTCTTCTGGCTCGACATTTGATTCAGCATCGTCGCGGAACAAGGACAAGAAGTCCTCGAGGATGACGTAAAGCGCCGGTATCAACACCAGTGTAACCGCCGTAGAGAACACGACACCAAAGCCTAGAGATACCGCCAGAGGCACAAAGGGCGCGGTATCAAAGTCACGGGTGACCATGAGCGGCATCAAGCCCATGAACGTGGTGACCGATGTCAGGAAGATAGGCCTGAATCTAGACATGCCCGAATCGATGACCGCCTCTCTGAGCTCCATGCCGTGCAGTCGCCGATTACGGTTAATAAAGTCGACGAGTACCAAGCTTGAGTTAATGACAACGCCGGCGAGTGCGATCATTCCCAGCAGCGAGAAGAACACCAGGTCATAGTTCATGATCTGGTGCCCGAGAATGGCGCCAATGAAACCAAATGGGATGCTGGCCATGACCACAAGCGGCTGCAAGTAGGATTTCAATGGGATTGCAAGCAGGGTGTAGATGACCATTAGTGCGACGAGACTGGCACTCACCAAACCACTCAGGGCTCTGGTTCTCTCCTCGGCTTCGCCCGCCTGCGACACAGTGACTCCTGGGAAATCTTCCATCAACTGCGGTACGTGCTTTCTGAACATCTCAACAAGGATGGTTTCGGGTGGTGCAACCTCACGGTCCGCTGACGCAATCACGTTAATAGTTCGTTGCCCATCCGTTCGGTTGATGGTTGAGTTGCCAAGCGTAGGCGTAATTTCGGCGACCGATAAGGCTGGGACCTCGGTCCCATCAGGCAGACGTATAGTCATCGTCTCCAAACTGGCGAGCGAACGACGATCATTTTGAGGGAAGCGCACCATGACTCGGACATCGTCACGGCCTCGCTGCACGCGCTGCGCCTCGCGTCCATAAAACGCATCTCGGACCTGATTACCAAGATCCGCCTGAGTCAGTCCCAGAGCCTCAGCCTCAGGGAGCACCTTCAAGGCGAGCTCGCGTTTGCCGGTACGGTAACTATTGCTGATGTCGTAAAGGCCACCGTAACTTGCAAGGGTGTCAGTCAAGTCGTTGGCAGCGCGTCCCAGCTGCTCGATATCTCGGCCTCGAAGTTCAAGATCGATATCCGCACCCATGGAGACGGCATCCGCTGAGAAGCTAAGCTCAACGACATCGGGAATCGGGGGTGTTAGGTCCCGCCAGAGATTCACCACTTCTTGAGGCGTCATACCGCCGCGCTCGCGGAAGGGAACAAGGTTCAAAGAGACTTCGGCAACGTTAGAGCCTATGGCACCGACCATCACAATCGCGCCCTGCGTAATGCTGACGCCAACCGAGGAAAGCTCGTTTTTGAAAGCCGACTTGCCGTCCTCACGCTCGGCATCGACTCTTCGTCGGGTTTCTGTCGCAGAGGCTTGAATCTTCGCAATGACGGCTTGCGTGCCTGCCAGTGGATAGCCCTCAGGCATGACCACGCGTGCGACCACATTGTTTCCCGCAACGGCCGGGAAGAACTGGAAAACGACGCGACCACTTGCCATCAAACCACCCATGACGATCATCATCGCGAGGGCAATAGATAAGGTTGTGTAGCGGTTGTCGATGCCCCATTCAATCCATCGCTTGTAGCGGTGTGTCGCAAAATGCTCTAGCGAGCCTGCAATTCGGTCTTGAAACACTTCCCACCGTTGACCAAACCCAGATTGGCGCCGAGTATTGCTTCGGTGGGCTAGGTGGGACGGCAAGATCAGCTGCGATTCCACGATGCTGAAAATTAGGCATAGTACAACCGTTGCGCCAATCGAATAAAAGAATTGCCCTAGATTAGTATCAACATTCAGCAGCGGCATGAATGCGGCAATGGTCGTCAAAACGCCAAAGAAGACGGGTACTGCAACCTCGCTTGTGCCTTCGATGGCGGCTGAACGCGGGTCGAGCCCACCTTGCTCTTTCGTATAGATGCGTTCGCCGACCACGATGGCATCATCAACAACGACGCCTAGCGATAATAGTAGGCCCATGAGCGAAAGTGTGCTGATGCTCAAATCTGCGCTCGGGAAAAAGGCGAGGGCGCCAAAAATAGCCACTGGAATACCGGCGCTGACCCACAGGGCAAGTCGAACCCTCAGAAACAGCGACAGACTGATAATGACCAGCAGCAGCCCGCCAAAGGCGTTGTTGATCATGGTTCCGAGTCGACCGACAAGCTCATCGGCTTCGTTACTCCACATCGTAAAGTGGATGCCCTCAGGTAGCTCTCGTTCTTTACTCTCAACGTAGGCGACAACGGCTTCTGAAATTTCAATGGCATCGTCGCTGCCAATACGCGAGATTTGAATCATCATGGCTTGTTCGCCATTGAATTCGCCGTATTGGTCAATATCTTCAAAGCCATCGACGATGGTTGCGATATCTCGTAGCAGCAGACGACCGCCACCGGGCTCTCTCGCCACGACAACGTTTTCTAGCTCTTCTCCCGAGTAGCGCTGACCGGTGCCTCGCAGGCGAATCTCGCCAGCGTCGGCTTTCACTGAGCCACCGGGTATATCGATGCTTGAACTTCGAATGGCATGCGCGACTTGGTCCAATGTCAGCTGGTGCCTGCGAAGAGTGGCTTCTGATATCTCGACGGAGATCTCATCCGCACGCATGTAAAGCGTCTCGACAAGACTGACTTCGGGGAGTTCGAGCAGATCCTTACGGATCGACTCGGTGATGTTCTTTAGTGAACGCTCGTCGGTATCACCGTGCACCGCAATCTGAGCCACGAGGCTGCGCATGGTGACCTGGGAAACAATAGGGCGCTCCGTATTCGTGGGGAAGGTTGAGATGGCGTTGACCTGCGCTTTGATATCGTCAAGCGCTTTGGCTTGGTCAGCGTCCATCTCCAACTCAACGGCGACACTGCATTGACCTTCCGCAGCCGTGGTTTTGACCTTTACGATATTTTCGATGCCATCGATGGACTCCTCAATGCGCGTACACACGCCGGTCTCTACCTCGGCCGGCGCCGCGCCCAAGTAGGGGACAGTGACCATGACGACGGGTGATTCTACGTTTGGAAATTCCTCTTTGCGCACATCGTTAAGCGCGAGCAACCCCGAGCCAATCAGGATGAACATCAATAGGTTGGCGGCAACGGGGTTATCGACAAACCAGGCTATGAGCTTAGGCATTGGCGGGCCTCAGTCGATCACTGTGACGGGCATGCCCTCAACCACAAACTGCAGTGGAGAGATGCTGATGCGCTCTCCTGAGGCAAGTCCCTCAGAGATAAGCACATCGCTGTCAGAGAGCTTGAATACGTCCACTTCGCGGAAGTGAAGCTGATTACCGTCGTCGATTACCATCACCGAGTTATCGGGTCGCAGGGCGGTTCTTGGCACAGAGACCAAATTATCCACGGTCCTACCAGTTATGACGGCGTCAACGAAGAGTCCGACGGGCAATTGGACGCCGTTACTGTTGAGCGTCTCGGTCACCTCTACAATGACATGTAAAAAGCGACTTTTTGTCGAGATGTCGCCTTCCGTTCGAAGCAGTTTAGCTGACCAGGACTGGGTATCTCCCGCGTAGTCAGCAGTCAGCACAACATCAGCGGGTTCTTCGCCAGCCAGTCCCGTTTGGGCGTAGCTCGGGTCTAGGTAGGCAAGTTGAGCATCTGCCAGAGGTAGACGCACTTGGAGCCGATCGGTGTCATACAAGATCGCAATCATGGCACCCTTGGATAAGAACTGGCCAATATCCACGTTCTCTGCGCGCACACGACCATTGAAGGGGGCTGTGAAGACCGTACGCTCGAGGTCGACGGTAGCTCGTTTCACCGCCGCAGACGCATCGTCCAAGGCGGCATTCGCAACCGCTAATAAGCGCTCGGCGCTTTGTAGTTGTGCAATGCTCGCTAACTCTTCACCGTACAGTGATTTAATACGCCCAGTCTCTTCAGCGGCGTAGCGTTGCTCTGCTTGCGCTCGGGACAGTGCGGCTTGGGATCGCGCTAGTGCAATTTCATAGTCTCGCGGATCAAGCTTTAGCAGAACATCGCCTTTGCTAAAGTCCCCGCCGGCGACAAGGCTGGAAGAGATTTCAATGACTTCACCCGCCACTTGCGCCACCAGTTTAGTCTCAACGCTGGGCTGAACGTTTCCCTCAGAGCTGATGCTAAGTTGCATGGGAGCGAGGTTGATATTGAGTGCGCGAACCGCGACAGGGACCGGCTCTTTTACGGTTGTTTTTAGTGTCGGCTGGTTATTCACCAGGACAACAAAAATTACAGCAGAGAAGGCCAGTATCAATAGCGGTACGAGTAACCTCTTTATCGCTGAAGGTTTGCCAGACGTACCGTCGTTCATAGTGGATCCCAGTTGATAAATGCGAGTTTCTGCGCCCCGCGAGTGGTTCCAAGCATTATACGGGTTTACGCACGAAACCCATCTCGTCCGTGTGAATGATGGTAATTATGTCTAACAGAGAAGCCATTTACTCGAAAAACACACTCGTAGGCCCAATCCAAAGGGCTGATCCCTCGCACCCCTAAATAGCCTGCCCCAGCGGTGTCTTTAATACCGTCTCTTGATCAGTCATCAGCGTGTCATTATGCGCCAAAGCCGCTTAATGAGTGCTTTATTCAGATAGGTAGGCCGCCATCAATCGCGTGATCGCGCTCGGCGGGCGTCTGCACACCGGGTACATGGTAGATGCCGTTGACGGTTTCCTGCGTTGCCTGAATGTCATCCCGCGCCGCGTAGAACTGGCTATACCATTTGCGACCTTTGAGGAAAGGGCCCTCAGTTTTCATGGCCATGGGTTTGAGCGCTGGCGTCTTGTTTTGCCAGATTTCAAAGTCTTTGGAAAATGCCTCTAAAGCGCCGGCCTGAATGGCTTTCGCCATCTCTTTGTCTTCCGGCGTGATCGTGCCTGTGGCTGATTTCACTAAGCAGCCGTGCCATGCCTTGATTTTGCCGTCGCCGACGGGTGTGTTCGCAATCATTTCGAACTGTGTGGCATCCCCCCAGACCTGCTTCGACAGGAGAACACCAGGCCCTGTGTACCAAGTGGTCGTGTACAGCATAGCGCCACCATAAAGCGTCATAGCGCCGCCTTGGCGTTGGATAAGAACATGGTCACGCATCTCGTTTTCGAAGTACTCGCAGGGCGCACCGTGTGTTGGGCCCAGGTGCCGGTTATCGCACATGTTGTCGAGTACTTCCTGGGGATGGATTTCCAGTTCGGGCAGGTGATCGAGATCCCAGTGAACCCAGCTACCTTCATCCCACTGCTCGAGATAGGGTGGTGGGTAGTCAGGATCTGCACCGTCCTCATCGAACCACATCATGATGCAGCCCATATTATCGACAACAGGATAGGAGCGAATCGATGCTGACTTGGGGCAGGGGCCATCGTGGTAGGGGATGTCATCCACTTGTCCTTCCGAATTGTAGCGCCAGCCATGGTAGGGGCAGCGGATCGAGTCTCCTTCGACATGCTTGCCACCGACTTCAGCAACAATAAGCATCGCACTGGTGTTCTTAGCGAGGTGCGTACCCATGTGCTTGCAGTAAGCATCGAGCATGACCGGATTTCCGCTCTCCCCACGATACAACGCGAAGTCGCGACCGAAGAAGGTCACGCCAATGGGACTGTTATCAATTTCCCGACTCTCTGCGACGATAAACCAGCCTCGAGGGTAGGTGTTGGGTCCCAAACCATAATCTGCTGCTTGTGCCACGATATTTCTCCTGTCGTGTTGCTCTGCCACTACGCTGGCGGCGGCTTTTCATGACGTTAAACTAGGGTAATTAGAATCGCGGGTCAAAATGCACAGGCCGTGTTCTCTAGACAAAAAGGACGATGACAGCGAAGTGTCCGAGATCGAGCATACTGGGCCTACACCCAAGACCCCACATAGACCGAGGAGTATTCGTTGAGCCAGCCAGAAAGCCATCCTTTGAGCAAGGACGCGCTAGCCGAGTTTCGTGCTGATATTGCCAGTTGGCTAGAAGCGAATTGCCCGCTCTCGCAGCGACAGCCGATTGTGCGCGAGGAGCAAATTTGGGGTGGGCGAAGACGTGTATTCCCGAGTCAGGACGCTCAGCAGTGGTTTGAGGCCTGTCGTGATCGGGGCTTTACCGCGCCAGAGTGGCCTGTCGAATATGGTGGCGCCGGGCTTAACACCGAGCAAGCCAAAGTTCTTAAGCAGGAGATGAGTCGCCTAGGCTGTCGCCCACCGCTTTATTGTCAGGGGCTGTGGATGTTGGGCCCCGCACTTTTGGTCTACGGAAATGAGGCCCAAAAGCGAGAGCATCTGACTGCCATTTGTCGTGGCGAACTCCGTTGGGCACAAGGCTATTCCGAGCCGTCAGCAGGCTCGGATCTCGCCAATTTAAAGACCAAAGCCGAGGACTGCGGCGATCATTTTTTGGTGAACGGAACCAAGATCTGGACAACCAAGGCGGACGAGGCGGACTGGATCTTCTGTCTTGTTCGCACCAGTGATGTGACCCCGAAACAGGCAGGTATCAGTTTTCTACTCATTGATATGGCCACTGAGGGCGTCTCGACATCGCCCATTCCATTGATCAGTGGTGAGTCCGAGTTTTGCCAGACGTTTTTCGATAATGTGAAAGTGCCTAAGGCGAACCTTGTGGGCGAGTTGAACGGTGGGTGGGCCGTTGCCAAGGAGCTGCTGAAACATGAGCGGAAGATGATGTCCGCATTCGAGGGGATGCTCGAGAAACCTGTGATGGAGCTCCTTGAGTTGGCGGACTACGCGGTCGGTTCCGATGCGCAGGGTCAGCTTAACGATGCCGAATTACGCAGCGATATGACTCGACACCTTATGCGCGAGACCGCGCTGGGTCAGCTGGGTGAGCGCATTTACTGGCAGGGAAAAGCCCAGCAGGCCGACCCACGATTGCCTTTGCTGATGAAGTATCTGGGCACCTCCGAAGCGCAAGCGAAAGATGAACTGGTATTGCGTGCTCTGGGGGACGAGGGGCTATCTATGGAAGACCCCAATGTCTCAGCAGGGCTCCGCAAAATGGTAAAGCAGTGGGCATTCAATAAGTCGTTGACGATTGCCGGTGGAACCAGTGAGGTTCAATTGAACATCATTGCTAAGCGCGCCTTGGGTATGCCGTCGGGGGAGAGTAAGTCGTGATCCTCAATGAAGAGCAAGCCATGCTGCGCGAGACCGTCGCGCAATTTTTCGCTGAGAAAGCACCGATCAGTCAGTTAAGAAGTCTGGCTGGAGGTAGTAACCAGCAGGGCTACGACCCGCAGCTTTGGTCCGAGATGGTGGAATTGGGCTTGCCTGGGATTACGGTGCCAGAAGTCCACGACGGACTTGAGTTTGGTTGGATGGGGTTGGGTGCGATTGCGCAGGAAGCGGGGCGGTGTTTAGTGGCAAGTCCACTGCTGTCTTCGGTTGTACTGGCGCAAAACTTGCTCTTGAACTGTGGATCAGACGAACAAATAGCGGCCTATCTGCCGTCGCTGATATCGGGAGAGGCCACCGCCACTGTGGCGTTGGAAGAGGGCCGATTTTTTAGCGCCGACGCTATAGCGACATCTGAGGCATCAGGCGCCCTAAAGGGGCACAAGACCCGAGTGCTGGATGTTGGTCAGTGTTCTCACATCTTCTGCGTCGCTGAGCGGGCGTCGGGTGACCGTGGCGTAGCGATGTTTGCGCCTTCGGCTGAGGGCGTAGCAATTGGGTCACGACGCACAATGGATCTCCACAGCGCGGGCTCCATTCAACTCGATGGCGTGTCTACCGCGGATGTCGTCTGGTTGGCGGGTGATGACGTGGAGGGTGGTATTCAACGAACCATTGATCAGTCCACCATCGTGCTGGCGGCGGAAATGATGGGCAGTGCGCGCGAGGTGTTAGAGCGCACGGTGGCGTATCTCAGCGAGCGTGAGCAGTTCGATGTGAAATTGGGGACGTTCCAAGCCCTACAGCATCGGTGTGCGCATATGTACTGCGAGCTTGAACTGGCCGAAAGTGCCGTGTCGGCGGCTCTGACTGGGCTGGATAACGATGCGCCAAATGTCAGCGTGCTGGCTAGCAGTGCCAAGGCGCTGGCGAATGACTGTTTTACGTTGATCAGCTCTGAGGCCGTCCAGCTTCACGGGGGGATGGGTGTCACAGAAGAGATGGACATTGGTCTTTTCTTAAAGCGGTCGCGGGTGTGTAATCAGCTGTTGGGCTCGTCGAGTTATCATCGCGATCGCTATGCGCGGCTTAACGGTTTCTAACCTGCTGTGAAGAGGGCTTCATAGCCCTCCCTTGTTAAGCCGCTGGATCGACCAGGAATTGACTGAACCAGCGTCGGAACTTGGCAAAAGGGCCATCGCCATCACAGAGCAGTGGTCGCTCGAAGTACTGTTTTCGGTCCCAAATGATCTGATCTTCGGCCATCTGCTGACAAATGTTGCCTATAATCGCCTGGCCGACCGTTTTTCCGAGAGTGTCTTGGGTCGCCCGTGGCTGAATGAAAGCGTAGGTGGCGTAAGTTTTTTCTGGTCCCACTGGGGTGACATTGGCCAGTAACAGCGTGTCATAGATACCCGTGAAGCGAACCACTGAAAGGCCCGCGCCTTGGCTTCGCGTCTCAATAGCACCGTCGACCACGCCTCGTGGTGTGGGCTGACGCGTGATGAATTTGCCTTCTCTGATGTGGCCATCAAAATTCTGGAAGGCGGCCTCGGGCACCTCGTCCGTTCCATGCACATAATGGAAGTGCGCTGCGTCCACCGCATTCTCGCCCATCTCTTGCATGTGCGTGCTGACTTCCCAGGTGTGGATGATCATATCGCCCCAGTCTGGGTGGTTAGCCGCGGCTTCTGGGATAACTTCAGGCTCCCAGGTAGGCGCCTCTTTGTTGGGGTGATACCACACTAGAATCTGCTGATTAACTTCGCGCACTTGCCAAGCCCCAAGGATCGATTCGCCTTTGGCCACCCGCGGAGGCAGGTTGTTGGCGTACGGGATATGAGTGCATTGGCCCTCACCATTCCAGCGCCAGCCATGGAAAGGGCATTCGATACTATCGCCCACAATGCGCGGCCCTTTACCGGTCTGCTCCCGGATGCCGTAGCCAAGGTGCGCGCCCATATGTGGGCAGAAGGCGTCTACCACCTTCGCTTCACCACTTTCTGTCCTGAAGACCACCAACTCCTGCCCGAAGTATTCAACGGGGATGGCATCACCCACCTCGAGCTCATGCGAGTACAGGACTTGGAACCAGCCCATGGGCATGGGCAGTGGGCATCGGGTTGAGTCAGTAGCGATCATCATGGTGCGTGCATCCGCGCTGTATTTGGTCGTACAGCAGTATAACGGCTGCTTACCCACTGCCTAGATACCCGGGCCGTGCAAATGGATTACGGCTCCTTCAAATGGATTACGGACAATTAACGCAAGTCATCGCGTTTCTGTGATGGCTCGATACACTGCGCTAACGAATACTGCGGTTGATAATAAAAGGAGCCGTGCCGTGTCGATGAAAACGACCATTCGAGAGCTGACAGTTGAAGGCGCTTTTTTTGAAGTGCGCGATATGCCTACAGCTCGTGGTGATCTACCGGGTTATGCGCATGCGCCGCAAACGCTGACCGAAATTATTCAAAATGCACGTGGGCACGCAGATCTTGGGTTTATTGTCTCGGGCGATACACGACTCACGTTTGCTGAGTTTTTTGCGCGCGCGGATTCGCTACGTGCCTATCTTGAAGGCCAGGGGCTTACCCCTGGCGATCGATTTGCTATCGCCATGCGCAATAATGCCGAGTGGTTGATTGGGTTCACCGCTGCCTTCCTAGCAGGGGCAACGGTGGTGCCCATTAACAGCTGGGGTCAAGCCGCAGAGCTAGCATTTGCGGTAGAAGACTGCGGTGCCTCTTGGCTTTTATGTGACGATCAGCGAGCGAAGATGTTGCAGGAGTCTCTGCCAACCGAGCGTCGACTCGTGGTGTACGATCGCGCTGAGCCGGGCACCCAGCGCGGTATCGATTTCTCTGATGCGCTGAGTAGTACGACGCCCGCAGAGGTAAAAATTCCTCCGCCCGATCAGGTGTGTCTCATCCTCTATACGTCAGGTAGCACGGGAACGCCCAAAGGTGTGGTGCACTGCCAACAGGCGCTGTCGCAGGCGGTGTTCAACATGATGTTTACGGGCATGTTAACCATGACCATCGAGGGTGGTTTACGTGAACTTCGTGGTGGCGCGACTCAGGAGAAAGCGCTGCTGAATGTGCCGCTATTCCACGCGACAGGATTGCTAGGTTCGTTTGTCTTGCCGCTCGTCACCGCCCAGGGGATTGTCATGATTTCCAAATGGGATGCGCAGGAAGCCCTGCGACTCATAGAGGCAGAGCGTGTCACGCTCTTTAGCAGTGTCCCCGCGCTCGTTAAGGACTTACTGACACAACCAAACCTCGACGACTTTGATATTACGTCTCTGCACAGAGTCTCCTCAGGCGGCGCGGCTATGCCGTCCGATTTACCCGGGATTATTGAAGCGCGAATCGATAAGGCCTATGCATCGGGAGGGTATGGATTAACGGAAACACTGGCTGTTGGCAGTCAGGCCGCAGGGGCGGTTTTTGACGCGAAACCGGCGGCGGCAGGCGTGCAGTCACCCATCATGCACGTTCGCTGTACCTCTCCCGATGGTTCGGTTTTGCCGCCCGGCGAGCCCGGAGAGATCGAGATGCGGGGCGTGGCCTGTACGCTGGGCTACTGGAATAAGCCTGATGCAGACGCGGCTATTTTTACCGCTGACGGCTGGATGAAGACGGGTGATGTGGGGTTTGCGGATGATGATGGCTACCTGCATATCACAGGCCGCATTAAAGATATTGTGATTCGCGGCGGGGAAAATATTTTCCCGGGTGACACGGAGCAGGCCTGTTATCAGATCGACGGTATCAAGGAATGTGTCGTCTTCGGTATTCCAGATGAAGCAATGGGTGAAGAACTGGCGATGATTATTCGAGTTGCTGATTCAGCACTGACACCAGAGACGATTAGAGAGGCGCTCAAAACGCGCATCGCTGCCTATAAGATTCCCAAGTTTATCGAGATCACTACCGAACCACTGCCGAGAGGTGCGACCGAGAAATTTGATAAGCGGTCTATTCAGCAGGCCTTCGTCGAGCGTATGCGCTAAAAGCAGGGCGGTTTAGACACCGAACCCGCCATCGACCGGTATCAGTTGCCCTGTTGTATAGGCTGCGTTGTTCGATGCGAGGAATACCGCCATTTTTGCGACCTCTTCCGGCTGACCAAATCGGTTGAGCGGCAGTGCGCTTTTTACCCCTTCAATCCACGCGTCATCAAAAACACCTTGCTCCTTGAGTCTCAGGAAAATGCCGGTCTCGATGACGCCAATGGCGATGCTATTGGCGCGGATGTTGTTGACGCCTTCCTCTTTGGCAACGCCTTTGATCAGCTCTTCCACGGCGGCCTTGGGCGCTACCGAGAGGATGTCGAGCGGTGGGTATTTCAGCAATCCTGCGGAACTGATGTGAACGTAGCTACCACCACCGCCGGTTCGCAGATGTGGGAGCGTCGCGTGTATCGCATTAAAGGCACCTTCAGCATCGGAACGCATCACCCGTTGCCATAGCTCTGGCGTGACTTCGGATATGGGTGATTGTGGGATGTCGTAACCAGTGGCGATAAAAACGGAGTGGAGGCGACCATAGGTCTTCAGACCCAAGTCCACGGCTGCCTGGAGTGAGGCAAGGTCTTGAAGACTCACCTGACAGCAAGCCACGTCAGCGTTGACGACATGAAGCTCAGAAACAAGCGCTTCGGCGCGTGTCTGATTGCTGTTGTAGGTGAGAAGTATTGGAATCTGTGATGCCACTAGCTCTTTACAGATCGCCGTTCCGACACCACCGCTCCCGCCAATGACGAGCGCAAAGCCCTCAGGATACTCGCTGGAATTGTTACTCATAATGACCTCTATCCACCTTTGGGCTTATCACACGACATCAACAGTGTATGCGTGTTTTGAAGGCAAAAAAAACCCGCCAAATGGCGGGTTTCGTTAGCAAGTTCGCTTATAGATCTAGGCTAAAGTCGATGCCGTAAGTGGCGGGGTTACCCCACTGGTGAACGGGGAAGCCCAGAGCTGCACCAAAGTTGAAACCGAAGGTTCGGTACTGCTCGTCCGTGATGTTTCGGCCCCAAGCGGTGACATTCAGTCGCTGACCACCTTCAAGCTCGCTGCTCCAGCTGAGACGGGCATTAACCAGTGTACGCTCTTGGTTAGAAGGCTGTTGCATATTTGCAGCAATAGCAGGCTGTCCAGTAGCAGTGTAAGACGTAGTCGATGATGTGATGCTCACAGTCTCGTCTTCGTAGTTAGCTGAAACTTGGAGGTCGATTGAGTTCGATCCAAAGTTCAGCATGTTCCAATCCACGACCACGTTGTACGCGTTCTCGGGCGTCAGACCCTGTGTTGGAGTGATTGACAATCCTTGATAGTCAGGGAAGTCATCGTACTCTCGATCTGTGTATGCGTATTGAGCACGCACAGTCATCGTGTCAGTCACGAGGAAGGCGAGGTCGAGTTCGAGACCCTCTGTACCGAAGCTCGCAGCGTTAACTACGTCGGTCGATACACCACCATCATCACTCTTGATAACGCTCACCTGTACATCGTCATAGTCGTAGCTGAAGACCGCCGCGTTGAGGCGCATACGACCATCCATCAGTGTCGACTTCACGCCGAATTCCATGCTGCCGATCGTTTCTTCAAAGTATTCATCGCCTGACATGGTTGCACGATCAAAGTTACCGCCATTAAAACCGCCAGCACGGTAACCCGTGGTGTAGCTCGCATAGAGGTTGGTGTCATCACTCATGGCGTACTGTGCTACTAAACGACCAGAGACATTGCTGAAGCTCTGTTCGTTATAGTTGCCGTAGATGCCCTCTGTTTCAGGAATGCTCATGAGGTTATCGACAGTGCCAACGTAGCCTGCGCCAAGGATGTTGGCGTTGGCCGCACCCACGAAGGTCGCACCGATGTAGCTTTCGAGACCTCCCGCAGGGAAGCTACGCCAGCGATAGGTCATGTACTTAGTCTCGTCGGTGTAACGCAAGCCTGCAGTGAGCGACCATTGGTCATTCATACGCCATGTTGCTTCGCCGAAGACTGACTTGGCGTCACCGCCCACATCGAAGCCAGTGCTGTTTGATGCAGACAGCGTGTAGGTTGCATTCTGTACGTTACGACTCTCGCCGTAGTCCTCCCAGTGGTAGGCACCGACTGCCCAGTCTAAGGACTCGGAGCTACCGATAATCTGTAACTCGTGACTTTCTTGCTCGTAGCTATTCTCTAGGTCAGTCCAGAAAATACCGTCACCGTTGTTGGCATTGATGGCATCGATCATGTCAATTGCAAGTTGGAAGTTAGCTCCTGCAGCATCGTTAAACCCTAGGTCGGGTACGACCTGACCGAACAGAGCGCCACCGATGGTTTGCAGGGTGAGGTCACTTCGAACACCTGATGACACCGAGTTATCGATACCATCAAGGTCGCTCTGTGAGCGATCGTTCATGGTTCGCTCACCGTAGATGTACTTGACGTTAACGGTGTCACTCCACTCGTAGTTCAGTGTCAGTGTATGTGCTTCGTTATCAACGCTTGCAAAGCTGTTGACATCAGACGACCCGCTGTAGGGATGCCGCTCGCTATTCGCGAGAATGCCGTTTGCCCAAGCCACGTAATCATCCGCCCAGCCGATAAACTGCTGAATCTGAGGCAAGTTTGGCAGCAGTCCAAATTGAACGGATTGCGCTACGCCACCCGCAATGGCTTGCACCGTCGCAATTCGAGACGAGCTATCGATAGGTACATTGGTTTGATCACCACCAGCGGCTAAGTAGCCAGCGATCGCCGGGTAGCTAGGATTAAAGCCCGATACGATTGAGTGGTTGTCTTGCTCGTTGTTGACTTTGCTGTTCGCGAACGAATAATCAACGCTCAAACGATCTGTCATATCCCAGGCGAAGGCTACACGGTAGCCGTCACGATCGACGCCGTTGAATCCTTCTAAGTTTGGGTTTGTGTTTTGGTAAAACACGTCGCGATCGCGGTTGTTGTAGGAAATCGCCGTTCTAAAACTATCGGAGAACGGAATATCAATACGCATAGCGTACTCGCGGCGGCTGTAGTTGCCAGCGCCCGCGCGAAGGGTCATATCAAATTCTTCCGATGGTGCTTTCGAAATGTAGTTAATCGTGCCCGAAGTCGAGTTACGACCCGACAGTGTTCCCTGAGGACCTTTCAGAACTTCGATCCGCGCAAGATCAACCACGTCGGGTGAGCTGCCTTGGTTTTTACCCAAGTAGACACCATCGATGTAGCGACCGGCTGCAGGGTCTAGAGAGATGTTCGGCGCACCATCACCAATACCGCGGATAACAAACGCCGTCGATGACGTACCTTGAGGCGAACCATAGCCGTTAACGCCGACTACTTCGTTGATCATGTCCAAGTTGCTGTAGATACCGCGGTCTTGGATATCCTTTTCAGTCAGTGCCTCGATCGAAATCGGAGTATCTTGAATGCTCGCTTCACGACGCTCAGCGGTCACTACGACCTCTTCAAGCTGTGCAAATGCCGTTTCGGCTGTCATCACGGCCATTACGGCTGTGGCTAATAACGTCTTTGGGCTCGTTGGCTTCATGGTTTTAGTCTCTTTTTAGCGTTATCTGGTTAAGAACTACTTAATCACCTTAAAGATATGACACAAACTATGTCATATCAATATTTCCTTTAATCACCGCCTTTGGTCGCCGTTTTGAGTGAACGCACCTGTGCGCGACCGCCAACAGAACGAATGATAAGTAGTACTTTGTCATTATTCTGTCACGATAGTGTCTCTCAGGCGCGAGATAGAGGGAATGGCTGTTTCACTCTGTGTTTAGAACAAACGGACTACCTCAAATGAGGTCAATTTGCCGGTGTAATTGACCTGCAACTGGCTGTTCGGTGCTGCTAGTGCGGGACATGGGGTTAAAACGGGAATAAAGTTTGGCTGCAGTTTTGGTGGCGTAGGAGCAACAACATGAAAGCTCTGGTATTTAACGGTCCTCGCGATATCCGCTTCGAGACCTACCCTGATCCGACGTTAAAGACCGAAAACAGCGTCATTATAAATGTCGAGCGCTGCAGCATCTGTGGATCTGATTTGCATATGTATCACGGCGAAAACCTCGGTAAAACGAGCTACAGCGATGGTGTACAGCCGTTTTGCGTTGGTCACGAGTTTACGGGTGAAATTGTCGAGGTGGGTAAGCAAGTGCATCGATTCGAGGTAGGGGACAAAGTGCTGGCCTCTGGGGGCGCGCCCTGCGGTGAATGCTCCCACTGTTTATCGGGTCATGCGCAGCTGTGTGACGGGTGGACCGCATTTGGCCTCAGCACGGGCTTGAATGGCGGGCAGGCAGAGTATGTGAACGTGCCCATGGCGGATCTCACATTGCAGCCCATTCCAGAGGGCATTAGCGCTGAGCAAAGCATCCTACTCACAGATGCGATGTGCACAGCGTATTTCGGTTTGACGCGAACGGGTTTACTGCCCGGAGAGACGGTTGCCGTTGTGGGCCTGGGCCCCATTGGTCTAATTGGTGTTGAGCTTGCCTTCATACTGGGCGCTTCCGAGGTATTCGCAATCGATCCCGTTGCCAATCGTCGCTCGCATGCTGCAGGCTTGGGTGCGACAGCGCTGGACCCCGCTCAGGTACTGCCGATCATTATGGACAAGACAAAAGGCGCAGGTGTACCAAGAGTGTTCGAGGCATCGGGTGCTAAAACTGCCGTTGAACTAGCCATCAAAATTGCTGGTCGAGGGAGCACCGCGTCATTTATCGGGCTACCTCAGCCCGATGTGCAATTACCTATGCTAAAGGTCTTGTTCAAGGACATTACGATTCGCGCGGGCGTGGCATCGGTGATTGACCAATGGCCTCATCTTATTCCACTGTTGCAACACGGCAGGCTCAAAGCCGAAGGCTTGTTCTCCCACACGATGGATTTATCGCAAGGGGCAGAGGCCTATCGACTCTTTGATGCGCGCGAGGACAACGTCGTCAAGATCATGATGAATGTCTAACCTTTACGATCAGCCACGTAAGACGAGCGAAAAGCGAGGCTGTTACTAAACAGACTTGACCCTCTTGTCCCTGTTGGCAGGTGTCTGGGTGCCTTCAGCAGGACGAACCGTAAGTGGCGACTCTATGGTCAGTCGGGTAAGCCGTGTACAAAGGTGATCATTTACAAATAAGGCATTTGAATGGTGGAGCTATTATCAACCCGAATTTCAGCCCCGTTGATGTGGCGTGATTCGTGACCTGCCAGGAAGTAGATGACATCGGTAACCGCCTCGGGCTCACAGGCAAAACCGAAAGCTTTCATGGCCTGATGCGGCTCCATTTCGGGGAAGGTCCCCTCCATGTTGTTCGTCATGTCCGTTAGGATGCCATCGGGGTGGACGCTGTTGCATCGAATGGGAAGCTGATTGGTCTGGCAGTGAACAGCGACGCTCATGGTCAGGCTGCGAACGGCGGCCTTCGCCGCGCCGTAAGCGATGAAGTGCGGGTAGCCTGCAAGTGCCGACGATGAAGAGATGTTGATAATGGAAGCCGCGTCACTCTTTTTGAGTGCGTCCAGTAAAAACTTCATGCCCAGGAATACGGAGGTACTGTTGACCTCCATCATGCGCTTGTAGTCTTCAGTCGATGACGTCTCGATCGTGTAGGTCATCAAAATCGCCGCGTTGTTGACCAAGACATCGAGCTTTCCGTGCTCAGATACGGTTGCTTCTGCGAGAGCCTGCCAGTCGGTCTCGCTCGTCACATCGCAGGTGCGATAGCTCACACAGTCATGCTCGAATAAACCATCGGGAAGCCGAATATCAGTACCGATGACAACATAGCCGTTCTCGGCAAACTTCTTGACGGTCGATTGACCCACACCGCCCGCTGCACCGGTGATGATGGCGACTCGCTTATCTGATTGCGACACAACTGATCTCCTGATTGCCATCCATGACCCTTATGGCCGCGGATTGGTATCGCTGTAGAGTGCCAACGCTAGGGGACGAACTGCAAGCACTCTTCGCCGCACAAATGGACCATATACGACAAGACAATCCCTCTGAGAATCGTTGACACCTGCGACGCGAGCGGAAAGAGTAGGGTGAACGGTCTCGTGAACAATAAGGAAAAAAATATGTTGTTGAGAGATAAGGTCATCGTCATCAGTGGCGTTGGCCCCGGGTTAGGGCAGACCCTCGCAAAAATGGCTGCGCAAGAAGGCGCCTCAGTCGTGCTCGGTGCGCGAAGCCAGGATTTTCTTGATGCGGTGGCGGAGGAGGTCCGAGCTGGCGGCGGTAAAGCGGTTGCCCTGAGTACTGACGTGACCTCCACAGACCAATGCCAAGCCTTGGTTGAGGCAGGTGTCGAAGCCTTCGGTCAAATCGATGGTTTAGTCAACAGCGCCTATGCACACGGTGATTGGGCGACGGCGGACGTCTCTGATCCCGATAAAATGGGTGATGTCATTAATGTTATCTGCCAAGGCGCACTTCGAATGGCGCAGGCCTGTGCGCCTCACATGCAAGCCGCTGGAGGTGGATCCATCGTTAATGTGTCCACCATGTCGACGGTTAAACCCTTTGCGGGCGAGACCATGTACGCAGCTGGGAAAGGTGCACTTAACGCGCTCACTCGTCACATGGCGAATGACTTCGGCAAATTTTCGATTCGCGTCAACGCGCTCCGCATGGGTTGGATTGGTGGCGCGCCAGTTTATGCATTCATCGACTCCCAGGTGGCTGCCGGTGCCGATCGCGATTCGGTTGTCAGTAGCATCACGGATCGCATCCCATTGGGCGTGATTCCGCCTGAGGCCGACTGTGCCAAAGCCGTCCTCGCATTCCTCTCCGATTACTCCGCGGTCATTACCGGGAGTTCAGTAGATGTGAATGGCGGCGAGTACATGGCCCCCTAGTTCACATTGTTCCGTGACGAGACAGTTCAAAGGAGAGAGACATGACCGAAGACGAAAAGCTCGCTGTGGACCCCAACGCGATTGTGCGTTCAGTGACCGTCCAAATCGCCGCATCGGCTCAGACCGTGTGGGATGTCCTCGTCGATTTTGACCACTATAACGAGTGGAACCCCTTTTGCGTCGAGGCGTCGGGCGTACTTGAAGTGGGTGAGCCACTGTCAATGAAGCTAAAGAGCTACACGGAGGAAGGGCAGTACTTCGATAACGTCGAGTTCATCACGGAGATTGACGAACCCCGCCTCGTCTCTTGGTCAGCACCCTGGGTCGACGAGTGGCCATACCCTGCGCGCCGCGACCAGTTTGTGATCTCAACTGGTCCCGATAGCTGTGAGTATTACTCAACCGATGCCTTCCTGGGACCTCACGGCATTCACGTCATGCGCTTTGCAGGTCCCTGGGTAAAGCGTGCCTTCGATGACACGGCCCATGCGTTGAAGGCCTACGTTGAGGACGCCTAGTTAAGAAACTTCACTCAGTTCTCTTCGGACTCAAAAGTACGCGGCGATGTATTTCGAGAACTGAGCCCCAATCCCCTCGGCATCAAAACCAAAATCGGCGAGTTGGTAGTGATGCTCAGGGCGACTCTCTCGCTCATTAAACGCTCGCCAGTGGGCCATTTCAGCAAGTGCCTCAGCGGTAAGTTCCAAGTCAGCAAAGTCATAAATTTTCCGAATTTCTGTTTCGGGGTTCTCCACGGTGTCCATGAAATAGAGGTCTAGGTAGGGCGCCCTGGGGTGCGCGGCCCGGTAGTCCATTGTTTTGGCCAGTCCCTTGGCCCACTTAGCTGCCCAGTCCTGTGCCAAAGCCCCTGCATTAAGCGCGTTGCTAAAAGGCTGCGCCAAGGCTGCCATCATGCTGCCGTATGAGGGAATGACATCGACAGGGTGACGGTGTGTCTGCACCACCGCAGCGTCGGGGAAACGTTTGAACAAATATTCGGGGTAGTGCAGATGGTGAGGCGTTTTCAGTAACCAGCGCGTCCCGGTTTGTCCTTTCTTACGCTTTTGCCACTGCAAAAACTGAAGGCACCGGTAGAGATAGTCATAACCTGCGGACTGGTCTTGTTCGTAAAGCCAATCGCCAAAGTTGGGAATGTGGGCATAGCACTCCGGGACTGTGCTCATGAACGAGTGCTCGAGCAGCATGATCTCTTCGTCGGGTGCTCTCGCGTCCATCGGATGAATCGCGGCAAGCTCGGGCGCTGCTTCCAGCATGGCGGCGACCTCGGCCTCTGAGAAGAGAATACGCTCATCGGCGCGCTCGAAATCATCTGCAAGCGGCACAGGCTGCCGAACTTCGTACCAAATCGGTGCTAGCAGCGATGTATCGGTAGCGACAGTGCGATGCAGCATGGTGGTGCCGGTTCTGGGCAATCCCACAACAACAATGGGACGCTCGATAGACTCATCAAGAATCTCAGGATGCTTCTCGAACCAGGCCTCCATACGGAGTCGATTTGTGAGGAGGTCCCGCAGTCTTGCGCTGTGAAACCCAGTACCCACCTCATTGAGCGAGGCCTCGGTGTTAAGCGCCGTAAGCAAACGATCGAGCACGGGCTCAAAACCTTGATCGACAAACGCTGAGCGCTCAGCTGCCTTCATTGCCTGGGTAAAAAGTTCCTGTTTATTTAACATCACTGATTAGCCCGCAAAGTTTGCTAGTTAGCCAGCGTCGTCAGCGGCACGATATCCACCTCGGGGTGCACTGGGTCGTCTGTTCCAACCCAACGGAAACACAAGGTGCCTTCCTCGTGACCTGCCGTGGATAAGGTATTCGTAGCATCCGTGACACCGGGAGCCACGATGAGTGTGACCGAGCCATCCGCATTTACCTCCGCCGTATGTTTGTTGATTGAGATCCGGTGATATCGATAGTCGAGTGACTCCATCCAGTAGTTATCGACCTGAAGATTCCAGGTTTGGCACTCGGGGATGCGATCGAGTCGAATGCGGAAGGCCTCGCCCGTTTTAAGTCGAAAGTGTCCATGGTAGTAGAGGATATTGGGGTCTCCACCGACCGATTGACAGAACGCCTGATCCCACAAGGGGAGGGTGTTGGGACGCTCGATGATCTGTTGGCTCCAGCGAGCAAACAGCCCCAGTGTGTTCTGATAAAACGCGATAGCCTTATCAAAATTAGCCGTCGCTTTATCGAGGTCGAGGGGCGCGGGTGTTGCGCCACTGTCGCGCCGCCGAATCTGGAAAACGGCCGGGCTTTCTGAGGCTCGATCTAAAAAGGTTTGTCGAATCAACAGTGACTCGCTGTCTTCATCGATCGGTAGCCAGTTGCCCTCATCCTCATGCTGGCTTAGGACAATTTGGAAGGTGCCATCGTCAGCTGTTATCAGCGCGTTGCTGTCGAGAAACCCGGTTTCAATTTGTTTGAAGTTCTCCGCATAACTACCCTTGCTGGTAGCCATGCTGATGTAGTCGACCGTCCCCCGGTGACCGGTGAGCAGGTAGTCATAGCGACCGTCGATGACGGCTTTCTCGTAGATGTTATCGGGGTTATCGGCGCCGATTTTGATGGTTTCGTGAGAGGGCTTGTAGAGCTCCGGAAACTCGGGGTCGTTGAACTCTACGTACCACTCGAGGGCTGCGCGAGCGATACGCGAGAGGTATCTGAGGCCTTCAGCCTGTGTTTGTTCGTCTTGTGGAACCCCGTCTGCAGTGAGCAGTTCGCCCGCCTGTTTAAGCGTATCGCAGAAGGCTTCCCACTGGGCTCGGCTGTCACTCATGGCGCGGATTACGTTTGCTCGGTAACCAATCCGGGTGCGCTGCCGATCTGTTCGATAGCGAGTACCCCATCACTCGACGAGAGAAATAGATTGGACATCAAGGTGTACTTTGATACACGCATCTTCCATTCACCGTTCACTCGCGCGTACACGTCTTCGTAGTAGCCACTCATCAGTTGTACTTGACGGTTTTCTGTCTCCAGAAGCTGAAAGCGCATGCGCCAGCGGCCGGTCGCGTTATCGGGTCCGGTCATTTCAATTTCCGGAGCGGTGCCGTGATGCATGTCAACGTGGGTTGGGTGGCAGGCCAGCGACTCAAAGACCTCCATGAAGGCGTCCATGTCAGTGAACTCACCGATGAAGCCGAAATCGATGAGGAAATCATCCTCGTCGTAGCAGGCGCGCATCCCCGCCAGATCGCGCGTATCACAGGCGAACCACCACCGTGCTTTGAGGCGCTTGATTGCCTCAATGTCCTCGAGGGCTTGTACCCTCGAGGCTAGGTCAGACGCGACAGTCATGGAGATCTACTTGGGCGGCGCGCCATTGACACCGGGCCATCGTGAACCCGATATGGTGTCGGCATGCGGCAGGAATGCGTCGGGATCGAGCGGCTTCGACAAGGTTACCGAGCGATCGAGGAAGATTGGCCACCACAGGTAAGCCGACAACTGCTCACGCATGGGTAGCTTGCTGGCTAGAGGGTCCCAGGGGCTGTCCCGCAGCACTACCTGTCCCTGTACGTTTTCTTTCCAGGCCGTACCGTACTTGCTGGCAACGTGCACAACATGCGGAGGGAAGTCGTAGCCCGTCGCAGGACCACCGATACTGACTGCCCGAGACACCTTGATCCACCACTCGTTCTGGACGAACTCATCGCCCGGATCGGTGGGGCCTTCACTGATGCCATCGAACTCGAGGAAGGTATATCCCTGGTGGGTGCACTTCGCCCGCACCATGGGGCCAAGGCGGTGGTAGTCGATGTCACAGGGGTACTTGGGCTGGCCGTTCGTTTCCTGCGAGATAAAGATGGCAGACTCCTGATCGATCCCGTATCCGAGGGTGTATTCACCCTCGACACCGTCAAAATCTGCATTCACGGTGGTTACCACGCCGTACTCGGGTACGTCGGGTACCGGAAAGTTATAAACGGTAAGGTTCACGTTCGGCTCCTTACCCACCGTTATGCCGGGCGGCAGCAGCGCGGCAATCGCCTCGGGATCCGTCCGATAGTGGATCTTCAGCATTGGCCAGTTGATGATGTCGCCGGTGTTACCCATTGGGGCTTGTTGTTCACTCATTTTATTATTCCTTTTGCCCTTAATTTGCTGTTGTTAACCGACCGATTCGGGAACCGGCGTGGTTTTGTTAATGATCATCTCAGCGCGGCGCTGAACCTTTGCCTTGCTCTCATCGGTGTGCTCGAGCAGCCAGAAGTCACCGTTAGGAATCCCGGCCAGAGCCATTTCAGCGACTTCATCAGGGTGCGTGGTTTTTAGGTCAAAACCAAACTCTTCGGCCATGCGCTTCATGTCTTCAACCGAATTGATGCCGGTCTCATTGCCCGTCACACCCTTGTCAAATTCCTCGGGACGCACCCGACCTGAATTGAACAGTCCTGTCTCGACCACATGTGGACCGGGGAATAAAGCGCTCACCACGACGGGCAGGCCGCCCATTTGGACCTGGTAATGCAGGTTTTCGGTAATGGTGTGCACGGCGGCCTTGGTCGCCGTGTAAATGGGTACATCGGGCAGTACGGTGTAAGCACCGTTACCGGACCCTGTGATAATCATGTGTGTTCGATCTGTCCGCGTAATCAGGTAAGGCATGAACACGTTGATGCTGTTCACTGCACCCCAAAGATTGACGTTGAAGCACCACTGCCAGTCTTTCTCGGAGAAACCCCAGAGAGGGCCGGCTTCGCCGGCACCAATGCCAGCGTTCGCAAAGACCAAATCGACCTGTGAGAAGGCTGTCAGAGATGCATCCAACAGACTCTGTAAGCTGTCGGTCGACGTGACGTCGCAACGCTCAACGCGGTGCGGAATATTTTCGGCGGCGAGGTCTGAGGCAACGGCTTCCATGGCACTCGCGTCAACATCACCTATGACGACATTGGCGCCTGCCCGTCCCAGGCCGAACGCGATGGAGCGCCCGACACCGCTGGCGCCGCCTGTTATAACGGCTGTTTTACCTTGATAGTAATCGCTCATTGCTGACCTCGGGGACTGTCGGGAAGATAGAATTGACGAACCCACTTTCTGAACAGCACCAGCGTCTCGTCGCCCTGGCAAAAGACCGGCTGTCGTCGATGGACTTTGTTTTCCCAGATGGGGTAGTCGTCCGATAGTCCTTCAATAATTCCGTCCATGACTTGATCGCCCACAAACTCAGCAATCTCGTTACGGACAATGAGAGTCCATCGAAGCAGCGTTTCATCCCGAGAGATGGGCTGCGCCGAGTTGTAGACCAGCATTTCAGCGCCTGGGCCATAACTCGTCATGACTCGTGCAAGGCCGGGCTGGAACATGGTGGCGTGCAGTCCACCCTTCATGCCCTGCGCTTCGATTTCTGAGCGAAGGTGAACGGCGCCATCGTCTTCCACCTCTACTGAGGAGGGTGGTGTTTGATTCTGTTTGTGAACGTACTGAAAGTGCTCGGGGTCACATGAATTCTCGGCAATATCCTGAATATGGACCGGAATGTTGAACTCAACCTGGCGGGGTTCAGTCCAGTTCTCATCGCCGATTTGCTCGATAACGGGGACTTCTCTATCTGGCTCCGCGCCTGTGGGGTGGAACCACATGTAGATCTCACCATTGACCTCGCTGGTCGGCCAGTTCTGGACTTTCGCGCGCGTCGGAATGGTGTCGCAGTAGGGAATCTTATTGCACTTACCGTCGCCACCAAAC
>Ga0181562_10000457_pt1 | contig 33567 bp, 25 predicted proteins | sample 011ome_26_FD_139344 | JGI IMG/M metagenome (GOLD analysis project Ga0181562, IMG submission 139344) | Coastal salt marsh microbial communities from the Groves Creek Marsh, Skidaway Island, Georgia - 011511BT metaG (megahit assembly) | ecosystem: Environmental > Aquatic > Marine > Intertidal...
ATCATCATCATCGATCGATCGATCGATCGATTACGGAATTTGTCTATTATACGGCTGCGTCGTCCCCAACGCCGCCCGTTCCGCGCGCTCCCGCTTCACCTCCTCCACCACTGGCGTCAAATAAAAATCAAACGGCGTCTGCATCGCTTGCTCCTCCTTTGACAAATACACGTGCTTGAGCGATAAATCCATCGCACGCTTCAATCGCTGTTGTCGCATATCGCGCTCCTCCGCGCTTAATCGCTTCAGCGCTTCACCGACGTCTAAATCTTGCCCTTCATCCAACAAATCGTCGTAGCGCAAGCCATACTTGCGAAGCTCATTCCCGACGTTGGCGCGGTACGCCGCGCTCGCGGACTTGATCCACGGCGCGAACATCTTCTGCAGTGCGCGAGACATCGTACGCGAACGGCTCGGGCTCGGTCGCGGTCCTCGCGCGCGGCTCTGTCTGACGCGCGATCACAGCAGGTCGCGGGTCGATCGATCGATCGCGTGCGATGGGTTGATACATTAGTGGCGTCACGGCATGTTCGCCTGGTCACGATTGGTCGTGCGTGTGCGTCGGTCGTCTCTGGGGGGGCTGTGTGCCTGGTCACGATTGGTGCATGAAAAAACCAATTGGGTCACATTCAAACCGACGTTTTGTTGTGCGAGCTGTCGCGCGTCACAATTCGGCGCCGTATGGACGCGACGACGACGACGACGACGACGCGGGCGACGATGACGTCGAGGTGGCGATGCGCGCTCGGCGTCCACGTGATCCCGTGCGACGACGCACAGGCGGCACCGATGCGGGATCACGATGACGGGGACATGGTCGCGCCCGGGGCGCGCGCCATGACGCGGGCGTTGACGTCGCTGCGGCGCTCGCGCGCGGTGGACTCGTGCGAGTACATGGACGCGTCGACGTCGTATGAGACGTATTGTGCGTTCGTGCTCGAGCGGGGGATGGAGGCGTTCGTGCATGGGCGGGATTCGGCGGTGTTTGCGCTGAGCGGGACGCGAGGCGCGGCGGCGGAGACGACGGCTCGGGCGAGGGTGGTGGAGCGCGCGATTGAGCGGATTGAAGAGCGCGTGGAGGGGTTGCCTCGAGGGTCGTTTGAGTTATCGGCGACGTGCGTTGGGGTTGGGTTAGAGGATAAGGCGCAGGCGAAGGATTTATTGGATGGTTTGACGACGGCGCGGGACGACGGAGGCGACGCGAGCGAGCGCGGCGTGACTGTGGTGCACATTGAAAACGCGCGCGATGGGACGCTTGCGTTGGAGAGTGCGATGAAGCGGGCGGCGATGGTGTTTGCGGAAGGAGTGTCGAAACGCGCGGGCGCGCGAGACGTCGCCGACCATCACGCGATTTTCTCGCTGCGTTTGAAACTTCGCGCGAACGACGACGACGACGACGACGACGACGACGACGACGGTGAGGCTCAAGGCGAAACAATTACGCGTTTACACTTTGTTATGCTCGCTCCGTACGTACCCGCGCCCGGGCTGTTTGGCGGGCAAGAAAATCGCACCGCGCGCGTTCGATGTACGCGCTCCATGACGGCGTTGATGGCGGTGCTCCGCGACGTCGGCGTGGGCGGCGAAGACGCGTTTCGGCGCATCAAGACGTGGCGAGACTCGCCGCTGACGAAACTCATGTGGGGCTGCGGTATGGCTGATCTCAAGTGCGCCACGCTCATGGTGCTCATCGAACATAAGCTACGATACTCGGTGGATGGCGACGAGACGTCGGATTTAACGCTCTCGCCCGAAGCCGAAGGCGCGTTGAAATTTGCCATGCAAGTCAAGGAACACGCCGAGGAGGCGGACGGCATCGGTGCGCACGAAGCGCCCGCGCCCCGTACGCGTGAACCTCCAGCGCCGACGCCCACGAAGCGCGCCGCACTGACGCCGTCAGCGACAACGAGGGGTAATTTGAAGACGTTGCGCGCCGAAGCGCCCGCGGCGGCGAAGAAATCTGCAAACGAACATCGCGCGCCGCATCCGCAGCGCGTCGAAAGCGACATCGTTCGAGGCACAAAGATCTCTCCCGAGCACATCGACGCCATCATTCGCGTCATTCGTACGCACGTTCACGGACTCAACGGGCGTCGCATGGAGAGCACGATTCGGAATTTAGCCGCCGAATGGACGCAAATGGCGCGCGCGCACGAGAACATCATCGATGAGTTTGCCGCGCTCGAGACGCAACTCACGAATGCGCAAACGCGCGAAGACGAAGCGGTGCAGTACGCCGAGCAAGTCGCCGCCGATTTGGCGGTGGCATCGCGATGGTGCGAGACTTTGGAGGCTGAGCAGGCGACGATGAGCGAACGCGTCGAGCGCGCGGCTCGGGACGCTGCCGCGGCGGCGGAGGCGAGAGCCGATGCCACAGAGCGCCGCGCGCACGCGCTCGAGCTTCAGCTCGTCCGTAATTCTGTTCCAGAGATGGAACGCGTTCGCGACGAAGCGGAAGAATCCGCAAAACAGGCGATGGAGAAATATAGAGCTGAGCAAGATGCGCACGCGAAGACGCGAGAGGCGCTCGGCGGCGAAACGAGCGCCAAGCGCGCGCTCATTGAACAGGTAGAGTTCTTACAAGCCCGGCTTGAGGAAAGTGACAGCGCGCGTGCGAGTGACCGTGCGGAGATAGACCGCACGCGCGATGAACTTCGGGCGCGTTTTGATGCTGAGGGTGCGTTGCGCGATGAATTAACGTCGACGCAGCGAGAGCACGAAACCGAGCTGAAGCGGGCGCGTGACGCCGCGCAAAAGCTCGAAGACACGCTCGCACGCGTCACACGCGAGCGTGACGATGCGCGGCATAGAGTTCAGCGCGGCGAGGAGGATCTCATCGAAAGCCGTGCGAACGCGCAGGCGAGCTTGCTTAATGTGGAGTCGTTGCAAGCAGCGACAAACGAAGCCAAGGCGGCGCAATCAGAGACGCAACGGCAACTCGAGCGCATCAAGCTTGAGAACTCAGACTTACTCGTGCAAGTGAAACATGCGACGCGCGAGCTGGAGGAAACTTCTGCAGCGCTGAACAAGTTGCAAGACAAGCTGGATGAAATCGAGACGGAATCGGAAGACTCCGCGCGCAAGCGTCGAGCGGCGGATGACGAAGCGCACAATTTACGTCAAGTCATCACCGATCTCGAACTCAAAATCAAGTCCATGGACATGGATCGCGAGATTGCCTACCAAGCTGCCGATGTCGCGCGCGTAGAGAATGCCAAACTCACCGCCGAGGTGATGGATTTGACTGATGACGTCAGTAGGTTGAAATCTTCGCTCGAGCAATCGCGCGCGGCGACGCGCGCGTTGCTCGACGAAGAAGCGTCTCGACTCGCACGTCTCGCCCCACCAGCCGCACTAGAAGAGTACACCACACCCTCGTGGCTTAGCGACACCAGCTGGCAAACCTTAGCGCCAGCGTCATAGAAATATACACCGCGCTCGCGCGTACCCTTGTCTCTTCGTATCCCATGACGCTTCATATTCTGACGCATCGCATCGCATGTCGCACCTCCCCGCCGACGCCGACGTGCCGCACATCGAAGACGCCGCGCGCGTCTTCTTATGCATCAAGACCCTCGCTGGCGCGCGCACCATCGGATGCGCGCTCTTCGACCGCGACGCGAACGCCATGGGCCTGACCGAGGCCCACCTCAACGACGACGACGACGACGAGTTCCTGCGTCTCGTGATGACATCCGCGATGGCAGACGTGATTTACTGCACGCCGCACGCCAAACCCGCGATAGACGCGATGCGTGCTCGCGATAATGCTCGCGATACTGCCTCGAATGCGGCGCATGTCGTCGTCGTACCAGTGATAGAATTTCCCGCGCGCGCGAACGCCGCAGAAGCGTTGCGAGCGCTCGGCGGCTTTGCTGATCGCGACGTTCTTGGCGCGAGCATCGACGTGAGCGAAGAATTCGCGCTGAGCGCGGCTGGGGCATTGACGCGCGTGTTGAGCTTGAATGCGGCGATTGCGCTGGAGTTGCACGGCACGCCGGTGCGTATTCAACAATTTTTGGTTGAGAGGTACGCGCACGTCGACCGCGAGACGCTGTGCGCAATTGGCATATTTGTTCCACTCGAGTTCCGTCGCGTCAGCGCGTCGTGCGGAACGTTTTCGAAGGATATTTTCGAGCTATTCAACACGACGACGACGTCAGGCGGTGGAAGATTACTTGAAACGTGGTTTCGGCGACCGCTTCGGGACATCGACGTCATCGGCGAGCGGCTGGATTGCGTAGAACATTTCACGCGCTCGGGTGTCGTCGAACGTTTACGCGTGCGCTTGACGTCTACATTGGATTGTCATTCTTTGTTGGTAAAAATGGCGAGCGACGTGCGCTCGACGTCGAAATCAAAGTCGGATTGGCGACGAATCATCGCGCATTTGGACGCGATTGAGAAATTTCACGACGCTCTGCTCGACGAAGCGTACGCTGGTGTTGGAATACGTACGGCGCCGACGGCAATTCACGACTTTATCGAGTGTGCGTCCGTTCGCGTCCCTCGTCTTCGTAAAATAATCGACGCCGTCGTCCGCGTCGATGAAATCTACGAACTCATGCACGATGACGATGCCGACTCGCCGGGCGTAAGTTACGTCAGTTACGTCCGGCACGGCGCGTGTCGCGAGTTGGATGATTTGCGCGCAATGTATCACGGCTTGCCGGACTTACTGCGTAAAGTTCGCGATGCCGAGCTCGAACGCGTGCCGCGATTCTTGCGTAATCGCGCCGTCGACGCGACGATTGAATTAAAGTACCTTCCGCAGATTGGATACTTGGTAAAATGCGAAGGCCGGCTGCCCGAGGCGTACGCGAACGAGCTCGGCTACGTGCGGGCGTTCGATCGAGGCGACGCGACGTTTTACGAAGCCGAATGTGGAGTGCGCATTCGTGATGAGATTGGTGACGTACTCACGGCAATCATGGAATGTCAGGAAAGTGTCTTGAACGAGCTTCGACAAGAAATTGTCGCGCATTCGACGCTACTTCGCGACATTGAGCGCTGCGTGTCAGAAGTCGACGCGCTCGTAGCGCTCGCCGAAGCTGCGCAGACGCACGCGCTCGTTCGACCGACGCTCGTGGATGACGACGAGTTACATGTTGAAGGCGCACGGCATCCGTTGTACGAAGCGTTCATCGACCACCAGTTTATTCCGCATGACATTTCGATGCCATCCGATCGAGAGCGCGTCGTCGTGCTCACGGGTCCGAATGGCTCGGGCAAGACGGTGGTGTTGCAAACGGTCGGGCTGATTACATTTCTCGCGCACGTAGGTTCTTTTGTTCCAGCAAAACGCGCGACGATTGGGCTGACGGATAGAATTTTCTCGCGCATGGTTTCCTTCGCGCCAGAAAAGGTTGGGACCGAGCAAGACGATGAAGAATGCGCGTTTACGCACGAGCTCAACCAAATGGCTCGAATGATGAACAACGGCACCGGACGAAGCTTGTGCTTGATTGACGAATTTGGAACCACTACAGAGAGCGAGGACGGCATGTGTCTTTTAGCGGCGATGATTTATCATTTGGCTACGCTCAAATATCCTCCGAAATGCTTTTTCACGACGCACTTTAGAGAAGTGTGCGATGACACAATCGTACCGCGCGTTGAGCAAATCGCGCATCGACGCATGCGAATCATTATGAAACCACCCGCGCCGGCGACGAAGATGACAGACGGACGTGAGTCTGTCAACATTGTCTTTCTATACCAATACGAAGACGGTGTGAGCGACGATTCACTCGCCCTGGAGACGTGTAAACTCGTTGGAATGCCACAAGAAGTGATTGATCGAATCAAGGAGCTCAAGGAACGCGACGAGGCGATTCGACGCGGCGAAGAGGTCCCGGCGCTCGAACCAGTAGCAGATCCGCACCAGGAGTACAAATTCCGCGTGTGCGAGGCGCTCGTGAACCGATACAACGCGTGTAAAGCCGACCCAACGGATGATAACTTGGATGATTTCATCGAATTTTATCACTCGCTTGGTATTGACGAATACATGGATATTAAAACCGATACATTAGATGAGAGATTCGTCGGCACTGAAACGACACATGGATAATAATACATGCCGCATATGCCCTCGTATTAGAACTCGAAAGTTTCGCGGTGGATGTAGCACCCGTTTGCCGACGCTGCGGCTTCACACGCGTCTGATAACGCTTCGGGTCCGCACGTGTACACGCCAACGCGTTGCGTCGAATCGCATTGTTCTGCGATTTTCTTGATGAGCGCGCCGAAATCCGGGCGCCCAGAGGTAATCTTCACCAATTTATTAGCCATGGCTTCGATATCTTCGCCAACGTTCTGACCGGTTTTGAAAACGCGAATGTCAAACAACGCTTGCTTGTCTTGCGGCAGCACAGAGATGGAATCAAACAAGTACGAAAACGCGGCTATTTCCTCTGCCGCGCGCGTCGTCCACAACAATGTTGTCCTACCGTTGATAACTCCGCTTGAAACCTTGCGCACTCGATCTTCGAGAATCGCAGCCATGGGCGTGACGCCAATACCCCCGGCAGTTAACACGCAATGATCCATGGCGTCAGGTTCCACCTGCAACGATCCATTTGGGCCGCCGATGTGCACTCGGATATCGTCCACAGAAAGGTTTGACTCACTTACAGCTTTCATGGTCGCGACGAGCTGACCGCTCCATTGTTCCACACCCTTGCCGAATCGCTTGATGAATACGGTCAGTTCGCCCGTTTTGTCGTCAAACGAGCTAACGGTAATTGGGTGAAACCAAATCCACGACGGAACGCCCCCAGGCGGTCCGCCAGGCACTTCAATCTTTGGCATCAACGATTCGGTGCGCTTGTCGCTCGGCACGTCGACACTCAACCAAATGTAGCTGCCGGGATGAAAGTCAAATGCACCACCGGGCCAATCCAAACCTTCATTTCGCACCAAAACGAGCTTGACGAGGTCCTCAGAGACGATTTCGTACCGCACGAGCTTAGACTTCTTCGCCAGCTTTGTGTACCAGCGCACGCCAATGTCGAGCCAAAACGGCACGATGCTCGCGACGATCCATATGACGACGTTCTTACGATCGTGTAAAACCATAAACACATTGCCCACAAACCAAAAGTTCAAATGCAACCAGTAAAACGTTTCAAAGTGGTGTCGGCGGACGAATGGCAAGGATGAGAGAAGGAGCATGGTCCATGCGAACAACGCGACGACTCCCGGCCAATTATTGTGCGCGTCCATGTTCAACGCGTTGCTCCATTTCACCGTACTCGATTCCGTACCCCCGGCGAGCATGAAAATCACGTGCAAGTACGAAAATAAAACCATGAGCCGTCCCGCCATCTTATGAAGTCGTACGCCGCGCTCAAACGGCACGCCAAAGACGATGTAAATGACTCCGTTTCGCGTCGGCGAAAGCACGCTCAAAAAGTACGCCCGCATGGCCACCTGCGCAAACGACTTCCCGATCGCGCGCGCCGTGTTCTCGCCCAACGCATTCTTAGCAAAGTCATACTTGTCCTCGAACGCAATGGCAAACCACGCCAAAATCACGCACCAGACGCCGGCTTCGCCGTACGTCATCGTCAGCGCCTCGTTGATAGGTCCGAAAATCCCCCAGTCGCGTCGACCAAACGCGTTCGTCATCGGCGGCGCCACTTTTTTATACACCAGAGATTGCGCCCATCCCCCAGGCGCGAGCGCTCGACGGCGTTCAATCTTCGTAAACGCGCACGCCGCGACGGCAAACGCCACCATGGCCCAATTCGACCAATACGACACGCGCAACGCCGCGTCCGAGCAATGCGGAGCGCTAATAATCGCCGTGCCGACGACAAGACCAATGCTGATGAGCGCCAACCCGAGCACGCGCGCGCCATTCAGCGAGAGCTTCGCGGCGAACACCGCGCACGAGATGACGATGCATGCGTAAATTGGAATCGCCGCGCCCCACGCGTCGCCCCAGTTCACGACGCGCACGCACCCCGCGAGCGGACCCGATGTAATTTTCGTACCGAACGACACCGCCATCGCTCACGGGGGCGCACGGCGTCGATGCGAGACGTGGTGGAGGCGAAATGTGAGGCGAGAGTTGATGTAACGGTGTCGCGTCAGCGCGTCATTCATCGACGCCGCTGACGACGCCGACGACGCCGACGACGGTACGGGGTCGATGATGACGATGATGATGTCATCCACGCGCACTGCACCGGCGATGCGCGCGACGACGACGGCGACGCGCGTTCGGGTGGTGAAGATGCCGACGATTAATTCTCACCGTCGACGATCGAGTGCCGTGGCGGTGTCGATGTCGCCGCACGTGATGGCGATGTCTGCGCGCGTCGGGGCGCACAGACGCGATACGTTGATTGTGCGATCGCAGGTGGAGGATGATATCGTGGCGAATTCGCAAGGGGATGACGACGCGGTGGCAAACATTTCTCGGAAAGTCGCGCGCACGAGCAAGGCGTGCAAGTCGCTCGGTCGCGCGGGGTTCTGGGCGCAGCTCGTGCTCACCACCGTCGCGGCCGTGATCGTGGTGTTTTCGTTCTTATACAAGGGTTTGACGAAGTCTACGGATGCAGGATTGTATTTCATTCTGTTCGGGTTGTGCGCCGGGTTCTTTACGACGTTTTGGTCGCTCGGTATCGTTCGCTTGGGTGATAAGCTCCGTAAGGGCGCGAAGGATTTGGATTTGGTGCCGCCGCGTACGGAAGTCATCCGCACGTTGTCCACGGGTTTGACGGTAAATATCATCGGTCTCGGGGCGACGATAATCGGCTTGCAAGCGACGACTGGGATGTTGTTTGCGAAGACGCTCACCGCGGCGGCGGCGGTGCCAATGTATGGTTCGCCAGTCGTTGGAACGGGCGTCGCGTTGGACATTTTCTTGGTCCAGGCGGCGTCGAACGCGATGTTAGCGCACTGGTTTGGTGCCGCGGTGTCATTGTGGTTGTTGCGCACCGTGAATTTACCGAGTCCGCCCAAGGCGGCATAGTCGCGTTGTAATGAGCGGCAAAGTCAAGATATTTTTATGTTGCTCGCGTTATATCAGAATTTAACTACCAACATGGTACTAGTCTAGACTCCTTCCAACCAGGGATGCGAGAGCATCTGTTCAGCCGTCGCGCGTTTCGTCGGATTGAAGTCCAGCATAGGAGTTAAGAAATCGCTCAAATCTTTCGAGTCCTTCTCTGACATGCCGTATTTCTCCATCAACACACGCTCGCACGGCCAAAACTTTAATGAGCGAATGTGTCGCAATTCTCCGTTTCGATTGAAGAATTCTTTGCTGTATTTCCCAGACAGCGCGAGGTGCTTGGGCATGCGGCCGATGAGTTCCATCATCAACGCCAAGTGATCTTCGTCGCGGTCGTAATCTTTACCACTTCTCGGATCGAAAAGCACGTCGCCAGTGGCGAGTTCGAACACGATGCACGCTAAACTCCAAATGTCTGCGCTCGTGTCGTATTTTGCGCCCAAAATAACTTCCGGCGATCGGTATTGTCGCGTCTGAATATCATTCGTGAATTGGCGGTCAACCCAACACGCGTTGCCTAAGTCGCAAATTCTCGCATCTAGCATTTTCAGCACCTCATACGGCAGTAGATCAATGCAATCTCCGTCGTTTCTGTCATCCTCTTCGTCATCGTCGTTTACGTCCGCGTCGTCATCAATGTGCTCGTCGACGGCTTCCTCGTCTTCGTCAGACAAGTCATCCGCGTCGCCGCCCACGATGTCTTCACCATTTGCAATCTTCTTCTTTAGCTTCTTTTTCAGCTTTTTCTTTTGATTCTTGTTTAAATCCGCTCCTGTACTCGCCATAGATTCCGTGAGTTTTTCCATCGCCGCCTCCATGGACGACTTTTTCTCCATCGTGGATGGCTGCGGTGCCTTCTTACCGCGCACCGCCTTCTTCGTCGAACGACGGCCCTTCTTCTCTGGAAGCTTAAACGTCAGCAATACATTCTCCGGCTTCAAATCCGTGTGAATGATGTTCTTCACGCCGTGCAAGTAACGTAAACCCTTTAACATCGTCTTCGTTAACGCGCGTACTCCCACCAACGGCACTCCGAGATAATCGTACCGCTTGATCAGCGTCAACAAATTATCCCCCAACACATCAAACACCATACACACATGCGTGCCGTTCGGTCCTTCGTGCGTGAACGAATCATACAACGTCACCACATGTTTACTCTCATCTGCATACGCCGCATCCGTATCTTTCACCTGGTTTAATATCTCAATCTCGTCGCGCGCCGCTTCTGTGTAACTTCCGCTACTCTTCTGAATCTTTAACGCCTTCAGCACTCCACTCTGCGCGCCTCGCGTGTCTTCGCACGCCCAGCACGTACTGAAATGTCCCCATCCGAGTTTCTTCACCACGACGTAGCGTCCGTCGGCGTAGCGTTCGCCGACGCTCACCGGATGATATCCGCCCTTTTTGTACCCATCTTCGCCTTCGTCGGAGGATGAATTCGTGCTGCTCGACGGGCTGGAATCTGCGCTCGCGCGCGGGCCGCGATCGACGGACGCCATCGCCGCCGTCGCCGTCGCCGTCCCGTCGCCGTCCGCGGGCGCTCGGCGCGATGGCACGGATGCGTGCGCGACGCGTTGTGCCGGTTCCGGCGCATTCGCCTGGAGTATATTCTACAGCGCTCGAGGATGTTTCGCGACAATGCCGCGACATCGGCGCGCGTGCGAGCGAACGCGTGACGCTATTCTATGATTTCTACAATCTATCGAGCTATTCAAATCTACCGCGCGGCGAGAGCGACGGCGGAAACGCGCGCATTGTGCGAGAAGCCGCTCACGCGAGCCAGTGCGACGCCGTCGGCAAGCGGCGGCTCAACGCGTGTGAGCCGCCGCTACATATCATATATGACGCATGCGCAACCAATGCAACGCCCATAAAGTGGCAAATCGTAACACATACGTCTTTCGTCGACCCGCGAAACGTAAACGTGCTCGGGGCGCCGATGAGATTACACCACGCGTGCGCGACTGTCGCCGCCGCGAGCGACTCGGTGTACAGAAACACAAACATCGCAAACGCACCAAAGAGCGTGGTATACGTAAACTGCACCGCGACCGCGCGCGTGGCGACAGCGCGCGATATCCCTCGCGCGCGCATATCGAAATAATGATGCGCGTGCGCTGCGCCGAAGAACAACGGCGTCATTCGCGCGCTCGATCCCGAAAGCGCCATCAGCGGCGCCATGCACGCTCGAAAACAAAACTCCTCACACAACGGTGCGTGACACAAATCTCTAAACTCTCGCAAGTCTTTCCCCACCCTTAGCACTCGCGCGAGCTTTCGCGTCGCGCGTCCGCGTAGAACGTCGTCGATAAAACTCCCAAAGACCAACGCGAACGCGAACGCCCAACCGACGACGCACGCCTTCGCCACGCCCATGGGCGGCACGAGCCCCATCGCGCGCGCCAGTCCCACGCGCGCGCCATCGCCACGCGTCGTGTACGATGACGCGTGCGTTAACGCGGCGGTGGGCACCCACGCCAGCGCGCACACGAACGTCACGCGCACCGCGCGCGAAATAATCACTCGAGAATCATCGCGTCCCGCACCCCGTGCCCCTGCGCCGCCGCCGCCGCCGCCGCCGCCGCGCTGGCCGACGTAGAGCGCGCCGACGTACGCGCCCGCGATGCTCGCGCACGCCGCGAGCGCGGCAACCATCGGCGTCGAACGGCGCGGCGTTGAGTGGCGCGCGCGACAGCTCGCACTTTCAAATAAAAGATTACCGCACTCGATGACGCGCACCGCCGCTGCGGACGACTCGTGGTCGTACGCGCTCGACGCGCGATGCGCGCACGTGAAGAGTTTCGTCGCCGTGCTCTCGGCGGTAAAGCTGTCGAAGCGCCAGCGCGCGCACGTGCGCGCGGATGAGCGCGGGATGACGTTTACCGCGCACGACGCGTCGAAGACGTGCGTGGCGAGCGCAAACTTCCGCGCCGACGTGTTCGGGTCGTATGCGTGCGATGAACGCGCGCTTGGTGTGGGGAGTACGAGCCGCGTGTGCGCGTTCGACGTGAATCTCACGGCGTTGATTGATGTTTTGGGTGCATTCGCCGCGAAGGATGGCGACGCCGACGTTCGCGTGCGCTGGCCGAACCGCGAAGGATCGTTGAGTTTAGAACTGTTGAGCGTGAAACCAGGCATCGAGAGGGAATTACGACAATGTATATATAGCGAGATTACGCCAGAGGCGGCGATTGAGGGTGAAGAGCGCGGTGAGGAGCCAACATTTCGGGACGAGGCGAACGCGTTCATGTTGCCGACGGCGACGTTGAAGGAAATCGTGGACGATTTGGAATGGCCCGCGAGTGATGTGCAGATTGATGTCAACGCCGGGGCTTTGCGATTTAGTGCGCGAGGGCCTGAGATTGGTGATTTGAAAATTGATGTCGATACGGATGGTGAGCGATTGACGGAATTTACGTGTCGCGAGGCCTCCTCTTCGAGGTACAAGTATCGATTTTTGAAATCCGCGACGGCTGTCGGGGGGAGTTTTTTAAGCTCCGGCGGCGCTAATGGATCGGATGAAAATGTTACGATGACGCGCGTGGCAATCTCAAATAGCGGGTTTTTGAAGATTGTGCACTTGTTGCATTTGTCACGCTCGGTGTCGTTTGGAACGGGCGGTTTGAATGCGTTTATGGTTCCAGTGACGTTTATTTTGTGTCCAGCCGAAGAAGACGACGACCACGATGGCGTGATGGATGACGAATGACAATGACGGTAAAAGCCGTTGATGTAATGTATGATGATATGATCTAGTAGCACGCGAGCAGAAGGCTTTAATTGGAAAAATATTCGGCGAGCGCCAACCAAGGAGACTGCGCGACGCAGCACGCGGCGACGACCACAAACGCACGCATGCGGTACTGCCATAGCGCGTGCTCGACAACCTCTCTAGCGTCGCTGCGAACAGTGATGTCATCGCTCGCTCGATTATAATGCGCCACGCACGCGACGGCGTCATCTGGGTTCACGGATGTCACCACTCGATTGAGCGCCAATACCAGCGGCTCTCTCGCGACGTTGATAGATACATACGCGAGCAGAAGAACGACGAAGCGTTGGACTACGTTGTGCGCGAATTCTTCGAACGCGCATCCCGCCTCGATGGATTGCCGCCGTAGGACTTCGTCTAAAGGTCCAACGCAAACATTGAGAGCGGAGCATTGCGTCGGCTCACATTCCAGAGTCACGTTTGCGTCGAGTGCAAACGACTCCGCGGCACACGTCAGTTGTGCGCGCGAGTACGTGCGAGAAAGCAACGTACCGTTATATATGGTGGAATTGATATCCGCCACGCACGTTTGCGTTGCCCGTAGTACAATTTGAGATTCAATGAGCGTCTGCTCGTGGTCGCGCCGTTCGATGTCGTGTGCGTTGAAGCGCTCGATGTTCGCTGTCCTGTATGCCTCACATGCGTGCGTGGCGTTAAACTGTGCGTATGAATCATGCGCGACGGCGTGGGCGTGTGCTCTAGAATTGACGTAACTTCTGGCCAGGGAAAAGGCGTTGTTGCCGGTGAATGTTCCATTTCTACTGTTGACGCATCCGTCGACATACTTTTGGTGCGTCTGTCGGTATATGTGTAGAATGGCGGTAACGACGGCGCTGAAGATTGCAAATTTCGCAGAAGAGACAACGAGTGGGTCTGAGAACACGCGAGCGATGCGTTCAAGCGGTCGCACTTTCCTGCCTTTCACCTGATTGCCGCGTTCAGTCAAATTGAGCGGCTCGAGCTCGAGTTCTCCGTAAGCCAAATGTTTGGCTACGATTTGAACACATCTTATAACGCGGTAGGTCCAGTCTATGTGTTTTAAACCTGCGAATGCGCCACCGATGGTGCTAAAGAGCATGCGCAAGTTGAGCGTTTCAAAGGGTATGCGGAGAAAGTTGAAATCATCCGCCGAAGGCGCGCGCGGCACCGTCGAGACATTTGGCGTAGTCAAACGGGATGACACGTTGACACTTAAATTGCCCGCAAAATCCAACACATCGTTTGCTGGCGAGATGGAAGCGTTGACCATCGCCTCAAATGCATCTGACGCCGTGGCGATGCGGGTAAACACGCGAGAACCGAACGAGTCAACGTCTTGCGTGGCGTATTCGTCGCCTGATCTGTATGGCGGTGGGTCGTAATCGTCCAAGACCGTGGGCAAGGAGAGACTCGCACCGATATCGACTACGGCTGCCTCATGCAAAACTTTACGCATGGACTCCGATGCGGCTTCTTTGGAGGCGTTGGCTATTTGAGCTGCAAAGTCTATAGTCTCGTTTAATCCACCGAGCGAGGCAAATTCCATCGCACCGACATCAATCTCTGGTATGTGCACCTGCAGCGTCGGCATTGACAAGTCCGGTAATGGCACCGTTGAATCCATCAAACCACTTGTTTGCACGATGCTCACGAAGTCTCGGAACGCTTCGAACTTACTCATGACATTTTGCGTGTACTGTACGACGGTTTGGGCGCTTGCGGCGAAATCCGAAGCCGCTTGCGCTGAAGCGTCAACGAATGTGCTCGCATCTTCAGAGACACCGATCGCGGCGGCCGAAATCGCATCAAGTGCCCCGTGTGAGGATATGGTTATGTTTTCGAGCGCGTTGGCAGATGCGTTGTACATGTGTTCATATTGCGTCATGGCAAGCGCTCGCGCCTCGTCAGACATCGCTTGCAACCATCTCGTCTTCGAGTCAACGTACGACGCGTCATACGACGCGCGGACATTGACGTTCTGCAGCACATTTGCCACGCTGGCGTTGACAGCCGCAACGTATGCCATGTTTGCCAATCGCAATCGCGTCGCCGTGGCGCCGTCATCTGTCGTCTTCATTGCGACGAGCACGGCGCGCTTTGGATTGAGCGTTGGATTGGCGGCCGCGCACGCCTCCGTCCAAAATGACGCCGCAAACGTCTCGCGACTGCGCTCTTCATGGACGTGCGCCATGACATCACCGAGTACCCGCATCGCGCGCGAACATCGCCGCGATTTTATCTTTAGCGCGCGAACGCGAGCTGCATTCGCGTCGCCCACTCCCGAGCTCGGCTCGGCTAGAGCGCGTAGCTCTTCGCCGTCCCGACGCGCGCATCCATCCATCGCGCGCGTCACGCACGATTCATACCCAACGCGCTGGACGTGAAACTCACGCAGAGCATGGTGCCATCGCACGTGTGCGCCGTCGATGCGCGCGCCTCGACCTCCACGTGCGAAATCCACCGCGCGCTCGCACGCGCTCAGCGAAGACGCCCACACCGACGCCGCCGACGCCGCCGCGAGCGCCAACCTCCGACGTCGTTCACCGCGTACAGCCGGCGACGAAGACGACGAAGACGACGCACAACGCGCATCGTCGCCATCCTCGCGCGCGCGTTCACGCATTCTGCATCTCCCGTCCGCGCAGTGTCGCTATAAATACCGAAACGTCAACACCTGCTCACAGTAAAAAAATCCAAACCGTCACTGTGTGACGCGATGCCCCAATCACCGCGCGTGGGCGTCGGGGTCATCCTTCGGCGCCCCGACGGCGCGTTCCTCGTTGGCGAAAGAAAAGGTTCGCACGGAGCAGGGCAGCTTGCACTCCCGGGCGGCGCGCTCGAGCTCTACGAAACCGTTCGACAGTGCGCCACCAGGGAGACGCTCGAAGAGGTTGGCGTGCGCGTGCCCGAAGACGCCTGGCGCGCGCCCTTTGCCGTCGCCGAAGCCGTGATCGATGCGAACAATCACTGGATCACCATCTTCGCCTTGGCGCACGTCGATGCGGACGTAAAGTTTGAAAACATGGAGCCACACAAGTGCGCGGGGTGGAGCTTTACACGCGCGCGGGACGTCGCGAACGCGCCGGATGAGGGCGTATTTTTACCCCTGCGCTTGCTCCTGCGCGATGCGAACGTGAACGTGGATGAGGCGCGCGTGCCTGATGGGTTTGTGGTGAACGGCGATGGCGTGTATGAGCCTGCATAGATGGTCTCGCGTTCGCGCGTTTGTCTTGAATGTTTTTGAAAAAAACAACGCTCCGAACCCCGAGCGGGACTCCAGTGTCGCGCGCGCGTGTAACACGCGGTGGAGCGTAGACGAAGCGCGCAGAAGGAAGACGGTGGTAGACTCATCACGCGCACGGCGTTGGACGTCGACGACGACGGCGACGTGAATAGAATATTTGTAACGTAGAAATAAAGCGCAAGAAGGATGGTCAAGGAGAAGAAAATCATCGGCGCCGGGGTAAAGGTAAAAGCGCTCACGGCAGAAGAGAAGAAGCGCAAAGAGGAAAAAGAAAAACGAGAGAAGGAGAAGGAGCGCAAGGAGCGCAAGGCGCAGTTGGCGTCTGATCGCACGTTTGGGTTGAAGAATAAGAATGTTTCGGCAAAGGTGCAATCGAAGATTGAAGAGTTGAAGCGGGACGCTCCGACCAAGGATGCGGAACGTGCGAAGGCTGAAGCGAAGGCGCGTGAGCGTAAAAAGCAAAAGGAGGCGGAGGAGGAGGCGAAGCGCGAACTTGAGATCTTGATGGGTGTGCGGTCATCGATACCGCAGAAGAAGAAGTTTGTGCAGCAGGATGTCGACGCCTTGGCTGAGGACGTGGATGGACTGAGCGTGAAGACAGAAGCGCCGAAAAACTACGTCATTCATCGCAAAGAGGAAAGCGAGGAGGAAGAGGAGGAGAAGCGCGAATTGACGGAGGAGGAGCGTAAGGCTATCGTAGCGAAAATTGAGAGCGAGAAGGCCAAGGCGAAGGAGGCGGAGCTCAAGGAGATGGGCAATGTAGACCCATTCTACGTCGCCGACGAGGATTGGCAAGGGGACGATCCGTTTGATTTGCTCACGCAAATTGCCGGAAATAAGCGAGCTATTTTCATGCCAAAGGACTCGCCCGCGCAGCCGATGGAGACCGCGTGACGACGCATAAACTTGTACCTAGCTCTACGAATTGACAATAATACACACTAACGAATAAGTTTGCCCTGCGTTTCGCGCTCCTCGCGAAACAACAACGCCATTCGCATTGGGACGTAGCCATCAACAGCGCTGTCTTGCGTCAAAGCTTGCGTCCACTCAAGAGGCGCTCCGCGCTCCGCGCCCAACCCATCGACCGAATGAAATACGCGGTCGCCGCGAAAAAGCAAGCAATCCCCGGATCGAATTTCCACCTTCACCTCGCGCTGACCATCAATCGCGCGGTCCTTGCCCAGTTTATCATATTGTTCACCAGCCTCGGGCGCGCGCCCGATGGTCATGCGCGCCGCACGACCGACTGAAACGCTCAGCGTCCAACCCACCGGCCTGTCCAAGTGCGTCGACATTTTCGATTGCCCAGACACGCCTCCGTACACCAGCGCCCAAAAGTGCGACGGCTCATACGGTTCGTCGCCATCGAACAACCCATCGACCATTCCGCCGCCACCATCACGCCCAGCGCGTCGTGAAATCTCTCGCGCGACGTCTCGCGCCAACGCCAACGCCTCGCGCGGCTCCTCCACCAACGCCCCAACCTCGCGCCCGCACGCGCCAACGCACCGCGTCAACCCGCACGCCCGCACGCAACGCACGCTCCGTTCACCCCCGCCGCCTCCGTACGCGGCGATGATCGTCGGATGGTTGTTCGCGCGCGCGCGAGAGAGCCAATCCACCGGCCCACTCGACCGCGACCGACCACCGCTGGCGCTCGCGCCGATGTCTCGCGCGAGCGCCGCCTGTGCGCGCGCGTCGAGCGCGCCGCGCAGCGCGTACACCTCGTACGGCAGCCGCTCCAGTCGCGCGTCGGGGGAAATCGCGTACGGCGGCGTCGTCATCGCGCGCGAGAGGTGGAAAGTGTAGTCGCGGAGTGGATAGACACTCCAAGAGTTCCGACCGCATTCGGTGACGCCGACTCGACGCGCGACGCATCTCGCAGCTCCATCCGTCGACGAGGCCGTCGCACCATTCACGCGCTGTCGAACCGCGGCGCGCCGCGCGCGATGAGCGCCTCGTACGCGCGCGCGGAGGAGGACAAACCCGGGGCGACGCCGGCGCGGACGAGCGTGCGCATCGCGGGACGTTCGATGCCCGCGGTCGTGGCTGCCGCGGTGTATTCCATCGCCTGGGCCGTCATGAGCAGTGGGTTGATTTTCTTGAATAACTACTTGCTTCGCGACCATGGGTTTGGGTATCCGATGATGTTGTGCTCGATGGGGGTGACGTCGTCGTGGGTGATTTCATTCGCGTTGGTGAAGACGGGACGGGTGACGTTGAAGCACGAAGCGCTCATCACGCGACGATGGTACATGAGACACATCGTACCGATTGGGTTTTTAGGGGCGCTGAGTTTGGGGTTCGGGAACTATGCGTACTTGTATCTCAGTGTGAGTTTTATTCAAATGCTCAAGGCGGCGGTGCCGGCGGTGACGATGTGCGTGATGTATACGGCGGGACTTGAACAGTTGCATCACAAGACGTTGACTGGCGTGGTGATTGTGACGCTTGGGACGATGATTGCGACGTATGGTGAGGTAAAATTCAGCATGCTCGGGCTGTTGATGATGATGCTGAGCGAATTGTCTGAGGCGTTGCGCATGGCGTTTTATCAGTATCTGCTCGGCAACTTGAAATTTGACATGATTGAAGGGCTTTACGTCATGGGGCCAGCGTCGTTGGTGTTTCTGTGGCTTGGCATTGCGGTGTTTGAGCTCGATGACTTCATTCACAACGACGGGGCGTATATCATGGTCGAGGCACCATTGTATTTTCTTTGCGCGGCGCTGATGGGATTCTGCGTAAATTATTTGTCGTTAGCCGTAGTGTCAGCGATGGGCGGCGTTGGATTCAAAGTCATGGGACAGGCTAAGAACGCAGCGGTCATTTTAGGGGCGATGGTTATATTTGGTAACCCAGTGACGATGATACAGGGTTTCGGATACCTGACATCAATTATTGGCTTTTACGTGTATCAAAAGGGCAAGATTGAGGTGCAAGCCCTCGAAGCGGTGACGACGCACTCGCACGGTAGAGTATAGGATCTATTTCTTTTGTAGCGATAGATGAAGATTGTTGAATAAAAGTACTTATACACTTGAAATTGTTTTGCGCTTGAGATCACAAAAAGTGCGTGCTAAAAGGTCTAGTAAATTGAAACGCGCTAGCTCAGCGGCGAATGCCACCCATGCCCTTATCGGCGTGGCTCATTCGTGACTCATCTTGCTGCGATCCCGGAGGGGCGATACCCGCCGCGGCGTACTGCTCTTGCTGTTGCGCCAAAAGTCGCTCGTAATCTTGTTGCTCCATGACGTTCAAACCCTTGGTAATGACTTTATCAATCAAGCCAAACTCGATGGCTTGGTTGGGCGTAAAGTAGCGCGTGCGATCGAGTTCCTTGCGCACAAGTTGCGGGTCCTTGCCGCTAAACTCAGCCATGAAGTCCATGTACGTGTTTTCATAAAGTAAACACTCGTTGGCACGAATTTGCACGTTCTGAGTAGAGTCAAAAGTACGGTTGAGCTTGGGCGGGTGCGTGGAAATTTGCACGTGCGGCAACGCGTGTCGGCAACCCTTGTCACCCCCAGCCAAAATCAACGTCGCGTTGCCGTGGCACTTACCGACAGCCACGGTGTGAATCTTGGGACGGATGTATCGCATCGTGTCCAAAATCGCATACGCTTCGTTGTCCATACCGACGCACTCACCCTTCTCGTTGACCGACCCCCCCGAGTTGATGTACACGTAGCACGGCTTGTCAGCTTGTTCGTAACCGAGGTACAACAACTCAGCGACGACTAATTCCGTCACTGCGGGCACAAGCGACATCCCAATGTAGCAAATACGCGCGTTTAACAACAACGACGGCAAATCTGGAGGAGCCACCGCGCCCGCCGGCGCCATCCCCCCGTGCGTCATCGTCGCCCCGCTCATCACAGTTCTATACCTCGCCGGCTCATTCCCATCACTCGGCATCTCCTTCGCGTATGCCGCACGAGCGCTAATCCCACTCGCGCTCACCGTCCATCGCTCCTTCGCCCGGTCCCCGTCGAGCCCGAGTGCTTCGATTTGGTTCTTCGTCAACCCATTCGCTCCTCGCGTGTTTCTCGGGTACTTCTCCTCCACATCCCGCTCCGTACCCACGACGTCGAAGAAATCCTCGTGGCCAAAGTTCATCCCCGCGCGCGTCACGACCGCCGCGCGCGCGCACCGGCGACGCGACGCCGGGTTTTCATTCGTCGTCAGGCGTCGTCCGCCTAGGGTTAGCTTGGCGCGCAACGTGGTTGACGACGCGCACGGCATGCGTGCGAGCGTGCGATGGGCGCGCGGAGCGACGAGTGCGATGAAGGGTATTTTCGTGCGCGCGGGAGTGCGCGAACGGGCGCTCGGTCGCGGTCGCGTGCGCGCGTACAAGTGGCGATTCGCGGTGCCCTGCAGGGGAGAGCCCAAGATGTGGAGGTCGCGTCTGTGGCGCGCGGCTGAGCGCGGTCACATGATGGCGCTCGCGCGCGTGTATGGATGAAACAACGGTCTTCAATGACAAAAACTCGGATAGTTGCTAACGATAGGGCTAATCGGTCTTACGCGCGGAGCGTGACCGGCGAACGGACGTCGACGCGGGTTTCGCGGCGGGAGCCGCGGCGCGCGCCGGAGTCTTGGTTGAGTACGACTTCAAGTAAAAATTGCCGAATAAGACCAACATGTTCGCCATGACGAACATTTGTGCCCACGGTAAAGTTGTTGGACAATGGTTTTCTCTCAGCACGAACACGGCGTGGGCGAACACGATGACAAATTGTAACATTTGCGCTTGCGTGATGTAGCGCTTCCATGGACACTTGACGCCGAGCGCGGCCATCAAGTAATACGAATACATGACGATGTGAATGAACGAATTGCACGCCGCACCAAAGTACGCGTCGATGCAATCATTCGTTGCCATCAAATGGCACACTAACCACCACGCCCATATTAAGAGCGCGTGATGGTACACGTGCAAAAAGCTCAGCTGATTCGTCTTTTTGCGCGCAATCATAAACGCCGTATCCAACAACTCCAAATACTTGTTGTTGTAGTGCAACCAAATCCCAAGCAACAGCTTGAATGAACGATTGTCACTCCACGGCATCTTCGCTCCCCACGCCGAAAGACCGAGCGCGCGCACTTCGTGGATAAACATCCCGAGCACGAAGACGTTGAACGCCGTCTGATACGCGTTGTACGCCAACATCACCCCTTTCGGGTCCATCGCCTGCCGCTTCGCCATCACGCGCGGCCCAACGGCGCACACGCATAAATACCCAATCGTCGCGCACAGCGGCAGCTTGAAGCTCAAGTCCCCGATCCATCGCTGCGCGTCGACGTTTGCGATTCCATTCGCGTGCGACCAGGCGAACGCGTACTGAAACGTAGCGTAGCCGTACGCGCCGAACGCACACAGCGGGACGAACGCGGCGGCGAGAGACATGGCGCGCGATCGATGCCCTTGGTCAGCGCGCGCGCGAGGGCGACAGCGACGGGTGCGGCGACGCGCGTGCGGCGTCGAATGGCGAACGAACCCTCGGTTTCGGGGTAACTCGTATCCATCGCGCCGACCGCACATCGCGACGCCGCACGCGCACGCGCGCGCATTCGATCGACAGCGACGTATTCGCGAACGCGCGCACTCTGTCTCGCACGCGCCGACGCTCGAGCGCGCGGCATTGAGACGCGTCGACGGGTAATTTTTGGATAAAGCGCACGCGCGATGGTGCAGCTCGCGTTGAATTCGCGCGTCGGCGCGGTGCGCGTGCGCGCTCGAGCGACGATTCGTGATCGCGCACGCGTGGTGCGTGCGTCGCGAACGTCTCGCATCGTTCGTGGGGCGGTGGAGGATCCGTCGACGTCGGTGACGGAGAGTTGGAGTGAAGAGGATTTGGATAAAATTGTCTTCGCCGACGTCGCGGAGGAAGCGGCGATTTCCAACAAGTCTGGCGCCGGTGCGACCATGGCGGCACCGGATTGGATGACGCAATTGAATCGTTTGTGGGGCGGTGCGTCGGAAATTCCCGTTGCGGATGCAAAGTTGGAGGACATCACCGGACTGTTGGGCGGCGGTTTGTTTCAGCCGTTGTTCAAGTGGATGAACGAGAGCGGGCCAGTGTACCTGTTACCAACGGGTCCGATTACGTCGTACGTCGTGGTGAGCGATCCGGAGTGCATCAAGCAGGTGCTGTTCAACTATGGGAGCAAGTACATTAAGGGTACGATTGCCGAAGCTGGGGAGTTTTTGTTTGGCTTGGGCGTGGCGTTGCAGGAGCTCGAGCCGTGGAAGATTCGCCGGAAGATTGTCGCGCCGTCGTTGCACCGAAAGTATGTCGAAGCTATGGTCGATCGCTGCTTCGGGCCATGCGCTGATCGCATGGTTGAAATTTTAGAGAACGAGTGCGGCAGTGGCGGGGTGAATGGCGTGAATATGGAGAGCCGATTTAGCAAAACCGCCCTGGACATCATCGGCATTTCCGTCTTCAACTATGACTTCAAGGCGCTCACGACTGCGGCGCCGGTGATTCAGGCCACGTACACCGCTCTCAAGGAAGTGGAGACGCGTTCTATGGATCTTTTACCGACTTGGCGTTTGCCCGAACAGTTTCTGCGCATTGTGTCCCCGCGTCAGCGCGACGCCCAGGACGCCGTGACCATCATTCGCGACGTCACGCAGCAACTGGTCGACGATTGCAAGCGCATGGTTGAAGAAGAAGAAAAGGTTGGTGGTGCTGAGGCGTGGGCGCGCGACTATTTGAACGAGTCTAACCCCTCGGTGCTGCGGTATTTAATTGCCGCTCGCGAAGAGGTTTCATCCACGCAACTCAGAGACGATTTGTTGTCCCTCTTGGTCGCCGGTCACGAAACCACCGCGTCGGTGCTCACGTGGGGCACTTACGAATTGCTCAAACCCGAGAACGCCGAACAATTACGTCTGCTTCGCGCCGAGCTCGACGAAGTTCTCGGCACGAGAGCGTTCCCGACGTTTGATGATTTGCCCAAGATGCCGTACTTGGAGCGGTGCTTCCACGAGGCGATGCGCTTGTACCCGCAGCCACCCGTGTACACTCGTCGCGCCGTCGTCGAAGACAAGCTTCCCAATGGCATGACGATTCCCAAGAACCAGGATATATTGGTATCCATTTACAACTTGCACCGCTCGCCCAAGAGCTGGGGTCCGACGTCGCAGCAGTTTGAACCCATGCGTTTCGGCCCGCTCGCCGCTGGGCAGCCGACGGAGTTGAACACTGACTATCGCTACGTACCATTCAGTGCCGGTCCGCGTCGTTGCCCGGGCGATAAATTTGCCGTGTACGAAGGCGTTGTTATTTGGGCCACGATGTTTCGACGATTAGAATTAGAATTAAAGCCAGGCCACGACGTCATCATGACGTCTGGCGCGACCATTCACACGAAGAGTGGCTTGTTAGCCAACGTCAAGCCGCGCGCGATGCGCGAGATTCCCGAATCTGAACGCGTAGATTGGGCAAATCTGATGCCTGCCAAGGCGTTAGGTGAAGAGTGGATGGCACCGTTCAACGGCGACGTCAAGGTTGCGCCTCAAGGCAAGTGTCCGATGCACTAAAGAGTCAAAATAATTTGTCAATACCAAGCGCGCAAAATTATCGTCCTCGACGCGCTTTGTACGCCGATCCTCGACGACGAAACGAATGAATTAGATTAAAGTCAAACCGTGAGTGTCATTACACCATTACAATCTACGTTAATGCGGTCATGGCACGTCACCCCCCAACGTGTACGTCCTCAACGTGAAATGTTCGCAAGCGAAACCTAAACGCTTACTCTTCCTCTTCCTCGTCGCCATCGCCACCAGCGGCCGCAGCCGCGCGCTTTCTCTTCACGCGACCCGGGCGGCCACCACCAAGCGGCGAGTTGAGCGCGAAGTCAATGTGCTTTTGGCTATCCGTGCGCACCATGAAGGAGGGCACGTTGACGATTTGCTTACCGACGCGAATGTGGCGTTGGCGAATGAGCACGCGCGCATGGTGAACAGACTTGGCGAGGCCAAGCTTGAACACGAGCGTTTGGAGGCGACGCTCCAAGAACTGTTCGGCGTTGAGCGCAAGAACGTAATCGAGACCTTGTTGGGTTTCATCCTGTGATCGTGTAGAGAAAAAATAGAGCAAACAGTCAGTACTCAGTGTCGCGCGCGAAATTTAGGGTCTTGTGGCATCACGGCAATCACCCATCGAAACGCCCGCGACGCGACGACGATGTGCCGCCGTCACGCGCGCGACGCACACACGCATAATATCACGCATCAATAAATCGCACGCACCAACAATCCGTAGTTCTTCATACGGCGCAAAATAGCTTCACCTTCGAAGATGCGCTTGGGATCCTTCTCATCGAGCGTCAACAACACCCGGGCGGCGTTACGGAGCTTGTTGAGCGCGAACTGCACGCGCCACAACTCACGCTTGTTACGCAAGCCGAATTCACCGACAATCTTAAGTTCAGCATCGAGGCGTTCCTTCTCGAACGGACGTCTCGGCTTCTTGAAGGTTTTACCATCTGTGCAATCGCGAAACAAAGATCGCGTCAGTCAAGGTTTCCATCATCACGCACGCGCCCACGTGTGCGCGCACCGCGCGAACGCCGCGCGCGTGCACCAAAATCGCACACAATCACTCGCATGCGATGCATCCAACGCGCCACCGTGCGCGCCCGCGCGCCGCGCCACGCATCGCCCCCCATCGCCGGCTGCGCGACCACCACGCGAAACCCCAAAACCGCGCGATCGCGTGGCGTCTCCCGTGCCCCTCACGCCGCGCGCGCGAACGCCGCATCGCGCCGCATCGCGCCGCATCGCATCGCATCGAACGTCGTGACGTACAGTTACGGTAGAACGTAGACGACGGCATGGCGGTCGGGCACCTTTGCGCGTCGTAAAGAGACGGATGCGGGTGGGACGGCGCCGGTGAAGAAGAGGGCCTCCAGAGGTCCGCGAATGTGGTCGGTCGGACACCGCAGGGTCACATCGATCACCCCGCGACGCGCGATCGATATCAATATCGATGGGTGCGTGATTGCATCGATCGATGTATCGATCGAGCGCGGTCGTCGTCGTTCGTCGTCGTCGTTCGTCGCCAGTGCCCGTCGTTCGTGTCGTACCGTACGTTCGCCGCGACGGCGCCATCGACGTCGACGTCTCGCGCGCGCGCGCGCGGTGCGCGTCCGTGGACGCCAGTCTCCGCGGTCGCGGTCGCGCGCCGCGTCCTCGTCGCGCTCGCGCTGACGTGCGTCGCGCGCGCGTGGTGCCGCGGTGGGGCGATGTCGAGCGCGGCGGTCGTCGGCTCGGGCGCGGGCGCGGGCGCGGGCGCCGCGGCGGTGTCTCGCGCGCGCGCGGTGTCCAAGACGGTGCTCTCGCGCGAACAGAGCGAAGGACGCGGGGCGCGCGTGCGGCGGTCGATCGGGAACGCGCAGGTGAGGAACTTTGATCCGTTTTTAATGTTGGATGAGTTCGCGGTGGGGCTGCCCGCGGGATTTAGCGATCATCCGCATCGAGGGATGATCACGTGTACGTATGTGTTGCCGAAGAGTCGCGGGTTCATGGATCACGAGGATTCGATGCTGAATGCGGGGCGGTTGCGAGCGGGGGATTTGCAGTACATGAAGGCGGGGCGGGGAATCTTACACGCCGAAGTGCCGACGAGCGAGGACGTCTGTCACGGGCTTCAGCTGTGGATCACGCTTCCCGCGGCGCATAAGATGGATGAACCCGAGTATCAGGAACTCAGAGCCGAGGAGTTATCGAGGGCGTCTTGGGATGGCGTGGACGCCATCATCATAGCTGGCGAGGCGTTTGGCGTGCAGTCACAAGTGCGCACAAAGGAAACGCCCGTGCATTACATTCATTTCGCCATGGCACCAGGGTCGGAGTTGACACAAAAGGTGCCGCCGGGATGGAATTCGTTCGCGTATACGCTCGAAGGTTCGGCAGATTTCGGCGACGGCGTGCTCATCGGTCCGCACCACACCGTGATGTTTACCAATCGCGACGGCGAAGACGGCGTGATTGTCAAGGCTGGACCGAGTGAACGCGCAGAATTCGTGCTCATTTCTGGCCAACCCGTGGGCGAACCCATCGAGCAACACGGGCCATTCGTGATGAACACTCGCGAGGAAATCAACCGCGCGTTTGCGGATTTCCAAGGAGCGAAAAATGGATTTGAGTCCGCGCGCGGGTGGCGAAGTGAAATTCAGTATAGAATTAGATAGCATCCGTTCACGCGATGAATACACTCTGTTACGCAGTGCTTCATCTTTTGAACGGTGTATTATATATACACAGCACACTTGATAAACTTTTCACGCGTACGTGGCCCGAGCCTCACTCGCGGACTCTGCATTCGCGAGCTCATGTCCAGCGCTCGTCTCGCCCGTCGCGTGGTCTCCAATGCCCTCGCAACGCGTGGTGTGTTTCCCGCGATGACGCGTACGGCGACGTCGTCTGCGATGTCCGCGACGTCGCCGTGTTGGAGCTGCGACGCCGAGCGAGTAACGGTTCGCCCAGGCGAGGCGTATGACTTTTTTTGCGCGTCGTGCGGGGCGATTCAGCCCGCGCCATCGTCGTCGTCGCCGACGGCTGGTGGCGTGGATTATTTCCAACTCCTTGGCGTGTACGTGTGTGTGCGAGTCGCGTGCGTGGAGGCGAATGACTGACTGTTGTGACTTTCGCGTAGGCTGCAAAAGTTTGACGTGGACGCGTCCTCGCTCGAAGACGCGATGAAAGCGCGACAAAAGGTGCTCCATCCGGACAAGTTTAGCACGAAGAGCGAGAAAGAGAGACTGTATAGCGCGGATCAAGCGTCGGCGGTGAATGAGGCGTATGGGGTGTTGCGGGATCCATTGAAGCGGGCGCAGTACATTTTGCAAGCGCGTGGGTGGGGTGTGACTGAGCGAGACGGTCGGGATCGGCCAGTGGATCCGGAGCTGTTAATGGAGGTTATGGAAGCTCGCGAGGCCATTTCGGAGGCAAGTGGAGATGTAGATCGTCTGCGTTCGATGCTGCGCGAGTATGGGAAGAAGGTGAGCGATTGTATTAAACGCACACGCGACGCCCTGGACGCCGAACCGATGGATGGTGAAAAAGCAAAGGACGAAGTCGTTCGTCTCACGTACTTTGTGCGCATCGTGGACGAAGTGAAATCACTGATGTGAGTCTATCACATTTACATAGAGAGCTACCGGTATTATTAGAATGTAATTAGGTTATCGTTGTTTTTAGCATCGAACGAGCTGGAATCGCTGCCGACGACGCCGCGGCTCAAGCGTTTTATTTGAGCTTCACAAATTTCAATTCCAGCTTGGAACTCCGGGTAAGTGACGTAACGAACACCTTCGTGCTCATGTATGTGCTGCTCTGATTGAGCCTCGCCGCGTGAGTTCAAATCGCGCATGTATACCGTCTCCATCTTTGTACAACGATCGTCAACGTAATCTCGAATGTCGGTGAGCAACCGTTTCGCCTTTGATCGATCCGTCTTTTCCCAATCGTACGACTCTTGCAAAGCCTCTACGCGCGCCGATATCTCTCTAAACATATCATTCACCGCCGTCGTCGATGGACGATCCTTCAAAGTTCGCTCCATGCTTTGATGCATGCTATGAATAATCACTTCTTGCTGCTCTTGCTTTTTGACGACGGACGAGACAAGTGAATCCACCGTGTCCACTGAAGCCTTGGTATCGAGTACGCGCGCTAAGTGCGCGATTCGCGATTGTAGCGAACCGGATGGTGCGTCGATGTCAAAGTTCATGGCATATTCTACCGAGTGCGGTGTCAATGCCGATTTTGATGGCGTACTGAGAGGAGACATCGGAGGAGTATTCGCGTCGTACCCGCGTCCGCTCGGCACGCCAAAAATAGCTTCTTGAATGGGCTGCAGATCTCTTCGAATAGACTGGTACGTTCTATCAGATGTCACGCGTACGTCTTCGCGTAAATCCTTTTCGAGCGCAGCCAGAGTCTTGAAGACGTTCTTTTCAATGGCTGCCAACGCGGTGGCGTGTGCCTCAGCGATGGGCTTTGCAGACGCTTGCTCAAGCTTTCTGGAAACTTCGACAGATTCTACCCTAAGTTCGCTCGCGGCAATACGCGATTCAAATCGTTCAAAACGCTCATCTAAGCGATCGATTCGTGTTTTCACGGAAGCATCCTGAATTCCTCTTGTAGCTTCGGCGTCGCCGAGCACGCGCTTCATGGCGCGCGTGTGCTCCTCTGAAATCTTTGACAACATGTCCACCGCGTGCTTCTCAGTGTTGCGCACCGCCCCTATGCTTTCTTCTCGAGCTTCTGCGATGGTTACGTACTGCTTGTTGATCCACTCCTTCATCTCATCCGCGCGCTCGGACGCTGCCTTGACTTGCGCAATGCTCGACAGCACGTTTTCAGAAAACGCGTTACTTTCATCCTCCGCCTTTTTCATCGCCGCCTCGGCCAAAGCCACACACTTGCGCGTCTCGTGTGATGCTCGCTCAGCGTTGCGTGCCGTGGCGCTATCGGTAGATGACTCAATCTCGCGCATTCTATACTTGATGACCTCGTTCACCGTCGTCTCAGCCTTTTCGCCGACGCGTTCGACCACTTTGGCGCCCCATTCTTTGAGCTGCGCCGCGAGCGTCTCACTTTGCTCTTGTACTAAGTGCGCGTGTCGCTCTGATGTCGAGGCAATTTCGTCACCTAAATCTGAAATGCGTCGCACATCGTTCTGGATTTGCGCCAATACTTCGCGTCCTTTCGCGTCGATGCTCGCAATGAATTCAAGCGTCTCATTCTCCATGTTTTCTGATTTTTTCACCACATCTTTGAACTCGGTGTACGTCTTACGCATGTCCTCTGTCCGCTCACGCACGCGTTTGACATCTTCGCTACAGTCTTCGCTCAAGCGCTCGACATTTTCATTAAGCTGTCGAACCTCTGCGAGCGCTTCGCTAACAAAGGCGGCGTCTTGCGTCGCGCGCTGCGTTCTGGCCTTGATAATTTCCATCTCACTCACCACCGATGGTATGTCAGCCGCCGCTAACGACAGCGCCGTTTGATTCGTGCTCAGTCGTGTTTGCTGCACCTCGACTTCGAGCTCGTGCACGAGCGTCGTGACGTCGGCGACGCTTTCCACGACGCTTTCCAAACGCGCGTCCAACGCCGCCGCCGCCGCGCTCGCCCCTTCCGTCGCCTTCACGCCGATTTGCGTCTCGAGCTCAAATAAATCCACCGCAATTTTACTCGCAGTCGATGCATGCAACGCCTCGAGCTGTGTCACGCGCTCAAGCGTCGCTGCGTGGATCGAACGCGACGCGTGCAGCTCATCTTTAAGTCGACGCACCGCGTCCTCGAGCGCCTCCACGCGCCTCTCCGACGCCTCCTGCCTCGCCTCTGCCAGCTCAAGTTTCAACGCATCGACCTCGTGTGTCAACGTCTGCGTCATCGCCGTCGCCTCGAGCGCCTTACCGCGACCAGTACCGACGTCGTCCTCCTCATCCTCATCGTCGTCGCGCGCGCGACGACGTCTCGCCTCCGCCTCATCCATCCTCAACCTCACCCCCTCAATCGCCTTATCGTGCCTCCTGAGCACGTACGCCACGCCCTCCACCGCTCGTCGCACGCACGGCCGCACGTCCCGCCACTCCCGCTCCCCTCGCGCGACGTCATCTACGCGCAAGAAGTCATCCACCGCGAACCAGCGGTGTTCGTTGGTCGCCTTCGTCGCCGATGCCATCGTCGGCGTCGTCGGCGCTCCCGCGACCGCGGCCGCGGTGCGAGACGCCCCATGCGGCGGCGACGACGGCGACGACACCGGCGACGGCGACGTTCGCGGCGCGTACACCCGCGGCTCCATGCGCGTCGCGCTCTGGCGACGCCGCGACCGCGGAGGCGCGCGCGCGAATGTATCACAGTAGTCAAAAACGGACCACCGTGTGTATGTACCCCCATGTGTCCGAGTATCATGTGATTGATCACTCTGTATCGCGTACAATATACTACGCACCACGATGTGTGTACCCTCCCCCAGTGCACTCAAGAATGACCAATCAGCCATGACGGTTAATATCCACCCAAAGGGGCCTCAAAGGGGCGGTCATCCGCACGGCTGCAATCACGCACCCACCGACGCCATTCGACGACGCGCCCGGGCTCACCCACCGCGCACACGTGACGTCCATTTTTCGTGTCATTTGACCCACCCGCACACTTCGCCACACACGCCATGTCGACGGCGTCCATGACGAGCGCTTCGATCGCGCGCCCGATCGCGCGCGCCCCCTCGACCGGGGCCCGACGTCGATCGGGTGTCGTCGTCCGCGCGGCGGCTGCGACCGCCGCCGCGCCGGGGTGCACGCGCGTGAAGATTGATGAATTAAAATCGACGTGCTCGAACGCCATCATGGGTCAAGGGTACGATGCGGAGGAAACGCGCGCCATCATGGATGTGCTCATGTATGCGCAATTGCGCGGAAATAATCAAGGCATCATCAAGGTGACGACGAACGGTCTCGCGCGCGCGGCGGATGCTGTGCCGATGAAAGTTGACACGGAAACCGCGTTGTCAGCGCATATTGATGGTGGTAAGCAACAAGGGATGTTGGTGTTGAATAAGGCGACGGAGATGGCGTTGGAAAAGGCCAAGGCGAATGGGTTTGGCATCGCCGGGACGTGCAACACGAGCACGTCGACGGGGGCGCTCGGATATTATTGCAAGAAGATTGCCGATGAGGGTTTGATTGCGATCGCGATGGCGCAATCGCCAGAGTTTGTTGCGCCGACTGGGTCGAAGCAGGCAATTTTCGGGACGAATCCGATTGGTGTGGGTATTCCGTCCAAGCGCGGGTCGATGGTGCTCGACATGGCGACGTCGGCGTACTCTTGGTTTGGTTTGCTCGAAGCGCGCACGGCGGGGCGATCTATTCCGGAAGGCGCGGCGCAAGATAAGAATGGCGTGATGACGACCGACCCGAATGAGGCGCTCGAGGGTGGTGCCATTCGCCCGTTCGATGGTGGATACAAGTCGTCCAACTTGTCGCTCGTCGTCGAGCTTCTCTCCGGTCCGCTCGTCGGCGCGGCGATTAACAACAAGCTCAGCACCAAAAACTGGGGTAACTTGATCTTCGCCATCGACCCGAAGTTGCTCGGTAACGCCAACTTCGAGGAAGAAGCCGCGTTCGTATTGAACCGCGTGAAGAACGCTGAAAAGCAACCGGGTGTGAATGAAATTTACCTTCCGGGCGAGCGCGGCGACGCCATCGCGGCGAAGAACGAAGCCGCGGGCGAGATTGACGTCGAGTCCAACTTGTGGAACAACTTGAAGAAGTTGTCCGATGAATTCAAGGCCAAGTAAATCTGCATTGATCCGTATGGGAAACATTTTACAACATTTTCAACAAGCCGCCAAAGCCCGCGCGTTTGCATTCATCGCGCGTCGACGTCGGCGTCGGCTGATCCTACCAGCGGCACTGCATCGGCGCGTTTGCTATAACCTGTCATTTTAATACAAATCACAACACAAGCACGCAAATTATCATTGAAACTCGAACACCAACGCGCCGGCGCGCGGCGTGATGACGTCTTCAGGACTACAAGCGCGTTTGACGTCGTCGGCGACCTCAAACCCTCCACGCGCGCCACTTCAACGCACGCCAGCGCCGCGACTCGATCTCACGAGCGCGTCGGACACGCGCGAAAGCGAAGAGAGCGCACCACATGTCTCTCTCTTTATCATCGACGGCTGCATCGCGCGCCGCGAACTCGAAGCACTCGTCATCGCGAGAGCAAAGACAGCGACAGGGCGCGACGGCGCGCGACGCCAGCTCCAAACCATCCCGAGTCTCCGCGGCGTCGGCGCGCATGCACGGCGCGAGAGCGAACGATGCGATGCGCACGCACGCGAGTGCGGACGATGACCTGACGCCCATGGATCCAAAGGATTGGAAAATCGCCACAAAGCTCGCGCACCCAAAGTCTACGGTGCGCGACATATACGGAGCTTCGTCGCCGCCTCTGTATCAAACCGCGACGTTTGCGCAACCGAGCGCGACGGAAAATGGTCCTTACGATTACACGCGAAGCGGCAACCCGACGCGTGATCATTTAGAGCAAGCCATGGCGAGTTTGGAGAACGCCGACCGGGCGTTTGCGTTTTCGTCTGGCATGTCCGCGTTGATGTGCGTGACGAGATTGGTCAATGCGGGTGAGCGCATCGTGACGGGCGATGATATTTATGGCGGCACATCGCGTTTGCTCGCTCAAGTCGTCCCGAAGGTTGGCATCGAGGTTGTGAATGTGGATATGAATGACTTGGAGGCGGTGCGCGCGGCGATTAACGGAGGCAACACGACGATGGTGATGATGGAGTCACCTACGAACCCGCGTTTGCAAGTCATCGACATTAAAGCCATTTGCGACATGGCACACGAGAAGAATGCATTGGTCTGCGTGGATAACTCCATCATGTGTCCAACGTTTCAAGCGCCGCTCGCGTTGGGGGCGGATATTTCCATGACTTCGGCGACCAAGTTCATCGCCGGTCACTCCGACGTTACCGGTGGTTTATTAGCGTGCAGAGGCGAAGAACTCGGAAAGAGAATCTACTTTCATCAAAACGCCGAAGGCTTGCACCTCGGTCCGTTCGATTGCTGGCTCGCCCTTCGCGGGTTGAAGACGATGCAGCTGCGCATGGAGCGCCAGCAACAAAACGCGATGAAGCTCGCAACCTGGCTCGAATCCCATCCGCGTGTGAAAAGAGTGAACTACCCAGGATTGAAAGCAAACGCCGGTCACGATTTACACTTCAAGCAAGCGACCGGTGCTGGGTCCATCTTTTCGTTCACCACGGGCGACGTGGAATTTTCCAAGATTGTCGTCGAAGAGACGCGTCTGCACAAAATCACCGTCTCTTTCGGCGGCACCACATCCTTGATTTCCCTCCCGTGCTTCATGTCCCACGCGAGCATTCCCGCCGAAGTGCGCGCCGCGCGTGGTTTACCCGACGACCTCGTCCGTATCAGTTGCGGCATCGAAGACGCCGAAGATTTGTTAGCCGACTTGAAGTACGCCTTTGCCGTCGCCGAACGTCAAGTCGGCGCCGGTAAATCCGCCTCTGGTCACGCCGTCGACGCCGCAAACACCGTCTACGCGTCTCGCGAAGAAGAGCTCCTCGCGCGCATCGCCGACCTCGAGGCTAAGCTTCAAGCCAAGTGAGCCGATACGCGAGTAGCGAGTACTTGTAATCTGTCATTAAAAATTGTCGAATTCGGCGCGCTCAAAAAAAATGCCCAATATTGAAAAAAAAGGATCGGTGCGCCAACCGTCGCAGAACCGTCGAAGAGTCGACCATCGTGTGCGCGCGGGTGCACGAATTGCTCGACTCGTGGTGTATCATGCAACTTATTACGGGTATTTCCCACGCATTTCTGACGCATCCAATATAACATGTGGCGCATGTGGTGCCTAAGCGCTTCACACGCCGACGCCGACGCCGCCGCCGCCGCCGCCGCCGCCGCCGCCGCCGACCCCGCGAGCGCCGCCGCCGACGCTCCCGGCCTCGGCGCCGACGG
>Ga0181562_10000481_pt1 | contig 32892 bp, 37 predicted proteins | sample 011ome_26_FD_139344 | JGI IMG/M metagenome (GOLD analysis project Ga0181562, IMG submission 139344) | Coastal salt marsh microbial communities from the Groves Creek Marsh, Skidaway Island, Georgia - 011511BT metaG (megahit assembly) | ecosystem: Environmental > Aquatic > Marine > Intertidal...
AGAGGAATGGACAGGTAGTCCACGGCGCCTATATTTTTCGCCTCTACCGACGAACTCATGCTGGCATAACTGGTCATTACAAGGACGGGTGTAGAGGTGAGGCGGCTCAGGGTGGTGCCGGGCTGATCAGGTAGTCGCAGGTTGGTGATGATGACATCCAGTGCATCAAGCTCAAAGCCGGCTTTTGCCGCTTTGACACCCTGGCATTCACTGACAGTAAATTCATGACGCTCCAGCAGTTTACGCAGTGCCCTGCTGATAGTCCTGTCTGCTTCCACTATAAGGATATGAGCCATAGTTTTTGCTCTGGATCTTACCTGAAACAACCATTTCGGGAGTGGGGATAAATAATAGCAGGGTGGGTAACAAGTGCAAATGTTTCTTTTTTACTCAAAATGACCATTGATAGGTCATTTGTAGCGGGACAGCAGGCGGTTGTGGGGCTAGGTTATCAGATGGATGATACCAAAGGTGACAGAGGGAGGTTTCAGGTCCTGGATATCTCATCAATGCTGGTGAGTCCCGACAGGCCAGCGGGATTCCAGTGTTGAACCCCCCATGCCAGTATTTCCCTGGCTGTGGCTTCTTGCAGTGCCGGTGCAGGATTCTGTCCCAGATATTGCAGTGCCTTTATCAGGAGAGGCGCCGGATCAGTTGGGTCAATGGGGGCAGCAAAATGTTGCTTGCTCAGTTTCTGCCCCTGGTCATTGATGATGACAGGAATGTGCATGTATGACGGTTTGGGCAAATTCAGCTTTTCCTGCAGATAAAGCTGACGGGGCGTAGAGTCCATGAGATCAATGCCGCGGACAACATGGGTAATTCCCTGGAATCCGTCATCAACAACGACAGCCAGTTGATAGGCAAACAGTCTGTCCTTGCGCATGATGACAAAGTCACCGATGTCCTCCTCCAGATGCTGGCACTGCTCGCCCTGGAGTCGGTCCTCAAAACAATATGGGGTGTTGTTTACTCGACATCGAAGTGCGCTTCCTTCAGTGTCTCTGAGCTCTTTCGTTCTGCAGATACCCGGGTAAATGCCGCCATGCCCTTGGATCTGCTGGCGTGTGCAGTTACAGGCAAAAACGAGTCCCTGTGTTTCCAGAAGATGGATGGCCTGTTGGTAGGCGTCATCACGGGAGCTTTGGTATAGCACGGGACCATCCCAGTCCAGTCCAAGGCTCTCCAGGGCAAAGAGAATCTGATCGGCGGCCTCCTTGCTTTCCCGGGGCGGGTCCAGATCTTCCATACGCATGAGCCATTTTCCATGTTGGCTGCGGGCATCCATGTAGGAAGCCAGTGCTGCAACAAGAGAGCCCATGTGTAATGGACCACTGGGTGAAGGGGCAAAGCGCCCAATGTAGGAGGTTTTTTTTGGGGAAGCTGGAGCAGCAGAATCAGTCATGGGTTGAGAGCGGCGTTGGGGAAAACAGCCATTCTTTCAATTGACTGCTTTCCCATACCTTGCCACTCACCTAGTAACTGAAGAAATCAGGCGCCGAGCTGTTTTTCCTTGATTTCATCGAGTGTTTTACAGTCGATGCATTTATTGGCTGTCGGTCTTGCTTCCAGACGACGAATGCCAATTTCGACACCACAGGAGTCGCACCAGCCATAATCATCATTGGCAATCAGTTCTATAGTACTGTCGATTTTTTTGATGAGGCGACGTTCCCGGTCGCGGGTTCTCAGTTCAATGCTGAACTCTTCTTCCAGGGTGGCACGATCAGCCGGATCAGGTGGGTTGGCGGCTTCATCCTGCATATGATGTACCGTGCGGTCCACTTCCTCCATAAGATCATTTCGCCAGTTAAGCAGAATCTGCCTGAAATGTTCTTTCTGTTCGTCGTTCATGTATTCCTCACCCCTTTTTGGCTGATAGGGGGTGAAATCCTGAAGTTGGCCTTCTGATGATTTTTTAACTGCTGTCACGGTTGGTTTCTTTGGCGCTGCCTTGGTTTTTGCTGCGGTTTTTGAAGGCGCAGCTTTCTTTTTCGGAGTGGTTTTTGCTTTGGTTGCAGCCTTTTTTGGGGCGGCTTTTTTAGGAGCGGCCTTGGCCTTGGTTGCAGCCTTTTTTGGGGCAGCTTTTTTAGGAGCAGCCTTGGCCTTGGTTGCAGCCTTTTTTGGGGCAGCTTTTTTAGGAGCGGCCTTGGTCTTGGTTGCAGCCTTTTTTGGGGCGGCTTTTTTAGGAGCAGCCTTGGCCTTGGTTGCCGCCTTTTTTGGAGCAGCTTTGACCTTGGATACTTTTGCTTTGGTTGCCTTTGCTTTTGTCTTAGCTTTAGCAGTTGTTTTTCTGGTTGCCATTCCTAATCTCAAAAACTAATCTAGGGGTGTCTGGTAAAGCCGGGTAAACACCGTAAAAATGGAAAAAATCCTGTATTCAGGACCCGCTGTTTTACGAGGCACGCTACGCTACCAGATTATCCATGCCAGTTCCATAAAAATTATATGAAATTTGGGTAGATATACGGATAGTCTCAACCCATTCTAAAAGGTGTTTTCATCAGGTGAAATTTACGCCCCCGTTCCAGCCAGCAACCCTTATCAAACGCTATAAACGCTTCCTTGCCGATGTAGAGCTTGAAGATGGAAGTGTCATGACAATTCATTGCCCCAATACCGGTTCAATGCGTAATTGCAATACACCTGGTAGTCGTGTCTGGTATTCCACCTCAGACAGTAAAACCCGGAAATATCCCCATACTTTCGAGATTGTTGAGACAGTTAGTGGAGTGTTTGCCGGTATTAACACCAACAGGGCCAATCATCTAGTGCGGGAGGCGATTGAGAATGGGGTTATTTCTGTTCTTGACGGATATGACTCCCTGCGGCAGGAGGTGAAATATGGTGCTGAAAACAGCCGGATTGATTTTCTGCTTTCCGGTCATCCATTGCGGCCTGGACAGGATTGTTATGTGGAAGTGAAGAATGTCACCTTGGGAATGGGGGAAGGCCTCGGACTTTTTCCGGATGCGGTGTCTACGCGGGGTACCAGGCACCTGCGTGAACTTATCGGAATCGTTGAATCAGGCCACAGGGCGGTATTGCTCTTCTGCGTACAACATACTGGTATCGAGCGCGTAGAACCAGCTACAGAAATTGATCCCGAGTACAGTAGCACCCTCAGGCAGGCAGCATCAGCGGGAGTAGAACTAATCGCCTGGAAGGCAACAATTGATGCGAGTGAAATTCGACTGGTCAGCGAACTGCCGGTAGTGCTTCCTGAGGAATAATAATATTTCCGTCCTCAAGCTGGTATTCAACAGACATCAGGCTCTGGCCCGCACACGGACCAAGAATGCATTCTCCTTCATCGATGGTAAAGAGTGCACCATGATTCATGCACCGGATGTACTGGCCTTCGTTATCCAGAAATCGATGGGGTTCCCAGTCAAGAGGAATACCCAGGTGGGGGCAGCGGTTCAGGTACAGATAGATTATGCCCCTTTTTCGAATAGCCATCAGATTTATCTGAGGTAGTTCAAAGCCCCTGGACTCTCCTTCAGGGATGTCGTTTTGATGACAGAGTGTAATAGCCACTTCCCAGAATCCCGGGGCAGGTCAGGCTGAAAGAGCCTGCTCGAAGTCGGCGATCAGGTCCTCCGTATCCTCGATGCCAATTGACAGTCGAACCATGGAGTCAGCAACGCCCATGGAAGCACGCCGCTCTGCGCCCATTTCAAAATAGATTGTATGGGCTACGGGTATACCAAGCGACCGGTTATCGCCGAGGTTGCTGGAAGAAACAACCAGTGTCAGTGCATTGAGAAAATCAAAGCAGTCAATGGATTCGTCCAGTTCGATGCTGAGAATAGCGCCAAAGTGACGAAAGAGGGATTTTGCCCGTTCATGTTGCGGATGGCCGGTCAGCCCCGGATAGAAGACTTTTCGCACTTTCGGGTGACTGTCGCAGAACTCCGCGATTGCCTGGGCATTACTGCAGGCCTTGTCCATACGCAGGCTCAGGGTATCGCAGCCGGCGGAAATATGATGTGCCGCTTCTGGAGCCAGGGCGGCGCCAAAATCCCTCAGGCCTTTCTTGCGTATCTGGGTGACGCCCCATTCACCGGGGTCAACGTGTTTGTAGTTCTCGAAGATATTCGGATAGGTAGTCCAGTCGTATTGTCCGGTATCTGTCACACAGCCACCCAGGGCATTGCCATGACCGCCGATATACTTGGTCAATGAGTTGATCACAAGGCTGGCCTTGACGGTTTTGGGCAGGAAAAGCCAGGGTGAGGTCATGGTGTTGTCGACAAAATAGACCAGATTGCGGGCTTCGCACAGGTCCCCGATTGAAACCAGGTCTGCGACCTGGGTTACCGGGTTGGCAATGGTTTCCACGAAGACCATACGCGTGTTGCCCTGAATGGCTGATTCCACATTAGCCACATCTGTGACATCCACAAACGTGACGTCTATACCCAGATCACGCAGGGTGTTGAAGAGTGAGTTCGTGTTACCAAAGAGAAACGCACTGGATACGATGTGGTCGCCACTTTTCAGCAGTGCCAGCAGGGAAGACCCTATTGCGGCCATGCCTGTGCCAAAGACAACCGATGCATGCCCCTGCTCCAGTTTTGTGACCTTCTGGGCCAGTGCCTCAATAGTTGGATTGTTTTGACGTCCGTAGGCATACCCCTTCCGCTTGTTCTGGAATACTTCGGCCAGTTCCCTGGCATCTTCATAGCCAAATGCTACGGAGTGATGTACCGGCTTATGCAGCACGCCATGTTCTGGTTTACCTTCCCGGTCAGAATGCAGTGTAGTGCTGTTAAAGCCTTTTTTGATCTTGCCCATGGGAATCCTGTTGCTGATTTGCCCTGTAAATCAGGATTGCGGATGATACTCCTGCTGGCTTTGACAAGCAAAGCAGCATGGGGCTTCCGGCTGGACCTTTAGCCTTTCAAAGCCAATATCTTCACCACACTCGTCGCAATAACCATAGTCACCGGATTCAACCTTGGCCAGTGCAATATTTACGGCTCGTAGCCGTTGTTCAATACTGCGTATCGTGGATTGGGCCATGTTCTGTTGTTGCATGGCATCCATCCGTGACAGACGGCCTATCTTGGTCTGGTCCAGTACCACCGTATCGGCAGCAGATTTGCCGGCTTCGTATTGACCAAGAAGGGATGTCTGGAGAGAAATGAGTCTGGCTTTAAGTGACCGGGACTGGTTGGGTGTGAGCATGTTGTTACTGTCCGCTTACCTGGAAAAGGATTGGTAAAAGGGACGGGCTGCAATACTGTCTGAAATATTTTTCAGCCGCATCCGGTATGCTTCGGATTCTCTGCTGCCATATTGCTCAATGAATTCTGCTTCTGTCATGCCATCGTAGGTGCCCAGTTGAGGCAGGTAATCACTGGGTGATTCGGAATCCATCATGATTTGCTGGAAAAGCAGGGCATCCTCAGTCGAACGGGTGGCCAGCATACCGAGCAGACTGCCGGCCTGGTTCGCGGCGATATCCGTGAAGCTGAATCCTGTTCGGTAACGGGAATCATGGACTTCCTTGTAGACAGACAGCAGCTCAGCCATGGAGGCACCGGCGGAAGCGGATATGGCTGCAGAACCACTGACGTGGCGAGCGAGATCCTCCCGTCTTTCTATGACGACTTTTAAGGGACGGGGAACTGGAATATCCAGATCGGTCCCTACCAGTTGTTCAAGGTTAAAATCAGTCAGATAGGTACTGAGCACAATAAATGCTGCCCGGTTTTCTGCAACAGGGTCAGCGCCTGCAACAGAATTTATATTGGCAAACAGGAAGATTGGTCTGAATAGATCATTAAGGCCTATGGTGCCGGCGGATTCCGGTAAAGCGGCGATCGTATCGACGAGCTTCTCCTGATAAAAAACCAGCCGCTGCGCCTCACGGGCACTCACAAATGCCCGACGCGCCTGATCCTCGAGCAATTGCCTGTTGTCTCCCTGCCAGTCCAGAACAATCACCATTCGACGGGCATTGATGTCCTGGAAATGCAGTGAGTTCATGAATGTACTGACAAGTTGGTAGTTTGGGTCCTCGGCAAGCCTTGATGCTATTACCTTACCCAGGGGCGAAAGGATTACAGCCGGCAGACCAAGTGCGCCGGCATCAAGTTGCTTCAGGACCAGTTTGCCGTTGATATGCGTGAATCCCAGGGTGAGATTGAAGTAACGCTGAAGCCCCATCAGGTCCAGCGGAATACTCAGGCCGACAGAAACGGCATCTTCATCCAGACCAATGCGGGTATTAACAGCGTCGAAAACAGGATTATTACTCTTGATGTAGGTTGTTAGGGCGTTCAGTTCTGGTTCTGTGAGACGGACTTCCTGGAATTCGCTGGCCAGCAGTCGGCGTGGATCATGATCAATCAGAAGCTGCTGTACCTCGTTGACCTGGCCCTGATCCAGCACAGCATTTGAGGGCACGCCGGGTAACACATCCAGGGTGAGCAGGACTATTATAAGTGGCAGGCTGGTTATACAGGTTACAATGCTGCCAAGCAGGTTGTCGAAAATATTCATCAGGATTGCCGGGTTGCTTCACAGCTTGCCAGTGGAAGGCTCCTTTAAACTCAAATTATGCGTTATCATGGCCGAATCACTGGTTCTAATCCAGATTTTATACTGTCAAAACAACGCGACCCTGATTTGCCATCGGAAATTTCCGGTAAATGACTGGCATTTGGTCGGGGCAAGGGTTTGCCGGCTGTGCCTGTCGTAATCTGGGGGGTACTTGGTGTGCTTACAGTGTTTATTCAGTGTTTCTTGAGAGGTGAAATATATGCGCGTTAACAGAGAGCTTGTGCTGGTTATTCTGGTCTCCCTGTTTCTGGGTTCCTGTGCGAGTTCAGGAGGGTCCCAGGTTGTGTATATCCCCGGGGAGGATGATGGCGCTTCCCAGTCCGCACCAGAAAGCGATAGCGAGATGGAGAGACAGCGTTTACTGGCTGAGGAACAGGCAAGGGAGCAGGAAGAGGCCGAAGCACGCCGGATAGCTGCCGAGCGTCGTGCAGAAGAGGAGCGACTGGCCAGGGAAAGGGAGCAGCGCGAGGCTGAAGAGGCAGCCCGCCGTGAAGCTGAGCGCGAACGGGAAATAGCACGACGCAGGGCCCAGGAGCAGGCCAGAATAGTGGCGGCCCAGGAAGCCAGGATCGAGGAATTGCGGGCTCGGATAGCAGCCAACGAAAGTGAAACGGAAAATCTGGAGTCGGCCAATGCTGCTTTGAGGGATGCAGTGGCCGCGGCTGAGGAATTGAACCAGGCGCTTTCTATGGAAGAAGAGAAATACAACAATGCCAACGAAACCACCGGAGAGCTCTCCGATGAGCTGGATACTGAGCGCCTTGAGGCTCTTGCAGAAGAAGTAGAAAGGCTAAGTTCCCAGGCTGAATCTATTCTGGCCCAGCCCTGAGGCAGGAACCGGAAAGGCTGATGTCATGGGTAAAGACAAGAAATCCGGAAAGGTCCTGCAGTTCTCATCTGACAGTAGCCGCCTGACAGCCAGGATCGCCGATCGGCAGGAGGCGGCCAGGGAAGCAAAGACCCAGGATCTGAGAAAGCGCTTTTCTGCCGCCAGGAAATCCACGGAATCCCCTGCACGTGCAGCGCAGCGGCTAAAGAAAATTTTCAGAAATCCCGGGCGCAATCCTGATAAGTCGTGATATCGGAACCCCGGCAGGCGCTTTGGGGACTCCCCCTGCCGGGCCCCTTTAATACCCCTAATTTGCTTTGTTTGCGTCCAGCCTTGTGGTAAAGTTCGCGGTTTTTTACGACCACAAAATAACCACAAGAAGAAACACAGAAACGTTTAGGGAGAGACCCGAATGCTTGGTGCCACTAGCTTGATAATACTGCTGTCGTTGTTTGGTATTGGTGTGGCTTTTTTCTACATGAAAAAAGTAACCGATATCCCCATAGATATGGGCCTGGAAAAAGAAGAGAGCGACCGACTCAAATCCATTCATGGAGCTATTGCCGAAGGGGCGATGGCATTCCTGAAACAGGAATACAAGGTACTGGCTATTTTCATGATAGCCTTTGCCGTCGTCATCGCGCTGCTCATTGATGATCACCACACCGAAAACATCAGTGAAGGTATTTATACCGCGATATCTTTTCTGTTTGGTGCCCTGATTTCGATCGTATCCGGCTACATCGGCATGAAGGTTGCCACTGCCGGTAACGCCCGTACAACTGTTTCTGCCCGTAACAACATCGGGGATGCATTCCGCGTTGCCCTTAATTCGGGTGCTGTCATGGGGTTCTCGCTGGTAGGCCTGGCCACACTGGGACTGATTCTTATTTACCTGGTCATGAAAGCTATCCTTCCTGCTGATATTCCAAACAACGTCCTGATGGAAATCATTGCCGGTTTTGGTCTGGGTGGTTCTTCCATTGCCCTGTTTGCCCGTGTCGGCGGAGGTATCTTTACCAAGGCAGCTGACGTCGGTGCTGACCTGGTCGGTAAGGTTGAAAAAGGTATTCCTGAGGACGACCCCCGTAACCCGGCGGTAATCGCTGACAACGTGGGTGACAATGTTGGTGATGTTGCCGGTATGGGTGCTGACCTTTTCGGTTCCTGTGCAGAGAGCACCTGTGCTGCCCTGGTGATTAGTGCCCTGGCATTTTCCGGTGATATCAATGGCATGCTCTATCCGATCATGGTTACCGCTGTAGGCATTCCCATTAGTCTTGTTACCAAACTGCTGGTCAATGTCCACACTGAAGAGCAGGTGGCCCCGGCCCTGAAAAAACTGCTGATGATTTCAAGTGCGCTGATGGCAGTCGTCATGTATTTCGTCACAGACGCCATGGTGCCCGAAACCTTCATCATTAATGGCAATGAATACACTTCCATGGGTGTTTACTGGTGTTTCCTGTCAGGGCTGATCTCTGGTCTTGCGGTAGGCCTGCTCACCGAGTACTACACTTCTGACCAGTACCAGCCAGTAAAAGATATTGCCAAGTCCTGTGAAACCGGTGCGGCGACCAATATCATTTTCGGTCTGGCCCTGGGTTACAAGAGTACTGTTCTGCCTTACCTGGCCATCGCGATCAGTATCTTTGTCTCCTGGCAGTTGGCCGATATGTACGGTATCGCCATTGCGTCCCTGGGTATGCTGGGCACACTCGTGATTGCCCTGACCATTGATGCCTATGGCCCTGTTGCCGACAATGCCGGTGGTGTCGCCGAGATGGTTGGCCTCGATAAGGAAGTTCGTCGTCGTACGGATATCCTTGATTCAGCCGGTAACACTACTGCTGCGATCGGTAAAGGCTTTGCAATCGGCGCTGCCATCCTGACGTCCCTTGCCCTGTTCGGCGCCTTCCTGACGCACTCCCAGAACCTTCTGCGTGAACTTCCGGAATACGGCCCAGCCTATAACCTGGTCAATGACATTACCCTGCTTGATCCGGTTGTCTTTACCAGCCTGTTTGTCGGCGCGGTATTGCCATTCCTTTTCTCAGCCATGACCATGAAATCTGTTGGTGCTGCTGCCTATGACATGATCGAGGAAGTACGTCGCCAGTTCCGCGAGATTCCCGGTATCATGGAAGGCCAGGGGCGTCCGCAGTATGGCCAGTGTGTGGCGATCTCAACCAAGGCGGCCCTGCGTGAGATGATTGCTCCGGGTGTGCTTATCATTGGGACTCCGCTTGTGATTGGTTTCCTGTTTGGTGTGCAGGCAGTTGCAGGAATCCTGGCAGGCTCACTGGTTACCGGTGGTGTTCTGGCAATCGCTTCCTCCAACTCAGGTGGAGCCTGGGATAACGCCAAAAAATATATCGAAGCCGGTAATATGGGCGGTAAAGGCTCGGAAGAGCATAAGGCTGCTGTTGTTGGTGACACGGTTGGTGATCCGCTCAAGGATACTTCAGGTCCTTCACTGAACATCCTGATCAAGCTCTCTGCGATCCTCAGCCTGGTGTTTGCCCCGTTCTTCGTGAACTATGGCGGCATTCTGATTGGTTGATACCGCTCAAGCCAATTCGAAAAAGGGGGCCTGGCCCCCTTTTTTTTCATCCATGAGTTGCACTATTGATCTTTCTGCAACGTTGTTGCGAATAACTGACAAATACTTCGGACCAAGAACATGACAACAGGACAAAGCATTCACCCGAACCCCGATTCCAATCTGGCCAATGTGAAAAACATTGTTGTAGTAGCCTCTGGCAAAGGCGGCGTGGGCAAATCCACCACAGCAGCGAATCTTGCCCTTGCGCTAGCGAGGCAGGGATACAGTACCGGCCTTTTTGATGCGGACATATACGGTCCCAGCCAGCCCCTAATGCTGGGTATAGCCCCGGGAACGCGTCCCGAGGTGGTTGACGACAAATTTATGGTGCCCGTGGAAGTGCATGGTATTAAATGTAATTCTGTGGGACTGCTGGTGGATGAAAACCAGGCCATGGTATGGCGAGGTCCCATGGTGGTCGGGGCATTTAACCAGATTCTGAACGATACCCGCTGGGGTGAGCTGGACTATCTGGTGGTGGATATGCCGCCTGGTACAGGAGATATTCAGTTAAGTCTGGCGCAGTCGGTGCCTGTGACCGGTGCGGTTATCGTGACTACTCCCCAAGATGTCGCATTGCTTGATGCCAAACGCGGCATTGAGATGTTCAGGAAAGTGGAAGTGCCGATTCTCGGTGTTGTCGAAAACATGAGCATCCATATCTGCAGTCAATGTGGTCACAGCGAGCACATTTTTGGTGACCAGGGCGCCAGTCGTATTGCAGAAAACTATGGGGTGCCCCTGTTGGGAGAATTGCCACTTGATGTGGCTATCAGGGAGCAGTGTGATGCAGGCAAGCCCACTGTTGTGGCAGATCCCGACGGTAAGGTTGCAGAAATTTATCTCAATATTGCCGATAAAGTGTCCAAGCAGTTAGCGACAACAAAAAAACAGCAGGGTCCGACTATCTCCATCAGTGACGACTGAACTTTTATGGCTACCCAGTCAGATATCGGGAATATCTTTGAGGAAAGCAAACAGTTTTCTTGCTGAGGCCGGTGACTTGCCGGTGGCCTTTTCCCTGGCAGCCTGCCGAATTAGTTGGCGGAGGTACTGTATGTCAATGCCAGGGTGATTGCTGATCAACGCTTCAAGCAATGCCTGGTCACCATTAATGAGCCGTTCCCTGGTGTCCTCCAGGCGGTGAAAACGTCGTTTGGCCAGTTCGGCCTGCTGTCCCTCTTCATCAAGCGTCGCGATGATGGGGGCGGGGTCTATATCTCTCATCAGCCTGCCAATAAACTGGAGTTGCCGTTTTCGGGCACCCCGTTTGTCAGGAATGCGTTTGTACTCGGCAATAGCATTGAGCAGGTCATCGGGTAGTTCGCATTTGGACAGTATACGAGAAGGCAGGGTCGTCAGCTTTTGCCCAAGATCCTGAAGGGCTGTCATTTCCTTTTTTACCTGGGTCTTACTTTTGAACTCCTCATCTTCAGGGGTGGTTTCATATGTTTCTTCATGTGATGTGGTCATTTGTATTCCGGGTATTCAGAGAAATCTTTTAATAGAAAATAGATGCCAGTCCCAGAAAGGACAGGAAACCAACCACATCGGTCAAGGCAACCAGTCCGACACCTCCAGCCAGCGCAGGATCGATTTTCAGGGTTTTCAGGAATAGAGGCAGGAAGGCCCCTGTCATGGCGGCAATAATCAGGTTGGTGATCATGGCAGTGCCGAAAATGATGCCCAGTTTCATATCATTGAACCACCAGCCCGAGATCGTTCCAGCAATAAGTGCCCAGAAAATGCCGTTCAGGGCAGTTACAGAGAGTTCGCGCTTGATCAGCCATCGGGCATTGGTTTTCCCAATCTGGCCCTGTGCCATGCCGCGGATGACGAGAGTCAGGGTCTGGTTGCCGGCAACCCCTCCCATGCTTGCCACAATACCCATCAGGACAGCCAGGGCAACAACCTGGTCAATGGTCTCTGAAAACTGGCTTATCACGATAGAGGCCATAAAGGCAGTGATAAGGTGAATGCCAAGCCAGATGGCCCTGCGGCGGCTGGTTTTGATGACAGGTGCAAAAGTATCATCTTCCTCGTCGAGACCGGCCATGCCCATCAGGGAATGTTCAGCGTCATCCCTGATGACATCGACCACGTCATCAATGGTGATTCGGCCAAGGAGTTTGCCTTCCTCATTAATGACCGGTGCAGAGACCAGGTCCATACGCTCAAACAACTGGGCCACTTCCTTCTCGGGCATATCTACAGGAATGGCATTGAAGTCGGTAACCATGACATCGTCTACTGTCTGATTGGGATCAGAGACGAGCAGGGTTCGCAGGGGCAAAATCCCCACAAGATGATCTTCACGGTTCGTGACCAGGATATTGTCTGTCATCAGGGGGATTTCATTGTGTCGACGCAGGTAACGCAGAACGACATCCAGAGTATGACTACGCCTTACCGTAATGGTATCCGTATTGAGCAGGCCGCCTGCTGAGTCTTCCGGGTAGGAGAGGACCGCTTCAAGGCGATTCCTGTCCTGGTCATCCATGGATAACAATACCTGGTAGATTACTTTTTCAGGCAGTTGCTGGAGTATGTCTGCAATATCGTCCGTTTCCAGGCCTTCCGTCAGGGTAGCGACTTCTTGCGGACTGAGTTTGTCAAGAATATCTGCCTGGATATTTTCATTCAGGTAATTGAGGACTTCCCCTTCGTTGCTTTTTTCCACCAGCTGCCACAGCACTTCACGCGCAGTGTGAGGGGAGGATTCAAGCAGGTGCGCAATGGTTGGCGCGGGTAGGGCATTGAGCATACGGCGAACACGAACGAATGCACCACTCTCAAGGGCAGTGCTTAACTCCTCAAGTTGCTCGTGTGTCTGTATGTTGTTTTCATTGGTTTCAAGCATGGCAACAGCCTACCTGTTTTCGCAGGTCATGTCCCGTTCCCGGCAGGTGCAGGAAGCCGGAGATTACTCTTGTTTTATCAACCAGACCGGGTGCCTTGTTGGTAATGAAATGGCGGTTGCTGAATTTATTCTTCGCCGAAGTTGTTCTTCACAAGTGCTTCAATGGCATCAAGAGCTTCAGATTCATCATCTCCTTCGATGACCAGTGTGAGTTCGCTGCCCGGTGAAGCAGCAAGCATCATGACAGAAAGAATACTTTTTCCATCAACACTTTTTTCCCCGTTACTGACCTGTATGCTGCTGCTGTAGTTTGCTGTGGTTTCAACAAACTTGGCAGCGGCCCTGGCATGCAGGCCGGTTCTATTTTTTATAATTATGGTTGATTCGATCATGAACTGCTTGCTGCATTCCTGTCATTGGTTTTTATTTTAAAGGGTTAGAACCGTTTTTAGCGGATTTCCTTGTGCCTTATTTGTACATTTATTTTTTTCTGGCGGAAATACCTGTTCAGCTTTTCACAAAGGAAGACGGATCTGTGTTGTCCACCCGTGCAGCCTATGGCTATTGTAATATAGCTTCGGTTGTTCGCTTCAAATTTTGGAAGCCACCGTTCCAGGTACTTCTTGATATCCTCAAACATATCCAGAACTTCGGGCTGACTTTCCAGGAAATCGATGACTTCCTGATCGAGACCGTTCAGGCTGCGCAACTGTACTATCCAGTATGGATTAGGCAGGCAGCGTACATCAAAAACGATGTCTGCATCCACCGGCACACCATGTTTGAAACCAAAAGACTGGAACTGCACTGACATGCCAGTCGCATCGTGTTCGGCAATCCTGTTCTTAATGATATCCCGAAGCTGGTGAAGTGACAGTGAGCTTGTGTCTATGGTGAGATTGGAGAGAGAAATAATGGGAGACAGCAACTCCTTCTCCTTGCGGATCGCTTCCATCAATCCCATATTGGTGTTCGAAAGTGGGTGTTTGCGTCTTGTCTCACTGAAACGTTTCAGTAATGTATTGTCATCTGCATCCAGAAAAATGATCTGGCGATCAATTTTTTCAGGATCAAGGTTTTCAAAAATATCCGGAAACTTTTCCAGGTCTTCAGAAATATTCCTCGCATCAATACTCACTGCAACCTGCTGGAACTCCTTGTGAAGCTCATTGCTGACACGCTCCGTCAGTGTTCCGAGCATGCTTGCAGGCAGATTGTCGACACAGTAAAAACCGATGTCCTCAAGGACATGCAGACAGGTACTTTTACCTGAGCCGGAACGACCGCTGATAACTATCAGTTTCATGATTTTTTCGTCTGCTCTTGCTCAATACCGGTGCTGGCTGGATAGTAATATCGTGTTCGATGTGTTTTTAGGAGTCTTCCTCATCCTTTCCCGGAAGGTTGGCCGTAGCCGCTTCAAACAGGCTGGTGTTACTTGAACAGCCTCTCAGGTTTGCGCAGTATTCAGGGTTGTTAAATCGGTCGGCAAGATTGCGCAATACTTCCAGATGCCCTTCAATGGTGTTTTCAGGGACGAGCAGGTAAAAAAGCAGATCAACAGGTTTGCCATCGATAGCATCAAAGTCGATACCCTGTTCCAGTTTTACAAGGCATCCAATAGTGTTTTCACACTTGGGGACACGGCAATGGGGGATAGCTATACCATTTCCCAGGCCGGTACTGCCCAACTGCTCACGAGCTATCAGGGCGTTGTAGATCTGGTTGGCATCCACGTTTTCGACATTCTCGGCGATCAGGTCGGCGCTGACTTCGAGCAGTCGCTTTTTGCTGATTCCCTGCAGATTACAAAAAGTAAGCTTGGGGGAAAGGATTGTTTTAAGGTCCATACTCATGGTTCTCGTTTACTTTCTGCCTGATTTCAGTGATGAAGCCATTACAGAAGCTGTTTCCTCTCATTTGAAGGAGCGATAGACAGTGATTCCCTGTACTTGGCGATAGTGCGCCGGGCAATCTTGATGCCCTGTTCTTCAAGCAGCTTGGTAATCTTGCTGTCACTAAGGGGTTTATTCGGATTTTCTGCCGCCACCAGTTTTTTAATCAGGGCCCGGATTGCGGTAGATGAACACTCACCACCGCCTTCTGTGCCTACATGGCTGGAAAAGAAATACTTGAGTTCATAGATGCCTCGTGGTGTATGCATGTATTTCTGGGTGGTCACCCGGGAGATGGTGGATTCATGCATGCCAACAGCCTCTGCAATATCGTGAAGCACGAGGGGTTTCATTGCTTCCTCTCCGTAATCCAGAAACCCTTTCTGATGCTCCACTATTTTCGTGGCAACTTTCATGAGGGTTTCGTTACGGCTGTACAGGCTTTTAATAAACCAGCGAGCTTCCTGCAGATTATCTTTGATGAATGTATTGTCTGCTTCTGAACCTTTCCTGTTCGCAAGCATGGCATATTCCGGATTAACTCGTATTTTCGGTGCTGTATCCGGGTTGAGCTCAACATGCCATTTATCATTTTTCCTGCTGACGAAGACATCGGGGACTACATAGGTTGTGTCAGAAGGAGTGATCTCTGAACCGGGGCGTGGATTAAGGGCCAGGATAATCTTCATGGCTTCCTTGAGTTCCGGTTCCTTGATGCGTAGTGCTTTCAGGATATGACCGTAATCATGGCTGGCCAGTTGTGGTAAAAAATCATTGATGATGCTTTGGGCGACTGAATAGCCCGGGTAATCCTTGCCGAGTTGTCTTAGTTGAATGGAAAGGCACTCACTAAGGTCACGGTAACCGACCCCAACCGGGTCAAACTGCTGAATGCGGTGAAGCACTGCGACGACTTCTTCCTCGTCGATATCCAGCTCGCGGATCAGTCCTGCATGAATTGACTCTATAGTGGATGTTAGCTGACCGTTTGGGTCTATGGCATCAATGATAGCCATGGCAATGAGTCTATCCCCGTCTGACATGGGGGTCAGGTTCAACTGCCAGTTAAGATGATCCTGGAGGGATTCGGCCTTGGTATTGCGTGACTCAAAATCGTAATCGGCACTTTCGGCTGAGGATGGCGTGGGCGGCATGGAACTGTTTGTGTATATGTCGTCCCAGTTACTGTCCACCGAAAGTTCCGAGGGGATATCACCCTCATCCCAGCTGTCACCCTGTTCAAAATCATTGTTCTGTTCTGTTTCACTGGATTTATTCTGACTGCTGTCCTCTGCAGCCGTGAAATCCATGTCTTCAGAGCCGGATTCATTTTCACTGCCCGGGGTATCAGCATTGTCGGCTGACTCTTCAATTTCCAGCAGTGGATTGGATTCCAGGGCTTCCTGGATTTCCTGTTGAAGATCCAGCGTCGACAGTTGCAGGAGGCGAATAGCCTGCTGCAATTGTGGGGTCATGGTCAGTTGCTGACCCAGTTTCAGCTGGAGCGATAGTTTCATAGGTATCGTTAAGAAATCAGAAGCGTATGATCGCGACTTTCTGCTTTTTATAACCTTGCATCAATTGCCTGCATTACAGGGCTAAAGGAGCCCCCGGCGGGGCGCAAGAATAGCAAATTTAAGTGTTTAGTGACAGGGAATCCTGTTTTCAGGAATGATTATTGCATTGCTCACAGACGGAATTGTTCGCCCAGATATACATCTCTAACTGTCTGATTATGAAGAATTTCCTCTGGTTTGCCTGAAGCCAGAACAGTTCCTTCATTAACGATATAGGCTTTTTGACATATATCCAGTGTCTCCCGAACATTATGATCCGTGACCAGTACCCCTATGCCGCGGTCACTGAGGTTCGAAATAATCTGTTTGATGTCATTGACGGAAATGGGGTCCACTCCTGCAAAAGGCTCATCCAGGAGTATAAAGGCCGGATCAGTGGCAAGAGCACGGTCAATTTCAGCCCTTCTTCTTGCCCCGCCTGAGAGGCTCATACCCGCCGTATCTGCAATATGACCAATGTGGAATTCGTGCATCAGGGACTCAGCCTTATCCTCCCTTTCCGGGCGGCTCATTCCGGACCTGGTCTCCAGGATGGCGAGAATGTTTTCCCTGACACTCAGCTTCCTGAAAATGGACGCTTCCTGGGGCAGATAGCCCAGTCCCCTGCGGGCCCTCTCATGCATGGGGAAAGCAGAAATATCCTCGTCATCAATATAAACGCGCCCATGGTCTGCTCGGACAAGGCCAATTATCATGTAGAAGGAAGTAGTCTTGCCGGCGCCATTAGGCCCAAGAAGTCCGATAATTTCACCACTATTCAATGCCAGTGATGTATCAGAAACCACTTGGCGGCCTTTATAGGATTTGGCCAGGTTGACTGCCCGAAGTGTTTTCATGATCGGTTTACTGGTTGTTTCTGGGTGACAGAATAACGCTGGCACGCTCGCCATTATCACACAGCGGCGTGGTGACACTTCTGTTTTCAATGAAGTAATCGACCTGGCAGCCGCTCCATAAATCTCCCCCCTGGGTAAACCTGACTTGGCCTATTGCCGACATGTGTTGGGTCTCATAGTCGAGGATGATGGTTTCCCCCTCAGCGGTAACCATGGCCTGGTCTATAGCCGGCTGTTGCTGGTAATGGGCTGGGTTCCCGGAAACGGTGAGTTTTTTGATTTCACCTTCAACTCGTTCAATGGTTATTTCATTACCGGTAATTTTCAGTGATCCCTGTGTGATTTCCGCTGGTGACTCTGCAGTGCCGTAAAACACCTGCTTGCCTTCATCCATCATCAGCACGCTGTTGTCATAGGAGCCATGAATGGGCTGTTCGGCGTCCTCGGGGAGAGCTAGCGCTGTATGGGCCAGCATGCCTGGGAGAATGACGGCAAGGAAGTGGGCATAGAGATAGCTTTTACTGGTCATAGGTAAAGTTTCCATTGGCCAGTTGCCTGATTATATTGGTGTTCATGTCAGCAAAAAAGCCGGAGCTGGTGGAAGAGAAACCATCTGATTCAACTAAAACATCACTTTGCGTATTCATACTTTTTTCATTGGGATAGACCGTCAGTGATTCGGTGTAGATATTGACTGGCCTGCCGTCAGCATTTGTTCCCGTGATGATAACATTATTGCTCAGGGTGACGCGCTGGCGGTTCTGCACCGGATCTGTATCAACCCGCCCGGTTTCCGAGGTGATTTCCCATAGTCTGTTATCGGGCCTGAAAATCATGAATTGTGGTTGTTCAACAATGCTGTATTCGGGGTTGGGAAAGTGGGTCACCTGCGAGGCGAGAAAACGGTAATCCATTTTTCCTGTTGCTGTATAGCGTGCGCTGTCCACATCAGACATAAAATAATCAAAGCCTTCGTCCTGCATTTCCAGCAGCAGGGTGATATCCAGTATCTCCTCATCTGTTGCGAAATCCAGAAGAAAGTACATGACAACGGACAGGGCCAGAATGGCCAGAGCGTGATAGCGCAGGCGGGCTTTGGTGCTTTCCGGGGGAGTAATTCTGTCGTCAGGTGAGCGCACTGTCATGTCGGAGGCTCTCACAGATAGGGAGCGACGGCGCTCTCATAGTTATTCTGCGCGATCAATATCCAGTCACAGATTTCCCGCACAGCACCGGATCCCCCGTCCCGGGTAGTGATCGCATCGGCATTTTGTTGGACCAGGGAATGACCGTCCGGGACAGTTATGCCAAGCTGCGCGGCCTTGATGCAGGCCAGATCAGGCAAGTCATCGCCAGCATAGGCGACAGAAGAATAATCCATGCCCAGTGAGGAAAGCATGTCGTCCAGTATATTTTTCTTGTCATCACTCCCCTGGAAGACAAGGTCAATGCCCAGGTTGGCGGCTCGCCTTTCAACGATAGCTGATTCTCTACCTGTAATGATGGCAACCCTGACACCGCTTGACTGCAGCAGCTTGAGTCCGAGGCCATCCTGGGTATAAAAAGCCTTGCTTTCCTCTCCGCTATTGGAGAAATACAGCCTGCCATCAGAGAGAATTCCGTCAACATCAAGCACAAGTAACTGAATATTCTTTGCCAGCGTATTGATATGGTCAGGAATAGGGGGTAATTCCATGGAGGTAGTCCTCAAACTACGTTGGCCTTGAGCAGGTCATGCATGGTTATGATTCCCTGAAAGTCATCGTCCTCTCCGATGACAAGCAGGGTATAGATCTCGTTGTCCTCCATGATTCTGGCTGCCTCCGTTGCCAGGGAATTACTGCCAACAGACCTGAAAGAGCTGGTCATCACATCCCTGATTGGCGTCTCGTTAAGGTCGTGGTTACTGTCCAGAAAACGCCGAAGGTCGCCATCGGTAAATACCCCACACACCTTGCCGGACTCATTGGTTACGGTCGTCATTCCCAGTTTCTTAGCCGACATTTCCAGCAGGGAGTCTTTCACAGTAGTGTGTTCAACCACCTGCGGTATATCGTCTCCGCTATGCATGATGTCACTGACCTTAAGGAGCAGTCTTCGGCCCAGATTGCCTCCGGGGTGGGAAAAGGCAAAATCTTCCGCAGTAAAGCCACGGGCTTCCAGCAAGGCCATGGCCAGGGCGTCTCCCATAACGAGGGTTGCCGTGGTGCTGGTCGTGGGAGCCAGCCCAAGTGGGCAGGCTTCTTCGCTGACACTGATATCAAGATGAGCATTAGCCTCTTTCGCGAGGGGAGATGACTTGTTGCCGGTCAGTGCGATCAGGCTGACGCCCTTGCGTTTCAGGATGGGCAGAATACTGACGACTTCTGCTGTGGTGCCGGAATTGGAGATAGCGATGACGATATCCTGGTCAGTCACCATACCGATATCCCCATGACTGGCTTCTGCAGGATGGACGAAGTGAGCAGGCGTCCCCGTGCTGGCCAGAGTCGCGGCAATCTTGTTGGCAATATGACCGGATTTGCCCATCCCCATGACAATAACCCGACCCTGGCTGTCCAGGATCAGTTCACAGGCGTGTTGAAAGCTCTCATCTATTCGGGAGGAAAGGCTATCTATGGCCTCACGTTCAAGACCAATGGTACGCAAGGCGGTCTGTTTCAGCCCGTTCTTATCCATGTGTCGTCAGGTAACCTTTGCTGACTGATAATAAGGGTAGCAGTGTAAGCGATATAGATACCCAATAAAACCAGACCGGCCAAACGTCCGATCTGTTGTCCCTTGCGGGATCGCACGTAGAGGAAATAGGCACAACCCAGGGTGATGATCATCATGGTGGCATAGTCCCTGGTGAGAATTTCCCGTTGTAACACAAAAGGGGAAATAAACGCGGGTACCGGAAGTACCAGCAGGATATTCATGATGTTCGAACCAATAATATTGCCCAGCACAAGGTCGTAATGCCCCTTGAGCGCACTTGTCATGGAGGTGGCGAGTTCCGGCAGGCTCGTACCAACGGCCATGACGGTCAGGCCAATAATAAGCTCGCTTACTCCCAGGGCCAGGGCAACACTGCGGGCACCTTCCACCAGGATATTGGCACTGATTACGAGTAGCACAAGACCGAACAGGAGCCAGGCAAGCGCTTTTGGGGTAGACATGTCGTCTGCGATGAACTCATCCGTGACTTCATCCGGGTTGATAAAATCGGGTTCCGGCGCTGTATCATCGGAGGGTTTGTTCAGACTCTTGATCATGCGCCAGGCAAATACAGTCAATAGGAAGAGCAGGAGCATGCCGTCAAAATAGTTCAGGGTGAAATCCGCAAATATGACAAAGCAGAGGAAAGAAACCAGCAGCAGGGCGGGCAGCTCCTTTTTCAGCAGTGACATCGGAATATCAATTGGCCGTATCAGGACTGTTATCGCAAGCACAATGCCGAGGTTGGCAATGTTGGAACCAAGCGCATTACCAATGGCAATAGTCGGGGAGCCATGCAGGGAAGCTGTTGCCGAGGTAAATATCTCCGGCGCAGAAGTGCCGAAGGCCACGATGGTCAGGCCAATGATTAGTGGAGATACACCCAGATTACGCGCAGTTGTAGAGGCACCAAGCACGAATCGATCGGCGCTCCAGATAAGACCCGCAAATCCAAAGACGATATAGACTGCGGAAATAAATATTCCCATGGGTAAGTCCTGGGTAATCGCGCAAGGCTGCGCCGGTTACCCGAAATCAAAATTGGCGACAATATGGCAATTATGCCCTTAATAATCAATAGGCGAAATTCTCAAAATACCCTTATTCCCAATTTAGTTACGTTTCTGTTTCCTGTAAAATGCACTGTACTGAATAAAGCTGAAATTTTGCGGGGTTTTTCCGTTCAGGGATAAGAGGAGTCAGAATGATTCCGACCCATAGAATGCTTACAATCCGTTACGGAGATTAAACATGAACATCTTGCACCGATTCCTTCTCATGTTGAGCCTGGTCTCGGGATCAATGCTTCTCACTACGGCCCCGGTGACGCAGGCTGCGTCGGAATTGTCTGCCCAGGAGGCTGTAGATATCTACATTAGTGGATTGCTCTCCCGTATGGACGAGATCAAACCACTGTATGAATCAGACAGGGCATCCTATTTCAGTGAAGTAGAAGTGGCCCTGTCTGAATTTGTGGATTTCAGGGAAGTGGCCAGGGGAGTCATGGCGAAATACAGCCAGGGATCAAGAGGCGCCACAGAAGAACAATTGGACCGTTTTGCTGGTGTGTTCAGGGAATCACTGGTGGATTTTTATGGCAGTGCGCTGGCAGAGTATGGTGGCGTTGAGTACGAATTCCTGGAAAACAGGCGGCAGGATAGCAATCCGGAGCGTTCATCCAATGTGCGCATGGCAATGATCAGTGCAGATGACAGTCGAATTGAGGTGCAATACACCATGTTCCTGAATGAGCAGCGTGAGTGGAAATTGCGCAACCTCTATGTGGAGGGCGTAAATCTGCGCCGTCAGTACCATTCCAGATTTGACAGCCTGATGAACAGCAACGAGTTTGATATAGACCGGGTTATCGACCTGTGGCATATCGTGGAATGAGCGTTTCAACGCTTCAATGCTGAGAAGAAACGCAACCGGAGAACACAAAAGAATGACGACTGAAGAAATAGAAAAAATGCTTGCCGACGAATTTGCCAATGCAGATATCCAGGTAAGCGGTGGTGACGGCAGTTACCAGGTAAGCATGGTATCGGACGCCTTTGAAGGTCTGAATGCTGTGAAAAGACAGCAGTCTGTCTACCGAGTACTCAATCCTCACATTGCCAGTGGTGTAATCCATGCGATCAATATGCAGTTGAATACTCCGGGAGAGCATGAACAGGCGTAATGCGCGAGAGGCTGGCGAACTTGCTGAAAGGTCCCTCATGGGGCCTTTTTTTTGATTTGTGCATAGCCTGTGGGAAGTGCCGGTAAGGTTGAAATTTATTCAGCGGCACGCCTGGAAAATTGCTAGAATGGCGCACAACTTTTTTGGGCCTTACAGCCATCCAGACAATATGGCGAAGCAAGGAAAGCATGCCTGCGGCGAAACACGTCGAGAGGAACAATAATGGATAAACTTGAAATACACGGAGGCATTCCCCTGCAGGGAGAAATCCGCATTGCAGGGGCAAAAAACTCGGCTTTGCCGATAATGGCGTCTACGCTGCTGACAAAAGAGACCGTAAAAGTCGGTAATTTGCCACACCTGTATGACATTACCACCATGCTGGAGCTTCTTGGCTGCATGGGAGTGGAGTCCATTGTGGGTGAGAAACTGGGTGTGGAAATCTGCAGTGCACCAATCAGGCATTTCAGTGCACCCTATGAGCTGGTAAAAACCATGCGTGCCTCCATACTGGTGCTGGGACCGCTGCTGGCCCATTTTGGACAGGCGGAAGTGGCTCTCCCGGGAGGATGTGCCATCGGGAGCAGGCCAGTAAATCTCCATTTGTCTGCCTTAAAGAAAATGGGTGCAGATATCAGTGTTGAAGAGGGGTATATCAAGGCCAGCGTTGATGGCAGACTTAAGGGCGCCCATATTTTCATGGATCTGGTGACGGTAACAGGAACAGAGAATGTCATGATGGCTGCCTGTCTGGCAGATGGAAAAACCGTGATAGAGAATGCCGCGAGGGAGCCGGAAGTGGTCGATCTTGCCCTCTGCCTTAAAGCCATGGGAGCCGATATTTCCGGCGAGGGGTCTGACACCATTACAATCAATGGCGTCGAGGAACTGCATGGCTGTGAATACAATGTCATGCCTGACAGGATTGAAACAGGCACTTACCTGATTGCCACAGCGGCAACCCGGGGGAAGATAAAGGTCAAGGATACGCGTCCGGATATACTGGAAGCGGTGTTGAGCAAACTTGAGGAAGCCGGCGCCCATATAGAAGTGGGAGACGACTGGATTTCACTGGACATGAAGGGGAAAAGACCGAAAGCCGTCTCCCTGACTACCGCTCCCTACCCGGCATTTCCCACGGATATGCAGGCCCAGTTTACGGCACTTAACGCTGTCGCTGAGGGGGCCGGGCTTATAACAGAAACGGTGTTTGAAAATCGCTTCATGCATGTCCATGAGATGAATCGTATGGGCGCAGATCTCAAGATTGAGGGAAATACCGTGGTGGTTAACGGTAAGGAGATACTCAAGGGAGCACCAGTTATGGCGACCGATCTGCGTGCTTCAGCCAGCCTGATCATTGCCGGGCTCATGTCTGAAAGCCAGACTACCGTGGACCGAATTTACCATATCGATCGCGGCTATGAATGTATTGAAGAAAAACTTCAGTTGCTTGGTGCCAGGATCAAGCGGCTGCCATCCTGATAGATAGAATCAAACAATGAGTGCAGACAAACTGGTCATCGCCCTGACCAAGGGGCGAATCCTAGAGGAAGTTTTACCACTGCTGGAAAAAGCAGGGATCATACCTGCAGAGGATATCAATAACAGCCGGAAGCTTATTTTCGAGAGTAATCTGCCTGATGTGCAGATTATGGTGATCCGTGGTTCTGATGTGCCAACCTACGTTGAGTTGGGAAGCGCCGATGTGGGTATAACAGGTAAGGACATTCTCATGGAAAACGGGTCTGACGGTTTTTATGAACCACTTGATCTGAAACTGGCCACTTGCAGAATGATGACAGCAGCGCCCGTCAACCAGGCCGAGACACCGAAGCGGCTGCGTGTAGCCAGCAAGTTTGTGAATATTGCCAAGAATTATTTCTCGGAACATGGGCGGCAGGTAGATATCATCAAGCTCAACGGTGCACTGGAACTTGCTCCGATTATGGGGCTTGCTGACTGCATTGTGGATATCGTGGATACGGGCAAAACACTCAAGGCCAACGGATTGGAGCCTAAAGAACATATCGCGGACATCAGTACCCGGGTAATCGTCAATAAAGCCTCAATGAAGATCAAACACAACCGCGTTCAGTCATTACTGGAAAGACTGGGCGATGCCGTTGGAGGCAGGGTCTGATCCATGGGTGTCACAATCAAACGCCTTGATTATTCGATGCCGGCCTTCAAGAAAGAGCTGGAAAAGGCGCTCGCCTGGGAATCCATTTCCAACCAGAGTGTTCAGGATACCGTCAGTCGTATCCTTGCTGATGTCCAGGCCAGGGGAGATCAGGCTGTCATCGAATTGACCAATCAGTTTGACGGGCTGGATGTGACGTCAATGGAACAGTTGAGCATACCCCGGGAAACCCTCCACCAATGCCTCGAGACCCTGCCTTCCGAGCAGGTGGGGGCGCTTGAAAAGGCGGCAGATCGTATCCGTCGCTATCACGAAAAGCAAAAGCAGGGATCCTGGGAATACACTGACCCGGATGGTTCCGTGTACGGTCAAAAAGTAACCCCGCTGGATCGTGTTGGTATGTATGTACCTGGTGGAAAGGCTGTCTATCCATCCACAGTCCTCATGGATGCCATTCCTGCCCGCGTCGCCGGTGTTGGTGAAATCGTTGCTACCTTACCTACCCCAGGGGGGGTGAAAAATCCGTTGGTGCTGGCAGCGCTAGCGCTGGCCGAAGTGGATCATGTGTTCACCATCGGCGGGGCCCAAGCTGTGGCGGCACTGGCTTATGGTACTGAATCAGTGCCCAGAGTTGACAAGATTGTTGGTCCGGGCAATATCTTTGTGGCGACTGCCAAGAAAGCGGTTTTCGGGCAGGTTGGTATCGATATGGTGGCCGGTCCCTCGGAAATTCTTGTGATTTGTGATGGAAAAACAGATCCGGACTGGATTGCCATGGACCTTTTTTCCCAGGCTGAACACGATGAAGACGCCCAGTCCATTCTGGTGTGTACTGACACGGATTTCATGACTCGGGTGGAACAGAGTATAGATAGGTTGCTGGGTGAGATGCCAAGACAGGAAATCATCAGGGAATCACTTGAATCCAGAGGGCTGTTAATTCAGGTTGCTGATCTTGGTGAAGCTGCTGAAGTATGCAACCTGGTTGCTCCTGAGCACCTGGAGCTGTCCGTGGAAGATCCCCGGGGAATGCTTGATGATATTCGCCATGCCGGCGCAATCTTCATGGGGCGTTATACCTCTGAATCTCTGGGTGATTACTGTGCAGGTCCAAGTCATGTGCTACCTACTTCCGGCACGGCTCGTTTCTCTTCAGCCCTTGGTGTGTATGATTTTCAGAAGCGTTCTTCAATTATTGAATGTACGGAATCAACAGCCAGGGAACTGGCCGGAACGGCTTCAGTACTGGCTAATGCCGAGGGTTTGATTGCCCATGCACTGTCTGCCGAATACAGGGATCGGGACTGAGCTAATTTAAACCCGAGTCTCCTTCAAAGAGCTTGGGATCCATTAAATTTCTCAAGAGGCTTTCGCCAAAAGGGTTGGGATCCAGCAACTGGGTTTCTTCAGTCAACCATAAAACGGCATTGCCGGTGCCGAGAACAATGGGTATTTCCAGGACTTCCGCTTTTCTGTGGACAGTAGCAATTACTGTGTCGCCCGGATTCATGCTATTGGTTTTCTGAACGGCATTGTAGGCGGATGGTCCATCGACAATATCAATGTCTGCCAGTCGGGTAATAATGTCATCTTTCTTAATGCCTGCTTTGTCCGCAGGTCCGTTCTGGGATACTTCTTCTATCCATAGCCCCGCAGCATCGGCGTCTAGGAGCAAGCGGCTGAAACTGATCCTCGCGAATCTGCCGACAACGCCTAAAAATCCACCGGGGTCCCTTTCTATATAGCGCTGCATAAGATCAAATGCCCGGGCTGCAGGGACAGCGAAACTGATTCCTTCTGAACCACCGGACTCACTGACGATAGTGGAGTTGATGCCTACAAGTTTCCCATCAACATCGATGAGCGCTCCACCGGAATTTCCGGGATTGATTGCTGCATCCGTCTGAATGACATAACTGTCTCCACTTGCCAGCAGGGCGCTGATAATACCGAAGGTCACCGATTGTCCAATGTTTCTGGGGTTACCAATAGCCAGGACGACATCACCAACATCCAGGGTACTTTCCTGTGCTGCCGAAACATAGGGAAGCTCTGTGTCATCGATTTTAAGCAAAGCCAGATCATTGGCTTCCTCAATGGCGACAATGCTTGCTCCAACACTTCGGCCATCGTAAAGCGTGATGGTTATAGTCGGTAGTGGTTCGTTTGGATTTCTGACCAAATCGGGGTCTTGCAACTCGAAGATATGGTAACTGGTGATAATATAACCGTCAGGTGAAATGATGACTCCGGAGCCAAGACTGCTGCTTTCATCAGCGGCATAATAACGTTGCGACTGGAATGGATTGATGACTTCTTCACCAATTAATCGGCCCACCTCAGCCGTAGAGTTGATACTGACAACGGCAGGCGCCGTCTTGGCGATGGCATCGGAATAGGAGTAGGAATTGATGGTGACCTGCTGTACAGGTTGGTCCGTCAGGTAGACTTCAAGGCCAGGAATCTTGTCAGCAAAGCGGGGCAGTTGCAGCAGAGCCAGGCCAAAAACTAGCCCTCCAATTGCTGGCCATATAATAAAGTTAACAACCTTGCTCATAAAATGCCGTTTAACAGTTGATGCAAATTTCTATGCAACTTTTTTGCAATTGTTTTGCAATTTTAGTGGTGCCTGCAGAATCCGGTTTCTAGAGCACCTTTATTGTCTTTGTTATCATTGCTGACCAAGTAGTATAACTCAAATAATGCCCTGGGGCAGACATGTCCGGGTGCTTGCCCTGAACACAGGTTTCAGGAGGATTTTTTTTCATGACAATCAGTCTTGCTGAAATGCGGTCAGCCCTCGATGCCCTCTTGAGGCCGGGAGATTACAGGGATTATTGCCCCAATGGACTTCAGGTGCAGGGCAGGGACAGTATTTCATGTCTGGTGACGGGAGTAACCGCAAACCAGGCTCTGATAGATGCCGCTATTGAAAAGGGGGCAGATGCCATTCTTGTTCATCATGGATATTTCTGGCGTGGTGAGGATTCTGTCATCTCTGGAATCAGGAGAAATCGTATCAAGGCCTTGCTGGATAACGACCTGAACCTGTTTGCCTATCATTTACCACTGGATGCTCATCCGGGGCTTGGCAATAATGCACAACTGGGTATAACGCTTGGTTTTCGAACCGAGGCTGATCTCGATCCATTACATAAAAGTGTTGTGGGTGTGCATGGGGTTCTTGATGAACCCTGCAGTGGCGAGGATCTGGCAGCACGTATCACTGCCCGTTTGCAAAGAACTCCTTTCCATATTCCAGGTAACGCTGAAAAAATCGAAAAAATCGGGTGGTGCACAGGCTCGGCACAGAATTATATAGAAATGGCCTGGGAGGCAGGCGTCGATGCGTACCTCACAGGTGAAGTCTCTGAGCAGACAGTGCATTTTGCACGTGAAACGGGGCTGCATTTTTTTGCAGCAGGTCATCATGCTACTGAGCGTTACGGGGTACAGGCGGTTGGTAATCACCTGGCCGCTGAGTTCGGCATATCCCATGAGTTCGTGGATATTGATAATCCTGTCTAGGGTTTTTTCGTTCTTCATGAAAGCGAGTTAGATTTAGAAAAGGTGTGATGTGAAATCATCCAGGTCAGTATATTCAACAGAAACAGGCAGGCTATGCACCCAATGCGGTGCGCCTGTCGGCAATTGCCATTGTGGTAAAGACGCAGAATTCAATGATGGGGACGGCATACTGCGTATTTCCAGGGAAACGAAAGGGCGAAAGGGTAAAGGAGTCACGCTGGTCACCGGGTTTCAGGGATCCGAGTCAGATTTAAAAGCATTGGGAAAATCCCTTAAACAAAAATGCGGTACAGGGGGCACAGTCAAGGACGGCGTGATAGAAATCCAGGGTGATGTGCGTCACAAAATTAAACAGGAACTTGAGTCGTCAGGCTTTAAAGTGAAGCTTGCCGGTGGTTAAAAGGTAGTAATTCGAGGATAAAATTCATGGATAAACAGACAGAAACTGAAGTGGAAGCGGCGGTATTCAGGCGCCTGCTGGAACATCTTGATTCAAGGAAGGATGCGCAGAATATTGACCTGATGAACCTGGCAGGTTTTTGCAGGAATTGCTTGTCAAAATGGTATGTTGCGGCTGCCAGTGAAAGAGGAGTCGAGGTTGATTATGAAGGGGCAAGGGAGCGTGTTTATGGCATGCCCTATGCGCAATGGAAGGATAAATATCAGCTGGAAGCCACAGAAGAACAGAAAAAGCTTTTCGAGCAGAATTTCCCCAAGTCCGGATAGGGCCCCCTTTACTGAACAGTCTCCAGGTGAGAGATGGCAAAATGAGAACTGAATCACCCACGACCTGGGTGTAACTGGGATAGGATTTACCTGAAGTCCGGGACATTTCCCGGACAAACTCCCGGTACACAAGGAGGATGTTGAAATGGGCACTCTTAATGTCAGTCAGGTAGCCGTTAATCCCGAACTTGTCGGAACAGTGAAGATGTCACTGGTTTCTGATCTGCCAACAGGGTTCCACATCAATCCCCTGAAACGGAGCAATCGTGTCAATGTCAGGTTAAGAGAGGAAGATGTCTCTTTCCTCGAGACCATGGCACTGGAAGCTGGTATGCCACTGCATGCTTTCCTTGCAGATATCATTCACCAACATGCGGCAGCAAAAAAAAACCTGAGTAACAGGAAAATTATTTCATGGGTACCAGTTTGGCTGGCAGTATAGTTATTTTTTCCCATACTCTGCCCGCAATATATGGATCACTATTAAGGTGAGCTTCCAGGCTTTCCAGATCAGGAAATTCCAGGTGAAGCGTTGATCCGATCATCTTGCCGTCCTTGTCCAGTACGGCGCCTCCACTAAGAAACTTTCCTTCTGCAATAAGCTGTTTAACGCCTTCGAGGTGAGCCTCTCGATGAGACATTCGGCGCTCAATGGCTTCCGGATCCCTGTAGTCCATGGCAGTGACGGCAAATTGCATATTAACCTCTGGCTATTTTCAAGGGTGCATTTAACAAACTTGTGAGTGCGGTTGCCGATGGCTTTCGTGAGAAGTAATGCAGATGTGAAAGACATTTGCAGTCACTGCTGCCAAACCCTCGCAGAGGATAAGTATCATGTATATCCTCCAGTCTTGAATTCCACTGGCATTCCCGTTTTGTCTGGCTCACATGATACCAGCATTCCACCGGATTCATGGTGATTGAGAGATTATCCACATGCCAGCGGATTTTTTTATCCTGCCTAAAATGACGACCAATCCTGGCGTTGAGTCCACCTGGGCCAAAAGCACTCCCTGCATAAAGGTAATAGCCGGAGGGAAAAAGAACCTTGCCAAACCTGCCTGCAGAAATTTCCCGTGCTTTTGAATTATGGAGCAGAAATAAATAGGTCCCCTTGTCCTTTTCAATCATCACAACGTCGCGCTGGCAGCGCCATAAGCGCCATAGATGTAGCTACACCTCGGAAATAAATTTTGTCACAAGGCAGGCCTCCAGCCCCTCTATCCCTTCCTCAGAACCATGGCCACTTTCCTTGATGCCACCAAATGGTGACTCCGGTACTGATATGGCAAAGCTGTTTATACCAATCATGCCTGCTTCAAGTTGTTCACCCAGAAGTTTTACCCGCCTGGCAGAGTCTGTAAAGGCATAGGCGGCCAGGCCAAAGGGCAGTCTATTTGCTTCGCTAACGACTTCGTCAAAATTACTGAATGGATTAATGATGGCAACAGGGCCGAAGGGCTCTTCATTCATGATTCTGGCATTCATTGGTACGTTGGACAGCACTGTGGGCTGGTAGAAATTTCCCGGGCCATCGATGGCTGCGCCACCGGTATTGAGAATAGCTCCTTTTTCCACAGCATCATCGATAATGGAGCTGACAGCCTCCCTGCGCCGTTCATGGATGAGAGGTCCCATCTGGTTATTTTCATCCAGCGGGTTGCCAACGGTAATGTCTTTGGTCAGTTCAGTAAAGCCTTCCACGAAACGCTCGAAAACAGATTCATGCACCATGAATCGGGTTGGGGAAACACAGACTTGTCCACCATTACGGAATTTGGCAGTAACGGCCATTTTTACGATAGCTTCAACATCGGTATCCTCAAATACGAGTACCGGTGCATGTCCACCCAGTTCCATGGTTGTCCGGATCATGTTATCAGCCGCCAGCTTCATCAGGGATTTACCAACCGGTACTGAACCCGTAAAAGACATTTTCCGGATGATCGGGGAACTCAACAGATAGGTTGAAACGATATGGGGAACGCCGAAAACCACGGACAGTACACCATCAGGGAGTCCGGCATCCTGCATGCAGCGGGCCATGAGGAGGGCAGTAGCAGGCGTATCTTCAGCTGGTTTAAATACACAGGAACAACCAGCACCCAGGGCGGCGCCCATTTTGCGGGCCGGATTACCCTGGGGAAAGTTCCAGGGGGCAAAAGCAGCAACAGGTCCAATAGGTTCCTTGACCACATACATGCGCGAACCTGGCTGGCGTTGGGTCAGGACACGACCATAGGCCCTTCGCCCTTCCTCTGCATACCACTCGAGTACATGCGTGGCCATGCCAAGTTCGATTCGTGACTGAACAATCGGCTTTCCTGATTCCAGAGTAGCTACAGCGGTGATTTGCTCACTGCGTTCACGCATCAGGTCGGCTGCTTTTCTCAATACAGCACTGCGTTCTTCCGGTAATTTGTCGCGCCAGACCTTGAAACCTGTTTCTGCAGCTGTCAGTGCGCGGTCAAGATCCTCCTCGGTAGCATGGGGCAGTTCACCAAGCACTTCACCAGTGGCAGGATTAAGGACTTCTTCACTTTTCCTGTCACCTTTTGAAATCCATTCTCCAGCTATAAAAAGCTGTAATTCCGGATAAAGTGCTTGTGGATTGCTGTTGATCTGTTCTGCCTGTGCCACGATATTCTCCTGGGTCCTTATAAAATGGGATTTATTACGTTTTGAGGGGGCGTAATGATCACTCAAAAGGGAGTCTGAGTAAAATTATTTCGTTATACTCTTGCGCCATCTCTACATTCCACGAAACCATGGAGAATTAAATGTCCGATAACTCGCCTATTCCTAAAAATGATAATTACAAGCGTATAGCCACGGAAGAAGCCTGGGCTCCTTTAGAAATGATGGAGATGTACAGGGATCTCTATGAGAACGGCAAGATTGATGACCCTGGATTTGAAAGTCTTTGGGGGTTTTATGGTTCGTCAATGGCACCACGTCCCGTCGAAGTCAGGCGAAAACTGGCAGACCTGGATGAAGAGCGACTTGCCGATATGGATGCCGCAGGGATCGACTTTGCCGTCCTGGCGCTTACTTCACCAGGAGTACAGGTTTTTGATGCTCCAACGGCGGTCAGTGTAGCCAGGGATAGTAATGACATGGTCAGGGACGCTGTGGACAGGCATCCCGAACGATATGCTGCATTGTGTGCAGTGGCGCCCCAGGCTCCTGAAGAGGCTGTTCGTGAACTTGAGCGCTGCAAGCCCCTGGGATTCCGCGGCATAATCATTAACTCCCACACCCATGGCGAGTATCTGAGTGACAAAAAGTTCTGGCCAATTCTGGAAGCCGCAGAAGCGCTGGATATGCCGGTTTACCTGCACCCCAATACCCCGCCGACAGAGATGATCCAACCCATGCTGGAAGTAGGGCTCGACGGAGCAATCTTCGGATTTGGTGTGGAAACGGGGTTGCATATGCTGCGTGTGATCACCTCCGGTGTGTTTGATGCATTCCCGAAACTGCAATTTATTATCGGGCATATGGGGGAAGCATTGCCGTACTGGATGTACCGCCTGGATTTCATGCATAACGCCCAGGTATCTTCAAGGCGTTATAAAAGTCTGCAGCCACTGAAGAAAAAAGTCAGTGACTACCTGCGGGAGAATGTTTATATCACCTGTAGCGGAATGGCCTGGGAACCCGCTGTTCGTTTTTGCCAGGAGCAGATCGGTGTGGATCGCGTCATGTATGCGATGGATTACCCGTATCAGTATCTCAAGCAGGAAGTGGTGGATATGGATAGTATGGCGATTTCCGATGCGGACAAGAAAATGTTTTATCAGGGTGTGGCGGAAAAGGTTTTTCGATTATAGGAGAGATTTTCCAGTTTCAGGAGATAGCAGTTTTAACTGGGAATTTCGAGGGTTTTCTACTGACATAACATTTTTTATGTCATGGCCATTTGTCCCTGCAATGCCGTGTATCCTATGCAGGACTCAGGGGCCAATTGTTCGCGGTCAGAAGCTTTCACTTTCCTTAAGGAATAAAAAAAGGGCCCCGAAAGGCCCTTTTCATGAATGCATCCCGTTACCCGTTAGAAAGGATACATGTTCTTGCCAGTCTGCATGGTGACCCATTTCAGTTCGGTACATTCGTCGATTGAATAGGAACCTCCCTCACGTCCGTAGGAGGAATCCTTCACACCGCCGAATGGAATAACCGGTTCATCACGGACACTGGGGCCGTTCACATGAATCATGCCAGTTTCCAGGTTCTCGATGCAGTACCAGATCTTCTGCATGTCGTTGGACAGTACGGCAGAGGACAGACCGTAGTCGACGTCATTGGCAAGTTCAACCGCATGCTCGTGATCCTTGGCCTTGATGATTGACGCCAGCGGACCAAAAACTTCCGTTTTAAACAGGCTCATGTCCGGGGTTACATCTGCTACCGCTGTTGGCTGGAAGACATTGCCTTC